>Ga0310120_10000199_pt1 | contig 49659 bp, 44 predicted proteins | sample CB27_AW_983_MG_FD_203506 | JGI IMG/M metagenome (GOLD analysis project Ga0310120, IMG submission 203506) | Marine microbial communities from Western Arctic Ocean, Canada - CB27_AW_983 | ecosystem: Environmental > Aquatic > Marine > Oceanic | place: Canada: Western Arctic Ocean | collected...
CAAGAATTTGACTGGTCATATCGGGATTCAAGGCGAACTGGGTTTGCTAGAATTCAGAAAAATTGAACTGTTCGAGATTTCGTGATGCGCCTCTGGAGCGACCTTCTGGTGTCTGTTAATGGTGTAAGCGGTACGCTTATGGTCTGTATATTCTGCGTTCGTACACGTCGCGATTAGTGCGGAGTTGATTGAACGTGAACCAAATGGCCGCTTCGAATGAGGAGCGGCGCGTCCACCGAGTTCTTGTCGCCCGCGCCCGTAAACTTTCTGCTCCGCTGGTGGAGGGGATAGCCAGCGTCGGACCAGTGTCGTCTCGACGGGAAGTTCATCCGAGTCTGGGGCAGTTTCTTGCCAAGCTCATTGTCAGTCAGCAGCTGAGTGCTCGCGCTGCGCGGAATATCTGGAAGCGAGCAATGTTCGAATCGGGTAATGCTCGAATGGAACTTCCTGCATTCACCGAATGCCGTCCAGATGTAGTACGACATTGTGGCGTATCTATGAATAAGGTCCGTGCGCTTCAGAGCATCCGAGCAGCCGAAATGGAGGGCTTATTGGAGGAAGTTCAAGGCAAGGATCTCGACCTCCCAAGCCGAATATCAAGTCTTCTAGGTATTCGAGGAGTAGGTCCGTGGACATGTGATATGACACTTATTTTTTACTTCCACATGCCGGACATTTGGCCTGAGGGAGACACAGCGGTCCAGCGGACGTTTTCGAAGTTGATTGGTCGCCGGTCTCCGACCCGGACGGCCCAGCAGTTTTCGCCTCATCGGTCTTCTTTGGCATTGGTGATGTGGCACATTGCCGATGCGGCCCCATAATCCATAAATTTTATCGTCGGGGCGTTTACTTCTTCGTGTGTTGTTCGAGAGTTTTAGTGCAGCGGTTCTTGATACACTTGCTTCAAGACTCGCATATTTTCGTGAAGCACCGGCTAGTGTTTCTCGGAGGATGATTAGACCGTAGAAGCGGTTGGAATCGTGACATGAGTAAGGAGTTCTTTCGTGCGACCTCAAATAATGCTGCTGCTGTCCTTATATCTGTGTCTGATTTCGTCACTAGTTTTGGCTCAGCCGCCAACTCCTGAAGTCTGGTCGTCACCCCGAACGCCCTGGGGAGCTCCAGACATCGGTGGTTTGTGGAACAGCTCGACTGTTACACCGTTGGAAAGACCTGAGGGTCTTGGCAAGAAGGAATTTTTGACCGAAGAAGAGGCAGCCACAATTGAACGAGAGGTCGTTGATCGTAATAATCGGGCAAATGCTCCAAGCGTGGTTCGGACTGAACTACTTCCTGTGGGTGGAAATGTCGGAGGCTACAACAGTTTCTGGTTAGAACGAGGGACTACCGTTGTGCCAACACGGCGTACCTCACTTATCTTCGATCCGGCCACGGGTCGACTACCGCCCCTGACTGCAGAGGCGGAACGGTGGCGTAGTTCGCCCGAACGGCAGCAGTTGACGGCGGTACGTGAAGGTCATCTGCCAGCGGAGTCGTACGAGCAGTTAGATTTGGGCGACCGGTGTATTTGGTATCGCGGAGTTCCGTCGTTGCCGACAGCGTATAACAATAACTATCATCTGTTCCAGACGCCCGACCATATAGTTATCCTCCAGGAACATATCCACGATATTCGTGTGATTTCTTTGACCGGTGGATCTTCGACAGAGTCATCGGTTCTTCAATTTCGAGGGGAATCACACGGTCGCTGGGAGGGCGACACACTGGTGGTTGAGACGACCAAATTCAACGACCAGGCATACTTGTTTGCGTCTGGGCCTGGACCCCAGGGTGGAACGAATTGGGACCTGTCAGAGGATCTTCGAGTGGTTGAACGTTTCACGCGAATTGATCCGGACACTCTTGACTATCAATTTACCGTGGAAGACCCAAATATCTGGACAAGACCATGGAGTGGGTCTTCACCGTGGGCAAGGGCGGAAGGGCCAATGTTTGAGTATGCATGCCACGAAGGTAATTACGGAATGACGAATATTCTGGCTGGATCACGGGCGTCAGAGGTTTCCGACCAAGAGAAATAGTGTGCCAATGGTCTAGTGGCGGGAGCGCGCGGGTGGCTTATAGCCGCTTTGCTCCACGGATTGTCCTGCAATGGACGATTTTGCGCGCTCATGGACGACAACCACTTGGTTATTCCTCGGTTAGTGTTGGCGGTGTGAGTGAGGGCAGCTGAGTGAACTCCTTACAGACATTCTATTGAGCCGTTCAAGTCGTGAATGCTTCGCCGTTGCCTTTCTCAAGATTTCATCGAGGTACAGGGACCCCGTTCCTTCCCATCTTTTGAGGTCAGCGAGTTTCTCCGGTGTGGGTGAGCCACGGCTCAAGAACCGCTGGAAGGTTTCAGCGATTGACTGGTCGGATGCGGCGAGTACACATCAGGTCTTTGTATCTTTCGTTTGGGACACCGACTCATCCTCCAGGTACGCATGTTGTGGTGTTATTGTTCTGCTGCCACTAAGAGGTGAGCACTGTTTACGGATTCTGATCCAGCTTCGTATTGGAGTGAACAGACAGTTCTTCAGATGGCTATGAGGCTACAATAGGTGACCAAAGCAAGAACTGTTATCCTCGCGGAGGAGGTCTAGCAATGCTGTACATGATGGAATGGACACTAAAATCTGACTGTTTCGATAAAGCACACAACAGGTTCCTTGAGGGAGCCGCACCAATGCCTGACGGATTGACACAACTAGGTCGTTGGCACGCACCAGGGTCTGGTAATGGATGGTTGCTGGTTGAAACTGATCAACCAGGGACCGTGTATGTTCATGCGGCAGAATGGGGCGACTTCGTTTCTTGGCAAATCACACCTGTCTTCACGGACGGACAGGCAGGCGAGTTGAGTGTCGAAGGGCGCGGTCGCAGGTAAACGATTCTTGAGCTATAGCTCATAGTGGTGACCTCCCCTGACGCAGCATGTTGTGTGCTGCGCAGGGAAGGAACATTTCTCTAAGAACACCGACAACCTTGGCGTTTAGCTGACAGCAGTCCTGTGATGCTGTTCGGTGCTTTATCGATTAGCCATCAACCTTGTTGAAGTAAGTCAATCCACCGCCCCCAGCTACTATATAGGGGCCGATTTTTGCATTGAAACCCGTCTCTCCTCGCCAGCCGATGTAGGCCTGTTGGTTTTCCTTCGAGTCCCAGATTTCGTAGAACACCACGTGACCGGGATTGTCCTGGTCCACGTAGATGTCGAAAAGAAGGCAACCTTCCCAATTTCGTGTGTCGGGGGCGGCTTCGATCATTACTTCGAGGAATTCATCGATCTTCTCAGGGTCTACTTGCAAGTCAATCGTCAAAAATAGAGCGCCGTCGGGCGTGGACACGTCTTGCGCCTCGGTTGATGTCGAGGCCCATCCTATGAGAAGCGAGCTGAAGACGAGTGTTAGTGCCAAAAGTAATCCGTTTCGCATGTTTATTCTCCTTATTAAAAGCCGGCCCGTCGGGTTGAAGCTCTCCAACACAGAAGATTCACCGGAGCGGTGGCTAGGCATCAAGCGCTAGCGTATCGCCGAATCGCAGACGGTTCAACAAGGGGTGGGTTATTTTGTATGCCTTTCATGAGAAAACCATGAATGTTTGTAAGAATCATGACCGTATCGAGTGTGGTGAACAACGGGTCAATCATGAAAGTTGGTGCAATTTGTCGTTTGAGCGACGGTGATGTTTGTCTCGATGTTTATTCGAAAGGAAATGGCATTCAACGTAATCGCCAAATCGCATCGGCAGCGAGGAATAGACAATCGAGTGGCGGTGGATACACCGATGCTTCTTTCGAGCAAACGGAATCGATGGCATTGTGCTGTGCGTGCCTCAGTTTCTCGAGTTCGGTGTTTTTGGGTCTGTTCCCGAGGCCGTGGATACCTCAAATCGACGAAACCTCGAATAGGTTGCTGTGCCGTCAACGCGCGAGCCGCGCCGACGATTGCCATAGAGTTCTCGCATCTCCACTGGTACAAAATGGCCTATTGTTTCGTTCATTTGAAATGTCACGGCAACGAGCGTATTGATTTCAGGGTCCTCAAGGGCCAGCTCGGTGACAAGTACGCGGCCGGTTGTTGGTTCAATCCAGAAGCGACCATGCGCGGGTAAGTCTCTATCATTGCCTCCCGCGAACACAGTGGTCGAAGATGTCTCCCTGTACTTGACCACCCAAATGTTTGGTGCGTTGTTCGGATAGTCGAATCCCAGAGGCGGAGACTCGTCGGATACATGCTCGAACTCGAATCCAGGCCTATACGCTTCGCGAAGGAAGAGTAACGCAAGCGTCGGTGTGTTGATGTTCCGTACAACGTCGCCCACGTTATAGCGAGCACTGTCGTTTAGAATTCCTTCAATTTGGCGTTCTACGGATGCCGAGGGATTAAGAAACAGTTGTGTCAAACGGTTTTGCCGGTCACGAACGGGCCGACCATCGACTTCGAACACGTCCCGGAATCCATAGTAACGGTCTGAGCCCTCTGGACGCATCAGGAGGTAGTCCGACCGAAGTTTGACATATTGGTTTCTGTAACTTCGAGAACCGATTCCTCCTGTTGCACGCGATCGCTGTTCATATGATTCTTCAGCGACGATACCAGATAGCTGGACGTAGAAGTTATCGACGTAGCGTGTAGCACGATCGAGCACGGCTTCGAGGGATGGTTCCTGCCCTCCATCGACTGGCAGGGCCGCAAGTAAAACTAAACCGAAGAAATGAACTTTTCGAATTACGTCCATGGCGCGTCTCACCATGATCATTCTACTGCCCTAGCTCTCTATTGGTGAATGGATGGTGGTTCTGACAAAATTAGACCGTGGTTGTGCGACTAGTAGCCCAGTAGTGAGGAGGCTCCATGTCTAAGGTAACGTTCAATCGCCGAGAATTTATGGCGAGTAGTGTTGTAGCGGTTGTACTTGGTCTAAGTGAACGGTCTTTTTCGCAATCGGCTGACCCCACTGAACTCAGCATTGCTGCATCTTCTCGATTAATTCGTTCAGGTGATCTATCACCGTCCGAACTCGTGTCCGCGTATTTCGGTCGCATCAGAAGCTTAGACAGCCGTGTCAACGCCTTTGTGACGTTGACGGAAGAGCGAGCTATTGCGCAAGCGCGGGAATTGGATCAAGAACTTGCAAATGGTAAGTGGCGAGGGCCATTGCACGGTATTCCGATCGCATTGAAAGACAATATCGATACGGCGGGAGTATTGACAACAGCGGCGAGCGCTGTGTTCGCGGACCGCATTCCAGATTCTGATGCGGAGGTCGTGACGCGTTTGAAGGTGGCTGGTGCGATCATTATTGGAAAACTCAACATGCATGAGTTTGCCTACGGCGCAACGTCTGCGGCTAGCCACGTTGGTCCAGTGCGAAATCCATGGGATATCGATGTCATTCCGGGGGGGTCGTCTGGAGGATCGGGGGCGGCGGTTGCGGCGCGACTGTGTGCAGGTGCATTGGGAACTGATACCGGTGGGTCGGTTCGTATTCCTGCGGCTCATTGCGGAATTGTTGGTCTGAAACCGACTTATGGGCTTGCCAGTATTCGCGGCATTATTCCGCTCAGTGTTTCTCTTGATCACGTAGGTCCAATGTGCAGAACGGTGGCGGATACTGCATTGTTGCTGCAAGCGATCGTTGGCTACGATCCACGGGGTATTACGAGTATCAGGGCGGCGGTTCCAAATTACTCAAGTGCTCTCCAGCGAAGGACATCGACATTGCGCGTCGGTGTGCCGCGGGAAGTGTTTTATGAAAATGCGGATCCGCAGGTTCTCAGCGCAATAGAACAGGCACTAGGTGTAATTGGTGATTTAACGGTGGGAATGCAAGACGTGAACCTTCCAGTCAGGCCGCAAGGTAGTCCTGTTTGGGCTGAAGCCTACGCATACCATGAGGAGTATCTGGTTGAACGGCGGCAGTTGTATAGTCCGAGCACATTGGAGCGCATAATGCGTGGTGCTGATGTGCCCGCTGCGGATTACGTTGAGGTGATGTATGACCTTGAATTGGCTAGGAAGGCCATTGACGATGTGTTTTCGAATGTGGATGTCCTAGTTACCCCAACCTTGGTAAGGCTTCCCGTTACGATCGCAGCGGCTCAGGAATCCCCTGTTGCAGCGACTGCAGAGTTGATCCAGAACACCGCCCCCTTCAACGTCTATGGCGTTCCGACTATTTCAGTGCCCTGCGGTTTTAGTCGTGAAGGGTGGCCAATCGGCCTTCAAATCAGTGGGCGACGACTGGGAGAACTCGACGTGCTTACGCTAGCACACGCGTATGAGCAGGCTACGAATTGGCACGAACGAAAACCGCCTCTTTTGTAAGACCAGGTTCATTGATGAACGAGTCGCTGGTGCGAGTGGTTGCGTGGTGTTGATGCTGGCGACAAGTATCACCGTAGTTGAAGCGATCACTCTTCTGTAGACGTGGCAAATCACTTATACGAAGGACTTAGGTGTTTGTATCTGATGCTGTGTTCGTCATTTCACACTGCGTTTAATGACTGACAACTGAGAGGCGACTACCAACCGCCGATCATTTTCAGAGTAAGCACCAATTGTCCCAAGTGGTATGCGTTGTGATCGGCAACTAGTAGTACCTCGCGAAGTATCGTCTGGCCGTTCCCGTATGGAAGGGCCTCGTGAAGATTGATCTCCGGGTTGAGGACAAGTGCCTTCACCGCGTCGAGGTCGTGACGGAAGGCTGCAATGCTTTCCTCCCATTTCATGTGACTCGTTGGAGGTGGATTGTTAGGCCAGTAGCCTTCTGGCCATTCTGGTGAAATGTGGCTTGGGTTTTGGCAGAAGTGGAGAATGTCTGACTGGGCGATCCGCATGTGTTCGAAGAGTTCCCAAAGTGTCGATGGTGCGCCATTAGGCTTTTTCGAGAGATTGCCGACAGATATCTTGCGGAGAGTCGAAAGAAGTTCGACGTGAGCCTGGTGACCGTCGAGGAGTTCGACGAGTTGAGTGCGGAGAGTCAAGTCTGTGTTAGTCATATAAAAGTGCTGCGAGGAAGTGGTCGATCAAAAAAGATCGGTGTTTAGCTTTGTTTCGTTCTGTTCTTCCAGTTCGTTCGAAGTTTAGTCGGTAGCTAGCTATGAGTCGAATCATCTGATCATGTACGGGGCTCGAAAAGGTTTCTTGCGCGCTGAAGCTATGTGAGCATTAGAGCGAGCGTACGAGCCGGCAGTGCTGAGCTGAAAGATACTTAATGAACCGGTCGGTTTGTTCAGAAGGCGCCGAACATAGTGCCGAGAATTACGACTCCAGCAGTCGCCAAGAAAGGGACGACGAGGGACACTGCGAAAATGTCGAAATACGATTGCCGGTGAGTCAATCCGCAAATCGCAAGAAGTGTAATGACCGCTCCGTTGTGCGGGAGCGTATCGAAACCACCGCAAGCAAGTGTGGCGACGCGATGAAGTAGGTCGGGCGAAAGATTCGCGCTCTCAGCAAGTGCCAAATAACTGTCTCCTAGTGCCTCAAGCGCGATACTCAAGCCTCCAGACCCGGAACCGGTAATTCCAGCGAGTAAGTTGATCGAGATACTCTGCGAAACCAGCGGCCACTGCGGAAATATCCCGACGATTCCATCTCTAATGACGGCAAAAGAAACTAGGGATGCAATCGTTGCCCCATACCCCACTTCGGACGCTGTGTTGAAAATCGGTAACAGACTACCCATAGTGCCTTTATTTATCGTTTGGACGGGTTCAGAAAGCCGTTTTCTCTGGAGAACTAGCAGGCAGCAGATCGCAATCGTGATTGCTGCAATGATCGACCATACGCCAAGGACGCTGTCGAGTTCGATACCTCCAAAAGACTTAGTGCCTAAGTAAGATGTGTCCCACTGCGGAATGAAAATGCCAGAGAACAGGTAGTTCAGTACCACGACAAGAATCAGCGGAAGAAGTGCTGTCCAGAGTGGCATCTCAGAAGTTTCGACATTGATGCGCACCGGAGTGTCATCCGTCTGCCCGTAGCCTTCTCTGTGTGAACGAGCGACTCCAATCCTTCGGTTCAGCCACGAAATGCCTCCAAAGAACATCACGAGCGCGGCAAATAGTCCCAAACCAGGTGCCGCAAATGCGGTTGTGCCAAATACCGGCATCGGAATGGCGTTTTGGATTGCTGGTGTGCCTGGGAGGGCACTCATTGTGAAGGTAAAAGAACCAAGCGCAATACAGGCCGGAATAAAACGTTTCGGAATATCGGCTTCTTGAAATAACGTGCGGGCGATGGGATAAATACAGAAGGCCACGACGAATAAGGACACTCCACCGTAGGTGAGAAGTGCACACGAGAGGACGACCGCGAGTGGTGCGTGTTTGACACCTACCTTTGCGGTCAGGCTGGTGCCGATTACACGCGCAGCACCACTATCGGCCATGAGTTGCCCAAAAATGGCTCCCAGTAAGAACAAGGGGAAGTAGTTAAGCAGATACCCAGCAAGCGCGGGCATGAACACCTGCGTGTAAGAAGCCAGCATGGGTGCGTTCACATCAAAAAGTGTTGCAAAAAGTGCCATAATCGGCGCTAACACAAGGACATTGACGCCGCGATAGGCGAAGTACATTAGGCCGAGTAATGAAAGAACGATTCCAAGAATTCCCATGCGATCTCCGGTGTTGCGTTAGTAGCTCAAGGCGATGTCACGGAGCGTTCGACAGACATCATGGATGCGGCTGACAAGTATTGTGGCGCAATAGCCTTCAAGTAGGTTCGAGTAAGGAGACAATCCCTCAAATTCTACGAAATCGACATGCGGTACGTGTCTTATGCTACTCCCTAACGTTTTGTTTGTCGGTAAAAGGTTTGTCCTTGCTGTGAGTAAATTCTGATGACATCTAGGACTGGGAGAAAACGAAACAAGCAAAATTCGTGTGTCTTCCGATAGTGGTCATTACATTGGGATACGCGAGATCACAGTGTTTCGGAGTGTGAAGAGATGAGTCAATGCGGGAGTTTTCGGGATGTCCGATAAAACGATTGTTTCGACGGTTCTCGGCGCCGGGACCATGGGGGCGGGAATTGCGCAATGTCTGTGCGACCATGGGTGCCCGGTTACTCTGTGTGATTTGGACCCGCTCGCGATTGATCGGGCCAGGGAGCGAATCGACTTTAGTCGGAAAACGCTTGAATCAGTGGGGTTACAGACTCATGAACAGTCGCAGCGAGGTAGCGCCTTATTCTCGACTTCCTGCGTGCTTGATGAAGCTGTTTCTGAAAGTGACTTGATTATCGAGTCGATCTCTGAGGACCTTGAGCTAAAGTGTGATGTTTTCAAGAGACTCGACTTGTTGGCTCCTCCCGGTGCAGCGATTGTGTCGAATACCTCGGGGCTGTCCATTACTCGATTGGCCGACGCTACCAATCGTCCTGAACAAATTGCGGGTTTCCATTGGTTCAATCCGCCTGAACTGGTGCCGTTGGTCGAGGTGACGTCAGGCGAGAAAACACAGCGCGGCCTGATTGACCAACTAATGGCATTTGCTCGACAGTTGGGCAAACAGCCGATTCACGTGCGTCGGGATGTCCCGGGATTTGTCGCCAACCGATTGCAGTTCGCGGTTTTTCGGGAAGCATTGCATTTGCTAAGTGAGGGTGTTGTTTCCGCAGAAGACCTAGACCGAGCCATGACTAGTGGTCCGGGATTCCGTTGGTCTTTTCTGGGTCCATTACGAACTGCGGATTTCGGTGGATTAGACGTCTTTCACAGCATCTCGAGTTATCTCTGGCCTGAACTTAGCAACGCTGCAAGCCCTCCTTCCATTCTCGGCGAGAAAGTTAAAGAAGGTAACTTTGGGACCAAGAGTGGTTCGGGATTTTATGACTATCCTCTGGTAGAACTCAATGAATTGATTGAGCGACGGGATCGTTTTTTTTTAGCGTTGACGAAACTTGTTGACGAAGCGAGATGAAAAGAGACGCCGGTCTTTGCGGAAACTGTTTCGCAAAGTGCAATGACAATCATCATGATGTCAGTTTGTGGTACTTGTCGTAGCTGAAAAGATGAACAAACGCCTGCTGTGCTTTGTTGCGTCCGTTGTGAACATAGCGGCCTGCAATTGGCCGGCTGATGAATCATACCGAAAGCCTTTCGTGAGTGCAGTTGCGGAGCAGCGTAATGGACCATCGGAAGAAGAATTGTCGCGGCAGACTCAGGTAGTTATTTTGGGGACCGGGACGCCCTTGCCTGACCCTCACCGAGCAGGACCTAGCATCGCTGTCATTCATAAGGGTGAGGCCTATTTGTTTGATGTTGGAGCTGGCGCCGTACAGAACGCAACTCTGGCCCGTTACAGGTACGACATTCCGTCGCTGTATCCGACACAAATCTGTTGCGTGTTCTTGACGCACTTGCACAATGATCACACGCAAGACCTTTCTGAGCTTTCGACAGCCATGTGGTGGCGGAGGCAACGTCGGTTGAGAGTATGGGGTCCGTCAGGGCTTACGAAAATCGCTTCCGGCGTGAATCAAATGATGCTTCCAGATGTTTCGTTTCGTCTGTCTGGAAATCTACCAGTTCATGACCCGGACGGTTACAAAACGGAACCAATTGAGATGGTACCAGGTGTCGTATTCGCGAAAGACGATATTTCGATTGAAGCGTTCTCGGTGTCTCACGGTGGTCCGTCGTTTGGGTTTCGAATTGTGACGGACGATATAACGATCGTTATTTCCGGTGATACAGCGGTCAGCAAAGTATTGCGTGAAAAAGCTAGGAATGTCGATATTCTGATTCATGAAGTAATCAGTGATTCGGGATTGTTGCAGACGCCTGAGAGTTTTCAGGCCTATCACCGTGGCTCGCATACACTCGCAAGTGAACTTGGACGCTTGGCGGCCGAGTCTGAACCAGGTCTGCTTGTCCTTTATCATGCACTACTTTATGGAGTTTCAGAATCTGTCCTCTTGGATGAAGTGACAGCTGAATTCAAGGGGAAGATCGTGGTTGCGAATGATTTGGATGTGTTTTAGTCGTGTGCATTGATAGTCGGATCTCTGCTCCCTATATGTAAGCAGTGTTCAAGAAAGAAATATTCAATAACCCACTTATTCTTAATGACTTCCAATAAACTTTCGGCATTGATAGCTGTGCTGGACTGGTTTTGTTGAAGGACATTGAATCTCCGGATGCACCGAACTATCGACGAGTGTCATGAGATCGGCTAGAATTTCAATATCGGAGTTCGTTGTCCTTGATTTTTCGGGTGACCCATATGATGAAAATAAGGTTCCCGCTGGTCGCAGCGTGTCTCCTCACGTTGCCCGCGATGACCGCGTATCCACACGCGGAACAACAAGAAACCAACAGGTCGACTGTGCGTCCTACCCATGGAGTAGTGATTGAACGTTACTGCATGGCTTGTCACAACGACACACTTCGGACCGCGGACGTTGTGCTCTCTGGGCTGGATTTGTCCGATGTTTCAAAAAATACACAATTGTGGGAGCGAGTGGCTCGAAAGCTGCGAACACGCGAGATGCCACCCGCCGGCCGACCCAGACCGGACGACTTGACGTATGAGGCGCTCACTCGCCAGATCACGGCAGATCTAGACCGAGTCGCGAATGCGACCCCAAACCCTGGTCGTGGGGCGCTTCACAGACTCAATCGCACGGAATACGCGAACGTGATTCGCGACCTTCTTGCACTTGACATAGACGTTTCCAAGCTACTGCCACCGGATGATTCAAGTTACGGTTTTGATAACGTAGCTGATGTATTGCGCGTTTCCCCTCTGTTAATGGAACAATACCTGTCGGCGGCTCGGAAAATCAGTCGCGCTGCCGTTGGAAGTCTTGCGATCAGACCTGTCACGGATACTTACAACACGGAAAATGACCTTACGCAGAACTACCATCTTGATGGGTTACCCTTTGGTACTCGGGGTGGGAAAGTCGTTCGGCATTATTTTCCGCTTGATGCAGAGTATGAATTTCGAGGCTTTTTGGAGCGGACTCAACAGCAGGGAATACGAGGGCTTGCTGAACCACACGACATTGAAGTAGTCATTGATGGCGAACGCGTTGCTATCTTTAATGTTGGTGGTCCGGAGTTTTATAAGCAGACCGGAAACATTTCGACAGTGGTTGGAGTGACGAAAGCCTTCACGGCTGACGAGATCATTCGTGTTCGTGTGCCGGTGAGTGCTGGTTTTCATTCTGTTGCGGTTACATTCATCCAGCGGCCTCCGGCGCTGACTCAGGATCTTCGCCGACCGTTCTTGTCCGGCTACCGGGCGAACCCGCAGTCAGGATTACCTCACATCGATCGGATCACGGTGAGCGGGCCGTACGACGCGACGGGCTCGGGTGACACCCCGAGTCGTCGACGCATATTGGAATGTCGGCCAGAGTTCGGTGACGGCCCGAGTTGTGCCAAGACCATTATTAGGACGTTGGCACGAGGAGCGTTCCGCCGCCCAGTGACTGACGCTGACGTTGCCGTGTTGTTGCCGCTTTTTGAGCTGGGCAACAGTCAGGGTGGGTTCGAATCCGGCATCGAAACGGTCTTGCGTCGAATTCTCGTCGACCCCGAATTTATATTCCGCGCTGAATACGATCCTATTGACATTGCTCCGGACACGGCTTATTCCGTGAGTGACATGGAACTAGCGTCCCGGTTGTCGTTCTTTCTTTGGAGCAGCGCACCTGACGACGAATTGCTGGACGTGTCGGAAAGAGGAATGCTTCGAGATCCTATTGTTCTTGAGCAGCAGATGAGTCGAATGTTGAATGACCCGCGTTCGAATTCGCTGGTGTCCAACTTTGCCGGGCAGTGGTTGCATATACGGAACGTATCAAGTGTGCAGCCCACCCCATCAGAATTTCCAGATTTCGATGACAATCTACGTCAAGCGTTTCGCCGTGAAACCGAGCTTTTTGTAGAAAGCATTATTCGAGAGGATCGTAGTGTGATCGATTTGCTTAATGCTGACTACACGTTCGTCAACGAACGTCTAGCGCGGCATTATGGCATGCCAGATATTTATGGCGACCGATTTAGGCGGGTAAGGATTCTCGATGAAAGCCGCCGTGGACTACTTGGACACGGCAGTGTGCTCACCGTTACGTCGTATCCGAATCGCACCTCTCCTGTTCTACGGGGTAAATGGATTCTCGAAAATGTGCTCGGTTCACCACCACCACCACCGCCGCCGGACGTTCCTGATTTGGAGGACAATCCTCCCGGTCAGCTGCTGGCAATGCGTGAGCGCATGGAACACCACCGTAGGAATCCAGTGTGCGCGAGCTGTCACGCCAGGATGGACCCTTTGGGTCTTGCGATGGAGAACTTTGATGCGACGGGGCGGTGGCGTGAATATGAAGGTGCGACGTCGATAGACGTATCAGCGGTACTTCAAGATGGAACAGCATTTTCTGGTCCAAAAGGTCTTCGAGAGATATTGCTGAGCCGCCGTGAAGAATTTGTAATGACAGTCACGACCAAGCTGCTTACGTTCGCGTTGGGGCGAGGGATAGAGCATTTTGACGAACCAACCATCAGATCGATTCTTCGGCAGTCGAAAGAGCACGACTATTCATTTTCTTCGCTCTTGGTTGGCATCGTGAAGAGCGTTCCTTTTCAGATGAGACGGTCTGTATCGGCGTCTCAAACCTCGGTGACTAGTCGAACCGCAGGCTGAAGTTGACGTATATTCGAGATTTGAACACGACATCGTAATGAGGGGAGAAATAGCCATGGTGAATTCAGGAATGTCAGTTCCGCGACGAACGTTTCTTCGCGGGGTTGGTGCGACGGTAGCGCTTCCCTTTTTGGATGCGATGGTTCCGACGTTGAGTGCGATGTCGCGTACGGCGGCAAGTCCAACGACTCGGTTAGGATTTCTCTATGTCCCAAACGGTGTCATTATGGATTATCTGACGCCGAAAGAAGTAGGCCACGGGTTCAAGTTCACGCCTATATTGCAACCGTTGGAACCCCTCCGGGATCGTGTGGTCGTGGTGTCTGGATTGGCGTCTAACCCTGCTGAATCGTGGGGAGATGGAGCCGGTGACCACGCGCGTGGGACGACTGCGTGGTTGAGCGCTGCGCACCCGAAACGCACGGAAGGTAAGGACCTGCGGGCCGGTAAGACCATCGACCAGGTTGTGGCTGATGAAGTCGGCTCGGAAACCCAGTTGCGTTCGTTAGAGCTGGCCGTTGACGATTTTTCGGTTGTCGGGACATGTGATTCCGGTTACTCCTGTGCTTATTTGAACACACTTTCGTGGCGAACACCGACCACTCCACTTCCAATGCAAACGAATCCACGTGTGGTATTCGAACGATTGTTTGGTGATGGAGGAACACCTGAAGAGCGGGCGTTGCAAGCGCGTACGGATAAGAGCATTCTGGATTCGGTGATTGAAGCGGCAGGGCGGTTCCAACGGCGCCTTGGTCCTGAGGATCGAAATCGGGTGAGCGAGTATCTGGATGCGATTAGAGAACTGGAGCGTCGAATCGATCGAGTGGAGCAGCAGACGGCTAATGATGTTGAGGTGCTCGATGCCCCGGTCGGTATCCCTGACAAAATTGATGAGCACATTCGGTTAATGCTCGATTTGCAGGTGCTAGCGTATCAAGCGGATATTACGAGAGTATCAACGTTTATGCTCGCACGAGAAATTTCACAGCGGACCTATGGAATGATCGGGATCCCGGAACCTCATCACGGACTTTCCCATCATGGCGGTGATAGGGCAAAAATTGATCGACTTATTAAGATCGATACGTACCACATGAGTCTGTTGGCTTATTTTCTCGAAAAGCTTCGGTCCGTGAGCGATGGGGATGGCTCTCTCCTTGACCACAGCGCCATTTTATATGGGGGCTGCATTAGTAATGGAAATGCCCATAGTCATGCTCCTCTTCCGGCAGTTGTTGCAGGTGGAGCGGCGGGTCGAATTCGAGGTGACCGACACCTGATGTACCCAGACCAGACACCAATGGCCAATCTTTTACTGTCGCTTGCTAGCAAGGCTGGAGTGGATCTTGAGAAAATTGGTGATAGCACAGAGATGTTGAGTGAAGTGTGAAAATTGGGTTGTCACAGGCGTCGATTAATGAACAAAAGATACCAAGAAATGGACTTTTAGGAGTCAGACAGATGCGCAAAACATTTATTTGGGCGTTGTTGTTACTGACGGGATTTTCTGTTGATTCACGCAGTTCAGAAATCGACGTGACGTGGTTTGAAACTATTCGATCGGGAGATATGGCTGCGGTGCACGCTGCGTTGAAGAGAGGTGCGGATGTTAACGCTGCCGAATCCGACGGTACGACAGCCCTTCATTGGGCGAGCTACGGTGATGATGTCGAAATGGTTTCGCTATTGCTCTCTAAAGGTGCTGATGTTGATGCGGAAAATCGTTATGGCGTTCGTCCGCTATCTCTTGCAAGTATGGGTGGCCATAGCGACACGTTGGTGGCTTTGTTGGAAGCGGGCGCCGATGCCAATCTCATGACGTCCGGTGTGCCATCGATCATGTACGCGGCTCGGACAGGAAGTGTGAACGCGATTCATGTGCTTGAGAGATATGGCGCGGATGTCAATGCGAAGGAGACGTTAAGGGGACAGACGGCCTTAATGTGGGCAGCGGCTGACCATCATGCCGCTGGCGTTCGAGCGCTTATTGATCTTGGTGCTGATGTGCACGCTCGTTCTGATGGTGGTGGATTCCAGCGAGCTGGGGCATTGGAAGATGTTCAGATGCAAGTTACCAAGATTGAAGAGGGCTTCACTCCGGTGCTATTTGCTGCTCGGCAGGGTGCCCTTGAGGCGGTTCGCGTTCTTGCCGAGGCAGGTGCTGATGTGAACGAATTAGCTCCGAAGGGCAGTAACGTGCTGCTGGTGGCGATAAATAATCATCACTATGAGTTGGCTTCTTTTCTCGTCGAGAATGGCGCGGATCCTCATGCGACTGACAAGCAGGGATACACTGCTCTGCATGCGGCTGTTCAAGCAGAGACTTCTCGTGCTTATTTTGGACCGGCACTTCCGTCAACGGGAAAGATGGACCGCTTGACATTCATTAAATTTCTTGTCGATCAAGGTGTTGAACTCGACGCGCGACTCGCGCCAGGGACAGCTCGGGAAGCCACGACGCTCGACACAATTGCTGATCGACTGATCGATTACAGTGTGAGTCTTGGGGGTGCAACACCGTTTTTCTTGGCGGCTCGGTTCGCCGACGTCGAAGTCATGCGGTTGCTTGTTGCGCACGGTGCGGATCCGCTGATTGCTACAGAAGAACAAACGACGCCGTTGGCCGTGGCATCGGGCATTGGGTATAACGAAGGGATCCGACAAGCTCCAGACGCGCAGATCTTGGACGCGATTCAACTGGCGATGGACTTCGGTAATGACCCGAATCTTGCTAATAGACATGGCCAGACACCCCTTCACGGAACTGTCTATCGAGGTCTCGAGTCTGCAATCCAGTTCTTGGTTGAGAAAGGTGCCAGACTTGATGCCGTAGACGGCGTCGGGCGAACGCCGTTGAAGTTAGCCGAGGAAGGATATTTCTTGCTGGCTTCACTTCTCGCACGTGACGAGGAGGCAGTTCTGCTCGCGCAACTCAGTAACGATAGCCCTGAGGCCGCTCGTCTTCGGCGACTGGACCCGACGCCTGGGAGTGGCGCCACCAGGGGCACAGGTACAGCTGCGAGTCGTTAGAATCCTGCGACGACGAGACGGATGTGGTTTCAGACGAGCCACGTTACACCCTGCAGGTAGTTTCCTTAGAAAATAAGAGCATTTTTCGTGATAGCTTGTGATCACGTTGAGGCTGTCTAAAATCGTGACCGGACGTAAGCGGACAGAATCGGACGTGCAATGCAGGATGCGATGCAGGCTGGGTTGTAATGCGCCTATTGAATGGGACGACGCGCACCCACGTGACTGACTTTGCTCTGACTTTTTGCCCCGGCGACCCGGTCGGTGGCAAGAAGAAGAAGAGACGCCCGGCGGGAGGATTTAAGGTCGAATATAAAGCTCTCGGTCAGGACGAATCGCGTTCGCACTACGATTCCCCAACGTTGACGATATTGCTCAATGCGGACCATCCGGTGTTGGCCGCGGCTAAGGCGGGTGGTGATATTGAGGACCCGGCGTTTAAGAGATTGTCGTACGAGATAGCGTTTAGTGAGTATGCGATAGGCCTCGGTTACGAATTGGCGAATGACGATCCAGGATATCCAGCGGATGACCTGTTATATGAGGTCAGGGCGAGTCTCAATAGGGTGTCGAAGGCAGCGGCACCTTTGTATCGTTCTTGATCTGGATTTGTAATAACCCCTGAGAGTTGTCATGAGAAAAAGTGAAGGTCGGAACCGGCGTAATCGGTATACGCAATATCCTGTCCACAGTTCGGCGATGGGTAATACAAAGTTTCAAGATTTTCTTTTTTCTATGAATGACGGTTGGGAACGACGTCGCCAATCGGTTCCTATGCAGGCCTATTGCAGGATGGCTCTCAGGTATACCTGTCTATAGGCAATTTTCCCATGCTGGAGTATTCACGAAGGAAACTACAGTATGGAGGGGATTCTTTCCGGTCACCGAGCAGAAGAAACGGCGGCTGAGAAGCGATCTGAATGGGCTGATTGGAGTCTGCCGGCCTGGTGACAGGTTCATGGTCTCGGTTGCTGAATGAATGTCGGAGTGTGTAGGTTCCGTCTGTGTCTCTGGCGCGTTGTCGTATCGATAAGCCGCTTGAGCTGTGAGTTCAGATGTGAATCGAAGTGTGTCTATTTTTAACTGATATGCTGCGTTTAGGCTCTGCTTAGGGTGTGCGAAAATCAAATTTCGCTGTTGGTAGAGCTGCGGTAGTTTCAATTAATCTGGTATTCCGGCGTGCTCATTATTAGGTGTGCCACCATGCGAAGCGGGTCTTCCATGTAGGTTGCCGCGAGACTGAGTTGTGGATCGCCTAATTCAGCGTTTAGTAAGTTCACAAGGTCAAGACGAAGACCAGACGAGACCGGTATACGAAGAAATCTTCCCAGCAATACGTCTACTGCTTCGTCGGTCGTTGTTGCCCCGGAGGCAGTCACCATCTTCGTCAAGTTGATTCTGGCCGCGCCTCGAGGGGTGGGGATCAATAGTCGGACCGCTTGGTCCCATGCTCGATAGCCGGACACGCGCGTGTTGAAGAGTTCGTCTCGTTCTTGGAGTGCAATATTGAATGCGGACATCGTGTCCGGGTTGTCGTCAAGGGCGATCGCTGAACTAAAGTCGTAGCCACGTCGCAGGCGTTCACCGACAACCCCGTCTCCGCGTCTAGTCAGGAAGTTGGGGTCTTGAAAGTCGACGACGTCAGGAAATAGATATCCAAAAGCAACATTTCCGCGTTCTTGGAGAAGGGCCGGCGTAATCCATGATTTACCTTGTGCCCAACCGGCAACGGACGGTGGGTTGAGTAAATGTTGTCCGAGAGCGATGGTAGTGGAATTAAAGTCAGGTATGCCAGGAATGGCTGTCGCTCCTAACTGTTTCAGCAAAGTGACCACGTGTTCAACTGGACCCTTGATGTGAGCGCCGTAACTAGCGTCGCTGTAGAAGTCTTTGGATAGGAAGACGGTTTTCAACAAGGGGCGTAGTTCGTAGTCATGCGCTCGGAGGACCGAGCCCAGTTCTTCTTCTAGTGTAGGTGACAGTTCATCTCTGACGAAAAATCGATAAATTTTTGCAGCAATGTAGTCGGCGGTAGCGGGTTGTTCAAGGATGATTTTGAGAATGTCTTGGCCATCGAACTGACCCGTCTGATTCAGGAATGTTTTGGTGCCTCGATCGTGTTGGCTTTCATTTACGATGAAGTCTAGGTTCTCAAAGTTCCATCCGGTAAAGGCCCGTGCCGCTTCTCTAACGTCTGACTCGGCGTAGTGACCGACACCCATCGTGAATAATTCCATTACTTCTCGAGCAAAATTCTCGTTGGACGAACCTTTTACATTCACGCCGGCGTCGAGGTAGTACAGCATTCCAGGATTTTGAGCGACTTCGACTAGTAGTTCCCCGAAATTTCCCGTTGCGTGCTGTTCGAACATGGTGATCTGTTGAAGCATCTTTCGGTAGTCTCGCACCTTGTTTTGGGCGGTAGCGAAGTGACCGTGCCAAAACAGCGCCATCTTTTCTTCTAGTGGTCTATCGCTGTCAAGCATTCGTTCTGCCCACCAGTAATTGACGCGGCGAGTCTCAAGCCGGCTAGCGGTAAGCCAGTAAAAGAACCGATCTGAAATGGGTTGCATGTGCCGGTTCAGGTGTTCCGGTTTGCTTTTGATGCCCATGCTTTCCCCACGCCTTTGCCCAAGTTCTGTTGCGGCCGGTCGGCTTGGGGGGAAATGCATCAATGTTTCATCCCAGAATCCTGAGTGCTCAAACGGAAGTAGGTGGCTAATTGAAATGTTGTCGTAATAGACGAGAGATTCCACTGCCTGTTCGGGGGACATGTCGGCTAGCTTCTGGACGTCCTCTGGTTGACCACTGAAACCAGCACGACCCAACAAATGTTCGGCACGGTCGTAGTTCCATTCATTCATCGTAATAGGAGTTAGGTCATCCTTCCATTCAGTTGGACCTGGCAACCACTCGGACTGGCTTCCGGAGACTACGTGGATGTTAATTGATAGCAGAATCGTGACGGTGATGACGATACACAATGAGTGCCGTGCGGTCTGGGGTTCGTTTCTCATGTGCAGGCGGTTCTCCGTTTCAGTGTGGCGTCTGGCCTATTTGTAATCAGGCACGGTCGATGAGAGAGAGGCCGACCCCGCTCAAATGGGGTCGGCATTGGTTTCGCGATGACATGTTCACTACAGATGGGAGCGGTTTGTGGATACTGATTTTCGGCTATGGTTCTGTTGCAGCGGCAGCTTGCTCGTCTTGACGCGCGCCGCGCAAAATATTCAATAGTCCGTAGTTCCCTTCGTGACACGCGTACTCAAAGATTGGTTCTTCTGATCGTCGCATGGGAATCGCGGCCGTAAACGGCCGCGTGAAGGTCGTCGGATCATTGACTGTGAACTCGTAGCGAAGAATATTGCTGCTAACCCGGGTTAACTTCTCAGTTAACAACAAGTTCTCACCTGAGCCGATGGCCTCGCTGGCACTTGGCGTGAAACTTGCCGTTTTATGAGTAAAGTTTCTACTCTCAATGACCAGAGTGTCACCGTCCCAGTGTCCACGTGCATCCCCGTTCCACTGACGCATATCGCCGGGTAGATGGGGTTGCCCATTTATTGGGACGATCCGTGGGTCGTGCACCATTTCGTTGAGGATGACCACATGCTCCGGGGTCTGGAATACCTGAATGTTTTGGTTGTACCCGCCAGGTGTCAGTGGTGGGCCATGAGCAAATCCGAGTATGCAGCGCTCGGCAAGTCCACGCGCCTCCGGACTGTCCACTCCACTCCCGCCGGCACGATAACGAACGGGCCCTGATACAGGGAGGTCTTCCGAAAGTGAGCCGATCTGATGCAGGGCATCCGGTGTGAGAGGAGGAAGCTTCCCATCTGTTGGATCCACGATCAATGATGTACGTCGGTCATTAAGTAACCCTGGGGTGTCAACCCAAAACGAGTTGTATCCTCCGGGATCCCCTTCGACTTCAAATTCGTCGAAATACTTGAGAAACTCGTTGGCCTGAGCTTTTTGTGCGGCTATCTCCTCTGACGTTAGTTCCTCTTTTCCTGAAAATTCATCGGGACGCTCCAAAGGCGTGGTGGTGCGAAAGTCCCACACGCCACCCAGGTCAGGTGCACCCCACGCGGTCCGAGGCATCTCTGCTGCATCCGTCGTTTGCGCCACGGCCAACGGTGGCGCAAACGTCATCACGGCCAAAAATGTTGCCGCCGCAACCAGGTATCGATAACTCATTTCCCCTCCCAGCCTTTAATGCCTCTGCACATCATGGATCTACACGAATTGATCTGCAAGGTTGCTGTCATCTCAACGAACCTCACCACCAAGGTGTAGTGTTGCTGACGATAACGTTCAGCTACGGTTGTGTTTCGGAGGCGGCATGCTCGTCTTCACGCGCGCCGCGCAAAATGTTCAACAATCCGTAGTTTCCCTCGTGACAGGCGTACTCGTACATCGGTTCCTCCGACCGACGCAAAGGGATGGCCGCCGTGAACGGCCGTGTGAACGTTGTCGGGTCATCGACCGTGAACTCGTAGCGCATCACGTCTGCGTTCACGCGAGTGAGGCGCTCTGTCAACAGAAGGTTCTCACCGGTGCCCATGGCCACCGCAGCGTTGGGAGCAAAGCTCGCTGTTCGATCTGTAAAATTTGTGCTTTCTATGACTAGTGTGTCGCCGTCCCAATGTCCTCGAGCATCTCCATTCCACTGTCGCATATCCTCGGGAAGATGCGGTCGGCCGTCCAAGGTAACGATTCTTGGGTCGTGTACCATCTCGTTAAGAATCACGACATATTCGGCCGTCTGGAATAGCTGAATATTCTGGTTGTAGCCACCCGGTGTCAGTGGAGGTCCATTGGCGAAGCCAAGAATGCAGCGTTCTGCGAGGCCTCGCGCCTCTGGACTTTCTACGCCACTGCCGCCAACGCGATATCGGACAGGTCCCGGCCCAGGAACATCTACAGCAAGTGATCCGACTTGGTGTGCGGCATCTGGTTTGAGGGCAGGGAGCTTTCCATCTGGTGGGTCTACGATCAGTGATGTTCGACGATCATCCACGATCCCGGCGGTATCAAACCAGAAGGAGTTGTAGCCGCCGGGGTCACCTTCTGGCGGAGGTGCGTCGGCGAACTTGAGGAATTCATTTGCCTGAGCCTTTTGCGCGGCCGTCTCTTCAATTGTTAGCTCTTCTCGTCCGGAAAACTCATCCGGCCGTTCTAGAGGCGTTGTTGTTCGAAAGTCCCAGACACCGCCAAGGTCCGGCGCACCCCATGGTGTTCGCGGTGCGACTGATGCCTCCGTCGACTGGGCTGAAACGAGCTGTTGTCCTACAAAAATTGCTGCCATAAACGCAGCCGATACGACTAGGCCTCTTAAACTCATAATTGTTCCTCCAGCATCCGATTCTTCCTGTACATCATGGATCTAGGCGAGGTCAGGTGCAAGTGTGATAGGTCGGTGATAACCATTAATGAGCGATACTATCTGAAGAAACAAGCCGATACGATCGAAAGGCCAAGAACTGAGGGTGAGATATAGGGCATTGGGGTATGAATGCCATCGGTTTAAGGAGTCGTTTTGACTAACCTTATGACGATCCTTTCAATTTTAGTCCGTACACGCCACACGTTTAGGACCAAGTAGAGGAGAGTTGATGCGAAGGAAGGACCTCATGCGGATCGCTCGTCTCCGTCGCGCTTTCGGGACCGCTGTAATGTGGTTGTGTATCCATAGCGCTGAGCCCCAGATCTTGGCCCAAGACGAGTTGCTCGATAAGTATGGGCAGCCGTTTCCGGTTGCCCCGTTAGTGGGAAATGTTGAGCTTTCTCTGTCGGTTCGGGATGCTTTGGAAAATATCGTCCCGTCTTTGCAAAACCAGAAATTTCCGAGTGCCGCTGTGCGGACCATCGGGATGTCAGGAGATCGGCGGCTACTCTGGTACCTGAATGATCTCCAACGGTTTTCAACCCGTGCCACGCGGTTGGAACTTATTCAGGCATTCGAGGAACTAAGCGGGACGAATGTTTCGGGAGAGCCTTTTACTACTATGGGGGATCGGGTTCTCGCTTGGGGGCTACCCGAACCACCTGGCTATCGACTGTTGAAACGTGACCTGTTCTTACTGATTGAGCCTCGATGGGCTCCGTTTTTTGACGATGAGAATTCTTCGATTGACTGGCGATTTGTGGCATGGGGAGGCGTGTTTATCGACGCTCGCCCTGATGCAACGTCGGCTCAAGTGTGCGCGCGAGGCTGTATCCCTGCTTTGGACGATCCTGCTGTGACGGATTCTGCTGGCGGTTCATGGTATCCAGACGATGGGCTGGTGTTCGGCGTTGTGATTGGTGATAAGGCGCGGGCGTATCCAAAGAACATTATGGAAGTGCATGAGATGGTTAATGACAGTCTCGGTGGGCGCAAAATCGCCATTCCGTATTGCACTTTATGTTTGTCCGCTCAAGCGTATTTCACCGATGACGTAGAGGGGTTCCGTCCACTACTCCGAACTTCCGGGCTTCTCTCTCGATCGAACAAGTTCATGTATGACGTCACCACGTTTTCTGCATTCGATACGTTTACGGGGAACGCAATTTCTGGTCCACTGCTGGATGTCGGCGTTACGCTCAACCAAACTACCGTTGTGACGACGACTTGGGCGCGGTGGCGTGCGACCTATCCTGACACGACCATTGTCGCGGAGGATGGAGGCATTGGGCGGACTTATCTCAGCAATCCTCTTCGTGGTCGCGATGATGCGGGTCCGATTTTTCCTGTCGGAGACGTTGACCCGCGTTTGGAAGTACATGAAGTGGTACTGGGTGCAATAGCGGCGGATGGAGTTCCGGTGGCGTTTCCAGTTGGGACGGTGAGGCTCGCATTTGCTTCTGGTGAAAAAGTGGAGTTGGCTGGGGTTCAGTTGCAACTTGATGCCGGGGGGCTGCGGGCATTTGTTGACGGCTCGGAAGTTGCCGCACATGAGGCATTCTGGTTCGCATGGAGTCAATTTCAACAGGGAACATTATTGTGGGAGCGTTAAGGTTGGGCGTGACTGTTTGGTAAATGTGTTGTCCAGGGACGAAGTACACTTTTACCGTCGAGATTCGTGACAATACTTTCGATTATTCGTCTTGTTGTAGAGGAGACCGTCTTCAAGGGGACTATCTCTCTTCGCATGTAGATGCTGAAGAGGATTTGGCTCTTGTGCTTGTGTCTTCAAGGCCTTGTTCACGGTTGGTAATGCACTCGACATGGATTAGGAGCTCCTGATGAAAGAAACAACTCTGAGTCTACTCGTGGGGGTCGTGGCGACCAGTTTGTCCGTAGTGGCCGGACAGGACGTGCAAATGCTGGTTGATGCGGCTAGGAGTGGCGATCAGGACAGCGTAAATACCCTACATGTAATGGCAGAACGTGGTGATGCCGAAGCGCAGTACTACCTCGGAAGCCTATTTACTGTTGGCGACAGTGACACAGAAGCTGACGAAGCACTCTTCGAATGGAACATGCTGGCGGCGGAGCAAGGACATCCAGGGGCGATGACGAATGTAGGTAATCTGTATGCGCTGGGGCAGGGCGTTCAAAAAGATTTGGAGTCGGCATACGCTTGGTTGAATCTTGCCGTTGAGCGGGCCATTGGCGAAGCACGTGTAATTGCTGAAAGAAACCGAGACATAACTGGTGGGCTGTTAACTCCGGAGCAACTTGTTGCTGCGAAGCGACGCACCAATGGCATGGGCAGCGAAATCCCAGTTTTTTCACCATAGCGTAACGGCGAACGGTTGATGCTGTTGCCGTGAGTTCAGGCTGTGCGGGAAATGTTTCTTGGTAGCCACGTGGCTGGCCCAGCCTGGACGAAGTTTGACCTTCCGCTGTACGTCCATAAATTTGAGTCGTCGTGGTGTCAATTAGACAATGAAGCTGGAGCGCACGACTGACTGTGTGACTGTTTGTGTAACGCCGTGCTATTTTCAGGTCTGAAACAATGGTTATTTTGAGCTTTGTGTTTTGTTTGGTCTTGTTCGTTGCGATCGGCGCAGCATCGGCACTTAAAAGTGATAAAACCAGCACGGATTATTTGCTGGCTGGCCGGACGGTTAGTCCGTGGCTCGTCGGTCTTTCAGCAATGGCTACAAACAACAGCGGCTACCTGTTCATCGGTGCTATTGGCTATACGTATGCCAGTGGCCTTGAGTCAATATGGGTAATGTTCGCCTGGATGGCAGGCGATTTTTTGGCAAGTGTGTTTGTCCACCAAAAAATGCGAGTCATTTCTCAGCAGCAAAAGAGTCTAAGTTTTGGGTCTATGGTGTCAACTTGGGGAGGAACTGACTTTAAGAAGGTCAGGGTGCTGGCGGGTTTTATTACAGTCATTTTTTTAGGTGCGTATGCGGCGGCGCAATTTAACGCGAGTAGCAAAGCGTTGTTTGTGGTCTTTGGATGGGACTATAGCGTCGGTGCCATTATCGGGAGTGTGATTGTTTTGATCTATTGTCTGGCGGGCGGAATTCGAGCGTCCATTTGGACAGATGCTGCTCAGGTTGTTGTCATGTTTTCAGCTATGACTTTGATGCTGGTTGTTGGTCTTGATGACGTTGGTGGATTCGGAGAATTTTTAACGAAGCTCGGGAGTGTGTCGCCGACCTATCTCAACCTCTTTCCAGCCGATATTGGAAATAGCGTCTTTGCCATTACATGCTTCATTTTGGGCTATGTGGCTGGAGGAGTCGGGATCGTCGCACAACCCCATGTCATGGTCCGGTTCATGGCGCTTGATGATGCAACTCACATGAGACGGGCCAAGGCTTATTATTACAGTACCTACTTCACTTTCTGCGTATTGACGTTTTCAGTTGGTCTGTGCGCTCGATTGATTTTTCCCGATACGTCCGCCTTTGACCCAGAGCTTGCTCTTCCACTGATGTCGACGAAACTGCTACCAGAGGTTCTCGTTGGGGTGGTTTTAGCTGGTGTTGTGGCGGCTGCCATGTCAACTGCGGATTCGCAAATTCTGGGTTGTAGTTCTGCTTTGACGGAGGACGTTGCTTATCAAGTAGAAAGTTCTGTTTGGGGTAGGAGATTAGCGACTGGCCTCGTAACTCTGATTGCCTTAGGTATTTCTCTGTTTGGGCTTGACAGTGTATTTGCTTTGGTGCTGTATGCCTGGTCGGTGCTGGCTGCCGCATTTGCTCCATTGATTATCATTTATGCATTAGGTGAACGACCTACCGAGACCAAGGCTCTGTCCATCATGATTACTTGCACTGTCTTAGCTTTGGTCTGGAGAGAACTCGGCTTAGGTGAGTATATTTATGAAGTTGCCCCGGCTATGGTTTTTGGAATTTTGGGCTATTTCGTGTTGAAGAAATTCGGTCAGAGTAGGAATACTCCAAATGCGCCGGGACGTTCAGAGTTTAGCGGTGAGTGAAATGACGCATCTGACTTTAGCGAAGCGTCAAAGTGGAAGATGGTGGATTCATACGTGATCGGATGGGCTGTCCGATAGAAGGTCGCAACTTGGGCTTTGTGAAGGATATTTTAGAGCACATCGAAAGCATCAGAGATACGAGTGAGGCCGATATTTATACGGCTCTGAGGAGGGAAAGTGTGCCAGATGCTCTACTCGATCTTCCAGATGGCTACGACCCGGAATAACAGACGATCGTGGGATTGATGGCTGCAGCGTTAGATGACCAATCTGAGAGACTTCTGCTGACGACAGTCGGCCTTACCGCTGAGCACCTTGAATGGCAGGAACGTGACGGCCGCAATACGGTTGGAATGCTAATGGCGCATATTACTGCCGTTGAGGTTGACTGGCTTTACGGACTCTGCCGTGGTGTCCAAATACTATGATCGACTGTCCGCTGGAACTTTCGATACCGATGAACTTTGGCTCGCAACCGAGCGACGACTTAGCGAATATCTTGGTATTGGTCCAGGCGGTGTTTGCCTCTAAATGGGATTCATCCGCCTGGTCTTAAGGGGCACGATCTCAAGAGTTATCGTGGGCTTCTCGTGAGAGCGAGAAGTGCGACCCACAGGCTACTTCAGACGTGGGATGATGAGTACGTGAAGAAGAAGTTCACGGTGTTCGAAGGAACAAAGCTAGAGGGAAACTTTACCAGGCGCTGGGTGCTTTATCACCTCCTTGAACATTTCGCCTCCCACTTTGGACAGATTAATAGTCTGCTTCGTTGTAGCCGGGATAACGGTCTCTGGAACTCTTCACAACCGAGCGATGGCTAAATGACGCATAGAATCCGAGCTGAGATTTTGTACGGTCGCCGATTGATGTTGTTTGGCGCTCGAACGGAGACATTCTCAGACTGGGTGGAGGAGATTCATCTGATGGTAAATTGTTAGAATCCATCAAGGAATAAAGATGTCTATTTGTCTGTCTATCTGTATGGATGAGTTTGTTCTGTAAACAAAAGTTTCATCGGTTACCGTCCGGCGTAACGACATTCGTCACTACTGACCTTGGTCGATTTGCGTTGGGTCTGGAAGAAGGCCGACCTGCGACCTTCGTTGTTGGTTTCACCATAATAGAACGAATGAAGAGTTAAGTGACCACATGGCCCAACGGATAATGATTCTGCTCAGGTTTCTCGCACGGTTTTATTTTTTGAATGCGAAACGACTGAGACTCAGATTCAAACACCAACAGCGTCAGGTAGTTCATGGCCTGAGGAGACGTAGAAATCGATGGTATCGATTGGTCCGCAATCGGTGGCATCGAGTAGTTGAACGGTCTGGCGATAGGGTTGGTCGCATAAAGAGGAAGATAGGACGGAGATTTCGTAGACTGCACAAAGCGATTCAGCACGTTTGGATAGCTGTTGGTGTAGCGTTCGTTCGAGTTGCGTCTCCGGAGCTAAGAGCCGCGGCCGTTGACGGTTTACTTGAGGAGCCGGTTGTAGTCGATACGCCACACGGAGCCATCCGATTTTTCGCCCACGGGAGACTTAGTTACGGACGTGCTACTAAGTTAATGGCCAAAGAACCAGATAGCCTCAAGTGGATCGATCAGATGGAGGACGGTGGCGTGCTATGGGATATTGGCGCCAATATCGGCACCCTCACTCTGTACGCAGCACGTCGAGAGACTCTGAAGATTTGGAGCTTTGAACCGGCTGCCTCGAACTATTACAACCTCGCGGCTAATTGTGAGTTAAATGGTTATAGCAAGCAGGTAACCTGCTTACAGATAGGCTTCAGTAATCACCGGGAGATTGGTCTCCTCAATACGTCCCAATTTGCACTCGGGGGATCTTTTTCATTTAAGGGATTCAGCAAGAGAAAGGATTTTGCTGGGTGGCAAGCGGTCGAATTGTGGACGATCGATGAGTTTATTCGCTCTTTTGGCGTGCCTTGTCCGAACTATATCAAGATCGACGTCCCTGGGCTACAGAACGAAATTCTTGCTGGAGCAGAAGAGACCCTGTCCCGTCCAGAGCTGAAACAACTCCAGATCGAAACCCAAGAGACCGGCCGTGGTGGACGACACATTATTCCGTTACTCAAGCAGCGTGGTTTCGAAATATCTCATCGTCAGATGAGATATCACAAGGATTCGGCGCCCGTGCAAAGAGATCTTGTGTTCTCCAGGGTGAGTTGACTAGCTTAGCCATTGCTTAATAATGAAGTGGCAAATTTACTCACCGAAGACCGCGTTGCCAAGGTTCAGCGGCCCATTAACTGCTCATTCACCACAAAGGAATGTAAATCGAGTCCGCGTTCTGGAGTCTTTGAGTAAAGGAAACGTGGAGAAAAGGAGAGCGACATTTGGCGATCGAGAGTAGAAATCCGGCTACGGCCGAGTTGGTAGAACGGTTTGAGCCGATGACGGACGCCTCCATTGAGGCTGCGCTCGAAAAGGCAGACTGTACATTTCAACATTTCCGAGGAACCTCTGTTAGAAGTCGGGCGATATGCTTGAGTAATGCGGCTGAGATACTTGAGATTGAGGTCGACCGATGGGCCGAAGTACTCACTTCGGAAATGGGAAAGACATTAACCGAGGCAATTGCTGAAGTCAGGAAATCGGCATTGGGCTGTCGCTACTATGCCGACCACGCTGAAAGTTTACTTGCAGATGAAAGACTTGCAAGTAACGTTACTGAGGATTTTGTTCGTCATCTTCCACTTGGGGCGATTTTGGCAGTGATGCCATGGAATTTTCCGTTCTGGCAAGTTTTCCGTTTTGCAGCGCCGGCGTTAGCCGCTGGCAACGTATGTTTACTTAAACATGCTTCAAATGTTCCGCGTTCGGCGCTTGCTATCGAGAGCATACTTGAACGCGCTGGATTTCCGGATGGTGCTTTTCAGACTCTGCTCATCGGTTCGGCTCAGGTAACAGGTGTTCTCGAGGATCGTCGAGTCCGGGCTGCGACATTGACTGGGTCCGAAGGGGCTGGCCGGGCTGTGGCGATTACTGCTGGTGGGGTACTTAAATCGACCGTACTTGAGCTTGGTGGAGCTGATCCGTTCATAGTAATGCCATCTGCTGACTTGGATGATGCTGTAAAGGCGGCGGTAACTGGGCGAACTATTAATAACGGGCAGTCTTGTATTGCCGCAAAACGCTTTATTGTTCATGCGGAAATCTATGACGATTTTGCAGAGCGCTTCGTGGAGACATTCGCAGGGTTAATGGTAGGGGACCCCATGTTGAGCAATACGGACATTGGTCCCCTCGCGATGGCGGAAGTTCGAAATGAGATTGACCAGCAAGTCAATCGTTCTATGGCTTTAGGAGCCAGTCGACTCATTGGTGCCTCCCCAGTGTCGGGTCGAGGTTACTTCTACCAGCCTGGCGTTCTCGCTCAAATTCCTGAAAGTGCACCAGCCTACGATGAAGAGGTGTTCGGCCCCGTCGCCACGCTCTTCCGGGTGTCAAGTCTCGATGCTGCTATTGAACTCGGTAATGCGACTCGTTTTGGACTAGGGTCGACGATCTTTTCGAAGGACCAAAAGGAAATCGATCGTGCCATTGGTGACCTTGATGCAGGTGCTACGTTTATTAATCAAATTGTCGTATCTGACCCCAGTCGACCGTTTGGAGGCGTTAAAGCATCGGGATATGGACGTGAGCTCTATCGTGATGGGTTGATGTCCTTTGTTAACCGGAAGACGGTGTCAATTCGCTAACACTTCCGGGAGTTTTTGATTTCTGGTACTGGATCGGTCGAGCGACATAGTGTTTTTTTATAAAATTGATGGATGCCACGTCTCGAATTTTGTTGAGGCTTGGTGATAAATGTGAGTTAAGCCAGCGTATGGCCAATGTAGGGTTATGAGGAAGAGACTTATGGGTATCGTGAAATTGATTGTGATAGTAGTCCTTGGGGCCTTGGTTCCTGTCTCTCTTATTGCACAGCAATCAGTGCCGGATTCGACTGCTGCACCTCGCTTGCCGGACGGACGACCGGATCTTCAGGGTGTCTGGGATTTTGGTTCCGTTACCCCTCTCCAACGTCCTTCTACGTTGGCTGATAAAGAATTCTTGACCGAGGAAGACGTGTCCGCGTTAGAAGCGCAGGCTGCAGCTCGAGTTGACCGGCCGCCTCGTCCTGGGGATCCTGGAAGTTATAATCGGTTCTGGTTTGCTGACGGTACGAAGGTTGTCGGTACAAAACGCACATCATTGATTATTGACCCACCCGACGGACGATTACCAGCATATGCAGCCGAGGGAGAGGCACGTATGGCTGCGCGTGAAGAAGCGCGTGGGCGGAATGCGGGTCCAGAAGATCGCGACGTGGACGAGCGGTGCATTCTGGGTTTTAATTCTGGGCCTCCAATGCTTCCAGGTGCGTATAACAATTTTGTTCAGTTGTTTCAGATTCCTGGGCACGTGGCGATTTTGAATGAAATGGTTCATGACGTACGCCTTGTCCCGATGGACAACCGCCCATCGTTGTCACCGAACATTCGTCAGTGGATGGGAGATTCTCGTGGCCGATGGGAAGGTGACACGCTGGTAATCGAGACTAGAAATTTTAGAGATTTGGGAACCGCGCATCCTGCACCCAATATGGAACTACTTGAGGCGTTAGGTCCTGATCTCCATTTGGTGGAACGTTTTAGTCGTATCGATTCTGATACCTTACTTTATCAGTTCACAGTGGACGACTCGACGGCATGGGCGAAACCGTGGACCGTTGAGATGACGATGACGAAAACGGATAGCGTCCTGTTCGAGTATGCGTGTCACGAAGGTAATTATGGGTTGTCAAATATCCTAGCTGGTGCTCGCCGTTGATCGCAATCGGATCAACAGAGGGTGCGTTACAAGCAGGTGATGCGAACCAATTATCTCGCGCCACCATTTCCGGTGGTGGTATCTAACGAGAATGGGTCCGGCCCTCGGCCTTCGGAAAATTCCTTCTCGCGAATGCGCGAAGCGATGAACATTGCTGCCAATCCGTAATTTCCTTCGTGACACCTTGGCTCATAGTAGATTCGATTTTGTTCGTTGTTTTGACGCTTAAGTTCTTGGCGGACAGTCCACGACGTTGTCCATACAGATGGGTCTTCTATCGTGATTTCGTATGCAAGTGTATCTATATCAATACGTGTGTACCGTTCAACGAGGCGACGGTTTTCGGCCGAATCTCTGAAGGGAAATTTCGGCGAAAAATTCGTAGTCTCGATTACCAGCGTGTCACCTTCCCATCGGCCGCGTGAATCTCCGTGTCGCAAGCGGATCTGGTTTGATGGGTGACTTCCATTCAAGTAGACGACACGCTGAAACCCCTGCCCCTGACCTGTGTCGTAGCCTATCGCTATCGAATCTTCTCCTTGCACAATTCGACGAAAACCGTTGAAATCTGGTGTTGCACCAAGCATGCACCGATCGCCCAAACTCTGGTCTTCTGGACCGTCATGTCGGTTCATGCGTAGCGTGTTGTAGAACGGGGGGACTTCAAGCCGGCGAGTTGAAGGTGTCCCGTATTCGCCACCTTCACAGCCAAGTGCACCTTGTTCACACGTGGGTGTATTTCTCATGAGCATGACACGCCACTCACGTCGAATGTCGTTGTTTCTCTGAGCCTCTAGAGTCAGCGGTGGAATTCTCCCGTTCGGTGGGTCGACCACTAGGGACGTACGGGGACCAGCAGGCTTCACTGAAGAATAGACAGCGTTATAAGCGCCAGACACGTCCTCTGGACTTCCCGAAGGGCCTCTTCGGTCGCGGCCAGCATTTCCGATACGCGCTTGATCTCGCGCGGATCGCTCTTCGGACGTTGTAAATTCTCGATCTCCAAATTCAATTGGTCGCTCGAAAGGTGTTTCGTACACATCAAGCCATATTCCTTCTAGGTTTTGATGTCCCCACACATTTCTGTCCGGCGTTTCCTGCCCTTCAGGACTCATTGAAAATTGAACCAGTCCGAAGACGGCGAGGAGTGTTAGTAGCACACTGCTTGGCGCATCAAATCGTCGAGCCATGTTTTGCTCTCCTTGCAAAAGGAAAACTGATCGTCGGTTTTGCGAGCCGGAGATTTCCTGGATGCTCCAATGCTTCTCCGGTTGTTTGTTGTGTCTCGTCGTTCAGGCGGCCTGTAACGTTTTGACTGTCTAACAAGCCGCCAGTATAGTCCAAGCGACAATTGGAGTGAACCAGCCGTAGTTTCGGTGATGGTGATGAAGACAAGACTCCAAACGGAGTGTTTTAACGGAAATATGCTCAAACGAATGGGTTGCACGGGACAGCGATTCTTCGCGTACAGTCAATCCGTTTCCCGGGATAGCTTTTGAGAAGGCGAGAAGAACAACGGCTGTTTGCGATGAGGTGTATCTCGGCTTCGTTGTCGCAGGTAGAAATACCAAACAGATTGAGGGATGGGTTTTCTTTCGTTCACGTGCCATGATGATTTACGTTGAATTTATCGGGGTTGCCCGTTCGAACGATATCGGATCGTGTTTGTTGTAACCATGGAAAGAACATTATTTTGGTCGTGTGCGGACCGAGTGAGGAGCAATGATGCGAAACTGGTTCAACGGCTCGACAGTTGTAGCAGCGATCGCCGCTGCGACGGTGAGTGCGGTTATTTCTGCCGTAGCGACGGGAAGTGGCGCTAACCAAAATCGTCAGACGGTTTTAGCTGAAACTCCGGACGGGCGCCCGAATTTTAATGGTGTGTGGCAGGCGAACAACGAAGCCCATTGGGACCTCGAAGCTCATGCTGCCAGGCCTGGTATGGTGATGCAGCCAGGAATCTACGAATATGAGTTTGCTAAGGTCCCGGCCGCTCCTGTGTTAGCTCTCGGTGCTGCTGCCGGTGTGCCAGGGTCACTGGGAGTTGTGGGTGGAGACGGACAGATTCCCTATCGGCCAGACGCTCTTCGCATTAAACAGGAGAACTCTGAGAACTGGATAGACCGTGATCCGGAACTCAAGTGCTACCTGCCAGGAATTCCGCGCGCGATGTACATGCCCTATCCCTTTCAAATTGTTCAGGGAACAGACAAGATTCAAATGACGTTTGGTTTTTCAAATGCGGCTCGCGTTATTCACCTAGACGACGTGACCGGACCACCGGACTTTACGTACATGGGGCATTCTGTTGGACGGTGGGAACAAAACACGCTTGTCGTTGATGTGAGCGAGTTCAACGGTAAGACATGGTTCGATAGAGCTGGAAATTTCCATAGCCCATCCATGCGGCTCACTGAAAGGTTCTCGTTGATGACGGAAGACGTCATATGGTACGAAGCGACAATAACCGATTCGGAGACGTTTACGGATCCGTGGACGATCGAGATGCCGATCTATCGTCGAATGGATCCGAATGCTACTGTTTTGGACTATCCATGCATCGAGTTTGCTGAAGAGTTTATGTACGGCCATCTTCGGCGGGAGCAGTTGGTTAAACGGTGGGAGGGTGAAACCATGATTGTGGAAATTACTCGAAAGATTCCGCCTGGCGATCAACTCCACGACTGGTACCGGAGATAACAGGAGTCGTGTCCGCGTGAGGGATAAATCGTTGGACTACCGGCGGCTCGGTTGAGTAGTAGAACGTGTGCATTTGACCTAATAGTTAGTCGTGGCGAGGAGGCAAGACGCATGAAATCGAGATTGATATTTGGAGTCGTATTAGCGCTCCCAGCGCTCTGCGTGTGGACGGAGGTCGGTGACGTGTCCGTTAGAGCGCACCACGCGTTTGCGGCCGAGTTTGACGCGGACCGCCCGGTTGAGTTCAGTGGCACAGTCACAAAGGTCGAGTGGATCAATCCCCATGTCTGGATTCACCTCGATGTGGAAAGAGAAAATGGCACTATTGAGAATTGGGGGTTTGAGGCAGGGACTCCAAATGTGCTGTTTAGGCGAGGGTTTACCAGGAGATCACTATTGCCAGGGACGAACGTGCTTGTTGATGGTTATCAAGCAAAAGACGGCACAAATCGGGCCAATGGACGGGATGTGACATTTTCAGATGGAACGAAATTGTTTCTCGGTTCGTCTGGAACAGGTGCGCCATACGAATTGGCAAGACCGGGAGTTGACACTGTCGATTCGCCTCGGTGAAGGTGGCTAGTGTGCATTCATCAGTAGCGTTTTGGGCCAGTCCAGTTCTTTATGTCTGATGTGGGTGGATAGTGTTCGGGTTCTTGTGTCAGTGGTCTGGATAAGAAAAGGTGTCTTGGATTCCAGCCCTTCGTGCGTGAGGAGAAGTAGGTGTGGCAGATTGGCATGATCACCCTGAGCGTCCAGAGGCCGATACCCGTCCACCCGTCTTGAGGGAGGATGGGTTCGATACATATTCTGAGCCGGAGTTATTAGTACCTCCTATCCCTGGTCTTCCGGATGCTGGACAGGCACAGTCGATGACGTTTGTGGGATTGGTTGGGCACGTGTTTTCCCACTACAACGTGCTGACCGGAAGGGCGTCTCGCGCGGAATACTGGTGCTTTGCATTGTTTGAGTTCGTGACCTTGAACGTGCTTGATTACGTTGCAATTCTTATGGGAAATTCGAGTCTGTTTTTTTTGGGAGTTATGGTCACATTTGTCCCAAATGTTTCATTGACAGTTCGAAGGCTTCATGACGTTAATCGTTCGGGTTGGTGGTGGTTTCTTCCATTTACCATCATAGGTATAATTCCGGCATTCTTTTGGACCGTTAAGCGAGGTGACACAGGGCCTAATCGGTTTGGTATGTCACCGCTGGTGTCATTGGACTGGCAAAAATCGTCACAAGATCAACGGCGAATGTAATGTATTGACTAATCGGAACGCAGGACTTGAGATGAGTTAGTCTATTGGGAAATTTATGGCGTTTATGACACTTCTAACGAGGCTATGACTAAATGGATGTCACGTTCACGAACGATTGGAAATGTTGATTACGGAAAATTTTGATAGCGAGGTGAGCCGGTGGTAGCGAGTCAGCTTGCTGAGGAATGGCGCAAGCGTCCTTGGTGGATGAACATGATGTTTGGGTTTTGTCTGTTCATGACGTTTGTCTACATGCCGTTCGATATGTTTGTGAAGCCTGTGGCCCAAGACCAAGAGGTGTGGTTTGGGTTTATGTTGGAAGGGTGGGCGGCCAAGTTAACCGAGCCGTTCCATTGGGCGATCTACGGGGCTGGGGCATACGGCTTCTGGCAGATGAAATCGTGGATGTGGCCATGGGCTGCCGTGTATGTGCTACAGATCGCGGTCAGTATGTTGGTGTTTACTGGAATGAACGGATCACTCGTCACGGGAGCTACCAGTTTTTTGGTGTTTTGCGTTCCGACGTTGGCACTCTATCGCAGTCGAAGACGTTTTCTCATGCAGTGAAATATCTAATTGAGAATATGCCTTTTTCGACTGAACCCTTTGCTGCTCCACTGCTTATAATGTAGATCGGTTCTTCTAGGGCGGTCCTGAAGGGATTCTTTTTCGCATAAGAATCGTCATTGCAAAGTTCCTGCCAGGGTCCTCGGTGCGTGCTGATGTTTGAATCTGAGGCGTGATCGGATTTGCAAACAATTGCTGAAGTGTGGGCTGTTTAGGCCACTGAGAAAGAATTCACGGCTAACAACGAAGGAGAGCAGATACTCCTAAGAAGAGACGCTTACTCATTCGTCGAAGGTCCAACGACGTTTTTCTCGGCCAGGTGTCTCATGGGCTTCTTCGATGACGATTCTTGGAGTTTCGTCGTGGCGATAGAGAAACACCCACTTGAGCGCGCTGCGATTCTCTTCAGGTACAGGATACACATGGGTCGCGAACTCAACTCCTTCAAAGACGTTGACTTCGCAGTACAGCGGAGAGGCACCCCAGTCTTCCTGGTTACAAAAATTACGGGCTTCGTCGACCCAGTCCTCGACTGAGAGGCCCGGAGCTACCCACGTGCCCCATGCATGCGCTGTTACTCCGACGAAGTTGAGCACTGGTGGCGTGCGGGAGGTATCCTGGCGTGCACTGAGGTCAACAATGTGCCCTAACAGAAACAAGTTGGCCGCCGTCACCAAAATAATTGTGGAGAATCGGAAAGAATGTAGCCGGTTACGCATATGTTCTCCTACGGTCAGGCGGTTTCGCGGTGGTGACTACCGAGAGCAAAACGCCGGCCCCCGGTTTGTGTGTGAAACTGTACTCATAGCGCGGATCTTCCAGAACTGGTCAATTCTGCTGACGTCATTGCGCACAGTTCCAGTTCTTTGTTTTGCACGACAGTTATTGCTGTCGCTCCCCGAGGATGGTGAACTCAGGGAGCGACGCTGACTGTGGTGTCATTATTTCTGGTAGGCGAAGTAATTTTCCATGGGAATCATCAGATGCGCGTAGTCATTGCCTTGGAACATGGCGTAAGGAGAGCCTGACATGAAGTCAGTCGTGAATTTGTCTAAACTCCGAGGGTCTTTTGGTATGAGCATCAAATGAGGTCCTGATTCGATCCAGTTGTCAGGATCGGCTGCGTCGGATTTTGACATCACTAGCGGTGTCGTATTGTCCTCGCCCATATCACCGTGGAGCATCCACATAAAGGTGTCACGTTCAAGTTGCGGAGTTTCTCCGCCTAGATAGGCAGCGACCCATTTGAAACCTTCTTCATCGCCGCACAGGGGCATGGCTTCGTGAGGGCTTTTCCAGCCATTGTCAGGATCGGACATTCCCCTTGGGTTCACCGGTAGGCAAGTCCAGCCGTTCGTTCCTTCTCTGAGAACATTATTGTTGGCGTCTACAACCGTCGCATGCTCGGCTATGAACGATGGGGCGGCGGTAGAATAGGCCCATATTTGCCACTCGGCAGAGGTGTGTGGTCCAGTAGGCTCTCCATTTTGAGCCAATACGGTCGACGTGTTTCCGATAAGTAATATGGCGGCCAGAATGTACACAAGTCGTATGACAGTCATTAATTCTCCCTCAATTGCTTTCCTGTGAAATCTTACTCATGTTATCAGCGGCGAGTGAATCCAGGCGCCGTTAGATACCAGTGACGCATCCCATTCATCATTACTCGGAGCCGATAAATTCGGTGAACTGAGAAATCGACGCTGGCCGCCCATGAATTCCGACGATCGTTTCTACATCAAGATTTAATCGGCGGAGATTTCGGTTAAGGGTGCGTGCACTGGCGTTTGGTGTTGGTGCAGTGGGGAAGTAGAGATCCGCTTGTACAACAATTTTCTCGTCTGGAATGTACGCGATCAGCATACCTGCCGCATGGGCTAAGCCTTGGACGTTGTAGAGTTCTACTGACCGAGTCGCATCCGCGAGGACATATTTTTCGCTTAGCGTTTCGAAGATATAACCCTCAGACCATTCCTCTGGTGGGTGAAGCGAAAAGCGGTCTGGTTCCAAGCTCCACAGGCCAGCCCGTAAAATCTCTTGGTAGTAGGGTTTATTGCCTTCGTGGGTAATGACGGTTGCCCCTTCGTGCACATACGTCCGAAGTCCACCTAAGTGGTCCCAGTGGTGATGCGTTGTCACAATGAAGCGAATCGGTTTGTTTGGAATGAGTTGGTTCACTTCTCCGATGACTGCAAGTGAACGTTCCTCGTGCAATGGCGCTTCGATGACTGCTGCATAGTCGCTGAATTCGATGGCTACACTGTGATGCGACCCTCCACCGATCAGCCATACACCGTCGCCTATGCGTTCTGACTCTACTTGGACTGGCTGGACGCGTGCGTTCATCACGCTATCTGGTACCGTCAGCGCTAACGTGGGATTTGCTAGAAGGTTTGACACTGTTTCGAGACCGAACGCATGGTCGCCGCCACTGACATTCGGAGTGTGCGCACCGTCATCATAATCTTGGTGCTGGTGAAAGCGCGGAATCTGCACCCCTCCAACCTCTCGGTAATTGGTGTACACGTTCTCGTAGTACATGTCGCCGACAACCGGATTGGGCACCCAGGTTTGCACGCGCTCAAGTAAGCCGTCGGGGTTGATCGTGCCGTTGACTCGGTACTTCCCGAACGCCACGAATGAGACCACCGTTGACCGGCCACCATACTCGTTCCGCGTGATCATGGATGGTTCGGCTTCAGGTGCCATTGCTCCCTTGATGAAGCCCCAGGGAGTTAAGAGGATTTCCAAGCGTCGGAGTTCCGCGGTGGCTGGTTGCGGCACTGGTTGTCCCTGCGCATTGAGGTTCCAGGCGTAGGCGCCGCTAACGAAATTGGTAAACTGTCGTGCACCACCCTGAGCTCGGGTGTACTGCTCCTTGGAGGACATCGTTGCGAAGTCGATCGTTCTTGTGTAGCTGTTCAGTTCGATTCGCGGCCAATCGCGATCGGGGGAGACATTCTGCCCGACCCGACCTTGCCAACCGGTGCCGGAGTATTCAATGGATGTCAAGTTCTCCATTCCCATTGCGGTTGCGGTTGCCTGTAAGACGCTTTGGACGTTCTGCGCCGTCGCCAAGCCTGTCGTCAGAGTAAAAACAGTCAACAAAATTAAGTTTCGTCTAATCATGATTAATCCTCCCAGTCGGCGCGATTATGTCGTAGTTGATTATGAAGTCAACAGTCTCTTGTTCGTCAAAATGAAAAACATACCCTTAAATCAGTTTGAGCATGCAATCAGACGTTGATTTAGGACACAGCTGGCTATGCTGAAGCACTGTCTTCGGCTCAGTTATTGAACTTCGTCTATGCTGGCGCAGCAGGGTGCATTGTCCTTGTCTGGAAGTGTTTCCTGTAGGAGGAACCGAAATGATGCGATGGAGGCTCGGGGCCGTATTAATGCTGGCGGTTTGGTTGGCACATCCGTTGAGTGGTGCCGCACAGCTACCAGGGGTTGAGAACGGACAATGGCGTTATCTGGGTGGTGATGCTGGTCATACGCGTTCTAATCCCGGTTTGACACAAATAGATGCGTCAAACTTCTCGGACCTTGAGGTAGCGTGGATCTGGCAAGTAGAGAATTTTGGTCCGGGGACTGAGTACACGATTCGATCCACCCCCGTGTTTGTAGATGGTGTACTTTTCACGGTGGCTGGTCAGCGGCGGCAGGTGGTGTCTATCGACGCGGCTACGGGTGAGACACTTTGGACATTCCGAGAGCCGGAAACGATGCGTTATCTACGCTCTCCTCGAACCGATTTTGGCAAAGGTGTAGCGTATGCCGACGTGAATGGTCGAGGTGTCGTTTTCGTAACAAGCCCGGCTTTTTTCTTGTGGGCCTTGGACGCGGAAACGGGACGCCCACTCGAAAGTTGGGGGAGCTCGGTCCCTCTCGAAGACTTCTCTCAAAGCGGTGTTGTTGATCTAATACCGGATCTGGTGCGCGACTGGGAGCCGTGGTTGAGTTGGGACGGGCCATATGACCCGGACAATGGCATCCCTCAGCGTTTGGGCATGGTGACCAGTTCAGCCCCCCCGATTGTTGTGAACGGGGTGGTTGTTGTTCTTGTCGGACATGAACCGAGTTATGACCAGACTCGCATCGAGAACGTGCCCGGAGACATCATGGGATATGACGCGAAGACGGGCAAGTTGATCTGGAAATTTCATGTCATTCCTCGACCCGGTGAGTTCGGTCACGAAACTTGGAAGAGCGACGCGTGGCGGTGGTCAGGTGATATGTCGACGTGGGCTCCGGCCGCGGCCGACCCTGACCTCGGTCTCGTCTACCTGGTAACGAATGCCTCAACTGTTCAGTCTTACACGGGGCATCGGCCCGGGCATAACCTCTTCGGTGGTTCCGTTCTTGCATTGGATGTCAAAACCGGTGAACGGCGCTGGCACTATCAGATTCATCACAGCGATCAGTGGAACTATGATATTCCGACGGCGCCGATATTGATGGACCTCACCGTGAAGGGAGAACGTATACCAGCGCTGATTCAGAACACGAAGCAAGGCCTTGTGTTTGCATTTAACCGAGCCACCGGAGAACCGATCTGGCCGATTGAGGAACGACCGGTAATGCAGACTGAAGTCCCAGGGAATTACACGGCTCCTACGCAGCCCTATCCGACCCGACCGGAACCTCTCGACGCGATAGTGACGGATGGACTTACGGAGGAATTCGTCCTTGACTTTACGCCACAGCTGAAACGCGAAGCGCTTGAGATTTTGAGTGAGTTCCGAGCGGGTGGCCTCTACGTTCCGCCGTTGCCATACCCGCATGATAATGATTTTCGTAATGTTATCGGTTGTATGGGTGGCTTGAATATTTATCATCCACCTGTTGCCGACCCGTCCACTGGCCTCATGTATGCGCCGCACAATCGTGTGTGCAGTGCCCCGAGATTTATGGTGCCTACGAACGGAGTGGACGAGATGCGAGGTTTGCCGGGTCGGTCAACTGAGGCTTGGCGAGGGCGAGAGCGACATACACCAACGACAGGCGTGACCGTAGCCATGTGGGCGCCCGGTGGACCAGCTGAATTTCCAGACCAGATCGACGGGCTCCCTGTTTACAGGCCCTTGAACGAGGGACTGGCGGCATATGACATGAACACGGGCGAAAAACTTTGGGACATTCCTATAGGTAAGACACCGGAACGTTTTGAGAACCACCCCCGGTTACGGGATGTGAATATTCCCAACTTAGGGGGTAGCGGGCACTCTATTCAGATGATAATGGGGGATCTTCTGGTGCAAACCACTGAGGATTTACGAGGTGAGACAGAACTCAGCGAAGCTGGAATGCCCGTACTTCATGCTCGCGATAAGCGGACGGGAAATATTGTCGCGAGCATCGAGATCCCGATCCCGGGTCAATACGGCATGATGACATACATGAGTCAGGGAAAGCAGTACATCGTAATGCAGGCTGGCAGTGCGCGTCGTGCACAGCCAGGTGCGTTAGTTGCGTTGACCTTGCCATGAGCACATGTCACTTCTTCTAGGATTTTTGATGAGTAGAATTTTATATATCGTCACTACTCCTTAGTGCGTTCGGTGGGCCCGTGTCTATGTCACAATTCCTCAGGAATTTGGCATTGTGTCTTGAGTGCGTTCAAGATTCGAGGAATTTCAGTGGCATGCCGAATGACTGTTGTAGAGTGATGGAGAGATGTTTCGGTGGATGGGAAGATAGACTAACCCTGTAATTTGTGAGGTAGTGAGAATGGCAGATATCACTCGCCGGATGTTTCTTGATCGTGCACGGAATTATGGAATCGGTGGTGCTGTTGGCGCGGGGGCCCTAAGCAGCCTATTGATAGAGGATGTGCGGGCTCAGCAAGATTCTGATGGCTCTGCTATACCGGAGGACTGGCTGTCGTTGACGCAAGAGACTGTTCTGGAGCCGGACCTTCCAATCATCGACCCCCATCACCATTTATGGGACTTTCCAGATAACCGCTATCTTCTTGATGAACTTCTTGAGGATATTAGTACCCACAATGTACGGCAGACGGTTTTCGTCGAGTGTTCGTCAATGTATCGGGCAGATGGACCAGAACAACTCAGAGTTGTCGGTGAGACAGAGTTCGTTGAGGGTATAGCCGCGATGAGTGCGAGTGGTCAATACGGTGAAGCACGAGTCGCCACGGGTATTGTCGGTTCAGCCAACCTTCGATTGGGTGAGCGAGTAGCGCCGGTACTTGAAGCGCAGATAGCAGCAAGTCCGAAGCGGTTTCGAGGGGTTCGTCATCGTGCTGCCTGGGCTGGACCATCCGTAGCTCCTAATCAGCCTGATGATCTTCCGCAACATATCCTAATGGATGAGAATTTTCGGCGAGGATTCTCTCATCTCCGCACCTACGGATTGTCCTTCGAGGGATGGGTATACCACACGGATATCACCGACCTCGCCGACCTTGCTCGGACATTTCCTGACACAACGATCATCTTTAATCATCTCGGTGGACCCATTGGTGTTGGTTCATTTGCTGGCCGCCGTGCCGAGGTGTTTTCTGCGTGGAAGCCGGCGGTTGCGGAACTTGCGGCGTGTCCGAACGTCGTCGCCAAAGTTGGCGGAATACAGATGGTCGTCAATGGGTACGGTTGGCACGAGCGAGACAAGCCGCCGTCGTCCGATGAGTTGCTCGATGCCAACCGGGAATGGTACCAATACACGATCGATCAATTTGGTCCGGACCGGTGCATGTTTGAAAGTAATTTTCCTGTTGACCGGACATCTTGTTCTTACACGGTTCTCTGGAATCAGTTTAAAAAAATGACCAAAGGATTTTCCACTGGTGAGCGAGCCGCCATGTTCCACGATACGGCCATGCGTATCTATCGGCTACCTCGTATTTGAAAACCAAAGTCGGCAGACGTCTAGAAGGGACACAGTAGTGAAATCCGTGAAGCGGATCGTGATTCTGTTTCTTGTCTACGCTGGGATTGTCTTTGCGTTCGAGTCGTTGCTCGGAATTATCCAGCCAGCTGGGCAGGGAACGCTTGTAATTACAACAACCGGCGATGACGGTAGTGCGAGTAACCGTGTTGTCGCTCGTCTTGAAAGTAACGGGCAGTTATACGTAGCCGCCAACCACTGGCCGAGAGCTTGGTACGCTCAGGCATTAGTCCATCCGAATGTGCAAGTTACGCTTGATGGTTCGACGAAAGACTATCGTGCCGTTCCTGTTGAAGAAGAAGAGCACGATCTCGTGAATAGTGAACATAGTCTTGGACTTTTGTTTCGAGTGCTGACTGGTTTTCCTCCTCGGTATTTTGTCCGGCTCGATCCGAGGTAGTTCGTGTCCCGTTACCCATGAGTTTGGACTATTTGGCTATGAGAGTGTTGACTTCGGTGCCTTTATTTCGCGCCAGTTTGACTCGGATTCGAACTGCTTTAGGTTGTCAGCAATTGCATTGAGTCGTTGCACTATTGACAATGTCTATCCTAATCCGCCGCGAACAACCGAGCGATGTGAACGCGACAAGGTGTGTTGTTAAAAATGCTTTCGGTCGAACAGATGAAGCCGATCTTGTGGAGCATCTTCGGCTCGAACGAGCGTTTTCGGTTGGCTTGGTGGCGGTTAGTCGTTCAGATGTGACGGCCGCTGAGTCGCATGGGATGTAGGTTATGTCGCGTTTTCCTCGGTCACCATCGGAGAAACGGAACGAGAGAGTAACGGGTTGGGTTTAGCACCGTTAGCGGTGACTCCAAAGCATCAGCGTCGTGGAATAGGAGGTGCATTGGTCGACGCCGGACTGGTGCACTGTCGCCGGCAGGATGCCAACCTTGTAGTGGTGTTGGGCGATCCTGATTACTATCCTCGTTTTGGTTTTCGTCCAGCTTATTTGCTGGGTTTGACGTGCGAATACGAATCGGTTTCCAGAGAAGCGTTTATGGCCGTTGAACTGACGCCTGGACGTCACAAGCATTGCGGCGGAGTAGTTCGATACCACCAGGCCTTCTCCGAACTTTGAGTGGAACGAATTTGGTTTCAAGACGCTACCTTGTCAGTCGCAAGACGTGTGTTTGTCGACCACTGTGCCGGATGTGTTCGTGGGCTTTGTCAGAGCTGAGTTCGCGCTCTAAAGTTACCCACCATCGAATAAGATGTTTTCTGATAACGACCGCACCGCTTAGTCGAGTCTGAGGTGCCTCAGCTGAGAGGAAAAAGCAAAACTTAGAGAAAAAATAGTTGCCACACTCACGAGAACGATTAGCTTTTGGATGGTTGCTTGCCTCACCATTTCCGCTGGGTTGTCCATAGGACTCCCGCTCAGCAATTGGTAGATGACATAGGCGGCGGTTGACATCAAATAGAACATTGTTACAAGCGCATATCTATTTTTAACAGGACTGCGCAACAACACAATAAGGTAGGCGAGGGCTCCAGGAATCAGTAGCCTAAAGGCATTGACCGCGAAAAAATTGTGCATTTGAAGATAGAGGTCGTACGGTGTCAGCCCTACTCCTGCAAAAAACATCGTTCCAAACAGAAAGAATATGGAACCAATAATCGCAATTGCGAAATTGAGAGCATCTTCTTTGAATAACCTCGGGACGAACAAGAAGGAAATTCCCACTCCTAAGAACATCACCATTGAAAGATTAAAGAAGAGTGCTGAAAGAAGGTTTGTGTCTCCAGAGTGGGAGTGATAGCCGCCCAAGTCACTCAAGAAATTATGTGTGATTGAATACCCACGCTGCGCCGGATTGTGAATATTGCCACCTGGATAAAAAACGATGGCGAGCATCACGGCAAAAACAAAGAACAGAGCGACAAAACGGAGGCACCTAACGGTCCAAAAGTCGTAAATAGGAGAGAGTGGCGAGGTAGGAGCGTTCATGTCGTAGTCCGATTCCTGTTCGACGAAAGCGAATCAATGTCAGTATGCATTATCTCTGACCGTGTTGGCGCAGAACGAGGGTGAGAGAACTAGATGCTTGGGACTGTAGCCGGATGCGTGACCGTTCGTTTCGAACGTTGTTTGTTTCGACCAGACTACTGAGTGAAGGAGACCCCATGCCTAAAGTTATAGTAACCGCTAGAGTTAGAGATGTAACACGGTGGGAGCAGCGGTTCCGAACGCATGGTGCGTTGTTCAAAAGTCAAACGGTGACTACCCCAATTGGCATTGCTGTCCGGGAAGATAAAACCGTTGCCATCTGTGCTGAACCAGCGGATCTCGATGAATTTATGAGAATTCTTGAGTCCGCGGCGACCGAAGAGGCAATGGCAAATGATGGGGTCGAACGTGACACGGTTGAAGTCTATAGTCATGGACGGAGAATTTCAGCCGTAGTTTGTTGTGGCATCGACGGTAGTGCTGCCTTAGGGGTAATAAGTCGAATGTCTGTTGGACTAGAACGGCAGTCATGCTGCAGCTACTAGGTCGTATCAAGATCGCCTCTGGTGACATAACGCTGCTAGCGGTTGATGCGATTGTGAATGCAGCGAATAAGAGTCTACTGGGTGCGGTGGTATTGATGGTGCTATTCATAAAGCGGTAGGTCCGAACTTGCTGGCTGAGTGCCAGACCCTGGGTGGTTGTTTAACTGGAGAGGCTAAGATAACCGCTGGTTACAAACTCCCAGCGCGTTATGTGATTCACACAGTAGGCCCCGCTAGTATAGAGGTGCGCGGGAAGAGAGGAAACAACTCGCGGGGTGTTACTGGTCTGTGTTCAATATCGTGCGTAAGAGCAACCTCAAAACAGTTACATTCCCTGCGTCAGCTGTGGCATTTATGGATATCCGATCAGCGAAGTTGCGGCTGTCTCGGCACGAGAGGCTTTTCGCTTTCTTGCCGTAGAACCGATGGTGGAAACGGTCTATTTCGTGTGCTTTGATCTCGATACGCAATTCGCGTACGATACTGCGCTTCGAACGTTCGACTGGAACGTCTGACCCTGTTAAGCTAACCACGCTCCACTCTTTGTGGCCTTGGTCATGGGTTGCTTGCAGCTTGCCGGTAACACGGCACGGCGCACCTAGGTGTTGAAGCCGCGTATGACGGCGACCGTCATTGTGTCGCCAGGAGTGTGATTGCCTCGGCACGCGTGACTGGAGATTCTAGGAGGAGAATAATGAACGGAGAAAGGTGCGAGACTAATCGGGCACTGACATATGGTCTAGCGTTGGTAATGTCAGCGGTTTTTGGTCTTTGGGTACCGGAAGTAGCGATCGCTCAAGGCACGGGAACTGAAAACGCCCAATGGACGTATCTAGGTGGTGACAGTTGGCACACTCGGTACACGCCAGCTGAACAGATCACGCCTGAGAATTTCGAAGAATTGTCGATCGCGTGGCGTTGGGATGCGTCTAGTTTCGGGCCCAGTACAGCAAGGGCCACTCCGACTTATGTAGACGGAAAGCTCATTACCGTTAGCGGAAATCGTCGTCACGTGGTGGCGCTGAATCCGGCGACTGGTGAATTGCTTTGGAGTTTCACTGAGCCAAATACCAGTCGTTATGAATATTCGATGCGTAAGGGTTACGGAAAGGGAATCGCGTACGCCGAGATCGACGGAAGAGGCGTAGTTTTCATTACGAGTCCAGGGTTCTTCCTTCATGCCCTTGACGCTGAGACCGGAAGGCCGATTGAGAACTGGGGCCGGCCGGTGCCAATTCCAGACTTCGATGATACCGGCACCGTCGATCTAGTAGAAGATTTGATCGCGGACTGGGGTCCTTGGACGAGTATGGATCGCCCGTACGACGCCAGTACGGGGATACCGCTAGAAATCGGTTACATCACGAGTTCTTCACCACCGATTGTGGTTAACGATACTGTGGTGATCGGGAATTCTGCTGAGCAGGGTTATTTGCAGACCAGAGTAGAAAACGTACCAGGTGACATTCTTGGCTACGATATTCGTACCGGTGATTTCAAGTGGAAGTTTAATGTCATTCCGCGGCCAGGAGAACTTGGCCATGATACATGGGAGAATGACGCTTGGGAATGGACCGGAGATGTGTCGTCGTGGGCCCCAATGTCGTCGGACCCTGAACTTGGTCTGGTCTACATTCCTACCAACAGTGCAACAATTGACTACTACGGTGGCCACCGCCCGGGCGATAACCTTTTCGCTGCAAGTCTGATTGCGCTCGATGCCGAAACAGGTGAAAGACGATGGCATTATCAGATGGTCCACCACGACGTCTGGAACTATGACACGCCGACGGCGCCGATTCTGATGGACGTTACTGTGGACGGGCGTGAGATCAAAGGAATCTTCCAAGCGACTAAGCAGGCATGGGTGTATGCCTTAGACCGGGCAACCGGAGAGCCGATCTGGCCCATCGAGGAGCGGCCGGTTCCACCGTCCGTTGTTTTGGGCGAACAGTTATCTGCTACGCAGCCATTTCCGACTTGGCCTGCGCCCTTCGACCTCCAGGGTCGGACTGAGGAGCATCTAATTGATTACACTCCAGAGATTTTTGAGGTGGCCCGTCGAGTCGCCACGGAGAACAAACTCTTCAATCCTATGTTTAACCCGCCCACGACGGTTGATGACCCGGCCGGACCTGCATGGAATTGTCCTGGTGGCGGTGGAGGGACGAACATTACTGGTCCCGCCGTTGCTGACCCTGTTTCTGGTGTGATGTTTGTTACGTCTGGGAGTGGTTGCTTTCGGTTGCAAATAATGTCTGCCAGCGAGTCTCCGCTTGATGAGCGTGAGCAGTCGGGAGTAACGCATAGCAACTTCGCGGCGGTGGCGACTACTGTACGCGGCGGTGGTGATGCAACCATCGACGGTTTGCCGATCTGGAAGGGGCCTCTTGGCCGGATTACGGCAATCGACATGAACACGGGTGAACATCTGTGGGTCATTCCCAATGGGGATGCTTCTCAAGATGAGCAGGACATGATCCGAAATCATCCGTTGCTTCAGGGGCTCGACGGTGTAGAGATTAACCGTGGACGTGCCGGTGGTACGGCGATGGTTGTCACACCGACGATGCTTGTGGCGGGAGGTCGAACAAGTGACGATACGCCACAGTTATTTGCTATCGACAAGAAGACTGGGGAACGCCTTGGGTCGGTTGAGATTCCTGGTGTGACTCGATATGGGATGTCGAGTTGGATGCACGAGGACAAGCAGTACATCATTGTTCAGCTCCAGGGTGGGTTGGTGGCATACGCTCTCGGTGGTAGTGACGCTGCTGCGGACGACCATCATTAAGTGGCGCGAAGATCGACAGGGATATATTGTGGAGGTATTTCACGCCCGACGGGGAAGTAACCAGCCGTTCCAAGTTCGGTCATGCCTCAAAAAATCTCCTGACTTGTTCCGATGTGTCTGATATCGACACCGAACCCTAGGACATATGTAGCTGAAGGACTGATTCTCAGGTGAGGATCAGTCCTTCAGCTAATTTTCTCGAAAAACTCTTCGTTCGCGGCACTGCACGAACGAACCAGTCCCGGGATTCGAGCTCTCGGAGAACAATTCGGACCATCCACTGCGGACAAAATTTGCCGGACACTATTAAGTACAGTGGAAAAGGTTCTTGTTTTTATGCTTCTGTCACACACGCGGTACACGTTGGCCAGCGAGTACGGTTTCGTATGGGAACAATCGATGTTCGCCAACGCGAAGATTTTCGTAGTTGTCTACGAATTCGAAAGATCCCTCACGTAGTTCAAGCACCGCGATGTCTGCTGGCGCACCAACGTTAAGGGTTCCGCGATCTCGAAATAGCGGATAGAGTCGTGAGGCATGGAGCGTTGCTCGAGCTACGACTTGATCGACCGTCATGCCAAAATTAAGGAACTTCGACATCACATTGGGGAAATCAATAACGCTCGGTGCGTCTCGGCTGGTCGTGCTTCCGTCGGTGGAAATTGTGTCGGGCCAGAATCCCGCCTGCAGGATGCGGTCAAACGTATCCCATAGGAGATGTCCGGTTCGGCCGTTGGCGACGTCGAACCACACACCACGTCGTCTGGCGGCGAGCACCTCAGGGAAGATATCCCCATTGTTGTCGATGATGGCGTTGGGGGGAGGTGCGAACATATGGGTGACGATATCTCCAGGTTTTAGCTGGTCGACGAGAACAGAAAACGGAGATGCCGTTTGGCCCATATGAATCATCAGAGGGAGATTGAAGAACGTGGCCACTTCCTGGGCACGCCTGAGCACCTCAAGATCGTTTGCGGCGACGCCTTCGCTCAGACGTGCCTTCACGCCAATTACAAAATCACGATTGCTCGCGATTGCCGCTTTTGCAGCATCGACATCGGCGAGAGCGAGATCGTGCGTATCTCCGTCCGGTAGGATTCCTCGGCGACCGATGTTGATCAAGACACGCGCTAGTTGAGGTGCCGACCGTGCGATAGCGACCATGTCGCCAATCTGGTCAGCGCCTTCAGACCCTGCATCCACCCAGCCCGTCACCCCATCCGATAGGCAGATACGCGGGCCTGCGTCGTCTCTGGCGTAGTGCGAGTGAACATCTAGGAGCCCGGGAATAACGATCTTATCTGTGGCATCAATCAACTCAGCGGCATTGTTGTCGATGTTCGTGTCGACGGACACGATACGACCATTAGCGACCGCGATGTCTCGAATCGCATTGAGATGAAGTGAAGGGTCGATGACTCGGCCGCCCTTGATAACAAGATCGTATTCTTGGGCGAATGTTACCGTTTCTCGCGATAGAGCTAGGACACTTGCCGCGGCGCTATACACAAACTGACGTCGATTCACCATACTCCGATCCTTTCGGTTCGAGCCACGAGGCTAATTGACTTATGAGAATACCTCTCTTGACTCGTTGTCAAATTTGGCAAGCACGAATTCCATTGGTGCAATCTCTTGGCAAACAGACGCTGTAGCGAATGCTGTCGTGCTGAGAGTCAATGAGTGTTGATGGCCACATCAAACGTTGTGCCTAATGCATTACTCTTGATGATTATTTGCCGTTCTAAATGTAGTCATTGGCGATTAATTAAACGTCCACAAGGTAAGCGCTGAGGTGTCCTTGATGAACAATCGATTGCCAGAGATTGTCGGGGGAGCCCAGGTTTGATTGTCCGCAACGTCGTAGCGTTTTATCTCTTTAAATCCGGACGTATCGGCATTCCCGATAATTAGTTCAGCGTCGTCCTCCAAAATGAATAGTGTCTCTCCGGCTTTGACTATCGCAGCGTTGGATGCTTGGCGTCCCTCGCTCGTCCATAGTGTCT
>Ga0310120_10000200_pt1 | contig 49643 bp, 31 predicted proteins | sample CB27_AW_983_MG_FD_203506 | JGI IMG/M metagenome (GOLD analysis project Ga0310120, IMG submission 203506) | Marine microbial communities from Western Arctic Ocean, Canada - CB27_AW_983 | ecosystem: Environmental > Aquatic > Marine > Oceanic | place: Canada: Western Arctic Ocean | collected...
GTTTCGGGAGCCATGGCGGAAGCCTTTGGTCATGGGCCTCCACCGGAGTGGTCGGCCCGTGAGAGCACTGAGTGAACTGCGACGTGAGCGGGCACCGGCCCGGGTGGTGTCGCGAGATGTCCGAGCGTGGTCGACGGAGTGTTCCGTCGACCCTTCAACAGCCGCAGCTGATCGGCAGCAGCAGCGAGCAGAGCGAGGACTGTTGAACGACTCGTGACATCGCAGGTCACCCTGGGGGGGACGGACCATGGTGGGCAACGATCCAACGACCGCTGCCGACGGTGGCTCCTGATCACTTGATTCTAGGAGTCGCTCGAGAGGCCGGTCAAGGGGCCGCCTTGGCGGGGACCTCGAGGCCGAGCTTGGCCGGGTGCTTCTTCTGGTTGAGCACCCAGCGACGGATAATCTGGTAGCCGGGATCCATCGGCTGGTAGCGCCGCCCGCCCTGGTGTCCGTCTTCCTTGCCGGTCTGGATGTTCAGCGGTTTTCTCAGCAGCTTGCTCTTCTCGATGTTCCCCAGGTCGACCCGGAACTGCAGCAGGCGGTAATTGGCCAGCAGCTTGTCGACGGGCAGGTAGCCGGCGTCGTCGGGTGGGTTGAGTGTCAACGGAGGGACTCGGCCGGGCACGCCGTGGCAGGCGAAGCAACTCCGCTGATCGCCCCTCAGCACCTTGTCCATTTCGGGTGTGACGTAGTCGCGGAAGAACTGGAAATCGGCGACGAACTCGGCATCGAGTTTCGGCTTGCCGTTCTTGTCGGCGGGTTGTTTGCGGGGCTTCTCGCCGTTGACCGCGGCGGTGAGTTCCTTGAGGAAGTTCTTGCGGTTGGTCGAGAGCACGTTGCGGGCGGTCTTGACCACGCTCTTGCGTTTCTCGAATTTCAGCATCGCCTCCAACGCGTTGAGCACCTCGGGATTGCGTCTCAGCGAAGTCGCCTGGGCCATGGTCACGGCGACAACGCGGGTCCTGGGATCGGCGGTGGCCTTGAGTTGGTCAAGGAACAACTGCAGTGCCCGCGTGCGGTGTGCCGCGTAGGGGTCGATCGGGGGCAGTTGCCCCTTCTTGACCTGGACTTCGGGCAGCTTGGTCTTGTGAGTCAGGATCCAGGTGACGCTGGGCAGCCAGAACTGCGCATCGAGCTTGTTCTGGAACGACTTGGGCAGAAAATCGATCGCCATGTCGATGTGCAGGTCTGGGTTACGGCCCAAGGCGTCGCCGAGGCCGGTGGCCAGGTACCACTCGGCATTCATCTGGCGGCCCAGTTCCTCTCTCTTGGCCGCGTCGGAGTTCTTCTTGATCTCTTCGGCGGTGACGAACTTGGGGAACCTGGGAGCCAGGTAACCGAGGATCTCGTGTTGCTGGTCCTTGTTCTGGGGGATGACCCATCGGACGCGTCCGAAGAGCTTCAGAACGGGGTCGGAGAGTTGCGGTCGGCGGGGCGGTTCGTTGGCCCCGCGACGGATCTGTCGCAGCAGGGGCTCGACCAGTTCGGGGACCGCGACGAACTTGGCCGACCGCGGATCCGAGACGCTGCTGGCGGCCACGGCTCTCAACGCTTCGGGGCCTTCCAGCGAGTAGGTGATCAGCTGCTGTTGCAGCGGTTGGTGCGGTACGTTGGCCGCTCCTTCGAGCCCGAGTCTCACCGGCAGCAGCGCTTCACCGGACCGGTCCTTGCTGAGCTTGGGGTCAACGATCTTGAGGTAGTTGAGCACGGCGTGTCCGAAGAGGTCACTCGAGCCGGGGGTGATGTAGCCCATTTGTCCGGGCCCGCCGTCGCCGCCGGAGGTGTTGTAGAAGGTGGCGGCCACTGCGACCAGTCGCCGCGACAACCGCCGGGCCACCGCGGGGTTGTTCTGGATCGCCTTTTCGAGCGTCTGCCGGATTTCACCGAACAGCTTCTCGAGCTTGGCGTACTGGTGTTGCGAGCTGCCGTTGGCCTTGTGCCCGTTGGCGATGAACAGCGCGTGGGCCTGGTACCTCATCCCGTTTTCGGCCAACTCGTTCGGTTCGGGCCGACTCAGCCTTTCGATCCAGGCCCTGTTCAGGGCGGTCCGGACCGGCGGGTTCCAGACCCACCAGTTCCAACTGGCCCGGGTGGCCCAGGCCCTGACGGCCGGGTGTGAGTCCTCGAGCATCATCGAGCTGATCAGCGAGGTCAGCTGGTCCCAGCCGATGGCGATCCCCGGCATCACGCCGTCGACCCGCATCACCAGGGCCCGTGCCAGCGAGGCGCGGGTGCGGTCGTCGGTTGACCCGGCGGCGGCCGCGACTTCCTTCCAGCCCCGGTTGTCGATCAGCAGTTGGCGAAGCCCCCAGGCGGCGGCCTCGCGGACCGCCTTGACCGGGTCTCCCAGTCCGTCGATCAGTGGTGCGACGCCCCGGTCGGCGGGTGCAGCGGCGAGTCCGATCATCGCCCAGTAGCGGACCAGCGGACTCTTGTGCCCGGCCAACTTCGACATCAGTGGCACCAGTGCGGGATTCTCGGTCGTCGACAACCGCCGCGCCCGCTCGATCGTTTCGGACAACATCTCGTTCTCGCCCGCCGCGAATTCCTCGGCCTTCGGCTCGACCGGCTTGACCGGGAACAGCCGCGAGAGAGCATGCAGGCTGTAGCTGGTCGAGACGAAACCGGTCTGCGACTTGCCTTTCCAGTAGCCGCTGGCGTGCTGCAGGCCCAGCAGGCCCTCGACTCCCTTCTTGACCGTTGGATCTTCGGGCGTGAAGCCGGCGGCCTGGAAGGCGATCAGCGCCAGGGCGGTCGGCGAGGGTTCGGGGCCGGTGTTGCCCTCGGCCTTCCAGGTCTTGCCCCCATCGGAGCTCTTCCCGGGGTTGAAGCCCCAGGTGCCGTTGGCGTTTTGAATCTGCCTGAGCCGTTCGAGGTCGGCAGTGACCTGCCTGTCGATCCGCTCGACCAGCTTGGCGGCTTCCTCGGCGGTCGTCCTGTGTCCCTTGTAGGGCACGCGGGAGGTGGCCTTGGGCTGGGTCGTCTCCTTCTCGGCGACCCTGGCGGCAGCGGCGGGGTAGTCGGCCGGGAAATACCTCTTGAGCAGTTCGACCCGGTGGGCCATGTCGTCGGAGTAGACGGGCTTGACCCCCAGCACCTTGCGAGCCTTGTCCTCCAGGCCGCGGAAGTACTTCGGGTCTCCGGTGGCCTTCCAGGCTTCGAACAGGACTTCACCGGCGTAACTGAACACGACGCTCTTGCCGACGTTGGCCCCGGGCCCGGCGGCGTTGATGCCACCGGGATCGCCGGACTGGAGGATGAAGTTGGCGGCGCGGATGGCCTGTTTGCTCTGCAGGACCCGTGCCGCGCGGAAGCGTTCGATCGAGACCACCGAGTGGCCGGCGACGCGGGTGCCGGCGGGGCCGTCGCCGAGATCGAGTGGAGCCAGGCTGGTGTTGTTGGCCGCGTCGATCAGCTTGTTGGTCGGCCGCATCGACTGGTAGCAGATGTTGACCAGGTTGCGGAACAGCTGGATGTTGCGGATACGGTAGCCCTGGGTCAGCGGGATCGCCGGCCCCCACACGCCGCTCTGCGTGTGGCAGCTCATGCACTGTGTTCCCAGCAGATTGCCGGTGTCGCGGATTCGTCGCTCGACGCTGGCTCCCCTCGGCCGGTTGGCCAACCAGCTGTCGACCTGTCCGACGTGGTCGTAGAGTCCGTGGCGAACCGCCTGCCGGGGATCGCTGAACGGGGCGGGACGGACGACTCGCAGGTCGAGTTCGTAACCCGGCGAGTTGCTTTCGACTCTCAGGAAGTAGACCTGGCCGGGCTTCAACGTGCGGTTGATCGCGATCCGGTGCTGTTCCTTCTGCTGGTGGACTCGTTCGTTCGAGTTCTTCCCCTCGGTGTACTCGTTGTTCAGGGGCAGCAGGGTTCCCGGGGCGGCGGTGGCCTGGCCGACCGGAATCGCGTAGCAGCGGATTCTCGCGGCGGCCAACTGGTCGGGAATCGACAGGCAGGCGGTCAGCAGCCTCGGCTGGTCGCCGGGAAACTCGAGCCGAAACCAGTCATCACCGCTGCTGCCGACCCGGCTGTTGTCGTAGTACTCGATGTCGTCGGACCCGCCGACGACTCGCAGCGAGTAGTCCTCGGTAACCTTTTTCAACGCCAGCGGCTGAGCCTGTTCGGGGGTGTCGTTGGGTTCGGCCTCGATGAACAGCCGATCGCCGGCGGGCCGGGTGTCGATGTCGCGGATCTCGATGGTCACCCCGACGGTGTGATCGGCCGGCCATGCCACTTTCCGAGCCGCCGGCCGACTCAACGGCGCCTGCCCCGTCTCCCGCCAGCGGCCCCCCTCGAACAGGGTCACCGCGTTCTGTTCGGTCGAGACTTCCAGTCGGTAGGTTCCGGCGATCGGTGCGCGGTAGACGGTGAACACGTCGGGATCGAGTGCGTGAAGGAGTTTCGACCAGTCGGGGGTGGGTTCGGTGTAGATTCCCTGCGCGTTCTTCTTGCGGCCGGGTTTCTTCGCGGGGTCTTGCGTGAGTTGTCGGGGGGTGTCGGGCTTGATGAGTCTCCAGGTGGCCTTGAGTCGGCCGTTGGCCGGCAGGGCCGAGGGCTTGTCGACTCGGACGCTGATGGTGACGGTCTGGCCCGAGTCCAGGTGCACACCCTGGCCCAGCGTGCCGGGTACCCGCGCTGTTTGCTCGATGTCCTTGCCGTCGGCGGTGGTGGCCAGTGCGACGACGAGCGCGAGGGCGGCAATTGGAGGAGCCGGGGAGCGGGGGAATCGGGTGGACATGGTGGCCCCGGGGGATCGGATTTGTCTGGAAGCGGTTCGCGAAGCTCTATTGTGTCTCGTGATGGGGAGCCAGTTCAAGGCGAGCCGAAACGGCAAATCAAAGCGGGGATCGATCGGCCGATTGCTACACTGGTGTGTTTTCCGAGCGAGGCTGCGATGCGGAATCTGAATGGACTGCTGGTGGTCGTGGCTGTGATGGGGGTGGCCGAAGCGGCCGACTGGCCACAGTGGCGTGGTCCGGCTCGGGACGGTGTCGCCGAGGCGTCGGGTTTGCCGTCGAAGTGGCCAAGCACTCTGAAATCCGCCTGGCGGATCAAGGTCGGCGAAGGACACTCGTCGCCGGTCGTGCGATCGGGACGAGTCTACCTGCTGACCAGGCAGGGGGAGCACGAGGTGGTCCGGGGATTCGATCTGGAGTCGGGTCGCGAGTTGTGGAAAAGCGACTACAAGGCGGCGTACAAGCTCCAGTCGGTTGCACGGGATCATGGTCGCGGACCCAAGGCGACTCCGGTGATTGCCGGAAAGCGGTTGGTCACCTTTGGCATCAGCGGGATCCTCTCCTGCTGGGACACCGCCACGGGACACAAGGTGTGGTCTCGCGATTTTGCCGGTCAGCACCGGGAAACCGTGCCGCTGTACGGTCACGCCGCCTCACCGATCGTCGTTGACGGGAAGGTGATCGTGCACGTCGGCGGCCACGATGACGGGGCATTGACCGCGTTGGATGTGACCAGCGGCAGAACCGCCTGGCGATGGACCGAGGACGGCCCGGCATACGCCTCGCCGGTCCTGTTGACGGTCGGCGGCAGGCGGCACCTGGTCGCCCAGTCCCAGAAGTTTCACCTGGGCGTCGATCCGGCCAGCGGAGAGGTGCTGTGGCGCGTGCCGTTCACCACCCAGTTCGACCAGAACAGTGTCACCCCACTGGTGGCCGGCGGACGTGTGATCCTGGCCGGTTACAACCAGCCGACGGTGGCGCTGGAGGTGACTGCCCGGGGTGGCCGGTTGCGGACCGATCGGGTATGGAAGAACCGCGAGATCGCGATGTACATGAGCAGCCCGGTGATGGCCGGGGGACGATTGTTCGGGATGTCTCATCAGCGTCGGGGACAGCTCTATTGTGCCGATCCGGCCAGCGGAAAGGTCGCCTGGGCCACACGGGGCCGGCTGGCTGAAAATGCGGCACTGATCGTCGCCGGGGACGTGTTGATGGTTCAGACGAGCGGTGGTGAACTGCTGGTGGTGGCGGTCGACAGGACGAGATACCGGGAACTGGCGCGATACCGGCTGTCGGAATCAGCGACCTGGGCTCATCCCGCGCTGGTGGGGTCGAAACTGCTGGTCAAGGACCGGGATCACCTGTTGGTGTTCGACCTGGCCGGCTGACCTCCGGCGGCCCGTTCCGCTGCGGTTGCCGTGTCCGTCGCTCCTAGAACTCGAACAGCGATTGCGTCTTCACGACCGCCCCATTTTCGGGGAAGGTGTGGAAGGCATTGACCAGCAGGCTGTCGGGCCAGCTGTCGGTGGTGATCAGCGACAGCGGTGCCGGATCGAAACGACCGACGGTGGGGAAGGTGAAGGCGACCGCGGCCGTACGGCTGTCGCAGATCAGTTCCTGGTGCACGTTCAGGAACACCTCGGGATCGAGTTGTTCCAGCTGGTAGCTGGCGTGGTACTTGACCCCGCTGTCGAAGTTGATCGACTCGTGCTGGCTGCCACGGATACGGTCTTCGAGCAGCTGGCAGGTCTGGGGCAGGAGGTGTTCTCGAGCCGAAGTCACCTCGGTGACTGTCTCACCTCGGACCCGCAGCGACACCACGTGGCCGGCATCACAGAGTTTCAGAGATGCCGAGTAGTCGTCCTGCCAGATCTCGGCTTCGGCTCGCACATCGAGCAACTCGGGGTGCACCGACCGGCCGAACAGGTGAAACACCAGTTCGCGTGCGTCGGGGCGGACCGAGGAGAGCGACATGATGTGCAGTGCGGAGTGGCTGAGTTCTTTGGCTGATGTGACCGCGTAGGATTGTACCGCCGTGCCGGACCCCTTTCTACCGGGCCGGTCGGCTTCGCTCTATCCGCTCGCCGCCGCTTCCATCTCGAGCAGCTGCCGCTTCAACTGGGTTCCCTGGGGTGCGGAGAACCCCCCGAGTCGTCCCGAGGCGGCAATGACGCGGTGGCAGGGAACCAGGATCGGGAGGGGGTTGTTGGCCATCGCGCTGCCCACAGCCCGGGCGGCACCCGGTCGTCCGATCTTTCGGGCGACCTCGCCGTAGCTGGTCGTTCGGCCGTAGCCGACCTGGCGGACGTGCTTCATCACCAGGAACCGAAAACGGGTCAGGGGCGGGAGGGCCAGCTCGACGTCGTCGAAGTCGGTCGGCTGTCCCGCCGCGAAATCCTCGAGACGAGATCTCAGCTCCGGATTCCAGTCCGATTCTCGGGCCGAAGCGGATCCGATTCGCCGTCTGATCGAGGATGCCGAGGGGTAGCCAATCTCGACACCGTGGACCGATTGTCCGTCACCGAGCAGCCCGAACCAGCCCAGCGACGTGGGGAAGACCGACAGCAGCAGAGTGGTTTGATCGTCGTTCATGAGCACCGGACGCGTGGTCTCGGGGTCTTTGACCGTCACCGCGACGGGCTATACAATAGAGGTCTTGCGGCCTGCAAACACCTCCACCGGGATGCTGATCTGCGACCCCGGCTGCGGTTCCCTCCTTGGAGGCTTCTCTCGATCATGAACGCCTACAGTTCGCTGGCGGACGACTACTACAGCAACATGAACCTGAACACCGAGATGGCTCTCCCGAACAACCGGGAGACGGTGCTCGGGTTCCTGGAGCGGGTCCAGAAGACGTACCCGACGATGCGGAACTTCTACACCCGCGACAACGGCGATTTCGTTCTCGAAGAGGACAAGGACCAGGGACAGCAGCGGTGGTTGTCGATCGAACCACGGCGGATCAACAGCGGGCATGTCAATCCCGACGATCTTGACGCGTCACTCGAACAGCACCTGCTGGTGCTCCAGCAGGTGCCCTACATGTTGTCGGTCAGCCCGTTGGACTGTGAGGCGCTCGATTACATGATGGGTTTCGACTTTGCCTACAGCGGGAACCACGACGCGCTGGTGGCCGAGGCGCTGGGGACGCTGCCCGCGTTGGAGGGAATGATGGAGATGACCGGATCGGAAGTGCTCAACTACGAACCGGCCATCACGTTGAGTCTCGACGAGACCTGCCGCCGCCAGGCACGGTTGATGATCGAGACCCGGACCAATGCCTACCAGGTTCGGAGAGGAGATTATCCCGAGGAGCTGATCAGCGTGTATTTCACCGTGCGGCAGTACGGGAGCCTGGAAGCCGATGCCTCGTTCGAAGAGACGCTCGTGGCGTTGCGAATCCAGTGTGAGGAGTTGCTCGATGCGTTCGTGATCGAGCAGATATTGCGTCCATTGGCCCAGACGATTGCGACGAAGTGACCCCGCGGGATGGTCCTGGGGGGCGAGTGGATCCACTGGAGGGAGACGTCGACGTGGCCGTTCCGCTTAGCGAGTTTGCCCAAACCCTGTCCGTTGAAACCGCGTTCACCGTGTTGGCGGTGGCCAAGCAGCTGAAGGCTGCCGGGAAGGATGTCGTCGAACTTGAGATCGGCGACAGCCCGTTCGACAGCACCGCCTCGGCCAAGTCAGCCGGAGTGGTCGCGATCGAGGACAACCAGTCTCACTACTGTCCCTCGCCGGGGATTCCCGTGTTCCGGGAGGCGGCCGCGAAATTCGTCTCCGACGAGTTCAACATCCCTGCGGCGGCCGAAAACGTCGTGGCCGGACCGGGAGCGAAGGTCTTCGAGCAATTCTTCTGCGAGGCCTTTCTCGACCCGGGTGACGGTGTGCTGGTCTTCAGCCCGTTCTTTCCGACCTACATTCCCAACATCGAGCGACGCGGTGCCCGCGCGGTGTTGACCCCGCTGAGACAGTCCAACGGTTTCCGGCCCGAGGTGTCCGCGATCGAGCAGTTCCTGGCCGACGACCCTCAACCCAAGGCCATTTTTCTCAACTCACCCCAGAACCCCACCGGGGGTGTGACGACTGAAGAGGACCTGGTGGCGATCGCTGACCTGGTCCGCGGCAAGGAGATCGCGGTTTTCTCCGATGAGCCCTACTGCCACATGGTCTGGGAGGGGCGGCACCACTCGTTGCTGGAACAACCAGGCATGATGGACCAGTGCGTGGCGGCCTACACTTTCAGCAAGTCGTACAGCATGAGCGGCTGGCGACTGGGATTCGCGGTCACTTCCGAACGTATCGCCGACTCGATCGGCAAGATGATCAACACCTCGCTGTCGTGCACGCCGCCGTTGGTCCAGCTGGCCGGTGTCGCGGCGCTGGGCAACGATCACCAGGAGCGGGACCGGGTGATGGGTGAGTTCCGTGACAAGGTCGTCCTGTTGACCGACGGCCTCAACGCCATCGACGGCATCCATTCGCTGGATCCGACCGCCACCTTCTACGTCTTTCCCAACGTGATGCCCGTCTGCAACCGGCTGGGGATCCAGAGTCACGGGTTGGCCCTGTACCTGTTGCAGGGAGCCGACGACGAATTCGGGATTGCCTGCCTGGGGGGCGAGTGCTTCGGCGAGGCGGGGGCGGGGTTCTTGAGGTTCAGCTGTGCCGAGCCCAACGACCGTTTGCAGCAGGCGCTGGACTTTCTGCCCGAGGCGTTTTCGAGAACCGACCGGATCGCGGCCTATCTCGAGAGTCACCCCGAGTTCCGGCTGGAGACGCCGTACCAGGTCGAGGGGTAGTCGGTCGGGCCACGCGTCGACGGGAGGGGGTGGGCGATGTCGAGCAACTCTCACCCGGGTCCTGCACCGCGGCTGGTCGTGCCGGTGCGGCTGGTCCTGGTCGGTTACTGGGTGTCGATGTGCGTGGCGACCCACATCCCCAATCCGCTCGACGTCGTTCCGGCCCAGGTCAGCGACACCTGGTTGCACCTGACGGCCTATCTCGGTCTGGCGGTGCTGCTGGTCCAGAGCGTTGCCGTTGGCCGGCCGGTGCATCGCCGCGACGCGATCCGGCTGTGGGGGCTGGCGGCTGTCTACGGAGCCCTCGACGAAGTGACCCAGTTGATCCCGGTGCTGCACCGCACGGCCGAGTGGAAGGACTGGGCCGCCGATGTGGCCGGCGCGGCAGTCGGGGTGCTGGTGGGAATGCTCGTGGCCCGGGCCTGGGCGGGCCAGGGGGGCGGAGGACCGGAATCAGCAACCGGTGCCTCGGTCGATCCGGATCGGTGATGCCCATGCCCGCTCCTCGCCGGTGTTGCCAGTGTGGTATTCGAGATCCGGATCCCGAACCGGTAAGGTAGGGTTTTGCCGGACCGGTCCTTTGATGAATCGGGGTCAGGGCACCATGAACACCCAGCAAGACGAAAACCAGCTGAAACTGCTGGAGACCTTCCACTACGTCGCGGCGGGGATCACGGTGCTGGTCGGATGCTTTCCCGTCATCCGCCTGGCGATCGGGATCGGATTGCAGCTGGTTCCGGTTGAGGACCACCCGGCCACGCATGTACCGCGGATTGTCGGGTGGATCCTGATCGTGATCGCCGCGATCCTCATCCTGGTGTTCTGGGCCCTGGCGTTCGTGATCTTCCTGTCCGGACGAAGTCTCCGTCGTCGCGAGCGGTACATGTTCTGTATGGTCGTGGCGGGAATCAGCTGCCTGCTCATGCCTTACGGCACTGCCCTGGGCGTGTTCACGATCATGGTCCTCATGCGACCATCGGTGAAACAGATCTTCGGTGTTGATGAATTCGCCGCGGCCAAAGCGGATGATGTGCCCGACGCGGACGACGTCGGGGAGACGAAGTCCGAGTAGAAGCGGGGGTGGCGTGTGATCGAGGCGGCGAGCGTCTTGGCCACCCGGTGTCTTTCGGGACACCCACCTGGCGGTTCAAGCGGACCGGTGATGGTTGAAAGCCCGGGTGACGGTCCGCATAATGGCGGATTCCCTCAGTCCGCGACTCGCATCGAGGCCGTTTGGCCCCGACCCGACGATTCGCGTCGGTCCCGGTATCCGGGGCCGATCCATGGCTGGCACGTAGCGAGGAATCGATACAGATGGCTCGAACCAGGTCCCGCGCCGAGATCCGCAAGGCGCGAAAGCGGAAGGCCCGGCAGCAACGCAAGCTCAAGTGCCGTTTCTGCCCCGATGGTTGTGATAACTCACCCCGGCCGATCTACGTCGACTTCAAGGACGTGAAGATGTTGCGTTCGATGATCAATCGCAACGGCCACATGCTCTCGCGCCGCCGCACCGGTTGCTGTGCCAAGTACCAGCGGGCGGTTCGTCGAGCGGTGCTGCGGGCCCGTTTCATGGGGCTTTTGCCCTACGTGCCAAAGGACTGATCCGGCCTGCCGCGGCGGGGCCGGATCGATCAGGACACCGGCCGAGGCGGCGGCTCGCGGCGGATTCCGGCAGCGAGACGTCGTGTCGGAATGAGGAGTCGGCAGGGGGCGTTGTGGCGCGAGAACCCACCGGGGATACGTCCGTCGAGATGCGGCCGTCGATTCGAGGTGGTGAGGATCGGGAACGGGACTGGCACGGCCTCGGGTGGCCAGGCGAAACGGCGTCGCAGCATTCTCAACCAGTCGGTCAATCTCATCTGGTCGGACTCCTTTTCCCCCGGCGTGACTGCTTGACCTCACCGCCGACGGCAGCATACCGTCGTCTGCTCGATCGCGTCAAAAACCGATTGGGCTGTCGGCGAGATTTCCTGCCAGCCCGGCACGCTTCCCGCCGCGACAACTCCATCGACTCGAGACCGACCCGATGATCGAATCGCCTGCCACCGATCCGCTGTTCTCGATCTCCGACCGTGTCACCATCGTTTCGGGAGGCAGTCGGGGGATCGGCAAGGCGATTGCAGCCGGATTTGCACGACGCGGGGCACCGGTGGTTGTCACCGGGCGGAACGCCGAGACGCTCGAGGCGACCGTGGCCGAGATCAGCGACGAGACCGACAGCCCGGTGCGAGGGATCGTCTGTGACGTGGCGTTGCCCGGCGAGATCACCCGGTTGGTCGAACAGGTGATCGGGGAATTCGGACGGATCGACGTGTTGCTGAACGTGGCCGGAGTCAACCGTCGGAAGCGTGTCGAGACGGTGACCGAGGAGGACTACGACTTCATCCTCGATATCAACCTCAAGGGAGCGTTTCTGGTCGCGCAGGCCGTCGGCAAACAGATGATCGCCCAGGAATCGGGAACGATCATCAACGTCGATTCGCTGAACACATACGCCCCGTTGAAGGGTGTGGCCCCCTACGCCATGAGCAAGGCGGGGCTGGTGATGATGACCCGGTCACTGGCGACCGAGTGGGGAGAACACGGCGTGCGGGTCAACACGATCGCTCCGGGGTTCATCCTGACCGACCTGACCCGCAAACTGTGGTCGGACCCGACGATGCAGGAGTGGGGCCTGGGGAATACCCCGCTGGGGCGGTTGGGCGAGGTCGAGGACCTGGTCGGTGCAGCAGTGTTCCTGGCCGCCGATGCCTCGGCATTCATGACCGGGCAGGTGGTCCGAGTCGACGGTGGGTTCACCGCCGGGCTGCTGTGGCCGATTCCGTTCGACGACTAGGGCCTAGGCGGCCCCGTCGGGATCGGATCCTGCAGCCGCTGCCGGTCGCGGTGCAGTGACCAGCACGAAGACGATCTGCATCTGCCGGTTGGCCCGTTTCTTGACCCCCCTGGTTGCCGAACGCTTGATGTCGACCGATCTCAGGTTGACCTGCCGCATCAGCTTGGCCGGCAGATCCAATCGCACCTGGGCCGATGACAGTGCCGGGGCGGCCTGGTCGGCAGCCGCGGACTCGGCAATCCGATTCAGTTTACCGCCGTTCGCCTTCGACCTGCGACCGTCCGGGGCCGAGCGGGGCTTGCGAGATCTCTTGGAGTTGTTGCCGTAGGCGTTCAGCTGACTCAAGGCGCGATGGCCACCCGGAGCCGACTCCAACGCCGCCACCTGAAGCACGCCCGCCAACGCCATCTCGGCTCGAATCTCGAGACGCAACTGGCTCATCGCCTGGGTGACCTGTTCGGGAGAAGCCTGCACGACGACGCTGACCAGGTGGTCGTCGACTGGTTGTGACCGGTCCCGGGAGTCCGGCCGAGTCCGGGCCCCTTCGGCCACGGCACGACTCGCAACCACCGCCGGGGCCGCATCGGCCCGGGCGATGTGGTGCTTCTGCAGGAGCAGGCGGAGCGAGTTGAGACCCTGTTCGATGTCGACGACCGTCAGTCGCACGACCACCGCCTGGTCGTCGGAGGTGTCGATCGCCGAGAGGATCTGGCCGACCTCGGCGTTGTCGAGTGATTTGTCGAAGACCAGTTTTCCTTTGCCGGCCAAGACACCACCACCGCCGGCGGCGAATTCCCCGCCGATCGGACCACTGACACCCGCATCGGATTCCGGAGTCGAATCAGCCATCGCCGACGCCGCTGCCGGCCCGAACTCGGCGTCCCCCCCGGTCATGGCGTTCTCGGCGTTGACCTGCAGAAGCTGGTTGTCCGGAGTGAGGTTTGAATCGCGTGGAATCACGGCGACGACGACCACCAACGCCGCCGCGACAACGGCCGCGACCAGAGGGGCACGGTAAGAACGGGCGGGTGGTCGAGGTGTGGGTCGGGAAGCGGGAAAACTCAATTGGAGGCTCCCGGGGACCGAAGCCACCGGGAAATCCGAGAGGTAGGTGGAGAGCGATCGGAGGTCGTCGAGCGACCGGCGAGACTCCTCGGAAGACCCGAGTTGAGCCTCGACCGCCTCGGTCTCCTCGGCGGTCAATTCGCCATCGAGATATGCCGAGAGCAGTTCGTCCCGGCTGGTTTCCCGGGTGCCTTCGGAATCCTGATCAGAAGGATGATCAGGACCATGACTTGGTGGGTGTGTGTTCATTGGTATCGGCCCGCGCGGAATGATCCCTGGATCTAGGACGCAACCGTTTGGGGCGGGGTTCCCTCTTTTTTCAGGAAAGTCCCATCCAGCGGTTATCATCACGGTTAATCGTCATGGTCCTGCCGTCTTTTTTCCCGGAATCGGCGATAATTTTGATCCGGCCGGACCGACCCGGCAGACTGAAGAGCTCGCGATGTCGTTGATTGCCCGTTCCCGACGCCCGGTGTTGATCGGCCTGGCCGCCGTGGTCATCGTGCTGGCCGCCTGGTGGGGAGCCAACGAAACGCCCGGTGAGAAGCTGGCACGGGCCGGGCGGTTGCTGGCGGCGAAGCGTTTCGAGGAGGCGGGCCGGTTGGCTGAGACGGTTCCGCCGTCGGCCGACGAGGCGTGGGAAGCGTGGGTGCTGGCCGGGAAGGCATTCGTACAGGTTCGCGATTACGACCGGGCGATCGAGGTGTACGGTCGAGTGCCCGATCGGGCGGGCCGGTTGGCTGTGGCGGCCCGCAGCGGGGCGGCAGCGGTGCTGTTGGATCAGCGGATGCTGCGGCAAAGCGAAGAGCAACTGCTCAGGTTGGAGGCGATCCAGCCGGATCATCCGCTGGTCGGTGAGGGGCTGGCTCACGTCTGGAACGTCTCGGCTCGACGTCACGAAGCGGTGCCGCGGATGTTGGCGGCGGCGGTGAGCGGGCGAGGGCCACCACCGGTTGAATTGCTGGTCATGCTGGCCGACATCGAGCGTCCCTTCGGCGGGCTCGAGTACCTGGACCTGTGCCGCCGGGCCGACCCGGCCGATCCGCTGCCGATTCTCGGCCAGGCCGCTGCGGCACTTGCCGAAAACGAAACCGGGCGGGCCGAGACTCTGGTGCGGGAGGTGTTGGAGGGGGGGACGATCGATGCGGATGACGTGGCACGTGGTGTGGCCGGCCGCATTCTCGGGATGATCCTGGCCGAATCCGGCCGCGACGCCGATTTTCTGGATTGGCACGGCCGGCTGCCGGCTGAAGCCGATGCCGACCCGTTGGTCTGGTTGGCTCGGGGTCTCCATGTCCACCGTGGGGGTCGTATCGAGGAAGCCGCCCGCTGCCTGTGGGAGGCCCTGGTCCGACAGCCGAACCTGAGACAGGCCAACCACTTGCTGGGCCAGTGCCTGAAGTCGCTGGGGCGGGATGACGATGCGAAGGTCTTCCTGGAACGGGCGAAACAGCTCGAGCACCTGGTACGGATCCTCGAGCATGTCGAGGTCCGCCTGAAGGCGAGATTCACCGAACGCGACGCGGCACTGTGGAAGGACATGGTCGAACAGCTGCAGGTGTTGGGTCGCGAGTCCGAGGCGCGGCACTGGGCCCGGGTGGCGCTTGCCCGGAACCTGTCGGAAAGATGGGCGCGACGCATATTGAACCGTCCATTCGGTCGGGGACAGGTCGATCCGCTCGAGCAGACCATCACCTCGGCCCAGCCCGCCGGCCAGGTCGATCTTTCGGATCTTCCACTCCCCGACTGGAAACAGCCTGTCGGCCGGGTGGAGGTCTCCGACGGGGCCGGATCGGGTGGGTCGGGACGGATACGTTTCGTGGACATCACGCGGGAGGCCGGGATCGACTTCAGCTATTTTCAGAGTCCCGATACGGCCACACCGGGGGCTCGGATGTTCGAGAACACCGGTGGGGGAGTCGCGGTGCTCGATTTCGACCGCGACGGATGGCCCGACCTCTATTTCACACAGGGCTGTCGCTGGCCCGCGGATTCGGTGCAGGCCGATCCGGACCGGACGGACGTGTTTCTCGATCGGCTGTACCGCAACAACGGTGACGGGACATTCGGTGACGTGACACGGATGGCGGGCCTGGGAGACGAACGGTTCAGCCAGGGAGTTGCCGTGGGGGACATCGACCATGACGGATGGCCCGACCTGTACGTCGCCAACATCGGCGACAACCGGTTGTACCGCAACAACGGTGATGGAACCTTTGACGAATGGTCATTCGATCGGGACGAACCGCCGGACCGGTGGACCACCAGTTGCGTCGTGGCTGACATCGACGGCGACGGCCACGTTGATCTCTACGACGTCAATTACCTCTCCGGTGCGGACGTCTTCACCAAGATCTGCCGGACGCAGGGCGTGCCGTTTGCCTGTCACCCCAACGAATTCGAAGGGGCGCAGGATCGGTTCTGGCGGGGGGATGGGTCGGGCGGGTTTGTCGACGCCACGTCCGCGGGTGGATTCGTCGTCGGCAATGGGAAGGGGCTGGGAATCGTTGCCGCGCGGTATCGCGGTGGGTCCAGCACCGCTTCTCGGTCCGGGCTGGGCCTGTTCATTGCCAACGACGCCGTGGCCAACTTCTTCTTCGTGGCCGGACAACGGAGTTCTCGAGACGAGGCATTGTTGCGTGGCGTGGCCTACGACCGGGACGGCCGGCCGCAGGCCTGCATGGGCGTGGCCGCCGGCGATGCTGACGGCGACGGACGGCTCGATCTGTTCATCACCAATTTCTACGCCGAGTCGAACGTGTTGTACCGCCAGGGCGAGAGGGGTCACTTCAGTGACATCACCAGGGTTGCCGGTCTGCGGGAGCCCGGCTGGAAGATGCTCGGATTCGGAACGCAGTTCCTCGATGCCGACCTCGACGGGCGACTCGACCTGGTTGTTGCCAACGGCCACGTCGACGACCTCTCGACGCTGGGGCAGTCGTACCGGATGCGGCCCCAGTTGATGCACAACAGGGGAGGCGGGCGGTTTGTCGAGATCGACTCGGAGTCCCTGGGCGAGTATTTCGGGAAGCGGTTGTTGGGACGCGGGCTGGCACGGGGCGACTTCGACCGTGACGGACGTCCGGACTTCGCTGTCAGTCATCTCGACGACCCCGCTGCCGTTCTGGCCAACCGCACCGAAGAGTCGGGGCACTGGCTGGCCGTTCGGCTGGTGGCCCGGGGGTCGGCCCGCGATGCGATCGGGGCCGAGGTGACCGTGCGGACCGGTTCATCGCGCCAGGTTCACCAGTTGACCGCCGGAGACGGCTACCAGGCATCGAACCAGCGGGCACTGGTGATCGGGCTGGGGCAGGCCGCACGCGTCGACGAGTTGACCATCGCGTGGCCGTCGGGCGAGACGACCCGGATCCGGGATCTCGAGCCGGACGGCGAAGTGGTGGTCGTCGAGGGCCAGTCGGTCGCCTGGCGGTTGCCCCGATAGGACCGGTTCGCCTTGCGGCCGGTCGGGACACCGGCGACATTGGAGTGATGAGGACATTGAAGTCCATGCGGTTGGCTGTCGTTCTGCTGGTTCTCGGACCGGCGATTTCCCATGCGGAGGACGGCCGGCCGATCGACCTGTCGGGGTTGGCCCGGGTTGTCGTCCATCCGGACGTGGTGCGGATGAGCGGTCACCTGGAGCGGCAGCGGCTGGTCGTGACCGGAACGACCGCCGGTGGCAATGATGGTCCGCGGTGGGACCTCGGCCGGTTGGCGCGTTACGAGGCGGTTCCGGTGGGCGTGGTCGAGGTCACCGCCGACGGCGAGCTGATCGCTCGACGGAGTGGGACCGCGGTGGTGCGGGTGACGGTCGGCAAGGTCCACTCTGAGGTGCGGGTGACGGTTCGCGACGGCGAGACGTTCCGACCGGTCAACTTCACCAACGACATCAACCCGTTGCTGACCCGTTTGGGCTGCAACGGTGGGAGTTGCCACGGCAAGTCGAACGGGAGAGGTGGCTTTCGGTTGAGCCTGTTCGGGCATCATCCCGAGTGGGACTACGAATGGATCACCCAGGGCGGCCGGGGGCGGCGGATCTTCTCGGCGGCTCCAGGCCGGTCGCTGTTGCTGCGCAAGCCGACCATGCAGATGCCACACGGTGGCGGTCGCCGGATGTCGGTCGATTCGGATGCCTATCGCCTGATCAGGCGATGGGTGCTGGAGGGAGCCGGACGGGGCGAGGCGGACGCCGCGAGGTTGGTGCGGATCGAAGTGTTTCCGGGCGAGGCGACGGTTCGTGCCGGACACTCGCAACAACTGGTCGTGACAGCCGTCTACGACAACGGGGCGAGACGGGACCTGAGCCGGGTTGTCGAACTGCGGACCAACGACTCGAGCCTGATCGAGATCGACGGGACCGGGCTGGTGACAGCGGGCAAGCGGACCGGCCAGACGGCCGTGATCGCACTGCTGCAGGGGCATGTCGGCGTGTCGAGGCTGACCGTGCCGCTGGAGACTCCCAGGGCCGCCTGGCCGGAGTTTCCGATCGCCAACCTGGTCGACCGCCACGTCCAGAGGAAACTCAAGACACTCGGGGTCGCACCCTCGGCGGTGTGCAACGATTCGACGTTCCTGCGGCGTGTGACGCTGCACCTGGCCGGACGGATTCCTCGTCTCGACGACGTCGAGGCCTTCCTGGACGATGACTCGCCCCGGAAGCGAGTGGAGCTGGTCCGTCGGTTGCTGGGCTCACCCGAGTACGCCGACACGTTCGCCCAGAAGTGGTCGGCGTTGTTGAGAAACAAGCGACGGGGCCAGAAGGACCGGATTCCGGGGACGATCAGCTTCCACCGCTGGATCCGGAACGCGATCGCTTCGGGGATGCCGTTCGACCAGTTCGTGCGTTCGATTCTGACGGCCACCGGCAACGTCAGCGTGTCACCTCCTGCGCAATGGTATGCGGAGGTCCGGTACCTGGATCGCTACGTCGACGATACCGCACAGGTCTTTCTGGGACTCCGCATCGGCTGTGCCCGGTGTCATCATCACCCCTTCGAGAACTTCACCCAGGGTGACTACTACGGCCTGGCGGCGTTCTTCACCCGGATTGGCCGTCGCGAGGGGATCGGGGTGGCCGAGCGGCGGGCCAACGAGACGGTTTTCATCAAGGCCGCCGGCAGCGTCAAGCACCCGGTCACCGGCAAGCTCGTCAAGCCGCATGGTCTGGGTGGTCCCGACCTGGACGTGCCGCCTTATGCCGATCCCAGGCACCGGCTGGTCGACTGGATGGCGACTCGCGAGAACCCGTATTTCGCTCGAGCGTTCGTCAACCGGATGTGGGCCCACTGCTTCGGACGCGGGCTGGTCGAACCGATCGACGACCTGCGAGTGACCAACCCGGCCACCAACCCGAAGTTGCTGAAGGCCCTCGCCGACGAGTTCGTCGACAGCGGATTCAACATGCGGCGCGTGCTCGAGTTGATCACCACCAGCACGACCTACCAGCTCGACTCGTCTGCCAACGTCGACAATCTCGACGAGACCCAGGGCCACTCGCGGTTCTATCCGCAGCGGCTCTCGGCCGAGAGCCTGCTCGATTCGATCGACCAGGTCACCGCCCGGCCCACCTCCTACGGCGGATTGCCCGTCGGAACCCGTGCCATGCAACTGCCCGATGAGAACTACTCGAACCAGTTCCTCAAGCTCTTCGGGCGACCGCCTCGCGAAAGTGCCTGCGAGTGTGAGCGGACGGCAGAACCGAGCCTGTCTCAGTCGCTGTTCACCCTCAACGACAGCTTTCTTCTCGGGAAGATCTTCGATGCCAAGAGCCGCGCCGCGAAGCTGGCCACCGCCGACGGTGACCATGCTTCCCGGGTCCGCCGGTTGTTTCTGGTCGCTTTCTCGCGACCGGCGACTTCCGTCGAAGTCGAAAAGGCGGTCAAGTACATCGGTTCGGAGTCCGATTCCAAGACTGCCTACAGCAATCTGATGTGGGCGCTGATCAACACCAAGGAATTCCAGTACAATCACTAGCCGCAGTCGGTCAGGAATCCTCGCATGACTCATTCCGCCACCCGTTGTCGTGGCCCGATCGACCGCCGCAGTTTCCTGAAGATCGGTGGCCTGTCGCTGGGAGCACTCTCCAGCGGACTCTCGCCCGATTTGGCCGGCCTGCTGGCGGCCGAGGCGGCCGGCGAAGCTCTCGACAAGGACTTCTCGGTCATCCTCTTCTGGGCCAATGGCGGTCCGAGCCATCTCGAGACCTTCGACATGAAGCCCGAGGCTCCGGCCGAGTACCGGGGTGAGTTCCGGCCGATTTCGACCAATGTTCCGGGGATGGACATCTGCGAATTGCTGCCGAACCTGGCGAGGATGGGCGAAAAATATTCGATCGTCCGTAGCCTGTTTCACAACCGCAACGAGCACTCCGGCGGCACCTGCCGGTTCCTCAGCGGCTACACGCCCAAGGCGGCCAACCCGGCCGACGCCGAGTACCCCGAGTTGGGCTCGGTGGTGGCCAAGCGGTTGGAGGACCAGGTCGAGGATATTCCGCTGTTCGTGGCCAACACGAAGTTCTACGGCGGTGGCCCGGCCTACCTCGGGGCGGCCTACTCGGCCTTCATGCCCAACAGCAACTCGATCACTTCCAGTGGAGCCAACCGTTACGATCCGGTTCCGCTGTTCGGTGCCAAGGACGGCCAGTTGTCGGCTCGCGAAACCGCCCTGGCGTCGCTCCGCAAGCGCAACTCTCTGCTGTCGGAATTTGACGTGTTCCGTCGCGAACTGGACCGGTCGGGGTCGATGGACGCGCTCGACAAGTTCCGTCGGCGGGCGGTGGCGATGCTGACCAGTCCGCGGACTGCCCGGGCATTCGACCTGACGAAGGAACCCGAAAGCGTCCATCAGCGGTACGGCAAGACACACTGGGGCCGCAGCCTGCTGTTGTCGCGTCGCCTGGTCGAGCACGGGGCACGATTCGTCCAGATGCAGGCGACCTTCCGGTTGAAGAAGGAGAATGGCCGGACCAGCAACTGGGACGACCACAGCGTCAATGCCGACATCTTCAAGGCCTACCGCGAGCGGATGCCGGTCTTCGACCAGGCGGTTCCTGCGCTGATCAACGATCTCTACGACCGGGGCCTGAACGAGAAAGTCCTGTTCATCTTCTGCGGCGAGTTCGGTCGCACGCCGAAGATCCGGCACCAGGACAAGGCGACCAAGAGGCCGGGTCGTGACCACTGGGCCCGCTCGATGAGCATTTTCCTGTCCGGTGGCGGCCTGAAGATGGGCCAGGTGATCGGAGCGACCAACTCGCGGGGCGAGGACCCGGTGCGAAGGGTGATGAACAGCAACTGCCTGCTGTCGACGGTTTACCGGCGGTTCGGCGTGAACACCGAACACCACTTCTTCGACAACACCGGTCGCCCGGTTCCGATCCTGACCGACGGCGAGCCGATCAGCGAGTTGTTGTAGATCTCCCGGCGTTGTTCACTCGAACTGTGCCGGTGGAGTCTCGAGGTCGCGGTAACCGGATTTGGCCAGTCCGAAGGCGTCGGCGACGCGGTTGAAGAACGCGAACATCGCCGTGACGTAGACCGCCTCGGCGATCTGTTGATCGGTCCAGCCCGCCTCGCGGAGAGCGGCCACCTCCTCGTCGGTTGTCTCGGCCGGTTCCAGTGTCAGTCGCTTGACGAATTCCAGCAATCGGCGATGCGGCTCGTCGACGTCCGCGTCGTCGAGGTTGGCTTGTTCGAGCGAGGCGACGACGGAGTTGTCTTCATCCTGCAACTGCAGGAAATGGGCGTGGGCGTCGGTTCAGTATTCACACCGATTCAGGGCCGAGACGTATGTCGCAATCGCCTCCTTCTGTCGCCTGTCGAGGTGTCCGTCGGTGAAGTGCAGTCCGTAGGAGGCCTGCATGACCTGGGCCAGGAAGTCGGGGCGGGCCGAGAAGCACTTGAGGATCTCGGGCATTCCGCCGCGTTCGGGGTTCTGGGCCCGCCACGCCCCGTAGATCTCGGCCAACTCGCCGGTGGCCTGGTCATCTTCGACCCACGCTATCCTGGGCGATTCGCTCATCGTGTCATTTCCTCTTCGAATCGGTTGTCGTGTCGACGTGAGTGATCTCGTGCAGGGCGTCGATCTTCGGGCCGGCCATCTCCTGGGTGGTTCCATCCGGCCAGCGAACGACCAGTTTCTCGATCCGGTCGATCCGGCCCAGTCCGAAGGTGACCGGGAGTTCGGACTGCGAGAGATAGCTGCGGGTGGGCATGACCTGCTGGCTACGAACACCTTCGCTGGTGTGGATGTCGACCCAGGTGCCGATCGCCGTGCTGTTGACCCGGTTGGTACCGGTCAGCCGGACTCTCAGCCAGTGGTGTCCCAGTTGCTGGTCGTTGCGGAGCAGCCGGGGACGTCCGCCGACGGAGGTGATCAGCAGGTCGAGGTCTCCGTCTCCATCGATGTCGGCAAAGCTGGCTCCTCGGCCGACCATCCGCTCGACGAAGTCCTTGCCGCACTGGGACGGTTCGAGTGCCACGAACTCGTTCTCGAATTCCGGGCCGCAGTTCCACAGCAATTGAGGAGGTTGCTCGTAGTGCTGGCTGGGCTGCACCAGGTTGATGTCCGCTTCGAGGTGCCCGTTGGCGGCGAAGATGTCGAGACGGCCGTCGAGGTCACTGTCGAAGAAGAAGACTCCGAAGGTCAGCTCGGGCCGGGTCAGCGGCGCGATGCCGTTGGAGATCGCTTCGTCCTGGAACACGGGAAGTTGTTCGGCGAGCGTGCGGCGGACGTACAGCGCGGTCGTTTCGTTGGCGAAGTTGCCGATCGCGATCCCCAGTTCATCGGAGTTGCGGAAGCGGCCGATATCGATGCCCATCGCTCCGCGGGCGTTGCCGTTGGTGTCGAAGGCGACTCCCGCACTGCGACCTTCCTCCCTGAACGTCCCGTCACCGTTGCCCAGGAACAGGAAGTTGCGGACCGTGTCGTTGGCGACGACCAGGTCAACGTGTCCGTCGCTGTTGAGGTCGGCGAAGGCCACGCCCAGCGACTTGGCCAGCGGGATGTTGGTGCTTGCGTTTCGGACCTCGATCCCCGACCTGGTGGTGGCGTCCTCGAACGTCCCGTCACCGTTGTTGAGGTAGAGATAGGAGGCGCTGCCGGGGAACTTCTGTGGTTGGCCGTAGGCACGGAGCTTGCCGTCGAGCGTGAAGTTCTGGGCGAGGTCGAAGTCCTTGCTCCAGCCGACGTAGTTGCAGACGAACAGGTCGAGATCTCCGTCGGCATCGGCGTCGAAGAACCCGCAACTGGAACTCCACGCGGTTGCCTTGCCGGCCACCCCGGCCGTTTCGGTGACGTCCTCGAACCGGTCACCGGTGTTGCGGAACAGCCGGTTGTGGCCGACGGCCGAGATGAACAGGTCGGTTCGTCCGTCGTTGTCGAAATCGCCGACGGCGACTCCCATGCCGTAAAGCGACACGTCCAGGCCGCGCTGTTTCGTGACATCGGCGAACCGGCCCTTTCCGTCGTTGGCGTAGAGGGCCGGGCGAGCCGGTTGTGCGGGCTTGGGACGGGTGTCCCAGTCCCAGCGGCGTGAGTTGACCAGCAGCAGGTCCTGGTCACCGTCACCGTCGAAATCGAAAAACGCACAGCCGCCACCCATTGTCTCGGGCAGCAGCTTGTCGCCGTAGGCTCCGTTTTCGTGGACGAAATCGATGCCGGCTTCGTCGGTGATGTCGGTGAACGTCACCGTCGGGATCTCGGCCTGCGGACGCTCGGGCACCTGCGGCACTTCCAGCGGCGCCCGCGGGGTGACCGTTTCGGTCTCCTGTTCGAAATACCCTGCTCCAACCAGGACGCCCCCGATCACGACGGCGGCCAGTGCGAAGACGGCCAGTGATCTCCAGAGCGCCGTCGTGATGACCGTATCGTCCTGCTCCACCGTATCGGGATCGTAGTCCGGTGACTCGTCGACCGACGACTCGGGCACCTGTGGCGTGATGTTCGGCTCGGGAGGCTGATCGCTCATTCGTCCACTCCACTCTGCGTCGTCAAACGCGTCTCTTCCGGTTTGTTCGGGAGTTGTCGTTCACTGTCGGGGTCCCGCACGGCCGAGGGCAACCCGGGGGCCCCGAGCCGTTGCAGTCGGTAGAAGACCGGTTCTTCGGCCGCGGCGTTGGCCGCCGGGTAACGGGCCTTGGCCCGGCCGACCGCCTGGTCGCGTGCGTTGTCGTCGGGCTTGAACTTCGCATGCAGGTCGGTGTGGTGCTGGGCCTTCGGGTTGTCGCCCAGTTCCCGGTAAAGCTGCTGCAGGTTGTAGTGTGCGGTGACGTTTTCGGAATCGACCGCCAGTGCCCGGTGGAACGTCTCGACCGCCTTCTTGAGAAACGCCTTTCTCTGGTCCGCCAAGCCGGGTGTCCTCAACTGGCGGGCCCGGTCGAAATAGGTCTGGCCCAGCAGGTTGACCACGCGGTAGTCCCTGCTGAAGTCGAATCCGCGCCGTGCCATCTCGGGTGTCCGATCCTCGATCACGCTGCGGAAGTTCTTCTCGGCCTTCTCCAACTGGTTGAGGTCGCGGGCCACGAGTCCCGAGAGCCAGGCGATGGTCCAGGCCGGTGGAGCCGGGTCGGTGTGCCTCGAGGCTCGGGCGAGTGCCTCGGCCGCTTCGTTCAATCGTCCCTCCCGGAACAGCACGCGGGCCAGGTTCAGCGGACCGTCGAATCGACCCAGCGTCTCGACTTCGGCAAACGCCGCTCCCGACTGACGCAGTTCGCTCTTGCCTTTCAGGAACAGCCCGATGCCGTAGTCGTTCCATCGGATCCAGGTCTTCATCGGCGACGGGTCGTTGGTCACCTTGGTGTCGTCTCCTTCGACCGGGAAGGTGACCCGGTCGACGGCCAGCACGGTGACCGGCAACCGGTTGGGCAGTTGGCCGGTGCCGACATCGAGTCCACGAATGTCGCGGTCGCCGGGCTTGTGGCTGCGGGCGATGAAGTCGGTGTACTGCTTGTCGAACTTGCGGTAGTTGAGCTTGATCTCGACGGTGATCGGTCCGTCCAGCTGTTCGGGGAGTTCGAGCTGGTAGTGGACGACCTGCCCGGCCCCGGGCGGGATCTGGTGGTTGTAGAGCGGAGTGAAGATATCCTGCGGATTGCGACGGTCGATCCGTCGTCCGTTCACGTCCAGCAGAAAGACGTTGACGAAGTGCGACCAGGGATCGACCTCGCGATCGGCGTCGAACTTGCCGCTGGCTCCGATCACCCGGTCGCCGGAGCTGACGGTCACCTCGAGCCAGACCTCGTTCGAATCGACGGTGCCCTGGGTGAACAGGTGCCCCAGCTTGACGGTGCGGATGACCGCGTCGAGCAGGTAGCTGGTTCCGGCCTTCAGTGTCGGAACGCCGGGCCGCAACGGAGCGTGCAGTTGGCCCGAAAGGGCTCCGCCGTCGCGGATCCCGAACAGGTCGACCCGCATCGTGCCGGCCAGGAATTCCTGTTGAGTGGCGATCACCTCGGGACGGTTGCGGAACCAGGCGATCCCGGTATTGGCACCGGGGAACAGGTGGTTGTGGACCTGCAGTTGACCGCTGTCATCGAACGGCTGAGCCCCGAAGTCGTTCGAGGCGACCAGGGGCATGTGACAGCGGTTGCAGTTGGTCTCGGCCTTCGGCGGATAGTAGAAGCTGGACGCTCCGTGGCCCAGTCCCGACAGCAGAAACGCGTCGTAGTGGTTTTGTCCACGGATGAAGTGTTTCTGGTAGCTGTTGCCGTCGATCTGCTTGAACTTGTTCAGCGCCAGCGGCAGGTGCACCTTGTGGCAGACGCTGCAGAACTCGGTCGTCTTGTGGTGTGGCTTGAGGAATGTCTTCTTGTGGAAATCGGGCTTGGCCTTGACCAGCTGGTTGTTGATCCACTGCAGCACGGGGTTGTCGCTGTAGGCGAAGGGGTAGTGCAGCGGTTCCTCGATGGTGTAGTCGGAGTTGCCCCGGTTGCTGTTGATGTGCGTGATCGCGTGGCAGACGGTGCAGGTGACACCGGCGTGCGCGGTGGGGTCGTTGACGTCGTCGTAGTCCTTCTGGTCGAAGGCCCCGCTGAAGAACGGCACGGGGTCGTGGCACCCGGCACACCACCGGGAGGCACGGACGTTGCCGTCGTGTTCGAACGAGACCTTTCGTGTCTCGCGGACACTGGGCAGGTAGGCGGCGTTGTTGAACGAGCTGAAACGGTGGACGCTGTCGGACCAGGCGGCATGCGTGTCGGGGTGACACCTCTTGCAGTAGCTGTCCATCATCAGGGCTTCGCGGGGGATGAACTTGCCGCTGGTGGTCCGCGCCAGCGAAGGTTCGAAATACTGGACTCCCTCGTCGGAGCCCACGACGTTCCACTGCCTGGGATCCTGGGAGTGCATCGCGACCATGACGACGATGGCGATCGCCGAGACGGCGGCGAATCGCCCGCCGATGTGCCACTTGATCCGCGGGCCTGCCAGGCGGTGCAGCCAGTACAGCCACCCGGCGACCAGCGGCAATGCCACGTGCAGCCAGTAGACGACGTTGCGGCCGAGGGGGTGCTTGAGATCGATGACGTTCTCGACCCGCACCAGGGCGAAGCCGGTCACCAGCACGGCGATCGACACGGTGAACAGGACGTAGCCGACCCGGACCGCTCGCCGGTTGCTGCGGTTGTGGGCGTTGCGGATGTGCAGGCCGCCGAAGACGATCAACGGCAGAACGAGCACCAGACCGACCACGATGTGGCCCAGCAGCATCAGGAAGTAGAAGTGTGTCTGGTAGACCTCGCCGGTGACCCACTGCATGCCGGTGATCGCCGAGAGGTAGGCGGCGTTGGCCGAGAGCAGCGCGACCAGGATGAAGACGATCCACAGGAGTTTCCTGAGGCCCGGCGTGACCGCGCGGACGTAGAGCTTCTTCGGTGGATCCGGTGTCGCGGCGGTCGGTTGTTGTTCGTGTTGAGACATCGGGACGAAACCCCCGGGTGAGGATCTGCCGCGGATGCGGACAGCCGGGTACAAAAAGACTGGCTGTTGCCGGCAACGGCGGTCGGAGACCGGCGACCGGTGTCATCGAGACGGACCGGTCGCGTCACATCGAGATCGGATCAGCCGCGTGGCGGTCGTTCGATGCGGAGTTGGTGACCCGCCTGCCCGCGGTCGTCACCGGAGTCGTCAAGGCGGACCGCGGCACTGGACGAACCGTCCACGGCGGTCCTGCCGACATCGGAGACCTCGTCGTTGTGCGAGGTCGGTGCCGGCGCCGAGGGCACCGGTATCGGCGGCGGCGGGTTGTCACAACGGCCGTGTTGACAGGGGGATTCGGCCGGAGTGTCAGACGGCACGGTGTCGCCGGATTCGATCGGTGCCGTCACGGCCCCGGTCGATTTGCTGTGCAGGTAGTCCCCGCAACTCGCCTCGGCCTCGGAGACCAGCCGACCACCCAGCATCAGCCCGGCGACCGCGGCCAGGATACCAAGACGCGGCAGTGCCGATCGAACGGTGGTTTGGTGCCGGGGAGCGGGCATCGGAGAGACCTGGGAGCTGGTTTCCTGTTCCACGCGGTCGGGCCGCGGTCGGTTGAACGTGTCAGTTCGAGTATAGGACCGGTTTTCGACCGTCGTCAACATGTTGCTGGAGTCCGGTACGTCTCGACCGACGGAAGTGACGATTGGGCAAACCAGTCAAGCAACGCATCGGTGGAGTCCGGCCCGGGTCGGTTGCGGCGGCCTGCCGAGCACGCCCTATTTGCCAAGCTTGACGGGTGTGAGCTTGGCGTCGGGGGAGATACTGAAGAGCTGCTTCGCCCTCGAGTCGACCACCAGCAGGCTGGTGCCCTGCCAGTCGAGTCCGACAGGGTTGTCGAGCGGCTTGCCGCTGACCCACTTGGTCACCTTGCCGTCGGCGGCCACCTTCCAGATGCAGTCGGCGTAACCGTCGCTGACGTAGGCGGTGCCGTCGGCAGCGACCGCGACGTCGTTGGGATAGATGAAGATCCGATCTCTGACGACCGGAGAGATCTTGCCGTCGGCAGCGATCTTGACCAGCTGGTTCCTGGGCCCCCCCGAGACGACCCACAACTGGCCGTTCTTGTCGAAGGTCATTCCCCTGGGGGCCGGCAGCACGGCGAATTCCTTGGGGTCGCCGCCGGTGGCCGGTACGGTCCAGATCCTCTGCAACTCCAGGTCACTGACGAAGATGGTCCCCTTGGCGTTGACGGCGATGCCCATGGCGATGCCGATGCCGCCGTTGGTCAGGGGGGTGGACTTGCCATCGGCGGAGAACCGGTAGACCTCGCGGGTTCCCGAATCTCCCACCAGCAACCCGCCTTTGCCGTCAGCGGCGATGCAGCGGACAGCGTTGAGCGGAGTACGAAACTTCTTGCTGGCCTGGAAGAACACCTCCAGCTTGCCGTCCGCCCCGGCCTTCCACAGTCCCGGCAGCTTGCGGTCGACTACGTACAGCGTCTTGGCATCGGCGGTGACGGAGACGTCCAGCGGGTAGACCGGCTGCCTGGGGGCGGCGGCGTCCTGGGCCACGCTCACCGCCATGGCTGTCAGCACGATCGCGGTGGCCAGGGGCGTCAGGCGACGGCTCTGTTTCATGGTGGGCACAATGTCGAAGGGTCGGGTTGGTCAGCAGGCATCGACGTCGACCGGTCCAGTCTAGCCTGCCGGTCGGCCTTGTGACCATTCCCCATTCTAGTCCTCTGCGACGATTTCGACCCCGTTGAGAATCGGCGTGCCGGTGCGGGCCACCAGGTCGATGGTCAGCTCGGTCACGGCGGCGACCTTCTTGAACTCCCGTACCACCGCCTTGTGGCGGGTGCCGGTGGTGGCCATCACGTCGAATTGTTCGAGAACCGACTTGCCGCCCAGGCGGACATCGAAGACCCGCTGCCCGGGTTTCAGGTCGTCGGGTTCACAGAAGTGCAGCCGCACGGTGTAGGACCGCGGGGTCTTGGCCGTCTTGTCGAGCCGGATGGTCAACGTCTGCAGGCCGGTGACCCCCGACGAGGCGACCCAGCCGTGGTCCTTGGCGGTCACCAAGGACGTGTGCTGGCGGAAGGTGCGGGGCTTGCCCTTGGCGGTGATGCGGACATCCGGCGATGAACCGCCGACGCTGGGGTAGTCGAGCCACAGTGTTCCGTCGTTGGCCATTCGATCGCCGGGGGCACCGAGGTTGATGCCCAGCCTCTTGACCGTCGAATCGGACGGCTTCAGCGCACTGTAACTCCACATCTCGGCCCGGGGCACGTGGGTGAAGGCCAGGGAGGTGAACAGCGAGTATCCGCAGACGCAGCCGTGGGCGAAGTTGGGAGCGTTGAGCACCCCGTTGGCCGGGATCAGGCTGTTGCGGCAACCCGAGCGGAATCCCTGCAGCCGGGCGGTGTTGCCGGTCTCGACATCGGTGAACCCCGCCGAGGCGGCCCGGAAGGTCAACAGGTGCGGGCTGGCGATCGCGTAGTTGCAGTGGTGTCCGCTCTTGGTGAACTCCCAGGGCACTTCTTTTCCGGTGATTGGATCACGTCGCATGATCGGCTCGCCGGTCAGGATGTTGTACGCCTTGCCAGGACCCCGCTGGTCGATCACGCGGTTCCCCGACACGATCACCCGATCCCAGTAACTCTCGGGATGGCCCAGGAATCCCTTCCCCTCGCTGTACTTTTTCCACAGCGGCTCTCCGTCTCTGCCGCGGTAGGCGACCATGCCCTTCTTGTTCGAGGCCATCAACACGTCGTGGTCCTTCGAGTAGTTCATCCAGGTCACGACCAGGTCGGTGGTGTACTTCCACTTCAGCTTGCCGGTCTTGAGATCGAGTGCCTTGAGGTAGCGGATCGGATCGGACTTGGGGACCAGCCCCCTGCGAGCCCAGTCCTTGAAGAGCCCTTCGAGGATGCCGTCGAGGCAGTAAAGCGTGTTGTCGCTGACGGCCACCAGCGGGATGGTCATCTCGGCGGTGTGTTTCCAGATCAGCTTGCCGGTCTGGCGGTTCAGTACCTGCAGTTCGCTGGGCACCCGGCCCCGCTTTCCCTGCACCCGGTGGACGGTGCCGATCAGCAGGTCCCCCTGGACACGGATGCGGCCCCAGGTGTCGCCCTTCTTCGACGGAGCGAAGACCGCCAGTTGCTTGCCGCTGGCGGGATCGATTTTCAGGATGCGACCCTTGTGGACCAGGTAGATGCCGTCGCGGACGGCCAGGAAGTGGAACCCGGCCAGCGACTTTTCGAAGTCGTTGCCGCGCCGGCCGGCCCGGTAGTTCTCGTCATCGACCAGGGGCGTCTGCCAGAGGATGCGGCCGGTGTAGACGTCCACGGCCGACAGCTTGCCGGGACCCTGCAGGAACATGCGGCCGTCGATCACGGCCATGCTCGGGCCCCAGAAGTGACGGTTGTAGAACAGGCTGCCGTCGGAGGCAGGGCCGCCGAACCACAGCACGCCCAGGGGCGCGCGGACCAGCTGGTCCTGTGACATCAGTGAGTTGGAGGGGTCGCCGTACTCGTGTGTCCAGTCGGCGGCTCCCGGCAGGGCGCCCTCGCGACGAACCACCGCCAGCCCATCGGTGACGCTGGTCCGGGCGCCGGGCAGTTTCAGCCCGGTCACCTGCTTGATGAATGCCGCGGATCCCTCGCCGGGAATCGACAGTGCCGCGGTGCCCCCGTAGGGCCTCAGGCAGCCGAAGATCAACTGGGCCAGCTTCGGACCGTTGTCGGGTCCGCCGGCCCATTCCAGCGATTCGCTGGTGATCACGTTGGCGATGTAGGGGGGCAGGCCGCAGGTCAGCGGGTCGGCGGCCAGGGCCGCGACGCGATGACCGTAGAGTCCGTGCCGGTCGAGTCGACGACGGAGCGCATCGATGCGGGCCGGATCCGGGTCGACGCAGATCAGCCGCAGGTGGCTCTGCCGCGCCAGGGCTTCGACCAGCGATCCGTCGCCGATGCCCAGCACCAGGCCGAAGCCCGAGTCGGAACCGGCCGTCTTGAGGATGCTGGCGGCGCGGGGCGAGGCGGGTGGCTTGGAGTCGGCCACCGATTCGCTCACGTCGCCGGGCCCCTTCTCGGCTGCGAAGCACAGCAGGCGGCCGTCACGGGTGGTCACGAACAGCCGTCCGTCGGCGGCGATCTGTGAACCGGGCGTGCCGGTGATCGTCGTCTTCCAGGTCACCCGGCCCGGCTTGCCGGCGGCGGGAGGGTCGACGGCGAACAGCAGAGAGCCCTGGTGTCCGTAGAGTCGTTTGCCGGCCTTGAGGTCGATGGCCAGCGGGTTGGCTGCCAGGAACTTCTTGTAGGCAACTCCGGCGGGGACCTTCTGCACACTGGCGTTGGCCAGCGTCCACAGCTTGGTCAGCACCGTGCTGGTGACGTTGCGGCCGCGGCGGTCCTTGCTGGTCACCTTCTTGGGGTTCTCGAGGTCGTAGGCCACCACCTTCCCGGCTTCCGCGACGAAGGCCCGGGTTGGAGTGGTGACCGGCTTGTGGTTGCGGGTGCCCAGCGTGGTCTTGGTCGTGGTGTCGTAGGCGATTGAGCCGTGGAACAGCCAGCGGCCCTGGGCGACCACGTGGTAGTTGGTCGTGTTGGACGTGCTGTAGGAGTGAGAGACGAACTGGTTGGTTTCAAGGTCCAGGCAGGCGGCCACGGCGCGGCCGCAGGGGATGTAGAGTTTTCTCGACGAGAGCGCGAGGTAGCCCTGGGGAGTGATATCGTTGAGCGTACGGACGGCGTGCTGTGGCCCGATGGCTGCGGGACCGGAGAGTTCGGCCGGCTGGCCGGTGGTCACGTCGATGGCGCACAGGAATGCCCCTTCGAACGGCCAGACACCGGCAGTGAAGCGGACGAGGTTTCCATCGAGCACCGGCCCGCCACGGACCGGCCAGACCGAGATCAGGCGGTCGTTGCCCAGCACCTTGCGGCTGGCCGGAGCCGCCCGGTAGGTCCACAGGGACTTGCCGGTCGCGGCCTCGACCGCGTAGACGCAACCGTCGTCGGATCCGAAGACGACGCGTCCGTCAGCCACCAGTGGAGCGAACCTCACCGGGCCGTCGGCGAAGACTCGCCACTTCCGCTTGCCGGTCCGAGTGTCGTAGGCGGTGACGCTGTCGGTTCGAGTCGAGGCGAGGTACAGGGTGCGACCGACGACGATCGGTTCGGGGACCAGGTCAAAGCCGATCCGAGGATCCTCGGGCCAGGCCGGCTGCGGCGTGGCCAGTTGCCGGCTCCAGGCGAGGTTCAACGTCGCCGGAAGGTTCTCGGCGGTGGTTCCCGAGCGTTCCGGGTCGTGCCGCCAGGTCGGCCAGTCGGCAGCCGCCAGGGAGGACGTCATCAGCATCGACAGACAGGACGACAGCAGGAGGCAACGGGTGATGGCCGACATGGAACCTGTCCTTCTCGAGAAACGATTGTGCCTGCGGGGAGTCATCGGTGACGGTCCCCGTCGCATTCAATTGTCAGGTCATCGATCGAGCATGTCAAACAGGTGGTTCGCTGCTGCAGGCGATCAACCGTTTCGCGGGAGGCCGCGTGGCAACGATGATCGGTTGACCGTCGGATTCGCTCCACCCGCGGATCGCCGCTGGAGGATGCAGAACCTGGCGTGCGGGCGGTGCCAAAGCCACTCCCTGGCCAAACGCGTTCAACAGCCACCGGGGCAGTCGAAGCCGAGAACGCCGGCCGGTCATCGGAGACCATCAGCCTCTGGTCAGCGGCCGAAGCCGTGTCCTATCATCGGAGTCATGGATTGTCACCGCGGCCCCGGGGTTGTTCGGATTGCGTCACTGTTGGCGGCGGTGGTGATCGTCGGTGGCAGCGGTGGCTGCGGGGGTCGGCTTCCGCTGGCGTGGCCCGAGACGGGGGCGAGTGATGTCTGTCCGGTGGAGGTGACCGGCAGTCGATTCGAGTGGAGCTTCCGGTACCCGGGCCGAGACGGTCGCTTCGGTACCGACGACGACCTGGTCAGCAAGAAGCATCTCCACCTGCCCCGCGGCCGCACGGTGGACCTGAAGCTGACCAGCACCGACTACATCTACACGCTGTCGTTGCCGGAACTGCAACTCGAGGAGATCGCGGTTCCCGAACTGGTGCACACCCTGCGAGTCGATGCCGATCGCGTGGGCAGTTACCAGTTGCTCTCGGATCCGATGTGTGCCGTCCGGTTTTCTCATGACGAGGAAATGGGCCGGCTGAAGATCGAGGACGACTCGGCATTCCAGGACTGGTTGGCGACACTGGTCAAATGACCGCGGAACCCAGACGACTGATCCGGCGACGCACGGCCCTGGCACACGGAGCCTCGTGCCTGGGTTTGTGGATGGCCGGATGCCGGGACGGTGGCGACACCTCGCCCGGCGGTGTGGATGGTGACGACGCCTGGCACGTGCATCCGGGCCAGTCGATCCAGGCAGCTCTCGACAGGGCGGCGGCGACCGACGGCAGGCGGAGGGTGGTTGTTCACGAGGGGACCTACCGTCCGGACCGGCCGGGGCAGGCCCTGGTCTGGCTCAATCGTCGACACGACGGCATCACCTTGGCGGCGGAAGGGACGGTCGTGTTGACCGCAGCCAACTCCGACATCGCCGATCGCGACGCCGAGAGTTATCCCGCGGTGGTCAACCACGTCGTCTACTTCGGCGACGGGATTTCCGCCAAAACGGTCTTTCGCGGGTTCTCCATCACCGGCGCCAATCGCTTCGACACACGGTCCGACGAACCGGAACCGATCGAGCCGGACCGTCCCGAACTCGGCAAGCAGAACCTGTTGTTCTTCTACTGCGACGGCGGGGGGATGAAGATCTTCGGCCGCAGCTACCCACGGATCGAACAGGTCGAAGTGACCGGCAACGTGGCCAGCCCCTGCGGCGGAGGGGTCTCGATCCAGCATCTCGGTTTTCAGCAGGACGCCGTGCGGATCAGCGACTCGATCTTCCGAGACAACCACTGCCAGGTCACCGGGTCGGCGATCGATGTGCTGCCGGGCAGCCGGGCCGAGATCACCAACTGCCTGTTCACCGGGAACGTGGCCAACACCGGCCCCGATACGGTCAGTCCGCCCGGCAAACCATACAACGCCCGGCACGGATCGGGGGCCCTGACTGTCTTTCCCGGTTCTCGGGTTCGGGCAAGTGGCTGCACCTGGACGGGCAACTGGAACGGTGTCGACGACAAGGGCGAGGGCAATCACTACACCCGGTCGATCTTCTGGCAGAACATCCTCGCCGGCGGCATCTCGCCGGAGGAGCGATACGAACTGGACATCGTCGACGGAAAGAACGTCAGCGGCTGCATGTTCGGCGGGGCGACTGCGGATCTGAGGGGTACGATCGACGCCGGGACGAACACGTTGGACGCACCCGACCCCGACTTCGACGAGCGGTTTCTTCCGCGTTGTCCGGCTTATGACGGGATCGGTTACCGGCCCGTGGAGAAACCTCCCGCAAGCTCCTCGAGAGAACATTGACAGCACACTGTCCAACGATTCAAGTCGACAGTTCGGGGGGGGCGCAGCCGCCCCCGATCAGAGCATGGCCTCCCCAGTCCGAGAACCACCACCATGAGATCTGCGTGGCGCAGCGGTTCGATGGTCCTGGCGACCGCGTTGTTGTTGGCCACCGGCGGTTGTTTCGAGGATCCTCCTGCCCAGCCGCCGCCCGACGGGGGCATCGACAAGGGGAACGTCCCGAAGACCACCGCGGCGGCCCCGACGCTGTTGCCGCTGGATCTGACGCTGCCGGAATTCCGGCTGGTGGACAGCACCGGCGGCGAATTCGGCAGCCGCGAACTGGCCAGGCGACCGTACCTGGTCAACTTCATCTTCACCCGCTGCCAGTTGACCTGCCCCGAGCAGACCCGGCGGATGGTCGCCTTCCAGCAGCAGCTGGCCAGGAAGATCGAACACCAGCACAGCTCCGAAGAGCGGGGCGGACCTAAGCACTTTCTCTGGGACCAGCTGCAGATCGTCAGCCTCTCGGTCGATCCCGAGAATGACACGCCCGATGCCCTGGCCCGCTACGCCGACAACTACGGCGCGAAGCTGGAGAACTGGAGTTTCCTGACCGGGAAGAAGTCCGAGATCTTTTCGCTGATCACCGACGGGTTCAAGCTGCCGGTGGCCGAAGTGGGCAAGGACCAGCCGATCGTGCACACGGTGAAGGTGGCCCTGGTTGATCACCGCGGACACCTGCGGGGCGTCTTCAACGGGATGAAGGAGGAGGGTGGTCGCAAGCTGATGCTGGCGATCGAGCAGGTGCTCAACGAGCGGGTCGTCATTCCCCCGCAGATCGTCTCGCCCGACTGGCTCGAAAAGAGGGCCGCGACACAGATCTCCGCCGCGAAACAGTGGAAGGTCTTCCACGATTTCAGCTTCACCGACCGGCAGCCGGAGAGCGGGATCGGTTTCCGGCACCGCGTGGTCGATGACGCGGGGCGGACCTACAAGGCGGTGCACTACGATCACGGCAACGGCCTGGCGGTTGCCGATGTTGACGGGGACGGGCGGCTTGATCTCTTTTTTTCCAACCAGGTCGGCAGCAACCGGCTCTACCGCAACAGCGGTGATGGCCGGTTCGAAGACATCACCGAATCGGCCGGAGTGGCGGTGCGGGCGCCGACTGGGGTGACCGCGTCGTTCGCCGACATCGACAACGACGGGGACGCCGACCTTTATATCACCAACGTCCGCACCGGCAACAAGCTGTTCCTCAACGACGGACGGGCAAAATTCACCGATATCTCCAACGGCTCCGGGTTGGCGCACAAGGGCCACTGTTCCTCGGCCGTGTTCTTTGACTATGACCGTGACGGGTTGCTGGACCTGTTCCTGTGCAACGTCGGCCAGTACACGCACGACTCGCTGCGGGACGTCCAGGGGGACCAGACCGATTCGGGTCGCGAGGCGGCCGGGGACGGGAAGGCGTTTCGTTTTTACGACGGGATGACCGATGCGTTCGCCGGGCACCTGCACGCCGGTCGGACCGAGCGGAGCCGGTTGTTCCGCAACCAGGGGGGCGGTCGGTTCGTCGATGTGACCGAGGCGACCGGGTTGATCGACGAGAGCTGGACGGGGGCGGCCAGTCCGATCGATGCCAACAACGACGGCTGGACCGACCTCTATGTCCTCAACATGCAGGGCAACGACGAGTACTACGAGAACGTCGAGGGGAAGACGTTCAGGAAGCGGAGCCGCGAGCTGTTCCCCAGGACCTCGTGGGGCGCGATGGGCATCAAGGTCTTCGATTTCGACAACGACGGGCGGCTCGACATCTACATCACCGACATGCACTCGGACATGGGTGGTGACCAGGTCGAGTTTCTGCGGGCCAACCCGCTGGTGGCCCGGGAGCAGAAGAAGTCACCCACTCCGTTTGCCGACAGCATTCTCAAGACCGATGGCACCAGCCTGTTCGGCAACAGTTTCTTTCGCCGGACCGGGCCCGGGGCTTTCGAAGAGGTGTCGGACCGGATCGGTGCCGAGACCTACTGGCCGTGGGGGATCTCCGTCGGCGACCTCAACGCCGATGGCTTCCAGGACGTATTCGTCACCTCGAGCATGAATTTTCCCTGGCGGTACCACCCCAACCACGTGCTGCTCAACGACGCCGGCGGCCGATTTGTGCTCAGCGAATTCGTGCTGGGGGTCGAGCCGCGGCGTGACGGGCGGACGGCGGTGCCCTGGCACCAGCTGGATGCCGGCGGCCGCGACTCCGACCACGAGTTCTGCGAGGGCCGCTCGGGGACGTTCACGATGTACGGGGCGTTGGGGAGCCGCTCGAGTGTGATTCTGGACCTGGACGGCGACGGCGACCTGGACATCGTCACCAACGACTTCAATTCCGAGCCGCTGGTGCTGGTCAGTGACCTGACCAAGCGAACCAAGGTGCGGCAGGTGCAGGTCCGGTTGGTCGGTGTCGAATCAAACCGTGACGGACTGGGAGCCCGCGTGACGGTTCATGCCGCAGGCAAGCGGTACGTCCAGGTGCACGATGGCCAGAGCGGTTACCTGTCCCAGAGTCGCATGCCGCTTTACTTCGGACTGGGTGCGGCCGAGGTGGTCGAGAAGATCGAGGTGCACTGGCCGACTGGGAAGACCCAGGTGGTGCCCGGTCCGATTGCCGCCGGGGAACTGGTGGAGATCGAGGAGTCCGGGGACAGCCGGTAATGGAACCAGCGACCGAGCATTCGGGCCCGCCGCCGTCATCGAGCCGGCGTTCCGTCGTGCGAACGGTGCTGTTGGTCCTGGTCCTGGTCCTGGTTGGCCTGATTGTCGGCGGGCTGGGGTCCTGGTGGTGGAACCGACCGGGTGTCGATGAGCTGCTCAAGTCGGCTGAAGCGGCGATGAGGTGGAAGGAGTTCCGGGACGCGCAACGGTTGGCCACCGCGGCGGCTCGACAGGCTCCGGATCGGATCGACGCCTGGTGGCTGGCCGGTCAGGCGGCCGACCAGCTTGGTGAGCCCGAGGAGGCCGTGCGGTTGTACAACCGTATTCCCACCGACGGATCCCCCGCCTTTCGCGTTGCCGACAGCCGTGCGGCAGCCGCCGAGTTGTTGCTGTACAGGCTGCACCGGGCCGCGGCCGCCGAGCAGCAGTTCCGGGCGGCGCTGACCATCGATGAGGAGCACGTGTCGGCGGGACGCGGGTTGTCGGTGTTGTTGGCGATCACCGGCCGCCGCCGCGAGGCGGTGCACTGGATCCGAAAGCGGATCAAGGCGGGTGATGTCACGGTCGCCGAATTGAACATGCTCGATGCCGGCGGCGGGACTCGGTATGAGACCGACCTGATGTCCGCGTGTCAGAAACGGGATCCCGAGGACCCGGTGGCGCTGCTGGGGGTGGCCGCAGAGGCCCTGCGGACTCACCGTTTTGACGAGGCGGTCGAGTTGGCCAGCCTGGTGATGGCCCAGCGCCGTATCCTGGTGGCCGCCGAGGCCGTGATGGGCCGCGGGCTGCTGGAAACCGATCGTTTCGAGGACCTGCCCGCGTGGCATCGTGGATTGTCCGCCGGGGCGAAAACCGATCCGGACGTGTGGATGATCCGCGGTGAGTACCAGCAGCGGATCGGGGCCGGGACGTCCGCGGCACGGTGTTACTGGGAGACGCTGCGGATCGATCCCGATCACCGGGCGGCCAACTACCGCCTGGCCGAGCTGTTGCAGGAGCTGGAGGGGCCGCAGATGGCCGAGCCGTTCCGGTTGCGGACCCGGCAACTGCAGGAGTTGAAGGCGGTCAATGACCGGGCAGCTGACGGCAGACGGTCCGGCTCGGCCACGCTGGTCCGCGGCAAGGTCGAGTTGTTGCGGCGGATGGGACGGTTGTGGGAGGCCTGGGGGTGGGTCCGGGTGATCGCACGACAGGCCGATCCACCCGCATGGGCGACCGGACTGCAGCAAGAACTGGCTGAGGAGGTGCGTCGTGATCCCGGGCCGTTGATCCAGGCGGCACGAAACCCGGCCAACGGAGTGGACCTGGCCGAGTGGTCGCAGGGCGAGTGGCCGGCCGGTCCGCCGGCCGGTGGCACCCGGCCGCAGGACGGACAGGCTGTGTGGCCGCGGTTCCGCAATGACGCGGCGGTGGCCGGTGTGGAGATGAGGTATGTCAACGGCGGCGATCCGGATCGCTTCGGACAGCAGATGTTCGAGTTCACAGGGGGCGGCGTTGCCGTGCTCGACTTCGACCGCGACGGCTGGCCCGACCTGTACTTCACACAGGGATCCGCCTGGCCGGTTGACCTGGAGTCGACCGTTCACACCGATCGGCTGTTCCGCAACCTGGGAGACGAACGGTTCGAGGACGTCACCGTGGCGGCGGGGTTGTCGGCGACCGGGTTCGGCCAGGGCGTGACCGTCGGTGATTTCGACGGCGACGGCTGGCCGGACCTGCACGTGGGCAACATCGGCGAAAACCGGTTGTACCGCAACAACGGTGACGGGACGTTCTCCGACTCGACCGGCCTGGCCGGAGTGGCCGGCGACCGGTGGACGACCAGCAGCGCCATCGCCGACATCGACGGTGACGGCGTGGCCGATCTCTACGTGGTCAACTACCTCTCTGGACCCGACGTCTTCACGCGGATGTGTCGTAGCTTCAGCGGCCGGGGCCGGATGTGCCAGCCGTTTCAGTTTCCGGCCGCGGCCGACCGGCTGTACCTGGGTCGGGGTGACGGCACGTTCGATGACGTGACGGGTTCCGCCGGTGTCGCCGGCGTCGGCGGAAAGGGGCTGGGCCTGGTGGTGGCCGACTTCGGCGAGGGGTCGGGCCGCCTGGGTGTCTTCGTGGCCAACGACACGCGAGCGAATTTCCTGTATCGCCACGAGCCGGATTCGCCGGCCGGGACGATCTCGCTTTACGAGAACGGCCTGGTGGCCGGAGCCGGGCTCAACGGCAACGGACGGGCCGAGGGGTCCATGGGCGTGGCCGCCGGTGATGCCGATGGTGACGGACGACTCGACCTGTTCGTCACCAACTTTCTCGATGAAACCAACACGTTCTACGGCGGCTTGGGCCAGGGACGTTTCAACGACACGACGCACCGGGCGGGGTTGGCCGTCAGCAGTCACAACACGCTGGGGTTCGGCACCCAGTTTCTCGATGCCGACCTGGACGGGGACCTCGACCTGGTTGTCACCAACGGTCACGTCGACGATTACACGCGGGCGGGCCGTCCCTACCGGATGGCTCCGCAGTACTACCGGAATCGTGGCGACGGGCGATTTGATCTCGGTGACGCCAAGGATCTGGGCCCTCATTTCTCCCAACGATATCTCGGACGCGGGCTCGCGCGGCTGGACTGGAACCGGGACGGCCGCCCCGATGCGGTGATCACCGCCGTCGATGTGCCCGCCGTCCTGTTGACCAACACCACAGAACGTTCCGGGCACTGGCTGGTGCTGCGACTGGTCGGGACGACCAGCCACCGCGACGCGATCGGGGCACAGGTGACGGTGCGGGCCGACGGGAAGACGTGGGTCCACCAGTTGACCGCCGGTGACGGCTACCACGCCAGCAACGATCGCCGGTTGCTGCTGGGGCTGGGTGAGCACGAACGGGTCGAGGAGTTGGAGGTCCGATGGCCCCGGGGTCGGCTGCAGAAGTTTTCGGACGTGGAGCTCGATCGCGAACTGGTTGTGGTGGAAGGACGGGAACTCTTTTCCCTGCCGTTTGACCGCCCCTGATTCTCCGCCCCATAATGAAACTCTCGCCGCTGTCCGGAAAGCTGTTGCCGGACTGTCGGCCGGAGAGAGACTGTCCATCATGGGTTCGACGGGAGCGTCCATCATGTCCCAACACACGTTGTCACGTCGTCAATTCGTATCCGTCGCAGGTGCCACACTGGCCGGCATGGGAGTGGCCGCGGCCGCCCCGCCTCGCCGAGGACTTCCCAGGGTGACCCGGCCGCGGGCCACCTCGGGTGACAAGGCACACGAGCCGAAGTGGGACGAGAAGCTGACGATCACGGTGGGGCCGAAGAAGGCCGACCTGGTGGGCAGTTCGGACAGGGTGCTGCAGGCGGCCGTGGACTACGTCAGCCGGTTCGACGGGGGCACGGTCCAGGTGTTGCCGGGGACCTACACGCTCCGCAACTCGGTTTACCTGCGGACCGGCATCCGCATCCTCGGCAGCGGAGCCGACTCGATTCTCACCAAGGGTCCCTCCCACTCGGTCGCACTCGCCGACGACAGCGACTGGTACGACCAGGAGGTGACCGTGGCCAGTGCCAAGGGGCTGAAGGTCGGTGACGGCATCGTGCTGAAGGCCCGCAATCCTCACAACGGCAGCAGCGACGTGCTGAAACGCACGCTGGTGGCCCGCAAGGGCAACCGTTTCAAGCTTGACCGGGCGCTGAGGAAGAACTTCTGGCTCTCGGGAAAACCGACCCTGTCCTCGCTGTTCCCGCTGATCTCGGGAGACCACGTCCACGACATCACGATCCAGGACATCGCCCTGGACGGCAACCGCAAACAGAACGCCCATCTCGACGGCAATTACGGCGGCTGCATCTTCCTGCAGGACTGCAACCGGATTCACATGACCGGTGTCGAGGCCCGCAACAACAACGGAGACGGAATCAGCTGGCAGATCTGTCACGACGTGGTGGTCGAGAACTGCAACTCGCACGACAACGCCGACCTCGGCCTGCATCCGGGAAGCGGCTCGCAGCGGCCGCTGATCCGCAACAACAGGGCCGATCGCAACAACATCGGGATCTTCTTCTGCTGGGGGATCAAGTACGGGTTGGCCGAGAACAACCAGATCACCGGCAACCGCAGCTACGGTGTCTCGATCGGTCACTGCGACACCGACAACCTGATCCGGCTGAACACGATCACCGGCAGCGGGAAGGTCGGGGTGTTGTTCCGGGATGACTCGCGGGGCAAGGACTTCTCGCCCAACCGGAACACGCTCGAGAAGAACCACATCATCGACAGCGGTGGGGGTGACGGAGTGGCTGTCGACGTGCAGGGACGCACCCGGGACGTGACGCTGGAGGGCAACCAGATCCGGGAGACGCGGAAGCCGATGAAGCGGATCGGGGTGAGGATCGGCAAGCAGGCCCGCGACGTGAAGTTGCAGCAGAACAAGATCGAGGGCTTCCAGCGCGACGTGGTCGACCTGAAGGAGAAACCCTAGTCCTGGCCCGATTCGGAATCGGTGGCCGGTTCCGCGGGAGTCTCGAAGATCGCTTCTCCGGTAGGTGCTGCGGGAGCGGCGGGAGCGGCGGGGGCTCTTGGGGCCTCGAGGGTCGGAGCTTCCTGTTCGAACGGTTCAACGAACGGTTCGGGTTCGGCGTGGAGCAGTTTCGAGCGGGAGCCGTGGCTGCGGGCCTCGGCCCGTCGCAGCGCGTCCCGATAGGCGGCCTGGTCGTTCCAGGGCCCCTCGGCCAGGTGCACGTTGTTGTGTACCAGCGAGGTGCCCTTGCGGTACTCGAGTTCCGCGATGGCCTTGTTGTAGTCGACCAGGCCGCTGACGTAGGCGATCTCGGCCTGGGCCAGGCTGACCTGGGCCCGCAGCAGCAGGTCGGCCGACGTCCTGCCGTTCTCGTATTCGGCCTGGTAGGCCCGCACGCTTTCGGAGGCCGCCTTGCGTCGGTTGAAGCCGATTTGCGCGGTGGCCCAGGCCCGGTCGAGTGCCTGGAAGGCGGCAGCCAGTTCGTGGCTGATCTCGATTTCCTGTTCATCCAGTGCCTTGCGGGCCTTGGCCAGCCGGAGTTCGAGGTTGCGGACCTGGGCCCGTGCGGTCCTCATTCCCAGCGGCATGCTGAACTGCAGCCCGGCTTCCCAACTGCTGAAGTTGCCGTCGGCGAGCGTGCCGTAGGCGCTGCGGTTTGTCCGCTTGGACTGGCCGAACAGGTCATCGCCGTAGCCGTTGACGTTGTAGCCGGCAACGACATCGAACTGGGGCCGGGTCAGGCTGCTGGCGGCGGTCAACTGAAACTGCAGGCTCTTGATCGCCCATTTCTGCCGTCGCAACTCGACCCGCCGCGTCAACGCGTCGACCAGGCTGCCCTTCCAGTCGGGCGAGTAGCGAGCGGTGATCGGTTCGTCGGAGGGGCGGATGATGCGGCCATCGTTGACCGGCAGCCCGATGAGCCGCCTGAGTCGCGATTCGGCGGAGTAGAGGTCCGATCGAGCTCCCTCGGCGCGGCCCTTGATCTCGAAATAGTTGTCCCGTGACTGGGCCTTTTCGGCGGCCGGTCGGCGCGGGTCGCCCTGGACCATCCGCCATGTCTGCTCGGCACTGTCCAGGGCGACTTTCTGGGTGTGGTAGACGCGGTAGGCCAGGTGCAGGTCCCAGTACAGGTCCTCGATGTCCTTGACCAGGTTGCGGATGGCCCCCTCGAAGTCACTCAGGGAGATGTCGTTGTTGATCCGCGAGATCATCACGCCCTGGTTGACCCCGACGATCGACGTGGCTCCGCCGAAGCGGCCCAGTCGCGGGCCGGCGATCCGGGTGTACTCGGTGCCTGATCCGGCCAGCAGAGGATGCCGCATCTGCAGGCCCAGTGTCGGTGCCTGCGCGGTGCCGAAGAAGCTCGAGAGGAATTCGACGTTTTGAGAATTCTTCGCGTCGTTCTGCAGGTAGTCCCAGTTGTGGCTGAGACTGAACTGAGTGCCGGCACCGGTGATCTTCGAGAGCGATGCGCGAAAACGGCCGGTGTCCTCGTCGAGAATCTCGCCGGGTTCAATGAGGAAGTTCTGGTTTCGTAGAACTCTCTGGCTGCCGCCCCAGGTCATCGAGCTCGAGAATGTCGCGTCGAAGTCGGCCGAGGCGGCATCGACGCCCCGCTGTCCGAACTGCACGTTGGTTTCCTGGATGGCCGGGTCGAACACGCTGGCGGTGAACTCGGGGTTGGCCAGCAACCGGTTGTTGGGCGAGAGAAACGTGCCGCTTTCGCGGATGATCTCGCTGTTCTTCAGCCCCAGTTTCATCGTTTCCTGCAGCGACAGGTCCCAGATCTCCTGCTCACCCGGATGGCTCAGGCGACGCGGCTCGGCTGCCATTGCCGCTCGATTGGATCGCTCGTCCCGAGTCGCATCGTCTTCGGTGTAATCGACAATCCGCGTGGCGATGTCGCGGTAGTGGGCCAGGTCGGCGTCGTCGAGGTATTTCAGTTCGCGTGGTCCCGACAGGCACCCCCCCAGTGCCAGCAGAAGCGGCACGGTGAAGAGTCGGACGAGGGAGACGCGGCGGGGCATGTGAAGGTGGTGGTGGTTGCGTTGTTGGTTTCGGTGTTGGCGCACTACGGCCGAACGCCGGAATGGAGCGGTCTGCGAGTCGAGACCGCTCCCCCGGATTTTCGGAAGAATCGTTATATTCGTTATCGGCGTCATAACCCGTACAGCTTGACAGGATTCACTCGTCTGACATCCTGCGAGAGTCGAGTGTCACCGACAGCGGTCTTTCCCCAAGTCGGGGGATGGCACTAGAATACGCGCCGTAGAGCAAGGTGGCGGTCGTCCGATCGCCGTCGGAATGCTGTTTGGCAGCCTCGAGCCTGTCGCTCACCCCGTTTGGCCTTTTTTGCAGCGTTTTTGACCCGATGTCCACAGGCAACGTCGACGAAGTCCGTCAGCGGATCATCCAGCTTGCTCGTGAAATCGAGCAGATGTCACAGCAGCGGATGGACTCGGAGGAGTACTTCCGCCTGTTTCTTAAACGGGTGGTCGGCGCGATCGGCGGCCGGGCCGGTGCGATCTGGCTCCAGAACGGTACGCGCCAGGTCCAGCTGATGGTCGACCACCAGTTGGCGGTGACCGGTTTCCACGACAATCCCAACGCGTTGCGATTGAACCAGCGGCTGCTCCAGGATGTGATGCAGAACGGCCAGGCCTGCACTCACAGTCCCGACGACGACAGCGATTTCGAGCTGCCGACCGACGACCTGATCATCCTGGGCGCGTTGCAGCGTGAGCAGGAGTGCGTGGGGGTGGTCGAGATCTTCCAGCGGAAGGAAACGCCGGCCGAGGCCCGGCCGGGTTTCCTGCAGTTCGTCGAGCAGATGTGCGGTCACGCCTGCCGACATCTCGAACGGCAGACCGAAACCGACGACGGTGGTGTCGAGCGGTCGAAGTTCTCGGAGTCATTCGAGCACTTCGTGCTGGAACTGCATCGCAGCCTGAATCCCCACGAGGTGGCTTCGACGTCTGCCAACGATGCCCGGTTGCTGTTGGGGTGTGACCGGCTGAGCGTCGCGGTGCAGGTGGGGCCACGGACCGATATTCTGGCGATCAGCGGACAGACGACCGTCAACCAGAAGGCGAACCTGGTTCGTTCGATGAGGAAGTTGACCAGCCAGGTGCTGGCGACTCGCGAACCACTGATCTACACCGGCAAGCTCGAGGAACTTCCGCCCCAGATCGAGCAACCACTGGCCGAGTACATCCAGGAGAGCGGGTCTCGGATGGTACAGATCGTGCCGTTGTTCGAGCCGGACCCGTTGTTCGATCTGGCCGAGGACGCTCGGGGGCCGCGCGAGGTCGAGCGTCCCAAGCGGGTGGTTGGCGGGCTGGTGGTCGAGCAGGTGGCCGAGAGCCGGGTGAAGGAGGGTTTGCCCGAGCGGCTGGAGCTGGTCAAGGACCACGTGGCAAGTTCGCTGGCCAATTCGATGCGCCACGAACGTCTCTTCGGCATGAAACTCTGGAGATTCCTCGGTCGCTCGCTGTCCTGGCTCGAGGGTCGCAACCGGCTGAAGGCCGGCCTGGTGGTCGTGGCCATCGTCGTGGCCGGGCTGGTGCTGGCCCTGGTGCCGTGGGACTACCGGGTCGAGGCGACCGGGCAACTGATGCCGGTCGCCCAGCAGGACATCTTCGCGCCCAACAACGGCAAGGTGATCGACGTGAAGGTCAAGGGGGGCCAGGAGGTCGAAGCGGGCACGGTGCTGGTCGTGCTGCAGAACCTGGAACTGGACGCCCAGATTGAGACGGTCATCAGCGAGCAGGACAATAACCGCGAGTTGCTCTCGACCCTCAGGGCCCAGTACGACCAGGCGGTCGAGGCGGGCAACGACCCGGACGTGATCGAGCTTTCGGGGCGAATGCGCGAGGTGGAGATCCAGAACAAGGGGTTGGTCAAGCGATTCGGGATTCTCGAAAAACAGAGAGCCGAATTGACGGTCAAGGCCGTGCGGGCCGGGAAGGTGGCGACGTTCCAGGTCAGGCAGAAGCTGTTGAACCGTCCGGTCAACCGGGGCGAGAAGTTGCTGGAGGTGATGGAGGACCGGAGCGATTCGAAGTGGCGGCTCGAGTTGCAGGTCGAGGAGCACCGCGTGGGTCACATTCGCAGGCACCAGTTAAAACGCCGGGACGACGGTGCCGCTGATTTCGAGGCTCTTCCGGTCGAGTTTGTTCTTGCCACCGCATCGGAGAGGACTTACCAGGGCCGGTTGACGCGGATGTCGACCCGGGCCGACGCCTCGCCCGCCGGTGGCAGCGTGATCGAACTGCACGTCGAGCCGATCGGGAAGGCGTTGCCCGAATACCGGATCGGGGCCGAAGTGAACGCCAAGATTCACTGTGGCCAACGCAGCCTGTTCTACGTGCTCTTCGGCGATGTGGTCGAGTTCGTCCGCAAGAGACTCTGGCTGTAGTCGTGGCCGGCCGCGGTTGTCGGCACCCGGCTAGCTCTCGGTCAGTTCCAGGCAGGGGTCCAGCCCCATCCGCTTGTAGGTGTCGTTGCGCTGTTTTTCGTGCTTGAGCAGTTCACGGCGCTGTTTGCGGTGCTGGCGTTCGAGCATCTTCTGCGTGGTGTGGAAGAACTTCAGCCAACTGAGGGCCAGCCCGCCGCTGTCTCCGGAGCGGGCCTGCTCGCGGAGTTGTTCCAGCAGCACCTCTTCCCGGCAGCGGAGCAGTTCGTCGTCGAGGGAGAGGAAGAACTGGTAGCTGCCGGGGTCGCCCTGCCGGGCGGCTCGTCCAATCAGTTGGCGATCGATGCGTTCGGAACTGTGCATTTCGGTGGCGATCACGTGCAGGCCACCCGCCTCGGTCAGTTCGTTGGTCAGCTTGATGTCGGTGCCGCGGCCGGCCATGTTGGTGGCCACCGTCACCCAGCCACTCTGCCCCGCTTCGGCCACCACGTCGGCCTCGCGTTCGTGCCTGGTCGCGTTGAGGATCTGGTGGCGGATGCCCAGGGTCTTGAGCCTCGCACCGAGTGCCTCGGAGGCCTCGACCGACGGCGTGCCGACCAGCACCGCCCTGTCGATGGAGACCAGTTCGGCAATCTGTTCGACCACCGCCTCGCGCTTGTCTTCGGCGGTCAGGTAGATGCGTGGTGCGAGCCCGGCGCGGATGCAGGGTCGGTGAGTGGGAATCGCCGCGACGCTCATCCCGTAGATCTTCCTCAGCTCCGAGGCCGCCTGCACCGCCGTGCCGGTCATGCCGGCCAGGTTCGAGTAGCGGCGGAAAAAACTCTGGATCGTCACCCGGGCCGCTTCGCCGGACGTCGCGGTGATCGGCACCTGCTCCTTCGCCTCGATCGACTGGTGCAGCCCGTCCTGCCACTTGCGGCCGTCCATGATCCGTCCGGTCGACTCGTCGACGATCACCACCTCCTCGTCGACGATCACGTAGTCACGGTCCTTCTGGTAGGCCAGCCGAGCGGTCAGGGCCTGCTCGATGTGCCGATAGATGCGTTCGCTGTCGATCGAACTGATCAACGAGGGCTTGCTGGTCAGCACGATCCGACGGCAGCCGGCGTCGGTCAGGTAAGCGGTGCGGCGGTGCGGTTCGTAGACGAAGTCGAGATCGGGCTGCAGGCGGGTCGAGGTACGGTAGCACCAGCGGAACAGGCTGACGCTGCCGGGGTCGTTGGGCTGCGTCATCCCGATGATCAGCGGCGTGCGGGCCTCGTCGATCAGCACGCTGTCGGCCTCGTCGATCAGGGCGAAGTGGTGCCCGCGCTGGGCGGGTGACTCGGAAGGAGCGGCACCGGGTTCGGTTTCGAGCAGTCCGTGGCGATCGATTGTTCCCCGGGCGATGCCCTGGCGGAGCTGGTCTCGGAGAAAGTCGAAACCCATCTCCTTGGCGGTGCCGTACGTCACATCGCACGCGTAAGCCGCTCGCCGCTCGTCGGCTTCCATCGGGGTCTGGATACAGCCGACCGTCAGCCCAAGTGACTGGTAGATCGGACCCATTTCCTCGGCGTCACGGCCGGCCAGGTAATCGTTGACGGTGACGATGTGACAGCCCTTGCCGGTCAGCGCCCGCAGGTAGGCCGACAGCACCGCCGTCAGCGTCTTGCCCTCGCCGGTTTGCATCTCGGCGATCCCCCCCTCGAACATCGCCATCCCGCCCATCAACTGGACCAAAAACGGGGTCATCCCCGTCGTCCGCCGTGCCGCCTCGCGGGCCAGCCCGAATGCGTCCGGCAGCAGCTTCTTCAACGGGACTCCGCTCTTGGCCTTCCACCGCAGTTCGCGGCTGAGCTGCCTGAGTTCCTCGTCGTCTTGCCGTTCCCATTCGCCCGAGCGGGCGTCGATCTGGTTGGCCAGTCGCCGCCAGCGGACCAGTCGGACCTGAGACCACCAGTTGAGAGGTGAGAGTGCTTGCACGGGATGAAAAAACGGTGAGGTGGGAGTTGATCGCGAGTATCTTAGGCTGTGTCGGGTGGGTGGCCAAGATGGAAGAGCGGGTTGGAGAAATCCCGGTCAACGGCTTTTGCGGAGCGGATGAGACAGGTGTTGATTCTGCTTTGTGGGCCGAGTAGTGTTGTGCCACCCGGTCCCGGCAGGGCGGCCGGGAATGAGCCGTCGAGGCGGAAGGCCGTGGCGGAAGACACGCAGAGAGGGAGAAAGCAGTGGCCAAGAAGAAGACCGATGCGGACGTCGCGGCCGAGGACGCCACGGAAACCACCGAACCGATCGAAACTGGAGAAGAGACCCCGGTCGAAGACTCCGATGCCGGTGGTGCCGCGGCCACACAGCCGGGACAGATCAGGCAGCGGATCACGGTTGATGATTCGAACGTCGACGCCGCTTACTCGAACTTCTGCCGTGTTCAGAGCACGCCCGAGGAGTTGATCCTCGACCTGGGGCTCAACACCACACCGTTTGCCAACGGTGACATTACCGTGCCGGTGACGCAGCGGATCATCATGAACCACATCACGGCCAAGAGAATGCTGGGCCTGCTCTCGCAGACGCTGCAGCGGCACGAGCAGGCCTTTGGCGTGGTCGAGACCGATGTCAATCGGCGGTTGCGGCCGCAGGGCTGAACCGCCGGAGCGTCTTCGGCCGAAACGTGGTCGAACGGGCAGACGGGGTGACGATGAGCGACGAGTCGATCCCGGGTGCGGAGGGTGCCGATCCCGGTGAGCGGGACGACGTTCCCCAGAGCCAGGAGGTCCAGCACCAGCAGCTCAGCGCGCGGGTTCCCGACCACGTGGCGCAGGGAGTCTTCAGCACCGGTGCCGTGGTGCTCAACGGGAACCACGAGTTCATCCTGGATTTCCTGTTGCGGATGACGCGGCCGCACCGCGTGGCGGCTCGCATCGTGCTGCCGCCCCCGGTGGTGCCACGGATGATCGCCGCGGTCCGCGAGAACCTGGGGAACTACGAGACGCGGTTCGGCCCCGTTGCACCCGCTCCCCAACCCCTCGATCAACTCACGCCCCCGTCCCAGCCCACGCCCCAGGAACTCTACGACGACCTGCGGCTGGAGGACGAGATGATCAGCGGGACCTACGCCAACGCGGTGATGGTCGGGCACACCGGCACCGAGTTCTCGCTGGATTTCATCACGACCTTCTTTCCCCGCTCGTCGGTCGCCGCCCGGGTCTACCTGGCCGCCCCCAACATCCCCCGCTTTCTCGAATCGCTGACCCACTCGTGGGACCAGTACCAGCAGAAGGCCGAGGCGGCGAGGCGGCGGCAGGAGGGGGATCCGGGTGAATCGTTCGAAGACTTGCCGGATGATCCCGAGATGCTGGCCGGTGACTAGCCGGTAGACATCGTCAGCCGGGTCGTGGCGAAACTAGATCCGGTCGATCCAGCTGTCGTAGAAGCTGAACGATTCGATGACCTCCTCTTGGACATCGAACTCGTTGGTGCCTTCGTTGCCGACGAGCGTATCGGTGCCGGCGCCGCCGGTCAGGGAATCGTCACCGCCCCCGGCCAGCAGCAGATCGTTTTCGCTGCCACCGTCGAGCGTGTCGGCACCGCGGCCGGACACCAGCGTGTCGACTCCGCTGCCGCCGATGAGTTGGTCAGACCCGTCGAGCCCGCTGAGCGCGTCGTCACCAACGCCTCCATCGAGCGTGTCGCGGCCCGTGGCTCCGTTGAGCGTGTCGTTGCCCGCCTGGCCAAGGACCGAGTCGTTTCCGGCGGCGGCGCGGATCGAGTCGTCTCCCTCGCCCGCTTCGATCGTGTCGTTGCCGCTGCCGGCGCGGACGTCGTCGTTGCCCGCCCCGGAGGTGATGCTGTCATTGCCGGTTCCGCCGAAGATCAGGTCGTCCTCGGCCCCACCGATCATCGTGTCGTCGCCGCTGCCGCCGCGGAGGGTCACCGGACCGGCGAACCCGCCGGTGTCGAATACGTTGTCCGACGAACCCCCGACCAGCTTGGCCCGGTCGATTGCGGACAACGTGTCGGTGGTGGGGCCGACCAACTGGGTGTCGGTCAGGGTCAGGTTCGAATCGCTTGTCTCGCGAAGCGTGGCGGTGCCGGCACTGCCGGTCAGCGTGTCGGCCCCTTCGCCACCGGTGAGCGTCGTGTCGCCGCTGAAACCACTGGCATCGATCACGTTGGCGGAACTGCCTCCGGAAAGTTCCGCCCGCT
>Ga0310120_10000201_pt1 | contig 49571 bp, 44 predicted proteins | sample CB27_AW_983_MG_FD_203506 | JGI IMG/M metagenome (GOLD analysis project Ga0310120, IMG submission 203506) | Marine microbial communities from Western Arctic Ocean, Canada - CB27_AW_983 | ecosystem: Environmental > Aquatic > Marine > Oceanic | place: Canada: Western Arctic Ocean | collected...
ATCCGTTTTAATAGAGCGCCTTCCCGGAAAGTCGACAGTTGGAATTCAGATCCCAAACTCAATCCGAGACCAGATTTCACTACGAGAGCTCCTCGAATCTGATGTTTATCGCCGTTCAACATCCAAGCTTCCGTTGGCACTAGGAAAGAGCATCCACGGTGAGCCCATTGTCAGTGATCTGGCGATAATGCCTCACCTTTTGATTGCCGGTTCAACCGGAACAGGAAAGTCCGTGTCTGTTAATGCGATGCTAACTAGCATTCTTTATCGTGCGACTCCGGACGACGTTCGATTAATTCTGATCGATCCGAAGCGACTCGAACTTGGAATGTACGCAGACATTCCCCATCTACTCACTCCGGTCGTTGTCGATCCTAAACAAGCAGCCAACGCCTTGCGCTGGGCAGTACGCGAGATGGAGGAACGTTACAAGATCCTTGCTTCCGAGGGTGTACGTAACATCGAACAATTCAATCGAAATATAGACCGCCTACAAACGCACCCGAACGATTCTCATGCAAAGGAATTAGACAGCAAAGGGGATACCAAGAGTTCTGACCAAAAACGTCTACCGTACATTGTTCTCGCAATAGATGAGCTAGCCGACCTAATGATGGTCGCCAGCAAGGACGTTGAGGAATCCGTGGCCCGTCTGGCCCAGATGGCAAGAGCCGTTGGAATCCATCTAATCCTTGCTACCCAGCGACCATCAGTAGACGTGATTACCGGCCTGATTAAGGCCAATATGCCATCGAGAATCGCGTTTCGGGCATCTTCAAAAGTGGATTCCAGAACGATTCTTGATTCGAATGGAGCAGAACAACTTCTCGGCAAGGGTGACATGCTGTTCCTTCCACCCGCATCATCGCGATCGGTGCGAGTTCACGGCCCGTACATCTCTGAAAATGAAACGGCGCGCCTTGCGAGTTTTCTTCGCAATCAAGGAAAACCAGGTTACGACACATCCATTACTGCCGAGGAAAAACCAGCCAATACGATTGAATTAGAGAGCGACGAGCTTTATGAGCAGGCTGCAAGGATAGTCGTCACAAGCCAGAAAGCTTCTGTTTCTAATCTGCAAAGGCGTCTAAGAATCGGTTTTAGCCGTGCTGCACGCCTCGTCGATATGATGGAAGCTGACGGACTCGTATCGGCTGGAATTTCTGGAAATACCAGAGAAGTCTTAGTCGAAACGGACTACTTCGATCAGGTTGACATGCAACTGAGATAAGACACAAAAACGCCATCTTCTATTTCACCTAACGTCCTTCCATTTCCTTGTCGATATAGATAGTGATGCGGCTTTTTCTCACACTGATGTCTATTCTGATCGCTGTCACAAACGCCCCTGGTGAAGAAATCTCGCCGCGGCAGCTATATCGCACAGCCCTCGTTCGATCGCGAGCGATACGAACACCTACCCTTAAACAGGTCGGACTGTCAGAGTTTCGCGCTAACATCACGGACTTTGAACGTATCTTTGCGCTTTTTCCAAATAGCGTTTACGGCCAGTATTCGCTGTGGAGCGCGTCTGGCATCGCTCTCGAGGCATACGAAAGACACCACGAATCACAAGACAGAGAAAATGGCCTCCGTCTCTTGGAACAGCTGCGCCGCGTCGAACCGAGAATCGTCACATTGAAGCAACTCGTCGATCGACAAAGCCAATTCAATGAACTGAACTCTTCTGCATGGTTAAATGATTTCAATCGGCAGATTATTGGCAACGTAATTCGCGTCACGATTCCGTTAAGTGAAACCGTTCAGTTCTCTTCCCATACCGCTTCAGACCCTTCCCGGCTCAAAATCGATCTCGAAAACACCACAGCGTCACACCCCTTGCGCCGTTCCGTTTTCCGTTTCGACGAGGGCTCCGTCCATTCCATACATTTCGGAACTCAGGCGGACCGAACCACCCGGGTAACTCTCGATACCGAGAATATCGACCAGTGCAATATCCTCGCGCTCTACGATCCTTACCGACTTGTTGTTGACTGCCTTCCGTTGAGAGCCGAACCACTCGCCAGTTCGCCTGTTACAGGAATATTCACTCTTCAACAAACGTCAGCCTCAGCCCTGGTAACATTCCCGACCTCATTGTCAAGAGACTCTCCTGCCGAAAGACCGACCTCAGATATACCTTTGTCATTGTCAAAACAATTAGGCCTCGGTGTATCGCGCGTTGTAATCGATGCCGGTCACGGCGGCCATGATCCCGGCGCTTCCGGGGCTGGACTGACTGAGTCAGCGCTTGTGCTCGACATTTCGCACCGTCTTGCCCGCCGCCTGACCGAAGATGGTTTCGACGTAGTTCTTACTAGGCCTGACGATAAATTCGTTTCACTCAAGACACGCAGCGACCTTGCTAACGAAGCTAATGGTGACCTTTTTCTTTCAATCCATGCGAATGCAAGTGGCCAAGAAGAAGCGAGGGGGGTCGAGACTTATATTCTAGATTTCGCGGGCGATCCGAAAAGTGGGCGCACCGCGACCAGAGAGAATGCTCTCTCAGTCAACACACTGGCCCAGTTGAATTCACTAGTCGAGATGATTACAACAAATTCAAGGATTCAAGAATCAGAAACGTTCGCAGAAATCGTTCAGGCCTCACTAATCAATAGCCTCAGAGTTGTCGATCCATCATTGCCTGATCTTGGGGTAAAACGGGCACCATTCTTAGTCCTGATTCGCAATGAAATGCCTAGCGTGCTCGCAGAAATTTCATTCGTAAGTAATGAAGAAGATGCGAATCTCCTCTCAAACAATACCTATCGAGACCTGATAGCTGACGCCCTTCTAGGTGCCGTTAGAATTTATCAAAATGAGTTAAGGTTCACAGGCATAACACCAACCCTTGGAGAAAATTGAATAAGTTTCAGAACTACACGGCTTTTCGCCCAGAATGACGCCGAGGACCAGAAGAGATCCCACCAGAAGGTGAATTGAGTCTCAAGCTGACGCTTGAGTTCTTCCCATTAGGCCCAAAACCACGCCCTCTGCGAATTACAATCAGTATGCCCGCAAGTGCCGTTCCCATCAAAACGGCTGCCGCTGCTATGAACACGATTACAAACGCCGCGCCAACAACGAAATCTAAAATCGTTGTCTGCGGCGTCGTGCGCTCAACGGCCTCGTAGACCAGAGGTGTTATCGGTTGCAAAGACATCATAAAGACTTACCACGCCGAAGAATCGAGTGCGATTTCTACAAGAGTTCTGACCATTACTCCGGTCGCTCCACTGGCGAGCCCTCCTCGAGCTTCCTCGTTCCATGCGGTTCCAGCGATGTCGATATGGGCCCATGGCAATCCCCCAGAAAAGTGCTCCAAAAACATCGCTGCACTAGAAGCGCCCGCTACGCGTCCACCCGAATTGGCTATATCTGCCGTATCCGACTTCAATAGTGCCAGGAACTCTTTCCCTATCGGCAATCGCCAAACGAGTTCTCCCGCCTTTTCACTAGCACGTAAAACACTTTTAACCCAGTCGTTAGATTCCCCAAACAGGCCGCTATAATTCGTTCCGAGCGCGACCTTGCACGCCCCGGTAAGGGTGGCCACATCAATGAGGTGTGTCGCTCCAAGCTGACGAGCGTACCATAATGCATCCCCGAGAATTAGACGACCTTCAGCATCCGTGTTGATAACCTCCACGGTTGTACCGGCGCCACTCGTCAAAACATCTCCAGGTCTCATCGCCATGCCTCCAGGCATGTTTTCCGTCATTGGCACAATCCCAAGAATAGGACGGTCCAAACCGATGAGACCGATCGCACGCATGGCGGATATAACGGCAGCGCCACCAGCCATATCTCGCTTCATTATCTCCATTCCCGCTGGCGTCTTAAGTGAAAGACCTCCGCTATCGAAGGTCACTCCCTTCCCGACAAGTGCTAGCATCCGATCGCCGTGTTCGAAATGGGTTGTATTTCTCATGACGAGGACCCGAGGCGCTTGTTTGCTGCCTAAAGACACGCCCAAGAGTAGACCCAATCCAAGTCTTTCAATATCTCCCTCGTCAAGGATATCGGCTTCAATGCTAGCGTCTTTGAGAACATCCCTGGCCCGAAGTGCAAATTCGTCAGGCGGCAAAAGATTCGCAGGCTGATTCGTAAACAACCTCGCTATATTAGTCGACGCGCCCAGAACAGATCCCCGTTCAACACCCAAGTGACCGTCAGAATTTGCGCCCTTATTTCCGATCACAAGGAAGCCAGTCGTGGACATCTTGTCACGCGACTTGGTTCTATATCGTCCGTCTTCAAATCCGCCCAACAACAAGCCCTCAGACACTGATTGAGCAGCAGAACTCACTTTGCAACAACCTCGACAAACAAACCCCAGAATCCCCGTCTTGTGACGGATCGCGTATCTAGCAGCAACCGCTGCTGCCTTTCGAAGCCGATCCTCTGGAGTCCGCGCCGTAGTATCAGTCAAAACGAAGAGGACTCGATTCGTTTTCCAATTCGAATCATTTCGTTCTACTAGCACAGTGTCACCAGAATCCAAACCAAACTCGCCAGATTCGATCGATTTTGCCAATGCGCCACCAAACGCGCTTTCGGCTCCAACGACGTCGTCTAGGTCATCCTCACTCGAAATGGGTACTGCAATCAGGTCACAATCGGCGTCCCTTGCATCAGCCGCGACAAACTCTAGACGTGGCTGGTCAAAATAATCAGGCATCGAGGGATTATATCGAGCTAAAATTGTGCTGGTGGCACTCAAATCACGATTCTCGCTTCTTCTTTTGACCCTCGTCATTCTCGGCACCAAAACCTCAGGTCACGCTGGCCCACTTTTGTGGACATCTGTGATGCTCGAGGACGATGCCGAACTTCGGCTTCGGGCGAATCCTCGTGTCGCTTTTGCCCCAGCCAGCATTCTCTTTATTGGAGAAATTAGAGGTGGAGCTGACGACAACGAAGACCTTTATTGTGCGAGCATCGAATGGGATTGGGACGACGACACCACATCAGCCACCACTCCTGACTGTGAACCCTACGAACCAGGCGTCAGTGAAATTCGTCGCCGCTTCTCTGTTCGACACAATTTCGACTACGGAGGCAGGTATCAAGTAAGACTTCACTTAAAACAAGATGACGACACCATTATGTCTGCGCGGACTCGTGTGGAAGTTAGAGGCTATCGTTTGCGGTGACAACCCATTGCATCGCAGGCGTGCAGAAAACAGTTCAATTCTTTCTATGATGATCAAGTTGAGATTTTAGCTCGTTTCTGAGCCAGAATTTTTCTCCATTTTCCTGCGGAGTCGAAAATTCTCACGAGGTCATCACCGGAGGCCAAATCATTTCTTAGCGATTCAAGTTCAGCGATAAACGTATCAAGTGCCTCTTTGACCTCATCCGTATTGGTCAAGCAGATGTCTCGCCAAATTGAAGCTGGGCTCGTCGCCAATCTCGTCGTATCGGCTAAACCTCGCCCGGTCAAACTTAAGCCGTGGTCACCAACAGCCTCGCCCACAACATGCATCAGCGCCGAAGCCGCAAGCTGGGGCAGGTGGCTAAGACACGCTAATAACCGATCATGTTCAGAAGGGGAAAGTGTGTGCGGCTTAGCTCCTAAACCTGTTACAAACCTCTGGAGTTTCTCAAGTGACACCAGATCTGTGTCGTCCGTCGGTGTAAAAATCCATGGACGCTCCTGAAAAAGGTCTGGTCTAGCATGTTCAATTCCACCACGAGGTGCTCCGCCCAAGGGGTGTCCCCCTACAAACTTAAGCCGAGCAGGCAGACTAAGCGAAGCATCCACTATCATTCGCTTGGTACTACTAACATCGGTGATCACAGCGTTGGCGGAAACGTTCTGTGGCAACTCTTCAAGAAGTCTGATATTAACTCTGACCGGGGCCGCCAGGATGACGAGATCCGCTTCTGCTATGACAACCGGATCGTCTGAGGCTACGTCAATTGCATTGAGCACCATCGCCTGTTCTAACACCGACTTCTCATCTACGCCGATGACTAAGCCGGCAGGCCAAGTATTACGCGCAGCGATGGCAATCGAGCCACCTATCAGCCCTAATCCGAAAATCGCAATTTTCTCAAACTCCGGTGGTGCCGAGGACTGCGCATCCGCATGAATTATTGGCAATTCCAATCGATCGTTCGGCATTTCGTCGTATAGAGGGCAGCGAAACGTATTCTTCTGTGAAGGAGACCTGCTTTGAATCAATCACATGAACTACAAACTTTAGCCAGTCAGGAAGTAGAACCTCGACAAAACCTCCACCAGTCAAATGTTCTCGTCTTCATTAATTCCCTCAAGTTTTCGAGACTCATCAATTATCCCCTTAAACACACGGGCAATCGCCTCATTCCCGAGAGGTCCTTCATTCTTTGACCGAACGTGTTCAAGTACTGCCTGCTCACGAGTCGGTTGATACGTTGCAACGTCTAACTGCTCCTTGATATTCCCTATTTCCTTCGCATAGGACGCTCGGGCGTTTAACAAACGAACAATCTCCTCGTCACACCGATCTATTTTCTGCCGAAATCCCTCTAATTCCAACACGTTAGATTTCAGCTCTCTCTGCTTCACGAGCCACGCCCATTCGTAAAAGTCACTGAATCGCCGTCGCCTCGTTATTGCCTAGCAACCAGCGGACATATCGCTCAACCGAATTGACCAGGTCCTCACCACCAGAGCTTTTAGCGATCACATTGACTAGAGCGCTTCCGACGACTGCCGCATCCGCCCAGCGCCCAACATCGATAATGTGCTCAGGGCGAGACAAACCAAAACCTATCGCCACTGGCAAATCCGTTAAACTTCGAATCCTCCGGACCAAACTCTCGGCATCTGCCGAAATAGCATCTCTAGCTCCCGTCACGCCGAGACGAGAGATGCCATAAAGAAAACCATTTCCCATCGCAGACGCTCTGGAAATTCGTGCATCGCTTGTCGTCTGACTAAGCAGAAAGATTGGATCGATATCAACGGACAGAGCTTCACTCCTCATTTCCTCGGCCTCTTCGATCGGGAGATCTAGGACCAAAACACCATCTACACCAGCATCTGCTGACCTCTTCATAAACCGACGAAGCCCCATCCGAAAGACCGGATTTGCATAGCTAAAAAGAACGATACCAGCAGTTACCGACCGGCGAATTCGTCCCACAAGATCTATTGATAATTCTAGCGTCATTCCTCCGGACAATGCTCTTTCAGAAGCCCGTTGAATCACTGGACCGTCCGCGAGCGGATCGGAGAATGGAACACCTATCTCAAGGATATCCACACCGACCCGATCAAGCGTCAAAAACACATTCTCCGACTGCTGAATATCTGGATCCCCTGCTGTAGCAAACGTGATTAGACCCGTTCGATGGGTATTCTGAAGATTTCGGAAGATCGCGCCGAGTCTGGACATATTAAACCTAAGTACTCTCAGATTCCTTAATGGCCTGTACGTCTTTGTCACCTCGTCCCGAGAGATTTATGAGAACGGACTTATCAGACCCGAGCTCCCCTGCGAGTACGCAGCCATATGCGATAGCATGTGCCGACTCAAGGGCTGGAAGAATCCCTTCACGCTGCCCGAGTGTCCTAAACGCCTCAAGCGCTTCTCCGTCGGTCACGGATACATACACCGCCCGGCCAAGGTCTCTGAGCCAAGCATGTTCAGGACCGACTGCTGCGTAGTCAAGGCCTGCAGAAATCGAATGTGTCAACTCCACATTTCCATTCACGTCCTGCAAAATAAAACTTCTGGTGCCTTGCAGAACACCGGCAAGTCCGGTCGCGAACCGAGCAGCATGACGGCCGGGCACAAGAGCTTCGCCTCCGGCTTCGACGCCCACGAGTCTGACAGTAGCTTCATTTATAAATCCATCGAATATCCCAAGGGCGTTACTTCCGCCACCGACGCACGCTACGACGGCATCAGGGAGACTGTCGTATTCTTCGCAATACTGAACTTTTGCTTCCTGCCCAATCACGGACTGAAATTCTCGAACCATCAGTGGATACGGATGTGGTCCAAGAACAGACCCGAGCAAATAATAAGTATCACTTACGTTTGTTACCCAATCTCTCATCGCTTCATTGATCGCATCTTTCAGAGTTCTGCTTCCGGCATCTACACCGTTTACCGACGCGCCCAGCAGACGCATTCGATATACGTTAAGCGCCTGGCGTGACATGTCCTCCGTCCCCATGTAAACAACACACTTAAGTCCCAAAAGAGCACACGCTGTCGCCGTCGCCACACCGTGTTGCCCTGCACCAGTTTCAGCCACAACACGTCGCTTCCCCATGCGAACCGCGAGTAAAGCCTGTCCAAGTGCGTTGTTAATTTTATGTGCTCCAGTATGAGCCAAATCCTCTCGCTTCAGGACAATACGCGCCACGCCTTCCGGAAATCTCTCACTTCTAACAAACTCCCTGAGCCGGTTAGCTTCTGTAATTGGAGTTGGCCGCCCGACATAACGCGTCAATAGCCGCGAGAGTTCGCTACAGAACACTCCACTACATCGCGCTTCCTTGTAGGCACGCTCCAGTTGTTCAATCGGCTCAACCAATGTCTCTGGAACATATCGACCTCCGTAAGCACCGAAATATCCCCGCTCATCGGGATCCCTTTCTCCAAACACCGGCAAGGTCATAAGCTTTCTACCACCTTAAAGAATTCTCTGAGCCTAGAACAATCCTTCAGACCAGGACTTGATTCGACACCAGAAGAAACATCAATTCCGTACGGGCGAACTGTTGCGATTGCTCGAGCAGCGTTACGTGCGGTAATCCCTCCCGCCAGAAATACACGCCGGCGCGACGCTATCTGGCTCGCTACCTCCCAATCAGTCGTCTTCCCCGTTCCCCCTCTCAGAATTTTATCGTTCGCATCAAGTAAAACCATGACATTAGCCGGAATCGCCAAGGCCTCTGAAACAGTTTCCTTTCCCGTAACACTTAATGCCTTTATCGTACGGAAGGGCAAGGCCCGATAAAACATAGGTGTTTCATCCCCGTGCAACTGAATCGCCGTTAATCCCACCTCGTCTACCACGCCCCGAATCTCACTCTCGAGAGGGTCAACAAATACACCAATCGCGGACACATCACAGGGAAGTTTCGCCACTATATCTTTAGCCTTGTAGGGCTCGACGTAGCGTGAACTATTCCGCCAAAAGACAAACCCCACAGCTGACGCCCCAAGATCAACCGCCAGAAGCGCATCATCGATATTGGTGATACCACAGATTTTGACTTTAACCATTCACACGACCCAAGACACTCTTACTCCTCGCTCACTGTTCCTGACTGATAGCAGTCAATTCGGAAACCATTTTCCCCAACGCGATACCCGGGTTTGCGGCCTTCATAAAAGACCCTCCAATAAGAAAACCTGAAAATCCAAGTTTCCTTAACGAAATAAGGTCTGCGGCCGATCGAATTCCGCTCTCCGAAATGGCCACGACATCTTCTGGAATCATCTCTATTAGGTTTTTGGACACTTGGAGATCGACTTCCAGTGTCTTAAGGTTCCGATTATTGACACCTACCAGACGAGCCCCAGCGCCAAGTGCCGTCATTAACTCCATCCGCGAATGCACCTCAACTAACGCCGCTAATCCCATTGAACGTGCCTCAGTTAAAAGCTCCGCCAATTTGGCCTGCGTGAGAGCGGCCACGATCAGTAGCACAGCATCCGCTCCATGCACGAGAGACTCGACGAGTTGATAACGCGAGACTATAAAATCCTTTCGCAGCACCGGTATCTCCACGGTTCGCCGCACGCACTCTAGGTGCGACAGTGCGCCATCAAAAAAGGCCGGTTCAGTAAGAACTGAAATTGCAGCAGCGCCTGTCGACTCATAGTCCAGTGCGATCTTCGCCGGATCGTAAAGGTCACGCAAAACCCCATGCGATGGGGACCGCCTCTTGCATTCTGCAATGATGTTGAACCGATCCGGCCGCCGGAATCCGGCAACAAACATTTTTCCGCGAGGAACCTTTGACGACGCAATACGTTCCATCGTTTCCGATGAACGAATTTTCTTCCGCTCCCTAACGGATAGACGCGTAGCATCAACAATCGTCTCAAGTAAATTTCCCTGGCCCATCTCAGTCGCTTAGCCCTTCAGTTTCTTTCGAACTGTGCGAGCAACGAACCATAGTCTGCAATGCAGACAGCGCTCGACCTTTATCGATTGCTTCTGCTCCAACCGCTACCCCTTCACTAAGAGAATCCACCATCCCCGTCACCACGAGCCCTGCGGAAACGTTTGCAAGTACAAAGTCACGAGCAGGACCTTTCTCTCCGGCTAGGATACTTTTCGCGACTCGGACGCTTTCTGCCACGTCTGCAATTCTCAATTCGTTGAATTTCGATGGACTTATGCCGAATTCCGACGGATGTTTGTAGAACGTTCGCACTCGTCCATTATTCAACTCAGATATCTTCGTGTACCCCGTCGTCGATATCTCGTCTACACCATCCGCTCCATGGACAACCCAAGCACGCTCGGAACCAAGATCGCCCAAGACCCGAGCAAGAACATCGGTCAATTCCGGCCGAGACACCCCCACTATTTGACGTTTCACTCCAGCCGGATTTGTAAGCGGTCCGAGCAAATTGAACGCCGTTCTCACTCCTAGATCTCGTCGCGCACCGGCTGCGTGCTTCATAGACGGATGAAACGTCGGAGCAAATAAAAACCCGATTCGAGCCTCATTAAGCGATCGTTCAACTTTCTCTGGGCAAGCTAGTATGTCAACACCGAGCGCCTCAAACAGATCTGCGCTTCCGCATCTACTCGACACAGATCGATTTCCATGCTTCGCGACCTCAACACCACAAGCCGCTAAAACTATAGCTGCCAACGACGAAACGTTGAGACTATGACTCCCATCTCCGCCGGTGCCGCAAGTGTCAAAACCGCCTGGGCGTGGCCGGCTCAAAGCTACCGCATGTCGACGCATAATCCGAGCGAAGCCAAGAATCTCTTGCGGACGTTCCCCTTTCATCGCTAACGCCACGAATACTCCGCCTATTTGTGCTTCGGTCGCCCGACCCTCCATAACTACCGACATCAAATCCTCGGCCTCATTCGTAGTTAGATCCTCGTGCCGATATAGTTTCTTCAACCAGTCTGAAAACATTGGGTCTTCTCTTTCGCTACGATGCAACGTCAGCTCGTTCAAACGGGGAGCGCCTTTTTCCTTCGTCGACGGTGCGTCAAATTTCTACTGTGAAATATCGAGAAAATTCTTAAGCAGTGTTCTTCCATCATTCGTCAATACCGATTCCGGGTGGAATTGCACTCCGTGAACCGGCAACGCACGATGCCTAATACCCATAATTGTTCCGTCTTCTACACAAGTGGCACTCACTACGAGTTCCTTCGGCCATTCCTTCTCACTAAGAACCAGTGAGTGATATCGACCCGCCTCGAAAGCCTCCGGCATACCAACGAACAGACCTTTTCCATCATGAACGATTGGAGAAGTCTTCCCATGTAAAAGAAAAGGCGCTGGCCCAATGGCCGCGCCAAATGCCACTCCTATCGCCTGATGACCGAGACATACTCCAAGAATCGGAACACGATTTGACCATTTTTGAATTAATTCAACCGTAAATCCCGCGTCCTCTGGCCGACCGGGCCCTGGAGATATGACTATTCCGTTCGGGGACATCTCTTCGACCGCATCTAGAGGAATAGCATCATTTCTGACAACTTTCAGCTCAACCCCAAACTCCCCTAATAGCTGCACAAGGTTGTAGGTAAACGAATCGTAGTTATCTATTATGAGAACCATCAGAGCAATAAATCGCTAGACTGTCGACGGCCCCTCGCCTGTCTGCGCCATCGCTAACGCACGAAGCAGTGCAGACGCCTTTGCTTCCGTCTCTCTATACTCTGCCTCTGAATTCGAGTCCGCAACAATACCCGCACCCGCCTGAACATATGCACGGCCATCCCTTATGACAATCGTCCGAATCGCTATGCAACAATCAAGATGCCCAGCAAAATCAAGGTAGCCAATCGCACCAGCATAGATTCCACGCCGAGCACTTTCTAGTTCCGCAATAATCTCCATAGCCCTAATCTTCGGTGCGCCGGATACCGTTCCTGCTGGAAAACACGCCGCAAGCGCATCGAGCCTGTCGTGTTGCGACGACAGCCTACTCTCCACTCGCGAGACCAGATGCATCACGTGAGAATATCGTTCCAGCTCCATGAACTGCGGAACCTGGACGGAACCATATTCCGAGACCCGGCCCAAATCATTTCTCCCGAGATCAACGAGCATAACGTGCTCCGCTCGTTCCTTTTCATCGGCACGCAATTCCTCTCCAAGTGCAATGTCCTGCTCTTCCGTTCTTCCTCGCGGCCGCGTGCCAGCGATCGGATGTGTCTCTGCTCGGCTACCTTCGACTCGGACAAGCATCTCAGGAGATGAGCCGACGATCGCAAGCTGCCCCATTCGAATGAAATACATATATGGAGATGGGTTCACATATCGAAGTGCTCGGTAAACAGTGAACGGATCAACGTTCAAATCCACTTCAAATCTTTGAGATAGGACAACCTGAAAAACGTCTCCAGCTTTGATGTACTCTTTCGCCACATCAACTGCGCGCTCAAACTCCTCTTTGGTCGTGTTCGATCGAACTTCGAGTTCTTTTGATTCTGGCGACCTAAGAATCGACAGTTGGCGTTGTAGTTCGGACTTCAAAAACCGAATCTTCGCTCTTGCAAATTCGTAAGCTGTTACCAGCGTTTGTTTCTCGAGCTCGCGCACCATCGCATTACCGATAATGAGAATTCGATGTTTAACGTGGTCGAAAGCCAGCACTGTATCGAAGAACATGAATGCCGCATCATCCTCTCGGCTCCTCGGTTCTGAATAAGCCGCCCATCCACGCTCAAGTGTCGGCTCAAACCATGCAGCCGAATCGTATCCAAAGAACCCCACCGCACCGCCTGTAAATCTTGGCAATTCCGGAATCTCGGCAGCGCGATATTCGGACATAGTCGTACGAAGAGCATTGAGAAAAGGTTCGTGTAAGACTTCTTTTCCACCGTCGCGCTCAAGCACCGTCTGACCGCTTTTCGAACGGAGTACCGAGAAGGGATCCTTTCCCAAAAAAGAATATCGAGCCACCCGAGCTCCGCCTTCAACACTTTCCAATAGAAAGGAATAGTCATTGTCTTCAGCGATCTTGAGGAACGCTGATACTGGGGTCAATAAATCGGCCATCACTTCGCAGCAGACAGGAACAACGGATCCTTTAGAGGCCTGCGCGGCAAACTGTTCAAACGTAGTATCTATCATCTCGCTCACATCAACGGTCTTCTCATGATTCTTGGTTGCCAACCATAGACTGTCTTAAGAGCTCCCGCTCTGCTGCCTGATGAAACAGATCAGAAGACGGTTCTATCCCCGTCCACAAATCGAACTGCCGAACGGCCTGTGAAACGAGCATCGGCAAACCACCAATTGCGTCACACCCCGCACTCATCGCACGAGCCATAAGACGCGTAACCCTCGGGTTGTAGATCAGGTCGTAGACGAGGTGACCATCAAACGTTTCATTAGGAAGTGGCGTAGCATCTATATCCGGAAACGTTCCAACGGGAGTCGTATTGACCAACACATCCCAAGACTTGCGCGCTGGTGGAAATGACGCGCTCGTCACACCAATGGCTGCCGCAACGTTGCTCGCTCTTTCTTCATCACGCGCACAAATGGAGACCTCTGCGCCAACACCTGCCAGTGCAACCGCTACAGCCCGCGAAGCACCTCCAGCACCAAGTACGCTAGCTCTCGTACCTGCAAAATTTATTCGATCTCGAAGTGGTGCGAGAAAGCCATGAACATCCGTGTTTACACCCTCCCAGCCGGAATTCCGAAAACAAAGCGTGTTCACCGCGCCAACCTGCCGACCTATCTTGTCCACTTTGACCAAATTTTCAAATACTCTCTCCTTAAAAGGAGCAGTTACGCTAACGCCTGCAAGTGGAACCGCACGCGCGAACTCTGTGAAGTCATCTAGGTCCTTCGCCTCTAATGGAAGATAAATAGCATCAATCCCATGCGCCGCAAAACCTGCGTTATGCATGGCCGGCGAAAGAGAATGGCCTACCGGCCGACCAAGAACTCCATATATCGCCGTATTCTCACCGATATTTCGAAACCGATATTCGTCACGCATACGATCAAGTTCTATCTGTCCTGGCGCTACGGTATCACCAGCATAGGTCCAACATGATCCATAGCGACCTGGCAAAACGCGAGACGGGATTCCCGACACACCCATGCCAACAACAACTTTCAGCTCGCCTAGCGCGTTGTTCCCGAGACCGGCAAGTGTTAAGGTGTCCCTCAAGCAATCCACCGCCGTTGCCACTTTGACCACCTCTGCTCCAGTCGAACGCATGGCACGATACCGGTCGTCTATGTCATCAGGAATTCCATCAAAATCGTGATGAGAGACCACGATACCCTGCCCACGGCGAAGCCCGATTAAATCATCAAAACCCGCCTGCCATTCGATATCAACGTACTCCGCACCGCCGACAACAGCAGCTTCAAGAATCTGGCGGCGCTCTTCCTCAGAACCAGAGAAACAACCACCCTCCCATTGAGGTCGACATGTCACTACTACCGGCAATCGCCGATCTGCCAAGACCCCAGAAACATCTGGTCTATCAACGAAATCAAGACGAAGCTCGATCAAATCAGCTTCCGCCACACGGTCACGATTCAACCGTAACTCGTCTGTCGTGGCTCCTGTTACTGTCGCGCACAAAAGCGGACGGGTCCCCGACATATCATTCCTGACAAAAAATGCGTTCAAAAAAAAACCCGCCAACCAAAAGGCTGCCGGGGGAGCATAATTTAACGATTTTGTCGAACTTCTCTAAATAGAGTCCCCTCCTGATAACCCACTACAGCTGTAACTGCTGCACCACGTAATAAGACGCCACCGTCGGCAGTCATCCGAATTTAGAGTTTTTCTCAATCTGCTGTACATTGGCTTGAATCGAGCGTCGACAGTAACAGAACCCTCTGTCAGCTGTCAATTTACGCCGACTACCAAGCTATTTAGCTCATTGTCGCTTGACCTATGAGCACATATTTCGCATATAGTTGTCGTCATAATTCCAACTGGAATCCCTCCCCAATGAGATCCCTCGTGGCATTCTTCAGCACGTCGATAGTCACAAGCACATTGGTAATTTTTTCGGCCGCCACAGACAAGATGCCAATAGAGGATGTTCAGAAGGGAATGAGCGGTGTTGGCATCACCGTTTTTGATGGTACAACACGCGAAGAATTCATTGTCCATATCCTTGGGACCCTCACGAATGCAATGGGTCCGAAGCGAAACCTGATTATCGCGCGATTGGAAGGGGGACCTCTTGAAAGCACGGGTGTTATTCAGGGAATGAGTGGCAGCCCGGTCTATATTGATGATCGTCTCGTGGGCGCCATATCCTACTCGCTCGGCTCCTTTCCAAAACAAGCGATCGCCGGAATCACTCCAATCGGCGAAATGTTGGCGGATGACAAAATTCCACTTATAGCTTCTGATTTCTCATCGAATATTGATGCTTTTGAATTGAGCGATGGTGGTGGATTCACTTTTCGAGAATCATTATTCGGGCCAAGACAAGCCTTTGTTCAAAGGCCCACTGACATTACCTCTTCCGGTTTGACTCCGGACCAGGCCGCCAGATTCGGAACCTTACTCACGCCAATTGCGACGCCACTTTCTTTGTCTGGATTCGATCCAGAACTCCAGAACTTATGGACTCGAGCACTCCGACCGGTGGGTATGGTTGCAACAGTCGGCGGTCTGAATCTCAGCCAAGACCAAACTTTCACGACTGGCACGCTTCAGCCTGGTGATGCAATCGGCGCCAACCTCATCACCGGAGATTTTTCGATGTCCGGGTCCGGTACTGTAACCCTAGTTGAGGATGACCGCGTGTACGCATTTGGTCACCCTTTCTACAATCTTGGTCCTGCGCGGTACCCAATGACACGGACAAACGTGACCACTCTGCTCCCAAGTGTTGCAAGTTCCGCACGAATGTCGAGTGTCGGAGAGATAATAGGAACGTTTGACCAGGACCGTGCAACAGGAATTTTTGGCACGCTGGGACCTGGTCCGGAAATGGTCCCTGTATCCATAACCCTTTCCTCAGAAGAACGACGTCTTGAAGAAACGTTCAATTTCGAAGTGATAAATGACCGCTTTTTTACTCCCTTGCTAACTTACACAGGCGTCTTGAACACTTTCTTTTCCTGGACTCGGCAAGTCGGAGCAGGGACATTTGAGATAGACAGTAGCGTTGCCCTCTCTGGTGTCCCAGACGTAACCCTCCGGAACTTGTTCACAGGCGACTCAGCCGCAACTTCCGCCGCCGCCTCGCTCTTCACATCGCTGTCAGTCTTAAACTCGAACCCGTTCAAACCAGTGACGATCAAAGAAATTTCTATCAAGATCACTTCTTCCGAAGCATCAAAACTCTCTACTTTAGAACGAGTATGGATAGATTCTGAAAAACTCCAAGCAGGATCGACGGTCCCCCTTAGACTGGCAACGCGAGATTCCGACGGTTCGCTTTCAGTCACTACTTTAATGATCGCTCTGCCTGAACACATTCACGGGCAAGTCCAACTTCGTGTCTCTGACTCAACGGCGTTTAGACAGCAAACGATCCAGGACAGCAAACATCCCGCAGGTGCAAAGACTCTCATTCAACTCTTACGAGCAATCAACACCACGCCTCAGAATGACCACCTCTATATTAGTTTGATCGCGGATAGACCCGGAGCCATCGTTCGAGGCGAACTGCTCCCCGCGCTTCCATCGTCGATTATTTCTGTACTTGAGGGAGATCGTTCAAGCGGAGATTTTCGAAGCTTAAGTCACGAAACTGTCAGCAGCTGGCTTCTTCAGACAAGCGAAGTTGTCACCGGCTCAAGATTCCTATCCTTCAACATCGAGGCTAGATGAAAACATTCATTCCTCGGTTCACACTCCTCGTAATTTCCTTACTATGCATTGGATCGAACTTGCTTCTCCATGCGACATCAGCAAGATTCTGGAGAACCTCCACTCAGGCCGATTTCATTAAAGGCGAACTAGTTGACCTTTCTTTGGATGCTAACGGTCATCTACTTCTCGCACCGACCACTGACGTCATTTATGAAGCAACCGGACCTTTTGCATGGAGCCTCAATGGAAATGCTGATGGGCTTTTACTCGGCACAGGCAATATAGGGACCGTAGTCTCCGTAGACCCGCAAGGCGTGGTAAATCTCGCATTTGAAGCTGAAGAACTTGACGTACATGCGCTCCTCACAGTCTCTTCGGGAGATACTTTCGCGGGCACGTCTCCAAACGGAAAAGTCGTATCATTTAGTCTTGGCCAAGAGACACGAACTGTCTTCGATCCGGAAGAGGTTTACATTTGGGATATCGCTGAAGACCCCGATGGCGACCTCGTCGTCGCTACCGGAAGTCCTGGTCGTATTTATCGCGTAACACCTGGCGGAGAAACAAATCTCTTTTATGACACCGGAACCGCTCATGTGTTGTCATTGGCAATCGATTCTGAAGGCCGCGTCCTTGCTGGCACAGGATCACCAGGAAGAGTACTTCGCATTGAGAAGGATGGCACCGGATTTATCCTTCTCGAATCGGACTTTGACGAAATCAAATCTCTTCGAGCACAACCGGACGGGACTATCTATGCCGTCGCTGCTACCGGCGTACAAGCAGAAGCCCAGACAAATCCCACGACTTCTATCTCAACCGGAGACACTCCTGTTGTCACGGTAAGTACCCAAGTATCTGCGATTGTTACAGGCGATAATGTGACTACGGCGGACAACACAACGAATTCCAGTGAACAGGTGGGAGGAATGGGGGCCGTTTACCGTATTTCTTCAGATGGGATTTGGGAGGTTGTCTGGAACTCAAATGATGACACCCCATTCGATACCTTCTTGAGAGGCGACGGCACCATACTAATCGGCACCGGACCCAACGGTAAGATCTTTCAGATTTCAGAAGCAACCCAAGAAACCGTGCTCTTCGCAAGAGCACCTGCTCAACAAGTCACAGCCTTCTCATCAGGCCCTGACAATCGTCTCTACTTCGCAACATCTAATCCGGCAAAACTCCTGCGCTTTAGCGATGCCTTGGCACGTGAGGGAACATTTCTTTCCAATATCCACGACACCAAAACTATCGCGTCTTGGGGAAATATCAGTTGGCGAGGGACGTCAAACACTAGAAACTCGATACTACTTTCTACTAGGACTGGCAATACTCCGAACCCGGACAAAACCTGGAGTAGATGGTCTGGCTCCTACACACAAAGTGATGGCTCGAAGATTTCGAGTCCGAATGCGAGATACATTCAATGGAGGGCCCATCTAAGTCGGAGTGAAGACTCTCCAAGGCTCCGCTCAGTGGTGGTTGCCTATCTACCTAGAAACTTGAGGCCGCGCATCACTAAATTAACAGTGCATCCTCCAGGTTCAGTGTTTCAGGAACTCTTTCCAAGCGCAGATCCGCCACTTGCTGGGCTCTCTGACGATCCTCGTCTTGCCCAAAAGGAAACCGGTTCAGCTGGGGCTACGAATCAAGCTACTGCACTTGGACGACAGATTTACCGAAAGGGGTTCCAAACATTCGTTTGGGAAGCCAATGACGGCAACCAAGATCAACTCCAATTCGACGTTCACTATCGCGCTGAAAACGAATCTGCTTGGCGTCCATTACGACTCTCTTTCACGAATACCATTTTTACGTGGAACACCACTGCTGTACCAGATGGCACTTACGTGATACGTGTAAGCACGAACGACGCTCTTTCCAATACCCAGGCATTGGCACTCGGTAATTCCCTTGCTTCTCGACCGTTCAATATTGACAACTCCTCTCCATCGATCCAGTTTGAACCGAGTCGACGAGCGAATGGTGTCGATATTGTTCGGTTCGCTGTAAGTGATAGACAGTCTCCAATTCGCCTTGTCGAATACTCCAGTGACGGAGTCAATTGGCAGGTAATTTATCCAGATGACGGAATCCTCGATTCCCGCGAGGAAAATTTCTCGGTCTCCATGTCGTCTGAACGGCGAGAGAATATCATCGTTCGCGTTTTCGACGTGATGAGCAATTCCGTGACCACCTCGGAGTGAGAACACCGACGTCGACCGGAACAAGTGATCTTCGCATTTAATTGGAGTCTGGAAACTTTCATCGAGTTCTAATGCTCAACAGCCTTTTCGTCACAATCACCCTTCTCTCTGTCTTTCTCGCTGCGGTTTCAGGTCGCATGGAAGCACTTACGGCAGGCATTGTCGAATCAGCAAAAGATTCCGTTCAGCTTGCGCTCGGATTAGTCGGCACGATGACACTGTTCTTAGGACTTATGAAAGTCGCTGAAGACGGTGGCCTCATGAAAACTATCGCACGAGTGGTCAGCCCTTTTTTGCGTATCCTATTTCCAAGTGTGCCATCCGATAGCCCCGCGATGGGAGCAATCGTAATGAACATCTCAGCAAACATGCTGGGTCTCGCAAATGCTGCCACCCCTTTTGGTATCAGAGCGATGGAGGAACTCGACAAACTCAACACGAGACAAGGCACAGCAACTAATGCCATGGCCATGTTTCTTGCATTGAACACGTCAGCGGTCGCTCTTCTTCCCTCCGGAATGATCGCTCTTCGAGTGTCACTCGGCTCACACGATCCTGCATCGATTTTTGTCACAACCTGGTTTGCTAGCGGCATCGCCACAATCGCAGGTGTCTCAGCAGCATGGTTGTTCTCTCAATTACCGTACTATCGGACCACTGAACCCACTGTTTCACAAACGAACGAAACGAATCAATCTTCACCTACTACCGCGTCTCTCCAAATATCGAAGAAACCTCTGCGCAATCGGCTTTGGTTCGGATGGGCATTCCTCTTGGGCCTCCTGATTCTTGCAATTCGCCAGGTCGCGATTGTCTCTAACGCCGATTCACTACTCGACTCAGTTCGGACCTTGATGTCTTTCTGGAGCATTCCGATTATTGTCAGCGCGTTGGTACTTTATGGCTGGGTGAAAGGAGTTTCTGTCTACGATTCATTAGTCGAAGGAGGCAAACAGGGTTTTCAAGTCGCCCTCCGTATAATTCCTTTCCTTGTAGCGATACTAGTCATGGTGGAAATGTTCCGAGCATCGGGCGCACTCGAAATGGTAATCATTTTTGTGGAACCCTTTACGTCATTGATCGGCATGCCGCCTGAGGCGCTGCCAATGGCAATGCTACGTCCATTAACTGGCTCTGGAGCATTCGGCGTGGCGGCTGATGCGATGTCAACTCATGGTCCGGATTCGCTTATCGGTTACATGGTAAGCACCTACGCAGGAAGCACGGAGACCACCTTCTACACGTTGGCAGTCTATTTTGGGGCTGTAGGGATTCGTAAGAGTCGACACACGCTCCCGGCATGCCTTTTGGCCGACATATCTGGAATCCTTGCCGCTACCTTTATCGTGAACCTACTACTGGGATAAAGAAACTCACCCGTAGGAAAGTCGCGCATAACCCAACTCACTCGTCCACTGAATTCGTTCCACCGGCGTAAACCCACCGGTGCCTTCTCCATGTGCGTATACGTATATCAAAATCTCTGAGTAGCGCGTAACCAACGGCGCCGTCAAAGCTTTAGCAATGTCAAACGAACGTTCTGGATTTTCGATTTCAATTTCTATTGTCATAACGCCATGCGCTGTAGCCATTTTGAGGATCTGCCATTGATCATTGACGACACTCGTGTCTATCGGTGCCGTGATATCAACTACCGGTGTTTCCTTTTGCCGGTCCTCTGTATTGATCACTCCGCAAGTCGAAAACCAACCAATAGCCACACAAACGACTGCGTAGTTCATGTCTAACCGTCGAGACTCACCTCGCAAACGGTCTACATCCATAATTCTTGAACTTGGCGAAACTCGCCTATGCCTCCTAAAACACTAATTGGTCAAACTCTCAAGAAAGGCGTCAATACCTGCCTGCGCAACAACCTCGTCTTGATCAGGCGTCCCGGAGCTACACCCAACGCCCCCTAAAATCTCCTCTTCTACAAATAGAGGGAGACCTCCCGCAACGATCATGAACCGACCTTGGTTGCTGACGTGAATCCCAAACGCCGGACCACCTGGACCACTTACTTCCCCATAGGCCCGCGTTGATTTCCTCGCCGCTGCTGCTGTGAACGCCTTTGAAATCGCCACATCAATACTCGTAATCTTTCCGCCATCCATCCGATGAAACATCAACAAACTCCCGCTATCATCCGTAACAGCGATATCCATATCTACACCGATCTCACGGGATTTTGCCTCCGCGCCAGCCATTACGATCTGAGCATCACTCAGCGTCAACTTTCTCACCGTCTTCATTTCCTACCTCCGTTTCTGTCAGCATAGCATCGTATGGGCCCGGCTCTACACGACGATGCTGTGTACGGTTACGCACCCATTCCTGTGTCCGTCCGTTGTCCAAGTAGGCAGACCTGCTATCTCAATCGTCCGAAAAGAATCGCTAACGGTGAAGCGCTCTTGATGTCCGAACCAGCCGAAGGTCAATCGATCGCCACTCTTGAGCGAAACAGTTCTCGTCTAACCGCAGGATGACCTCAATGATTCGGTTGACACATCGCCGTAAACGATTTGTGGCATCGCGAAGAGGTCAAATCAAGAGAACGCCGGCTCCACGCCTTCCGGCAGTGCAGTACGTGCAGTATTCATAACCATCGCTAGTAAGGAGTAATAACCGATGATACCGACAGTATCTACTATTCCCTCTTCTTCAAAATGGAGTTTTAGGCGGTCGTAATTCCTGTCACTGACCTCACGTTCCGTTAACAGCTCCATACAGAAGTCATACACAACGGCTTCATCATCGGCCATTTTCTGAGGACGATTCCCGGCAGCCACGGCCGCAATCTTTTCGGACGCAAGTCCTTGACGGACTGCGATCCCCGAATGCACGAACCATTCATATTCTTGTCGCCAATACTGAGCCGTGATCAGAATCACAAATTCGCTAAGGCGGGACGGCAAAGAGGTATTGAATCTCACATAATCGCCGAGATTTCTCGCACGACTTAGAATTTCAGGACTTCGTAGAAGCGGAACAAACGGGCCCTCAAATTCAGTTGTCTTTCTTGCCACCAGAAACTCTCTCACAGCGCTCTTCTGAGCCGGAGTCATTTGTTCATCCGATATCTGAGGCATGCGGTCCTTTTGTAAAGCACTCATATCACGATCCTTTAGCTCCACCAGAAATACTCCAACCCTTGTTCAGTCAAACTATTGAAATCTAATGAGGGGAAACAAAACCGGCCCTCTGAATGCAATGAATTAAGCACATTTTCGAAGGCCGTGCGACGAGGATTCGAATCAAAAAAAAGGGCGGTCCCAGCATCAGCATCCTCAGCCAGAACCGCCCAAATTTAAGTTGTTAATCCATTGCGAGCCTTTCCTACAGATTAAAGAAAAGCTCCAATGGAAACGCCGCCAGACCTAACGTTCCGTTGGGTCTCTTCCGTCCTGCGGTGCGCCAGTTCCCGAGGAACCCGCAAACAAACGAGTACCGTCAGGAAATGTCACATCTCGGCCATTTGCACGCAGGGCCCCATCGATTGCTCGATATCCCTCAACAAGCACTTCGATCCCGGGAGTGACCGAGTCTTTGCTCCATCCACGCCGGACAAGCGCTCCTGGAGGTCCCGCCTCAATCATCCAGTTGTCAAGCGTGCCATCTTCATTTGCCACTTCTAGATGCATCCATGCGTGGGGATTAATCCATTCCATTCTGGTAATTTTTCCACGCAGGCTAACCGGCTTAGTAGCATCAAATTCCGCAGAAAAGGCGTGGTGCGCCAAAATCGATGAGCCACAAACTAATACAATCCCGCCTATTCCGACTATTCCGACTATCGTCGCAACAATTCTTCTATTTCGCATCTCAATTCCTCCGCCTACTTGCTTTCCGCTGCCTGTTCGTCTCTTGCCCGAGCACCACTAAGAATATTTGTCATTCCGTAGTTTCCCTCGTGGCATGCGTACTCCACCAATTCGTACTGCTCATCATCTAGGTCAAACGTAAACGTGCCCGTCCACGACTCCGTCCATATCACCGGATCATTCACTGTGAATGTATATCGAAGCAAACTTGGCCCAACACGCCTAAATCGTTCAGTTAACAACATGCCAGCAGTCGACCCTCTATAGGAAGTCATCCCATTAAAGTTCGCCGTCGTGACCACTAGCGTATCACCTTCCCATCTCCCTCGCGCATCACCGAGCCACGTCGCCACACCGTCCCCTAGCGGCAAAGCATCTCCTGTGGAAATAACTCTAGTTTCGTGGATCATTTCTTTCTGAATCGCGACGTAACCAGGCCCTTGATAAATCTGAAGCCCATTGTTGTAAATGGATGGCATCATCAATCCAGGAAGTCCACGCGTTATGCAACGCACATAGGGGGTCAGTTCCTCCGGTCCCGCTACCGGCATCTCCGTGTACCGTGCTCGGTCCGCCGCAGCCTTCGCAGCCAGCTCCACTCCCTGCGCAGTCATAGGCGGCAACCTACCGTTATCGGGTTCAATGACCATCGCTACTTGTGTCGAAGGAGCCGTTTTGACGTACCCAAGGGTAGTATCACGCCATTCGCGTTCGTAACCCCAGATACTCCCCAATGTTCCGCGTTCTCGACGCGCCACTGCTTCCTCTGCCGTTAAAGAATCTGAATCCTCTAAATCTTCCGGGCGCTCAAGTGGAATCCCGTGTGCCGAGTTTCCTGTCCAGACTCCTTGGAGGTCCGGCTCTCCCCAGGGCGTTTCCGGCGCATCGTAGGACTCACTCACGTCAACCGAGCTCGAAATCGCAGCGGCTATCGTTGTGGTGCCGGCAAATCCCGTCTCAACCAATTCGAGCCTCACATTATCTGGACCAAAGAGAAACGCTTGTCTGGCGGATGTACGCGCATTCTCCGGCACGACAGGTGCCTGTGAGAATTCAATTCCCTCCCGCTCAAGCTCCTCCGCAACAGGGCTAAGATCGGAAACCACGAAACCCAGATGGTCAATGGCTCGACCGGCAGTCGTAGCGGGAGTTCCTTCGGGATGTTCAGATACCAAAAGCCATACATCCCCAAACAATAGACCGTCTAGCCTACCTCTTAGACTCGCTGGTTCTCCACCAAGCACTTCTTCATACCAGGCAAGAGTCTCTTCGGGGTTGGTCGCACTCAAGTGAATGTGATGGAACCCCAAATATTCTTGATCTTCCACCAATTCGATCCGAGTTCCCCATGGGTCAAAAATAAATCCAATCTTAAACAGCCCAGGTATGTCCCTTAGCGAAGCACCGTCCTCAAACCGCTGCAGCCGGACGCCGGAGCCGCGGACTCCAACAGATTCCAACTCTTCCATCTTTGCGTCTAGATCGGAATATGAAAATCCAATGTGATTAACTCCTGTTCCCTGAGTGCTGCCCATCGTTGGCTGAGGCACAAACACCACCTCAACACCTCCACACACAGCGGCATCATTCCGATCTGCTGCCGGCTCACACTCCAGATACTCCGTGTACCATTTCACACCTTCCGAAGGACTCGACGCCGTGATGTGAACGTGATGATAATCAGCATCCGCGGATTCCGCCGTAGAAGAAATCGCTAGCACACTACCGATAGCCAAGAATAGAGTAAGGCCGACAGTCTCCCATCTCATAACACTACCCCTTTCCCTGTCTTCGCCCGTCATCGGGTCGGCTCCCGTCGTAAATGTCCATACAAAAGGTCCTCTGAAAACTCCACGCACTTAAACTCAAGAACACGCACATTCTCCTCTAGCCGCCGATAGAGTGGCATTCGAATCGTCCATGGCCGCGTGAACACGTTCGGGTCCTCCAATGTGGCCTCGTACATAATTGCATTCTGCCCCATTGGGGTATAGCGCTCCTCGACACTCAGAGAATCACTCGCAAAGTTGCCAGCCCGATCAAACCACGCCTGACCGTTAAACCCGATGGCGTCCACGACCAGCGTGTCCCCCTCCCATCGACCATGTGAACGCCCCATCCAGGTGTCCAACGGTGGAGCCTCAGGATTTTCTTTATCCATGTGAATCGTTCGATTGGATTCTGCAAATCCGTAGATGATCAAGATCTTTCGATCTCCCTGAATAATCTGAAAAGGATGGGGAAGATACGTCGCACGTGGAACACCCGGCATAAAACACTTGGCTTCTGGATCCTCTGACATCCGGTTCTCAAAATTGGTCTTCTGCTGCTCGCGAGCCCAGTCTTGATAGGGAATTTCCCCACCCTCAACAACACCTTGGCCAGGCGGCACTGCTCCAATCGCACCCAAATCCGGGTGGCCTGCGCTGGCCGGATGGTCTTCCACGTTCCAATTCGCTGTGCCGATCGACTGCCATATCCCGTTAAAGTCCGGGTGACCGTCCCATGCACGGCGCACGCCATCCGTCTGCGCATCGGCAAACTGGATGCCTAACCCAAAAACGAGTACCAGAGCCGTAACCACGCCACTCATTCTTATCGACCGCATATTCATCTCCAAACTCCTCATCTAACTTATCCACACGACACCCGTGACTCGACATCACAACTTAAGGCGTCCATCCTTCGATGCGACTATTTGGGAAACCCCTGAACTCCTTCGTCCAAGGGTACACGAAATGAACGCAAGGCCATTGAAACGAGGTTGTACTGACCAACTGTGAAGACAGTGTCCATCAACTGCTTCGTATCATATCTAGTCGCTAATTCATTCCACGTATGATCGCTCACCTCCGAGTCGCTGTGCAGTTCATCGGCCGCGCGCAAAAGAGCGCTATCAAACGGTGCCCATCCGTCTGCGTCTGGCCCCTCGATAACTCGGAGAATCTCCTCATCCGTTACACCGACTGTTTTGGCGATACGGGAATGCTGTCCCCACTCGTACTCCGATCCGCAAAGAAAACCGATACGCAGAATCAGCAGTTCCCGATCGCGGGGAGGTAACGTGCTACCACCAAGAATATGACGTGCAAAAGTAAGCCATGCCTTCGCCAAGTCTGGATGATTCTCGAGAGTCCTTGTTATATTGATCCCAGATTCCGAAGAACCCAGCGGGGCAATTCTCGGATTTTCAGAGTTGCTTTCTTGGGCATTACCTACTCCGACACCAACAAGGACTACAACCAGTAACGCAATCCACACAGGACGCATAGAAATCAGCAGCTCCACTGACCCTCTTGATTCATGACAACTAACCCGGCACAACATATGCACCCCCTGGGGCCGATGTTTACGACGTACGCTAAATGTATACACAAAAGACGCGTAACGTAACGATACGTAATAATGTTATTAACAATTCACATCCCTAACCACCGCAACAAACCGCCGCGAACCGGCGGCAACTCAGATCCTATCGTGATTTGTTGGGTTCAGTAGGTTACTATTCTCATCCATAGTGATGACACCATCTAGGTCTGTGCCAAATCCTCAAAAAAAATGCCTCCTCCCTTTGTTGTTTGCCATTATTGGGAGCACCGACGCGAACGCGCAAGGGCCTCTTAAGATTGACGATGTGCTCCAGCATGCGAGCACCTACGTGGAAACTTTCATGAATGATCTGTCTACCGTCGTGATGGAGGAAGAATACGGTCAATCCTCCTTCTCTGGAGGCGGAGGAGGAGCCACCAAGATCAATCTACGCTCAGAATTCCTACTTGTGCCGCTACGAGGATCTGACACATGGATGGGATTTCGAGATGTGTTTGAAGTCAACGGTCGACGCGTTGGAGACCGAGAGGATCGTCTCGCCGCACTGTTTATAGACAATTCAGATAACGCAACAACTGCTCTTGCACAAGCCAGACAGATCGCAGAAGAAAGCTCAAGATACAACGTAGGATCGATTCACCGAACGTTCAATATTCCTACATACACGCTACTCATCCTGCACCCTAATAACATTCAGCGTTTTCACTTCAACAAGGACGGCGAGGACTGTGCCGGTGTCGACACTGCGTGGGAGATTGAATTCGAGGAAACGTCTCTTCCGACTCTGACACGAGGGTTTAACGGAATTAACCTTCCGGCTGATGGTGAGCTCTGTGTTGACCCTAATTCAGGCCAAGTATTCGAAACTGAAATCAACCTTCATCATCCGTCTGTAGGTGAAACGCGTCCAGCTACAAACGTCAGAGCCACTGTTAAGTTTTCTTTCGAACCAAACATTGGCATGTTACTGCCCGCAGAAATGCGAGAACGATATTCAGAGCAAGGCGGAGGAAATACCACTAGCACCGCTCGATACCGAAATTATCGTCAATTCGGAGTTACCACGAACGAAGACTGGGAAGAACCCCCGCAGGAAGAACCCCCGCAGGAACAACACCCTTGAAACTAACTGACAGCAGTCCCTCCACTGCGAGCAACATTCCGACACGCGCACATTCTATGGACCAAACAACAACAGGGCGGTGGACGACAAGAACACGAAGAATATAAAGGCAGACACCGCTTATCGCTTTATCTTTTCAGACCACTGGCACGACATTCAGTCGAATGACGTTTATCTGACCCGCCAACTAATCGCTCCCATCGCCCTCTTCCCTTAGAGTCGTCCAGCTCGCGAGCACCATCGACACCTATTTCTGAGGTGCAACAAACACCGACCGACCTCTCGAATATGTTTCAAGAACCCGAATATCGGCGAGGTGTTCTATCGCCGAAGTCAATGGATTCGCATCAAGAATAACCAAGTCGGCTTGTTTGCCCGTCGTGATAGACCCCTTCACATCCTCCTCAAAGTACTGGTAGGCCGCGCCAAGAGTCACGGCATGTAGTGCCTCTTCTACACTCGCTCGCTGGTGCGCACCCAACACGACCCCACTTCGAGTGGTCCGATTCACTGTAATCGAAACCAATTTCATAATGTCTGGTGGGACTATTGGTGAATCGTTGTGCACTGTAAACCGAACTCCGTGATCAACGGCCCACCGGACTGGACTGATGTTCTCTGCGCGTGCATCGCCAAAACTCCGCCGATGCCAATCGCCCCAGAAAAATGAGTGCGCCGAAAAGAACGATGGGATCACTTGCAATTCCGAAGCACGGACCACCTGGTCCGCGCGCATCAATTGCGCATGGATAATCACCGCTCGATGGTCCGGCCTTGTCTCGAGACTAGATATAGCCTCCTCAACACCATCGAGCATCAGGTCGATGGCGGCGTCTCCATTCGCATGGACAATAATCGGTACTCCCCTTCGAAGTAGTGTGGCTGCCCCAGCTCGGTACAGCTCAGGCTCTAGCGTCCCATAGGCACGATAATCTTTCGCTGCTCCTGGCGGTCCTTCTGTGTACGGCTCCGTCAACCATGCAGTTCGTCCCTGTGGTGAGCCGTCCAAAGAAAACTTCACACCAGCGATTCGAAATCCACCCGAATAATCATCCTCATATAGCGCACGGTCTGCATCTTCAATCGTTCGAAACCCCGTAAAAACGACCACGTCCACGGGGAACGGCTCATTCTCTGAGGACTGCCTCAGAGCGTCTGCGATCTCAAAACTGCTATAGCCGTCTTGAACGGTCGTAGTGCCGTAACTCGCGTAAACTTCTAACGCTCGCCTCGCTACAGTCCCAATCTCCTCTGTCACCGGCATCCGCCTTCCCCCAAGAATTAGGCCGCCAGCTCTTTCCTCTAGGACGCCATTCGGTTCCCCTGAACCCTCTCTTCGACGAATATGTCCACCAGCAGGGTCCGCCGTATCCGCCGATATCCCACTCGCCTCGAGAGCGGCGGAATTCGCCGTCCGAAGGTGCCCTGACACGTGGGTCAAAACAATTCTGTGTTCAGTCGACGCTCGGTCGAGGTCAGAACGAGTCGGATGTCGATTCTCGGCTAGTAAGGAATCATCGTAGCCAACTCCAAGAACAGTCTCCCCTGGGGCAATACCTCTATCCTCGATCCAGCTCCGAATCTTTCGAACGATGTCCTCTATGCTCTCAACATCGCCGACAGGGGGAGAATGAAGTGACAAAGAATCCAGTCCCTGACCGAGCATAAGTAGATGGCCGTGAGCATCGATAAAACCCGGCAATAACGCTCGGTCGCCGAGGTTAACAATCCTTGTCTGGTCTCCTTCGAGTGCCATTACCTCATCAAGCCGACCGACAGCAGCAATCAATGAACCCCGAACCGCTACTGCTTCAACTTCCCGGTCGCTAGCGTCCATCGTGACAATGTTCTCTCCTACAAAAATGGTATCGGCCGCTGATTGTGATTCGAGAACGAAACCATCACCGATGCAACTAGCACTCAAACACCCCGCAAAGCCTGCAAACACAACAACAACTCGGCGTCTAAACTCCATCAATTGTCCCTTCCTACCTTCATTCCTCACTACATCCCTGATATTGCCATTCGAACTGCGACACGAAAAATTCGATCTCCTGCACAAGAACACAAAACAGACCGTTGAAATATCGAAAAGCACTATCCCTGAACATACCGAGCGCAAACAGATAATTGCCGCATTCCAGGAATACGCTCCAGAAATCTCGTGCTTCTTCTTGACCAAAGCATCGCATATTTTTAATGAATTCTGTATTCATCAAATCAACCGATTACCGAAAACGATCGACCGGCCGTTCCAGTGCTCGCACGATTCCTTCAGACGCGCCGTCAAAAAATAAAAATCAACGGCTCCGAAATAGACTACCGTTACGCCGACTTCAGACCGTTATAGAGAACCTCGTCCTCTGTTTCCAATAGTTGTAGCGTATTAGAGTCTAATCGGCGTTGACTGAATGCAAACAGATGGTAGCCTAACTAGCAGCGCCTGAAACCCGGAGGCATTAATGGGAAACACAATCCTTTCTTATACCAGGCACGGCGTGGTGGTCTTGCTCTTCGCCGTGAGTACTGCATACGGAGCTCCGAAAGACCTACCCACCGTTGACGGCGTACCAACCGCAACAGCCGAATCGGTCGGCATGTCCAGTAAACGTCTAGAGCGTCTCGATCAGGTCATGCAAGGATATGTGGACAGACATGAAGTGGCGGGCGTCGTGACTCTTGTTGCTCGACAGGGGAAGGTAGTCCATTTCTCTGCGGTGGGCCAGAGGGATGTCGAGAACGCTCAGTCAATGAGTTACGACACCATCTTTCGAATCGCTTCAATGACCAAACCGATTGCATCGGTCGCATTGATGATGCTCTACGAGGAAGGTTACTTCCAGCTCAGAGATCCAATATCAAAATGGTTGCCTGAGTTTGAGTCAATGCAGGTTGCCGTGCCGGCCCCTCCGGAGGAACGCATTGCATCAAGATACAAGTTAGTTCCGGCAAATAGACCAATTACGGTCCAGCACGTCTTAACGCACACCGCTGGTTTAGCAAATACTTACCGCGGTCTCACGCAGACTGACTTTCAAGCCTTCGCAGCAAAGCGAAAACCCACTGACACTGTCGCCGACATGGTACGAGGTTTAGCGCAACTGCCTCTCAATTTTCATCCAGGGGACCGATGGGAGTACGGTCGAGCAACCGATGTTGTTGGGCGGCTCGTCGAAGTAATGTCTGGTCAATCACTCAACAAGTTTCTCCAGGAGCGCATTTTCGATCCACTCAAAATGGTGGATACGCACTTCTATCTTCCGGCATCAAAGCTCAATCGTTTCGCAGCACTCTATGGGCCCGACGATGACGGTTCCATCCGTCTCACAGAAGCTCCAACCGAAGACAGCCGATTCGTTAAGGAGCCTCACGTCTATTTCAGCGGTGCCGGAGGCTTGGTATCTACAGCCCGTGATTATTTTCGGTTCCACCAAATGATGTTAAATGGCGGATATCTCGACGGAGTCAGACTCCTCAGTCGGAAAACGGTCGAATTGATGACCACGAACCATACGGGAAACTATGGGATCTGGCTTGCTGGTCCAGGCTACGGTTTTGGTCTCGGTTATGCCATCGTCAATGATTTGGGGCCCTCGGCAACGCCACGATCTGAAGGCTCCTATTATTGGGGCGGCGCCTTTGGCACTATCTTCTGGGTGGATCCTTCAGAGGAATTGATCGGAATCATGATGACTCAGATTCGGCCCTACACTCACCTGCGCGTTCGAGATGATCTCGCGACAATGACATATCAAGCTATCGTCGATTAAGACGCTGCTCAGAACTTGCGACTAGTCAATTTGTAAAACAAACCCGGATCTGCACTACCGTTGACGAGACGAACAGGAGTATTCACATGGCTCCAAACCGAAGGGAATTTCTGAAGACTGCGGGCGTTATGAGTGCAGCGGCCGTATCGATGCAAACGTCCCACGCCCGCCCTCAGCATGACGACCAAGCAGTAAGAACGGTTCAAACGCCTACTCTCGAAATTGCGTTTGAAGAGCACGGGAATTCAGAGGGCTTCCCTGTTATTCTCCTCCACGGTTTTCCTTACGACATCCGTTCTTGGGATGGAGTCGTCCCACCTCTTGCGGCCGCAGGAAAACGCGTCTTGGTTCCCTATCTCCGGGGATACGGCCCGACGCGCTTTCGTGACCCGGCAGTTCCCAGGATGGCCGAGCAAGCAGCTATTGCCCAGGATGTCATCGACTTTGCTGATGCGCTCGGACTCAAAAAAATGGCGCTAGCTGGATTTGACTGGGGAAACCGTGCTGCGTGCATCACGTCGATTCTCCATCCGCAACGGGTCGCCGCACAGGTAGCGATCGGCGGATACTCGGTTCAAGACACCATCAACCCTTCATCGCCGTCATCTGCCTTAACCGAATCTCGCCTCTGGTATCAATGGTACTTCCATACCGATCGTGGGCGCATCGGTCTTGAGACAAACCGCCACGATATCTGTCGGCATCTCTGGACCACCTGGTCACCAACATGGACATACACCGATGAAGACTACAACCGTTCGGCCCCGTCTTTCGAAAATGCTGACTTCGTAGACATCGTGATCCACTCCTATCGCCATCGCCACGGCAACGCACGTGGAGAAGAGCGCTTTCTCGAAACGGAGAAGGCACTTGCCGAACAGCCTCGCATCAATGTACCAGCCATCGTGCTCAGAGGTGCTGACAGCGGATTCGGAACTCCTTCAGCCGATCCCTCTCGAGACCAAGATAGATTCACTGATTTGATTGCTAGACGGATCATTGCGAGAGCCGGACACGACTTGGCTCCGCAACGACCAGAGACCGTATCTTCTGCTCTACTCGAACTTTTGGATTAAATCGCGCTACACTTCCGTTATTCACACTTGACACGGATGGAGGATTCATATGTATCGCCTAGTAATAGTTTTTGTCGCCCTTCTAGTCGCCGTCGGTTTCGGCAGTCCGTTGCTTTCGGCCGGCGCTTCTCAATCCGCTCAATGGACAACGCTATTTGATGGCTCCGACCTTGACGCGTTTACGCCCATAGGCGATGCGAATTGGAGTTTAGGAGACGATGCAGTTCAGGCCGATAGCGGAAGTGGATTCTTGGTGACAAACGAATCCTATGGGGACTTCGAACTAAAGCTTGAATTCTGGGTTGATGAACCCGCGAATAGCGGCATCTTCATTCGCTGTGCGGACCCACAAAGCGTGAACGATCGAAATTCTTATGAAGTCAATATTTATGACACTCGTGCCGACCAGACCTATCGAACAGGCGGCATTGTTCACATCGCGCCTCCCGCAAGCGTCATCATGACTGGAGGACAGTGGAATAGCTATGAAATATTGGCCCGCGGATCCAGACTGACTGTTACCCTGAATGGACAACCCATGGTGGACATAGAAGATACACAATTCACCGATGGCCCGATTGCGTTGCAATACGGAGCGGGAACCGTGAAATTTCGTAACGTGACAATCAGACCCCTTTAGGACGGTCTCCTTCTTATCTGTTCGCAATCGAGAACGAGGATCGATCACGTGCGTTACCCTTTCGATCGACGGAGATTTCTAGCCAGTTCCGCAGGTGCTCTGGGCGCTTCGTTTTTTGGTCGCCTTCCGCTTGATCTGCTCGCCGACGAAGCGGTAACCCTCCAATCTCAAAACTGGGATACCGGCAAGGTCAGTCACCTGCTTCCAACGGTTAATGATTCACAGGTCCTTCTCAAAGTCTCCTTCGAGAGACCATTGACCTCTGCGCCCATGCTCCAGGTCGGAAACCGGTCCGTACAAGGGAGCATGAATGACACCACTGGAAGCTTCTGGCAGTTCTATGTTACGAACCTCGAATCGGACCATCGATATGAACTCGCCCTCTTTACGAACACCGGTCAGGCACTCTGTGAGCCTTGGCCTCTGACGACCTTTCCGAGCCCAGAGAACAATCCTCAACGATTCCGATTACTGTTTTTTACGTGCGCGGGTGGTCCTGGCGGTTCATATTCGGGAATCGGACGGCGAAATGGATTTCTGCCAACATATATTCGTCATCAGATTCTCCAACGCGCACTCTCCTTTGAACCGGATGCCGCAGTTGCAAATGGAGACCATATTTATTGGGATTTGCACACCTGGCTCGGTGACAACGTCGGGAAATTGAGCGAACGGGGTCTCGAATCCGATTTCAATTTTTCGGATTCACCCTTCGGTCTTAACAATGAAGCCGCAATGAAGGGCGCCGCGGGACCTCAAATCGTTCCAGTCTATGGCTCGGCTTTCCGTTCAACACCGATGTTTTTCCTCCAAGATGACCACGACCACTGGGAGAACGATGCTGCAACAGATGAGATCGTCAATTTTCCGATCTCATGGTTCCAACTCCAGCTCGCGAGAGCAACACAGCAGCTGTATTACCCTGAATTTCTCTCCGATAGTCAACGCCCAAAGGGATTGCCATGGTCTGGCACAGATGGTCGTGCTGAGACATCAGAGAGTTTCGGCACCATTCGATATGGAAGCCTTGCTGAAGTGCTTCTCTACGATGTACGCCGAACGATGACTCTTGCTGGACCAACGGCAGTGTTCGTTGATCGGCAAGTTGAAGAATGGCTGTTAACTCGTACGCGGTCAACAGGTGTTCGGCATCGCGTACATGCACCATCTAATCCGTTTGGCTGGAGTGCCGGGAAATGGGGAGAATGGTACCCCGACATTCTGGACGCAGACGGCGGTGCACTGACAACTGCCATTCAAAAGCCCTATTGGCAGTCGGGTTGGCTCGCTCAACACGATCGAATAGCTCAAGCTATCGGCGAACAAAGGGACCGTATTCCATTGATTGTAAGCGGCGATCTGCACGCCATCGGCATGGGGCGGATGCATCGGAGTGGGAATGTCGACTTGAATCACAATCCCGTCACGACCGTCTTGAGCGGACCAATCGGCACATCCATTCGCGGCTTCCCTTCAGTCGTTCGGGGAATCGGAGCGAGTCCCCCAGACCATCTCGATCTTGAGGAATCCGTGGCGCCCATCGAGGAACATGGCTTCACCATCGCTGATTTCTTGACCGACCGAGTCATCCTGAGACAGTTCAAGTGGGACGCAAAATCGCAACCGCTTTCTGCCATCGACACATTGGAGCCGTTTTGGACAACCGAACTCGAAACTCAGTAGTTAACGATCACCGCGTCAACCGTATGCACAATTGGAGGCTTCCTATGACTTACCAATTCAACTCCTATCTCGTAGCGTGTTTTCTAGCTATCTTCACAGCGTCCGGCCTCTTCGCCCAAGAACATGCGCGCACGCCTTGGGGAGATCCCAATTTACAGGGCACCTACACCAATAAGACAATTACGCCACTGCAACGCCCGGTTGGCCAGTCAGATAAAGAATTTTTAACCCAAGAGGAAATCGCCAGACTCGAACAAGAGAGACTCGAACGGAACGAGAGTCTGCTGCAGGCCTCAGCACGGAAAACTGTGGCAGGAGGGAACGTCGGCGCGTACAATAATTTCTGGCTCGACGGCGGCACGAAACCAACGAACCGAACCTCATTAATTTTTGACCCACCGAATGGTCGACTCCCGTCACTAACTGCCGACGCGGACAACCGTGCAGCAGCCTACGCAGCCGCACTCGCAGCAAGAGGGCCGTTTGATTCCTGGGAAGATCTCGAACTCAATGATCGATGTCTTGTGTGGTCAGCCGGACCTCCGATGTTGCCGAGTGCCTACAATAATAATTTTATGGTCTTTCAAACTCCAAGCTACGTCGCGATTTACGTCGAAATGATCCACGATACTCGTATCATTCCACTTGACGGACGAGGGCACTTGTCACCAGGAATTCGGCAATGGCATGGCGACCCACGCGGTCATTGGGACGGAAACACCCTTGTCGTCGAGTCAACCAACATGCGAAGAACGGCAGCTAATGCGGCAGCCGCTGGTGGGGACCCCATCCTCTTGCGAGCAGCCAATGGGCGCACAGACGACACGATTCAGGTAACGGAGCGTTTTACCAGACTCGACGACGGAACGATCGACTACACCTTTACCATCGCTGACCCGACCCAGTGGACACGCAGTTTTTCTGGAGAGTTCCCGTTTATTCCATTGCCGGCTAATGAACTTCTTTACGAATACGCCTGTCACGAAGGCAACTACAGCATGGAAGGAATTCTTGGCGGGGAACGTCACCAGGAAGCACAAGCCACTCATTAACCATTTAGCGAAAGCGCCAGGACTGTCTTCCCCTTGAGACACTCCTGGCGCTTTCGCCTGGATAGCCTCCACACCACGGATTCTCCGAGTCTACTGTCGACGGACCTTCATTAACTTCGATCGTCGCCGGCAGACGAGAGTCATTCAAACAGATTACGGCAAAGTGAGAGCGATTAATTCAGCCGCTTCCGAAGGACTGCTTGCAGTGCCTACAGCGACCAGCAGATATTGTTTCCCTCGGTGAAGATAGGTGATCGGATTTCCGTATGGCACGGCAAGAAGTTTCACTGAACCGACGTAATCACCGTTTAATTTATGGTACGCCGTGACACCTTTCTCGGACGCGACATCATCTTCGACATAACGGACTCCGGAGTTCACGATCAGCAGTGTCTTTGTAACGAGAGGCCCACCTCCGTGCATGCCTCTGTGACCACCTAGCGCCGGTAGTTGCAGTTCTTTGAGTGTGCGGGATGATTTCGTGGTCCATCGCCATGTGGACTCATCCACGCGTGCCCACCGGTATTCAGGTCAATGGCCGTAATTCTTTTGTAGGGCGGCTTCACTAGCGGAAGCCCTCGCGGACCCGGGACAGCTGTTGCCCATGGATCGGTAAAGAATCCGACCGTCGCCGGTGGCGGATACTCAACCAGTTCGACAGCTCGCAGCCGAGTCTGTGACGGGACAAAAAGGCGTCCGCTTTCAAGGTCGACCGCCGCACCAGGCCAATTGACACCTCCGCCAGGCCCAGGGGATTGAATAATCGGCTTCGCCTGCCCGCGCAATGGCGGAGGAGAAAATATCGACCCTAACTGAGCCCTATCCGCGATCCTGAGTGCCTCAGTCCGAAGCTCTGGCGTAAAGTCAATCAAGTCATCAACCCCGATCCCCTGAAGGTCGAACGGTGCTGGTCTAGACGGGAATGGCTGTGTCGGGGAATACGATTCCCCCTGAACATTTCCACGAGGGACTGTCTTTTCTTCTATCGGCCATACGGGCTCGCCCGTAACACGGTCCAGTACATAAATAAACGCTTGCTTACTGGGCTGCGCAATGACCTTCACATCACGACCATCCACCACTATGTCTAACAGATTGCCGGCCGTTGGAAAGTCGTAGTCCCAGAGTCCATGATCAACTGCTTAAAAATGCCACACCCGCTCACCTGTCTCTGAGTCTATGCAAATGATGCCCTCGGCAAACAGATTGTCACCGGGACGCATGCCCCCATACCAGTCATTCGTCGGCATTCCAGTCGGAAGGTATACGTAACCGAGTTCTTCATCGACGGCCAACGTCCCCGAACATTTGTGTGCCCGCTATAACGCCACGACTCGTTCTGCCAGGACCAGGACTCGGCTTCAAACTCATCACCTTGTGGAATCGTATGGAATATCCATTTCCTTTCGCCACTTCGCGCATCGAAACCACGCACATGGCCTGGGTGTCAGCCTCTCGTCTAGTTAGTGATGTGTCCTGCACGATGCTTCCCACAATCACCGTATTACCAGCTATCGCCACAGGTTGCGAATGCGTCAAGCGGAACCGATCGATTGCCCGACCAAGGCCCTGACTAAGATCCACCGCACCGTCCCTACCAAAATCCGAGCAAAGCGCTCCGGTTCGAGCGTTCATCGCGATTAGGAGTAAATCGTGCGTCGCGATGGAAATTCGTGCATCATCGCTTTCCTCGTCTTCCCAGTAAGACACCCCTCGATGTTGCCAACCCATATTCGCCCGTCGATCCAGACGGTAATAGGTTCCAGGGGCGTACGTCCAAGCGGTCTCCCCTGACCCGGCGTCAAGCGCAGCAACCTGCCCAAGAGCCGTACTTAAATACACCAGTCCGCCCACCATAAGGGGTGTAGTCTTGAATGGACCTGGCCGGATGTCTTCATTCCCGGCGGCCACTTCGGCAGCTATCGACCTCCATCGCCAAGCTACGGCTAAATCCGAAAAATTCTCTGCCGAGATTTGATCAAGCGGGGAATACTTCGCATTTTCTGCATCGTTTCAAAAATGTCTCCACTCTCCTATCGCCGTCGTCGATTGTGCGCGAACATCAGGCCTCAGGCACAAAACAAGGCAGACGCAACAAGCTATCGCGCTCCAAGTTTCCAGTTCGTTTTTCATGATGTCCTTTTGACGAACTGTCAGCGATGCTGACCTTTCGAGGAATTGAAAACTTTCAAAATCCTTTTATGGAAGAGCGAACACGAACAAATTATTCCCCACGCTTGGACGGAGCTCAGGCGTGAGATCAATGAAACGAGGTTGCCCCGTGCTGACCGCCACATACTGCCGACCGTCCACGGCGTAGGTGATTGGGAACCCAGTTACGGCAGAGCCCAAATTGATCTGCCACAGCACCTCGCCCGTCTCATCGTCAAAGGCATACACTCGACCATTGACATCGCCGCCAAACACCAGTCCTCCGCCGGTCGCAACGAGTGACATCGTGGCCGCACGCTGCTCGTATTTCCATTCGATTACGCCGGTTTCAGCCGAGATAGCTTGCACGGTGCCGACCTGATCTGTTTGTGGCGCGATTTGACCACGCCAGGCGATCGAATAGAGCGGGTTCCGTTCCGAATTGTTAGGGTCCAGCGTCAACATCCTCGCACAAACATTCCGCAACGGCATATACATGGTATTCGTACGAGGACTGTAGGCACCCGCCTCCCAATCCTTGCCACCCGATGCATGCGGACACGTCAGGACTTCCTGCCCGACCGACGTAAAGACCAGTTCTGAATTCTCAGACACAACACCGGTCGCTCCGTCGATATCACTGATCACATTTTGCGTAATCGTCGGGGTCGCCCACAAAAACTCTCCGGTCTCTCGATCCAGCGTGTACACAACCCCCGTCTTCCCAGGAATGCCTGTAATCACCCGCCGTTCCTCGCCCGGTCGTAGTCGTGGATTGATCCAGCTTACTTCGGACGGGTCGGGCCGTACGACCGTGTCTACCAAAAGACGTTCGAAGGGATGGTCAAGGTCCCAACTATCGTTCAAATGTTGGTAGTACCACACAATTTCTCCAGTGTCCGCATCGAGCGCGAGCGTACAGTTGTGATACAAGTGTTTGTTCTCTATCCCACCCAGCATGAATTTTGGTGCCGGTGAGGTCACCGAGGTCCCGATATAGATGAGGTTTAACTCGGGGTCATAACTCGGCACCATCCAAGCCCCGACGTGCTTCCGGTCCTCAAACGGCACATCTCCCCATGAATCGTTTCCTTCCTCGCCGGGTCCTGGAATCGTTCGGCGTCGCCACAGTTCCGCACCAGTCGTAGCGTCGTGTGCCGTGATGACGCATGCGTCTGGCCCTCCATCCGGCTGACAACTGCGTCCAGAAATGACCTTACCATTCGCCACAATGGGACCAGAGGTTTGCGTCGCAGGATGGGTTCTGTAATTCAAGACTTCCGTCTCCCAAACCATTTCCCCCGACAATGCATCGAGCGCAAATACGTATTCGTCAATACTCGTATCAATAATAAGATTGTCGTAGATAGCAATATTACGATTGGTCAAGCACATACTGGGATTCAGCAGGTAATCGCACACATCGTCCGGGACGGCGCGGCGATGTTCCCACATAAGGTCTCCCGATGTCGCGTCGATCGCCTGAATGACATCGCCAGGATTCGGCATATATAGCACGCCGTTATACGCGAGTGGCGTGCCCTGTTGGCGCCCCGGGTTCATCGCACGCGTCCACACCATCTGAAGGTCTTGGACATTTGTTCGGTCAATCTGATCCAACGGACTGTAGCCCCAGCCATTCAACGTCCGTCGCCACATGAGCCAATCGTCATCCGACGGCGCCTGCAGCATGGCATCCGTCACCGGTACAAATGAGTCCTCAGACTGTGCGACTACCGGCAGCTGATAACTGCCACCTACCAACACGGCGATGACAATCACCATTCCACAGCGAGCTTCATCAGATTGCCTAGACATCATTTACTCCCATTCTGTTTATTGATCAGGAAGCGCAAACACAAACAACGTGTTCCCGGTACTTGGGCGGATCTCCGGGGTCAAACCAAGAAATCCAGATGCAGTGCCGGCTGTTCCTGTACTTACGGCGACATACTGCCGTCCATTGGAGGCATATGTCACCGGAAACCCCGTAACTGCTGACCCAAGGTTTACCTCCCACAAAATCGCTCCGGTCTCTTGGTCGAACGCCCGAAAACGACCATTAACATCACCTCCAAATAATAGTCTTCCGCCTGTCGCCAGTAACGACATTGTGGCCGAACGTTGTTCGTGCTTCCAAACCGTAACACCTGACTCAACGGAAATTGCCTGAACAGTCCCTACTTGATCTGTTCCTGGAGCTAGTTGATTTCTCACTGCCAACGCATAATGACTTCCAGCATCACGAGTCGCTAACATCCGCGCGCATACGTTTCGAAGCGGAAAGTACATCGTATTAGTCAAGGGGCTAAACGCACCCGCTTCCCAGTCCTTTCCTCCAAACCAACTAGGACACGCCAACACTTCCTGTCCTTCACGACTGAACACGACCTCTGAATTCTCTGATACATTGCCCGTAACTCCATCAATACCAGTGATGACATTTTGCGTCACCGTCGGCGTCGCCCACAAAAACTCTCCCGTTGCACGGTCAAGCGTATAGACGACACCCGTTTTTCCGGGAATCCCGGTAATCACTCGACGCCTTTCCCCGATACTAATCCGTGGGTTAATCCATGCCACAGATTCCGGGTCTGGCGCCACCGCGGTATCGACCAACAAACGCTCAAATGGGTGGTCGAGATCCCAATGGTCATTCAAATGCTGATAGTACCAAACGATCTCTCCGGTATCCGCGTCTAACGCCAAGGTTGAGTTATGGTACAAATGATTATTGCCTGTCCCACCCACTAGGAATTTTGGCGCGGGTGACGTGACGGAGGTGCCCACATAAACCAGGTTCAACTCCGGGTCGTAACTGGGAACCATCCACGACCCTACGTGACCCCGTTCGTTGTACGGCAGGCCACCCCAGCTTTCATCTCCAGGCTCGCCTGGTGCTGGAATCAAACGACGACGCCAAAGCTCCGTCCCAGTCTTCGCATCATGGGCTGTGATGATGCACGCCTCCGGTCCGGCCCAGGGTCTACAACTTCTGCCCGAGATCACTTTTCCCTTTGCGGCGATCGGCCCCGATGAATGCCTAGCTGGATGCACGGTGTAATCAAGAATTTCTGTCTCCCATGCGAGCTGTCCTGTTGTTGCGTCCACGGCATATATAAAGCCATCATTGCTTGTATCGATCAAAAACGAACCGTAGATGGCTATGTTCCGATTCACATCAACAAGTCCCCGAATATATTCGTCGACGTCATCAGGAATCGAACGTCGATATTCCCAAAACAGGTCACCGGTCTCTGCATTAATCGCCTGGATAATGTCGTTCGGATTCGGCATGTACATAACACCGTCATAAACCAACGGCGTTCCTTGATTACTACCAGGCCGCAAGCCACGCGACCAAACCATACGAAGCTGGCCAACGTTATCCTTGTCTACTTCCTCAAGCGGACTAAATCCCCAACTGTCCAGTGTTCGACGCCACATCAACCAATCCTTTGGGTCTGGATCCTCCAGCATCGCGTCAGAAACTGGAACAAACTCCCTAATCGAACCAGATTGGCCGCCTCCACCTGCCAAGGCAGATCTCACCCCGGCCACGGCCACAAAAACTAGAGCGCTGATAATCATAAAGTGCTGGCGTCTCATACGTTGGCCTTCCTATGTACCATCTCTCAACTCCACTCCGACTCAGCCTTCCGAATCAATTAGCGAACACGTCCAAAACATCTCGCTTCCGTGCCTAGCCTAAAAGAGTTTCTCCGTTTAATCTTTGACGTTGAATCACAATCGCCTCAAAACTTGCGATGGAGACCAGACCGTGCCAGAGTTCATCCTCGTCGCGGGGATCGAATACATGGATGTTAGGTATAACCGGGACCGTATACGAGACATTGAATCGTGGCAATCCTTTCTCGCATTCGAGGTTCCGACTAACCGTAGGTAGAGACCATGACAGAAAATTGACATACGAACAACAATACTTTCCAAACTCAAATCATTCTGGGAGCTAGCTATCAATGAAGAACTATCTGCTCGCCTTCTTTGCAGTCGCCTCAGTAGCTCAAGCCGTCAGTTTGACCGGTGTCGCACGCATGACGATCACCGAAAAGCCTGAAGTCATCTTCGAAACCCAGGAATCGCAAACGAGAGATTTGTATGCGGGGTCACCGTATCTAGGAGATTTGCGAGATTCTGTTGTCTACGATGACATCTGGGAACGGCCGCACTTATCGAAACGTGACCGAAGCCTAGTCACTATTGCAGCGCTCCAAGCCTTAGCCAGGGATGAACTCGCCATCCATATCCCTAGAGGACTCGACAACGGATTAACTGCCGAAGAAATCTCTGAGATTATTCTCCATGTCACGTTCTATGCGGGGTGGCCCACCGGCGTTCAAGCATCTCTCGCCATGGCAGACGTGCTCCGTTCGCGAAATATTGTACTGGACTCGCTACCGGACGCACCATCCCTGTCCTCCACAACTACCACACCATCGTCACTTAGCCGCGCGTATGCATCAGTACCTCGACTGGGAGAACTTCGTAACAGCCTTCTCTACGGAAACATTTGGGAACGGCCGTTACTCTCCAAGCGTGACCGAAGCCTCATAACCGTTGCGGTAACACAAGCGTTGTATGCCACGAACGAACTCCGGACCCACATCGGACGAGCGTTAGACGAAAATAACGTTACACCTCAGGAGGTCTCTGAGGTAATCTTGCACATCACCTTTTATGCAGGGTGGCCGGCAGCTGTAAATGCTGGCCGATTGGCAACAGAAGCATTTGAGGCACGAAATATTCCGTTTGACAGTCTCCAATAGACGACGAACAGAAAATGGCAGGCAGACGTATTCGGTCCACAATCAGCTTCTGCTCAAGAGGCCGCCGTGCGGATTCGATTTTATTGCTGGGCTAATGCCTAGCGTTGTTAAATCGTCGAACAGGACTGGAAAAGCCAAACACCAGGACCTCGGCAGAAGCTTCTCGGGCAATGTGACTTAGGAGATCCTTTTATGCGCAGCCAGCAGTCTCAATTTCATGTCTATGTCTCACTTCAAGATGACGATAAAATTTCAGTCTTCACACTCGATCCACATTCTGGATCAATGAACTGGCGGGAAGATATTCCTATCACAGGAGGTCCGGCTCCGTTAGCGATTGCACCAGACCAAAGTGTCCTCTATGTTGGCCGCAGAACGAGCCAGGAAATATCAACGTATCGGATAAACAAACCAACCGGCAGCCTTACATTCGTCGGAACTACCCCACTTCAAGGGGAGCCGGTCTATGTCTCTACTGATCGAACGGGCCGCTTTGTTATGTCGGCCTATTACTACCAGAGCACCGCCGCGGTCCATCGAGTAAATACGGACAATGTACCGCAATTTCCACCTGTCGAATGGCGCTACACCGCGCACGGCGCCCACGCGATGCTGACGGATCCCTCCAATCGTTTTGCATACGTCCCGCATATAGCTAACCGCGGTCCTAATGCCATTTTTCAGTTTAGATTTGACGAGCAGACGGGACAACTGACACCTAACACTCCCCTTCGATACTCACCTCCTGCATATCTTGGACCCCGGGCGCTCGCCTTTCATCCCAAACTGGACGTGGTCTATTTTTCAGACGAACAAGGAAGTAGTGTCACTGCGTATCGAATTGGAGCAAGCACCGGGCTTTTGACGCCATTTCAAACGATCTCAACTCTGCCAGTGGGTTTCACTGGAAACAATACTTGTTCCCAGATTCGGGTCTCAACGTCAGGCCGGTTTCTGTTCGCCCCTAATCGAGGGCACAACAGCATCGCCAGTTTCATAATCAACCCCTCGACTGGCAGTCTCAGGTCAACGGGACGTGAATCAACTGAGCCAGTCCCTCGCGCCTTCGGCGTCGCGCCAAATGATCAGTTCCTTTTATCTGCTGGCCAACAAACTGGACGCCTCGCATCATATGCCATTAGCCAGGTCGACGGTTCGCTCACGCCACTTGAGACTTATGAGGTCGGAAACAATCCGATGTGGGTACTAATCGCTGAATTGACATAGACTGTCGCAGATCATCGGAGGGAGAATCTTGTCGTCGCTTCTTTGCGCGGACCAGTTCGCCTGAAGCCCTAGTAACGATGTTTAGTGGTCGGTTTTTGAGTGTCTTCTTTGAATAACAGTTTCTAAGGGGAAAGTAAGAATGATAACTATGGCTTTTCATCCACGCCGACTTGTCGCGTGTCTTGGACTCATCACATTTATTTTGCTCGGGCAGCTTGGGCAAGGAGCTAGAGCGCAGGAATCCACGTACACACCAGTGACCGATGAACGCCTACGTTCCCCAAGTGCGGACGATTGGCTGATGTACCGTGGTTCGTATAACAGCTGGGGCTACAGCGCACTTGATCAAATAACGACGGAAAACGTATCGAAACTAGTCCCTGTCTGGACGATGTCGACAGGCGTTACGTCCGGCCATCAGTCCCCACCGATTGTGAACGACGGCATTATGTTCGTCACGACACCAGATGCTCAAGTGATAGCGATCGATGCAAAATCAGGAGATCAGCTCTGGAGGTATCGACGTCAGGTCCCTGAAGATGCCGTTAAATCGCATCGGACGAATCGTGGTGTCGGACTGTACGACGACAAAGTTTTCTTCACGACCCATGATGCGGTTGTACAAGCACTCGATGCCATGACTGGAGAACTCGTGTGGGAAACGCCTGTGGCTGACTATCAGGCGGGTTACTACATGACGATGGCTCCTCTCGTCGCAAGTGGAAAAGTAATGGTCGGTGCATCTGGCGGTGAACGAGGAATTCGTGGTTTCGTTGCGGCGTTTGATCCTGATACAGGGGATGAAATCTGGAGATCCCATACAGTGCCGGGACCTGGTGAACCGGGAAATGAGACATGGCCAGGTGAGACGTGGAAAACAGGTGGCGCCTCGATTTGGATCACAGGCTCCTATGATCCTGAACTCAACCTCACATACTGGGGAACCGGAAACCCAGGTCCTTGGATCGGAGACCAACGTCCGGGGGATAACCTGTATACCAATTCGGTGGTGGCATTCGATGCCGACACAGGAGAGTTGAAGGGGTTTCATCAATATCATCACAATGGATCATGGGACTGGGACGAAGTTTCAGCACCAATCTTGATTGACCTCCCACGGAATGGCCGGACCCTCAAGACGCTGGTCCACCCAGCGAGAAATGGTTATCTCTGGATACTTGAACGTACAGCGAATGCGATTAACTTCGTCGAAGCACAGCCCTATGTCGACCAAAACGTGTTCACATCGATTGACCCAGTGACCGGGCGACCCGAATATGACCAGGAACGAAAACCTGGAACCAATAAACCGGCGACGTTTTGCCCGTCTCTGTGGGGTGGCAAAGATTGGCCTCCAGCCGCGTACAATCCCATCACAGGCTACCTCTACATCCCTGCGAACGAGAATCTCTGCTCAACGCTTGTTGGCACAGAAGTGGAATACGTCCCAGGCCAAGGATTCACCGGTGCATCTGCGACGGTCTTCGTCGTCGACAGCGCTGACCACCTCGGGGAGATTCAAGCGTGGAACCTAGCAACAGGCGAACAAGTCTGGACACACGAATTCGAGGAATCACAAAACTGGGGACCGATTTTGACTACTGCTGGCGGCCTTATCTTTGCCGGAGGCACTAACGACCGTTATTTTCGCGCCTTCAACGCTGAGACCGGCGATCTGCTGTGGGAACAGCGAACAAATTCTGGTATTACTGGCGTACCTTCATCCTACGCCATCGATGGCGTTCAGTACATCGCAGTTCAATCTGGATGGGGCGTCGATGCGCAAGGGATGCAGAGGGCAGTAAACACACATTTCGATACTGAAGCAGTTGTGCCTCAGGGTGGGGTTATTTGGGTATTTGCACTTCGCGAATGAGGACTAATCGAATGACTTCCCAAGAAGGATCTATCACAATGGCTCACGACTCTATTGAGAAACGATGAGCCAGTGTTTCGACCACAAAGGAGTGTCACAATGTCGTTGAATTCTAGATACAGTACGGCTTTCGTCTGTTGCCTGGTCATCATCGTCGCATCTCCGGTCCTCGTCTCAGCTCAACGAGGAGCCATATCGCCACCCGAACACGCAAATCAGGAGCCGATCAACAACCTTCCTAATCCCTACGAGACAGTGCGTGATTTCGGAACCTTGCCCGATGGAAGAACGTGGGGTTCAGTCAGCGCGATTAACGTCGATATCGACGGCGTCCATATCTGGGTGGGTGACCGTTGCGGGACAAACTCATGCGCCGAGTCAGACGTCGATCCGATCGTCAAAATGGACCCAAATGGCAACATAGTACAGAGTTTCGGGGCCGGCTTGATCACGTGGCCACATGGCATGGATGTCGACGCAGAAGGCAATGTCTGGATCGTCGATGCCCGTTCGCCCAATGAAAGAGAGCTGGAACGTACGCCGGACGCACCAAGAAACGGCCACCAAGTGATCAAATTCAGTCCCCAGGGTGAGGTGCTCCTTGTCCTTGGCACACCTGGCGAACGTGGGAACCCACCGACACACTTCTCAGAACCGAACGATGTTGTAATCGCGCCCGACGGTCACATTTTCGTTGGAGAAGCTCATAACGGCCAGTTCCTAGATGAACCCGGACCTAATGCGATTGGTCGAATCTCGAAGTTCTCACCAGATGGCACTTTTATCAAAAGCTGGGGACAATGGGGATTTCGAGATGGCGAATTCCGCGCTCCGCACTCTTTAGCTTTTGATTCCCAGGGCCGGCTCTTCGTGGCGGATCGAGGCAACAACCGCATCCAAATCTTCGACCAAGAGGGGGAACATTTGGATACGTGGTACCAATTCAGCCGGATTAGCGGCCTCTTTATTGATGACAATGACGTGCTTTATGCAATTGATTCCGAGTCTGATCCGAACTACAACCCCGGCGGCTGGAGAAAAGGTCTCCGAGTCGGGAGTGCCAGAACAGGTGAAGTCTGGTATTTCGTCCGTGAACACGTCTCTGAACGGTCTTCAGGAATGGGAGGAGTTGGTTCAATGGGAGAAGGCGTAACCGCGGATGCCGAAGGTAACGTCTATGCCGGTGAAGTCGGACCAATTCAAGGCGTAACAAAATTTATTCCTCGCCTGATCCCAGATTAGTTTTCGTTCTCATACAGAGACAGAACCATGATGTTGCGAATGTTCGGTGTCGCTAGTTTGACAGCGCTCGCACTCTTTACCGTCGCAAGTGACAGTCTTGGCCAGCAGCTATCTAGTGTCCGCATCGAACGTTTACTCGATCGACCACTGATTGAACCGAGCATTCATGGAAGCGTCGGCGTCAATATCCAAGGACCGTCACTCATAAAGGTTCCCGACTGGATAAACAACCCTCTCGGGAACTATTATCTCTATTTTGCCGACCACAAAGGTCGCTATATTCGCCTGGCATACGCCGACGAATTGCTGGGGCCTTGGCAGATTCATGGGCCTGGAAGTCTTCAAATCGAAAACTCTTATTTTCTGACGGAGCCACCCAAAGTAGATCCTGAACTAGCCGCTCGCCTCAAAGCCTCGCAGGAACGGCGAGGCGTACCAATGTCCCACGACGGTCTCTTCGAAGCCACCACACCGCACATCGCCTCTCCCGATGTACATGTCGATAATGACAATCGACAGATCGTCATGTATTTCCACGGGCTTGACGGGGTGAGTTCTCAAATTACACGTGTAGCAACATCATCGAATGGCATCGCATTTGATGCTCGTCCTGAAAGACTCGGACGCACCTACCTTCGCGCTTTTAGACACAATGGCTTTACATATGCCATGTCCATGCCTGGCCAGTTTTACCGATCGAGAAACCCTCTTTCCGCTTTCGAGGAAGGACCTCTGCTATTTAACGCGAACATGCGACACGCAGCATTGATGCTTCAAGGCGAAACTCTCCTTGTGTTCTGGACTCAAGTCGGTGACGTTCCTGAACGTATCCTACTCAGCAGTATCGATGTTTCACACGACTGGATGTCATGGAAAGCATCACCAAGCACGGAAGTTCTTCGGCCTGAACGAAACTGGGAAGGCGCCGACGAACCCTTGGAGCCGTCAGTAAGAAGCACAGCCTATGGTTTAGTGAACCAACTTCGCGATCCCGCCATTTATGAAGACGTTGAAAGCGGTCGAGTTTTTCTCCTCTATGCGGCTGGGGGAGAAAGCGGGATCGCTATCGCTGAAGTACACCTTTCGCCTTGAAACGCTGTTGGCTTCCAATCTCAGCGACGTCACACCGTCTTGGTATTTGTCGCCTCCTCGCACGAAGGCGACCCAAAAATGGTAACGACGTACGATTAATCCGGCAACGCTGACGCAAATCTCACACACACACGCTAAACAACGGCACGCTCAATCTGAAACTCGAATGCACGAGGTGCCGCGTAGATCATCGAAGTCCATTTGCGTCTAAGAATTCCTTAATCTCCCGGTATATTCTTTGATTCTCACTTCCTTCGAACCCGCCATGACCACCACCCTCTATTGTCAAAAGTCGACTCCTTACACCGACATCGGTTAGCGCAATATGCAATCTCGCTCCATGCTCGAACGGCACGATTGGATCCTCGTCGCCATGGATAGTCATGACAGGTGGAAGTCCCGGACGAACATACGTCAGTGGAGAGACCCGCTTTGCGGTTTCGCCACGCTCTGCGGAGCCGCCCAGCCACGCTTCAGTAAATGAACCAGATGGTCCTGGTGTACGGTCGATCAGGTCTACAACATCCGTAATTCCGTACCAATTGATAATCGCAGCAACGCGAAGTTCTTCCGTTGAAGTGGTGCCTGTCGACCATGAACGCCGCCGATTCCCGGGGCACTGCCGGTCAAGCCCTGCAGACGCTGGAAGCATTCCTGTCGTCAGCGCGAGATGCCCTCCCGCAGAGTTGCCGGTTACAACGATTCGCTCCAAATCAAAATTGAACCGCTCAGCATTTCTGTAAACCCACCGTAATGCACATCGACAGTCCTCCACCGCGGCAGGCGCATGAGCCACATCTGCTAAGCGGTAGGCCACATTAACCACAGTCCATCCGTCCTCCATGTACGGCAGAAACGTCAACGCCGAAGATTCTTTACTGCCGTTTGTCCATCCACCACCATGGAAATAGATAAGCGTCCTATTTGGTTCTGACGTTGACCGTGCCTGATAAACATCCAACTTCAACTCATTTCCACCCGCTCTCAAATACGTCAGGTTTGGAATCAATCGGTAATTCCCCGCGACTCGAACAAATGCATTGGATTCATCCACCTGTGAATATCCAACTTGACCCGCACCGAGAATCTGAACGACCGTCGCCGTTATCACTACAAACAAGTTCCGCGTCATAACCATCCTCTCTTTCTCTGTACCGAGAAGCTTCACTCAAATGAATTCGACTCGGCAAGCACGCTTGACTTATCAAATTCATCCACTATCTCTTGCCCAATCAATTCTTCCAGTACATCTTCTAGAGTAACGATACCTTCCGTGACTCCGAACTCATCCGCAATCGCCACCATATGTCGCCGACGTTCAAGAAACAGACGCAGGAGTCCGTCAAGCGGTACCGACCGCCGTAACACTTGCAACGGGTGCATTAAATCAGCAACGGTTAACTCAAAGCGATCATTGGCTACAGCTTTGAGAATATCCACCTTATGAACAACTCCGATGCACCGCTTCGAACCGACGTCGCATACCGGTACCCGACTGAATTGCTCGAG
>Ga0310120_10000203_pt1 | contig 49475 bp, 36 predicted proteins | sample CB27_AW_983_MG_FD_203506 | JGI IMG/M metagenome (GOLD analysis project Ga0310120, IMG submission 203506) | Marine microbial communities from Western Arctic Ocean, Canada - CB27_AW_983 | ecosystem: Environmental > Aquatic > Marine > Oceanic | place: Canada: Western Arctic Ocean | collected...
AGACGTTGGATGCAGCGGGTCCTCCGCAAGGCAAACCGGCAGTGATCCTCTCGGCCGTCTTAAAACGCCACCGTCGCCGACCCTGTCTGTGAGTTACCGGGCTACTGTGCCGGCAGTTTCAATCCGATCAACCGGGCCCTAAAGAGTTCTCCGAGCAAACGAGTCAGGGATGGGTGGTCCATGCCCTGTTCCTGCAATCGGTCACAGAGATCGTACCCGGTCCGCGTCCCATCGATGTTATTCAGTACGGCAAACGCATTCACTGGCAGTGAACCTGTGATGTGACCGTAGGGGGTATGAACCCCCGTCTCAAGTTTCTGAACTTCATGGGAAGCAAACCCCTCACCTTCTTTTACCTTCAGACGAACGGCAAGTTCTGCTTCTCTGAGAACAGGAACCAGCTGTAGCGGAGTTTTATAATCTAATTTTTTCCGTACCAAAACGCCTTCCAGGACACAATAATCAATCCCCGTGTAACTCATGCACCACAGCGCATCAGTGGGCGTCTCGACAATCGGTTCTCCCATGACATTGAAAGACGTGTTCAGTAACATAGGCACACCGGTCAACGACTCGAAGGCCCGTACCAGCTGATAAAGCTCACCATTTCTTTCAGCAGTGACTGTTTGTAATCTTCCTGTGCCATCGACATGTACCACTGCGGGCACCTGTTTCTTCCGCTCCTCTTTAAAGTCGCACACACGCAGCATGAACGGGCTGTCATCGGAAATCCCCGCTTCGATCTCAAACCAGTCTCGCGCTTTCTCCTGTAAAGTGACGGGGGCAAAGGGCCGAAACGCTTCCCGATGTTTCACCCGTAGATTGAGAACCTCCTTTCCATCCTCACGGCGCGGGTCGCAGAGAATACTTCGCTGGCCTAATGCGCGCGGTCCCAACTCGGCCCCGCCATGAAACCATCCGAGAATCTTCCGATCAGCAATGAGGGCCGCCACCTGGTCAGGCTGACAAGCCTGCTCAACTACTTCCAGCCAGGGAAATTGGCTGGCCGCTTTTAACATATCGTCAGACGCATAACGCCGCCCCAAGGCATCATGCACCAGTGGTCGCTGAGTATTGCGTTCACTGGCCTTCCACAGGGCATAGTAGGCGGAACCGATCGAAGGGCCGCTGTCCTCGGCGGCCGGTAAGATGAACACATCCCGAAACTTGGATTCTCTGATAATCCGTTCATTCGCCACGCAGTTCAAAGCAACTCCACCAGTATAACAAACCTGATCCAAGCCAGTCCGCTCATGGAGGTCATCCATCAACCCCAAAAGCGCCTCCTCAAGTGCTTCCTGGGCGGAAGCGGCAAGGTTCTGATAGACCTCCTTCTGCGCAGGCCAGGGTGGAGCACCTTTCAATGGTTCCAAGAGACCCGATTCGAAATGGAGTAGTCCGTCCCTTTTGGTAAAAAAGGAATCGGGCGAGTCAGTCGGCTTTCCGTAGGGTGCTAACCCCATGACCTTCCCGGCATCCATCGGGTTGTTAAATATTTGCTTGGCGAGTGCCGAAAACATTCCCCCTAGAGTATTGAAAGTGGGAACACCGTCGACAATGTGAAACCAGTCCTTTCCGATCTGCTTGAAGACAGGCTCTACTTCGACGCCCGAAGCACGGTACATGGAAAACGCCTCGTAGTCATTTTCGGTCCGGTCACCCGGCGCAACGGCAAGTTCGTCCGCTGAGCAAGTCGAATGGTGAGAGCCTTTTCCATCAACAACAAGAATAGCGGCCGAACGAAATCCGGAGGTTGCAAAGACGCTGTATGCGTGCGCCGCATGATGGGAGGTGTAGTAAATCGGAACCTGTGCTTCCTGAAGTTGAAGGTTGAAGCGCGGGTCGTTGCGACGGGATCGGGGAGAGGCGTCCGATGAGACTCCAATAGCATCCAGATCCTTGGCCTCGATGCCAGCAGCCTGAAGGCAGTAGGAGACGGCCAGTGACGGCTGGCCGGAGAGCAGTCGGCTCCTTTTCTTTCGATTCAGGCGTTCCTCCTGGATCGCCACCACAATCTCGTCGTCTTTAAGCAGGCAGGCCGATCCATTGTGGGAAGCGCTGAGCCCAAGGGTCCATCGGGACATAACAGGTTTCGCCCGGGTTGCAGGCGGATTTCATCATTGGAAGTTCACACAAAACATGGCTTGATACAGCCGAACATGCTCGATGTATATCAGATGGGACCGTCACTAACCAAGAGAAGTCTGACATTTTTCTCGAACAACAGCGCAAAAAACAGCGTCGTACTATGGGCGAATCGCCTCGGCCAAATTCGTTGACACCGACACATTAGGAGACTAAACTTCAGCTCCGGATGGGAAAGGAAAATCCTTTCTGTCATTGGTTCACTTCATGATGATTTCAGCCGAATGTTCTCCGAAAATCTGCTGAGCCGACTTCTGTTAAGCCTGATTGTGCTGGTGATCGGACTGATCGCTGTAATCTGTTTTCTCGTGACGCGGCCCCCCGATCCCCAGCTGGCTTTGGAACTGGCTCAAAGCGATCCTGACATACGACAAGAGGTCGTCCAACAGCTCGTCAATCAGACAACGTTAATTTACGACGCCTTTCCCGATCCTCAAGTCGGCTACCTGCTGATGCCGGGACTCGTCGACCGTCCGTGGATAGGGAAAATGGTCTCCAGCAATCGCTGGGGCATGCGCGAACAGGAGTACGCCATGCCGAAGGATCCGGGTACAGTGCGCGTCGTCTTCCTGGGTGATTCGTACGTGTTTGGAAACGCTGTCGACGCCTCCGTGCGAGTGGGTATCCACCTGGAAAAGTTGTTAGGTAGTGGGACAAACGCGTCTTCGATCCCAACCATCGAATGTCTCCACCTGGGGGTTCCCAGCTGGAACCTGGTGGCCGAAGCCAACTATGTCCTGCGCCAGCTCCACCTGTTGCAACCTGACATGGTTGTCCAGGTTGCAATAAACAATGACCTCAACGACATCGCTGGCATACGAGGTTTTTCAGGTCGCGCCTCATTCAGTCCGGCATTTCGATCGCGAGGTAGCGGGATGATTCATCAAAGATGGCCAATCAATCAATTGGGATTCAAAACCCCCGGGTTTCTACTGTTGGGAATGGATTTCCAAAGCGCTCACCAGTACCGGCAAGCCGGAGCGGCAATGAAACAACTGGCAGATGCGGTGGAATCCTCCGGTGGCAACTACCTGCTTCTGCTCAACTGGTTTCGCAACCAACCGGTCGCCCTTCAATTCTTCGGCGAGTCTCTGGACGAAGATCAGATGCTGCAATTACCCGTCGTGTTTGCCGAACTGGAACGCCTCAGGGTCTCACCTCGCGATGCCCATTGGAGCGCTGCGGGTCATGAAGAAGTCGCTCGCTATCTTTACGCGGCGCTCCAGCAACGTGACTGCCTTTCCATGTTAGAGTTGAAAAATCTTCCCCGTGCGACTCGCACCCTTGAGGGGATCCAGAAAGAAGTTCGTGATGAAAGGTTGAAGGTAACGGTGGCCGACATACAAAGCGAACATATTCCGGAATCCGATTTAAATTTTCTCCAGATGGATGATACGATTGCCTCACATATACACGGTGGCATTTATCCCGACGGGGAAACTGGAGCCTTCGCGTCCGTCATTGTGGCTCGCAATAACGGGCGTCGCTTGGTCATTGAAGGATCATTCCTGGGGTCTGAGTTTAACCGCCCCGATCCGTCTGTCGAAATTTCTGTGGATGGGAAATCCGTCGGGCGGGCAACAGGCAAAGCAGGCATGCCATTCCGATTTGAGAAAGAACTACCACCTGAATCTCTGGAACGTCCCTACCTGACCATCTGGATGCGGTCTCAGGAATTCGTCTATGGTGGACCCGATCTCCGATTCACCTTGAGCCATGTGACGGAGCGACTGGCAATCGAGTGACGCCTTTCTGCACCTGCAACCAGGGTATTACCCCGGTTTCTGAAAAAATACACGGGCGTACCCCGGGATGGGGATGGTGAAACCCAGGCGAGTTATCCTAAAGAGTTCGGCAAGTCGTATCAGCAGGCGAAATTGCAGGTAGCCAAAGAATTTGTCGCACGTCAGATATTGAACGTCGTACCGGGAGCGATAGAGCTGGAATCCAAGTTGGGCGTGGTACTGCTCAAACGCCCGTTTGGGATACAGCCCGATAATGGGGGGGCGGTAGATCCAGTAACGGTGTCCCAGTAGTCGTTCGGGAAAACTGTTGAGCCAAACATGGTTAACGATGTAAAACCCGCCAGCAGAAAGAACCGAAGATACTTTCCGGGCTACGTCTAAAGGTCGCAAGAAATTATTAATGGCTCCATACAGCACAACCACGTCAAACTTACAGTCACCAAAGTCATGTGTGACAAAATCGTCCTCAATCAAATCGATGTTGTAGCGATCCTTTGCCCCCTGCACCATGACCGCCGAGAAGTCGATTCCATCTGCCCGGTGTCCTCGGTCACGTGCCAATTTCACCAACGTCCCGTAACCGCAAGCAACCTTCAGGATTCGCAGTTTTTTTCCCGCGGGAAACAATGCTTCGATCTCCGACAGGCGTGTCTTCGCGTTGACCTGGCGTGTCACTTCTTCCGCATCATAGTCGCGGTAGCCGGTCAGTAGATCGGAAGTCCTTTTGGCGTTAAAAAAATTCTGCGAATGATAAAAGGCCTGCATCGAGGCCTGATCGGGCATGGGGTTTTGATAAGCCGTACCACATCGTAGGCAGGTTACATATCGCAGATCACCCTGTTTGTATTTGGTGATAGTATATCGCGGACGCGCCTCCGATTCGCCACAGAGCATGCACACCGTAGGTACAAAAGTAAATTGATTTTCCGTGGTCGTCGTTTGCATGGCAGGCCGTCATGAAGAGGCTTTGTTTGAACAGGACCGGTGACTGACCTGCACGTAACATCGCCGAATCAATGATAATTTCACCCCTACTCTTTTCCGTTGCTTTGAAAGTTTTCCAGGATTGTCATGCACCAGAACCTGCCACAATGCGAGCCACTGTAGCTCACAACTTGGAGTGTGCCGTTTCGATTCATTTTACCTGTCAACGGCCGAAACCGCAGAGGGTTGCTCCAGTTACGAAATCGACGTCACGAGTCATCAAGAACAACCTACGGTTGCCCAGCCTGTCTTAGTGCAGATTTTGAGTCATCTCCTGAAAACACGATGTCAATTCGTCCACTACCTCGGGGTATTGTGCAGATAGGTCTTTTTCCTCCTGCGGATCTTCTTTGATTCTAAAGAGGAGTCTCCTGTCCGGCTGTTGCACTAGTTTCCATGGCCCGTCCCAAACCGCCCCTTGTTCCCGACTTTGCGCCATGACCATCCCGTCCGGCGGCACATCGGCTTGCTGCTCGAGTAATTGAGACCATATGTTTCGTCCGTCAAACGGCTTGTTGTTTCCAGGCGTGACTTTCAATGCTGCCATCAATGTGGGGAAGCAGTCCATCATCGACATCACTTGTTCGCTCGCCTGACCGCCCGGCAAGACACCTGTCCAGCGCATTACCGCCGGCACCCGTGTGCCCCCCTCAAAAAAAGTATGCTTTGCGCCCCGGAACGGACCGTTATCGGCACCTCCAAATTCTTCATTGCCACCGTTGTCCGAAACAAACAGCACCAGCGTGTTATCCCGCAAACCCTCCTCATCCAAGGTGGTCAGCACGTTGCCAATGGCAGTGTCCATGGCTTCGGTCATCGCCGCGTAGGTGCGCCTCTCTGACTCAAAAATCGCCTCATATTTTTGGGTCGCTTCTTCTGGAGCCTGAAGTGGTATGTGTGGTGCATTAAACGACAGATACAAAAAGAAAGGCCGACTCTTATCACGTCCTTGTAATCTCCGTTGGGCCTCAGCGGTCAGCAAGTCCGTCGAGTAGCCCTCCTCCTGAATAGGCTGTTCATTCCGATACCAATCCGCTGTGCGCCTGCGAAAGTGCGTGTGCTGGTAATAATCAATGCCGCCCCCAATGTGACCATAAAATTGGTCGAATCCTCTCCGGCGCGGCAGATACCGAGGGTCCTCGCTTCCTCCCAGGTGCCATTTTCCAACGAGCCAAGTCTGGTAGCCGGTACTTTGTAAACTCTCCGGCAAAAAACGCTCGTCCAGAGGTGGCTTGGGACGTCCTGGACCAATCGGGTCTCCGATGCCCATCCTGTTCGGAGACCTGCCCGTCATGAGGGCGACGCGTGCAGGACTGCAGGAAGGAAAAGTGTAAAACCGCTCCAACCTCACTCCCTCGGAAGCCAAACGATCGATGTTGGGCGTTTGAATCCGACTGCCTTGATACCCAACGTCATTCCACCCTAAATCGTCCGCCAAGAAAACAACCAGATTCGGCAACCTGCCGGTTTCGTGAGGAGATGAACAAGATTCGAGCAGGCTCAGTGCTAACACAACCAGGATGAAACCCAATGGTCTCACCGATAAACGGCATCCTGACACGGTGGAAATCATACACACGCTGCGGTGGGATGCTGAAAGCTTCAGAATTTGCCAGATCCGTCGTGTTTCACGACCAGGCTCATTTGTATGACCAAGTCCCTTGAAGTTCTTACTTGATCCAAATTTGAAGCGTGGTTCTCAATTGGGGCGATTGATTAGATATCATGGACACCGCATGACTGGTGCCGTCATCATTTAACACCATCTTGTTGAATTCCGGAACCTCAGCATGTATTTGCTGATTTTCGTCTTCCCACAGAAACAGGCCACCGTCATCTCGATGCCAGCCCTTATTCAAATAGATTGTGCTTCCGAATTTGTATTTTTTGTCATTGTGCCAAGGGATATGGCTGCCTCGGTTCCAGATGTAAAACCGGCACTCAACGGACATGTCCTTAAATTTTTCATCCGACTTCACATATTGTTCTTTCATGATGTCATCGAATTGTTCCAGACGGGTCGTCGCCACCTGGCCACCTCCCTTGACGATTCCTTTCTGCCAACTGACGTTCGTGTTCCACATCGGTTTGTTCATATTTTCACCGACGTATTTGGAAATACTTTCAATGACAGATGCGTCCAGAAAATTCTTTTTGACAGTAATCATTGTAAGAAATCTTCCCGCTCTTCAAATCCTACCAGGGTTCCAGAAAAGCCGCACAGATGGTCAGCAAGAGTCTGCGGGGCAGGGCCCCGGAGTAGGGTTTTCCAAAACGAATGTTTGCCACACACAACCAGCGTGAGGAGTCTTTTCGTCCCTGCCTTGCGAAAGTTCAGTTTAGTCTCCTGCCATCTGACTGGCAAGGATTTGTGACAGCGAATCAGGGTGTTTCTTGATGACCAACTGTTACATGTGTGACTTTCGTTTCGACCCCTACCCAGGGCCTCCATTTGCCAGCGGGGCGCCGCTGGTTAATGACGACGGGATACTCGAATTGCGCGTTGTATAGTAAAATAGAGTTTCATGTACCTCATCAGTGGGATGCACCGATCCGGGACTTCACTCGTAGCACGCCTGCTGTTCGAGGCAGGTGGTAACTTGGGGGATCCTGCCACCTTTTACAGGGCTGATCGGTGGAACCCGGACGGCTACTATGAACAGCCCGAAGTTCAACAGATCAATATGCGGCTGATCAACGGCTGCTGGGGAAAGTTTGCATATTTCAAGCTTCCCAGTACGCGCACGATGATGAATCGAGGCGTTCGAATCCGTGGGGAATTGAAACGTGTGGCGGACAGATATCGTGACAAGATTGTCAAAGAAACACGTTTCTGTCTGACGCTTCCCGTGTGGCTGGCACATGAGACAACTGTCGACGGAATTTTGATTTGCCTGAGAGATCCAGTCGCTGTCGCCACTTCACTCCAGCGGCGGAACTGGATTACCAGAGCACACGCCTATCGACTATGGCTGGAACACAATCAACGGCTCATGCAGCACGCGGAAACAATCCCAGTCTGGTTCGTTAACTACCACCATTTGCTGAACGAAAACACGTTTGAACGTGAAATGCAGCACGCATGTCGGTTCTTTCAATTGCAGGCACCTGGCAACATTTTGAAGCAATTGCAACAGAAGGTGGTTAAACGGTCTCTGGACAATTCCACCAAATGCAAGGCACGCTATCCAACCAACCTACAAATATTCTGGGACCAACTGCTGGAAAAACATACTCGGCAATTTTGCGGCAGCGTCACTTGAACTACTACAAATAAAAGATCATGAACACGACGACGTCCCATTCCGACGGCAAGACAGCGGATTGTCAACGGCAGACAATCCGTCGTCTCAGTGTCCTGATACCCGTGTACAACAGCCAACAGACGGTTGGTGAATTGATCGACTTGGTCGTCACGACACTCCGGCCACAGTACGAGGAACTGGAAATCGTGCTGGTCAATGATGGCAGTCGAGACAAAAGTCACGAAGTCATTTGTGAAGCTGTCAAAAGGCACGCCACGATTGCGAAGTATATTCGACTTGCCAAGAACTTTGGCGAACATCCTGCCGTCATGTGCGGTTTACACCATGTCACGGGAGACTGTGTCGCGATCATTGACGACGATTTCCAGAATCCACCCGAAGAGATTGTTGGACTCGTCGAAAAACTTCAGGAGGGCTACGACGTCGTCTACAGCTTTTACGAAGAGAAGCACCATAGCCGGTTTCGAAATACGGGTAGTCGTATCAACGATTGGTTTGCGACTCGTTTAATTGGCAAGCCCAAAGGATTGTACTTATCCAGTTTTAAAGTCATCAATCGGTTTGTGGTCGATACGATCGTTCAATACACAGGTCCCTATCCGTATATCGATGGCTTGATTCTGCGTTCGACCTCTTCGATCGGTAGCCAGCTATGCAAACACGCCGATCGCAAAGTTGGCCGCTCCAATTACACACTGCGTCGTCTCGTTCGCTTGTGGCTCGACATGTTCACCGGATTTTCAATCATGCCGCTGCGTATCGCCTCGCTCATGGGCCTGTTGATGTCTGCCGCTGGATTCTTACTAACTATATTCTTTGTCGTTTCATGGTATGTGGGTGGTATTTTCCGTGAAGAAATTCCACCCGGCTGGGCTTCGCTCATCGCATCGATCACCATCTTCGCCGGGTTACAGTTGTGTGTTTTGGGTATGGTCGGAGAATACCTCGGTCGCGTGCTTCAAACCATCAACCAGTCACCGCAATTTATCGTCCGTGATACTCAAGGGCTGGAACAACACCGGTCCCAATGACCCCAAGGGTTCTCCTCGACGCCCGGTTACTCCGGAACACCCCGCTGAATGCCCCTGTGATGAATGACTTTGAACACCAGTTTGAGCAGTCCTTCCAGAATCGAAGTGTCCTGATCACAGGAGGCCTGGGATTCATCGGATCGAATCTGGCAAGGCGGCTAGTCGATTTAGGGGCCAAAGTGACGATTGTTGATTCCCTGATTCCTGAATATGGGGGCAATCGGTTTAATGTGGCTGGCGTTGAAGATCAACTGGACATCAATATCGCTGATGTGCGCGATCCCCATAGTCTGCAAGTCTTAGTTCAGGGACAAGATTATTTGTTCAATCTGGCGGGCCAGACAAGTCATCTGGACTCCATGAAAGACCCCTATGTCGATCTGGAGATCAACTGCAGAGCCCAATTGTCGATTTTAGAAGCGTGCCGACATCACAATCCTGACATTTCGCTTGTTTTTGCGAGTACTCGACAGATCTATGGTAGACCGAAACAACTACCGGTCGACGAAAATCATCTCTTGCAACCAGTCGATGTCAATGGAATTAATAAAATGGCGGGTGAGTGGTACCACATTCTCTACCACAATACCTATGGAATTCGCGCCACGGCGCTTCGGCTGACAAACACGTATGGCCCGCGCATGAGGATCAAGGACGATCGCCAGACATTTCTGGGAGTCTGGATCCGGCTGCTGCTGGCGGATGAGCCATTTGAAGTCTGGGGCGGCGAACAATTGCGTGACTTCACCTACATCGACGATGCGGTACATGCATTGATGCTAAGTGTCATAAATCCGCATGCTGCTGGAAGGGTATTCAACCTGGGAGGTGACAAGCCGGTCAGCTTGCTGGATCTTGCTGCGGCTTTAATTGCTGCCAACGACGACCAGGGAAAGTATGTGATGCGGCAGTTCCCCGGCGAACGAAAGCGAATCGACATCGGCCATTATTACGCCGACGATCGATTGATTCGAGAAACACTCGGGTGGAAGCCCGCGGTGCCTCTTGAACAAGGACTCCAATTGACGCTTGACTACTATCGCCGACACTTGAAGCAGTATCTGTAGGCTCACGAGGCTTCACGTGCCTCAACCAGGATCACTGGTCCTTTTGAGCCCGGGGAAAATTCGCATCGGCTTCAGCAAGCCCGCTAAGAGCCTGAGGATCGCGCGCTTGCGACCGATGATGGGACGCCAAGTTCGGATTCAGAACGCTGCCCAGTATTCGATCACGAAACACCTGATAAACAGAAGCGTCATTGCTTTTTAACGTCAATTTTGCCCTCATCGATTTAACCAGTGTTGAAGCTCTGCCGATCAGCGCATCGTACTTGCTCCAGCCTTCGCGAGTGTCCGCGTGCAAGGACCAGACAGTGCGCCAGTTCTGTCGAAATTGGTTGGCGATCCGTGTAAAACGCTGCACTGGCATTTGGTCGTTCTCTTGATTTGCTAGTAAGTCGTTAATGATGTCGGTGACCAGGTAGTCGACTTCTCCGGGAGTCATCACCACGGGAGAATTATACTTCTCAGTCAAAATGGTCGTCTTCTTCCCCTCCACGTAGGGGATGTAGATTTCTTTGTACTTCCCTGGCTGGCTTTCCGCTATTTGCGGATTCTGTTCAGACGCATTCACCAGGTCCCAGAACTTTGCAGAGCCTGCGGTATCAATCACCAGGTGAATACGATCTTCGTCGGATTGATTGTGCACACGGTGGTTCTGCCATGAATCAAAAATCCATGTTTCCCCTGCCCCCATAGACACCTGCTTATCGCCGCAATAAAAAATTACTGCAGGATTGGTAATGATGGGAACATGAATCCTGACTCGATTGTGCCAATGATAGTTCGTATCGACGTGGGGAGGAACTTCCTCAGAACCTGCCAGTAGCATCAGTCTGGAACGGCCGAACACTTCGCCAAAAGAAGCCAACACTTGCTGTAAATACGGCCATTTCCCCAGGAACTCGGTGGTTTTCATGGCGCCATGAAAAGCGTCGTTCATTTCCCCCTGCACGGAAATCAAAGGTATCGAGGAATTTCCAGCAAAGCCGGAAGGGTGCGGGACCCAATCAGATGGATCGATCGCCAGCACCTCTTTCTGGAGTTGTTCCACATCGAATTTATAAGGAAGTCTTATAAATTCAGCAGCCAATCGCATGGATAGTTTGCCTTTTTTTGTTGGATTCCCGCAATGGGTTGAACCCGGTTTCTGGAACAACTTGGCGAGGGATGGCCAACGACCTGCCGATGAAGAAGCACCTTGTAGCGCAACGCTACAAAGACTGACTCTCACAAGCACATCGCCTTGCCATGACAGTCCTCAGCCACGCATTTCCCTCACACTTCAAGTCTAGCTTCCGGACGTACTCGTGGCAAGGATTCGTAGCACTGACCACCTGCTTCTGCTGTGGAAATGGCTCGTGCTGAAACTTCCCGCCCGCCACACGAGCCATAACACTTCCACCCCACTGGCACCCGTGTAGTCATCCGGAGTCTGTGCATTCCGCCTTATCCCACAACGGCAACCCCACAATATCCCCCAACGGTTCCTGTCCGCCGAGTTTGTTTTGAATGAAAAAGTGCGTCGGTGACGCACCACTTGTCAAATCAGGCCTGCAATGACGGGTGGCAAGCACGGCTTGAGGAAGATGCCTCAGTAAACATCAATTGTGCGGATGATTAGAATGTAGAGCGGGCGACGTTCAAACCACGCAGCACTAATCAACCGCTACCCCGTTCTAAAAACCTACCGGGACAGCCTGGATCGTCTCAGATTCCGCCATCTGCTAAGAGCGCTAAGGGTACTGCTCCGTCAAAAGGTGTAGTCGAATCTTTTGGTAATATAACGATCTCTTTGGCCAACCAAATCAGCCAGACTTTCGGAAAAATATCGGCGGTAGCAGTCTTCCCGGCTGCTCGAGTTGAGCCGTTCTTTGGCCTCAATGTATTCGCTCATCTCCGGCGTAATCGGAGTGCCGGTTTGTCTGAGTAACTCTGGTAAATCTGATCTTAGTTTTTCAAAACGACCAAATGCTCCATTGAGTGTGCCCTGCACTTCGTGCATTTGCCGAACCAGCCATGAATAGTAACCCAGTCCGGCTGGATAGTTCTGAAAATTCGCCTTCCGCAGGCCTGGGTTTCGTAGCCCCGGAGGGACATGCGGTCCCATCCGTTCTGGCGCAACCCGCTGCAACTCCGTGAGCAGCGCTGTACTGGTAGAACTCCCGTCACCCAGATTTGCAAACCGTTCAATCGTTGCCTCGAATCCAAGACTTCCCTGCTCGGAAACGATTTCAAAGACATACTGTTTTTTCTTCTTGTAGTTGAAATACATCGACACGTACCAGTCCCAGGGATTCCGGACAAAGCCCAGGACTGGTAATTCGGAATATTGAGCAGGCAAATCCGAAAGTTGACCGTGGTATCTCAGCATTTTCGTGTCTGGCACATGCTCCAAAAGAAGCTTGTTGATAAACGTGCCGGCATGCCTCGAAGTGTGGATATAGACGAACTTTCTGCACACGATCATACGACTGAGCTACATCCTACGGTGTCGATGAAAAACTGACGGTCGGCCATTCGGCCTCTGATGGGTTCAACGTTGAACTCACTTAACCATACAGCTTTTTAAACGGGTTATCTGTCACAACAAAAACCCGTTTTAGTAATCTGGTACTTCCTTCCGAGATAGCATCACGACAGTGCAGTACCCGCCGGTTGTCAACAAAAAGAGACTCCTGAGGCTGAAGTGGTACGGAATAGCAACCGTTACCACGGGCATCGACTTGTTGTTTCAGCGACTCAAAGGCAGCCGCCTGAGCTTCGGACTGAGGCCTTATTTGCCTGGGTTTATAGTTCACCCAGAGCCTGTCTTCCACTTCGGAAACCACGGGGATCCGTTTGGGGACCTTCCTTTCAGGAGCACTAAACCATGGACAGAACGACGGGGTTTGTTTCAGGACTTCCGTGACGGAAGGTTCCAGCTCAGCAAGTACCTGGCGCAAATCTGTTAAAAGCAAAGCGCCATCAGAAGAGTCCTGGCGGACACAGTTCCACCCAACAATGTCGATATCTCCGTCGTTATGCCAATGAAGACCCTTCGCTTTGCTGTATTGAATGGTGGGATCATTATTCAGCTCGACATCATCTCTGCGGACAATGTCGCCCAGTATTTCGCTGACTTCATAAAATTCGTCAGGAGACAACCCGTCTTGATGATGATAGAAGCCGCGCGAGGCAACCCGGTCGGTGATCGTGCTGGCTAATGAAGTGATCGCTTTCATTTTCTATTTTGAAATAAGATCAACAAATTCATATCGATTACAAGGCCATTCTTTTGATTGTCTTTTGCAGACGCTCAAGCCGTAGAAACCTATGGCCTCCATTGACCAACCCCGGCCGGATAAAACCACCCCTCCTCTGGAAACCACGTAGTATGGCGATCCTTCTTCCACCTTAACCACTCCTACGATTGGTCGCAAGACAGTACCAGTCACACAAAATCACGTCTCGATAGTCGTGATCCTGGGATCCCAGTCAACTTGCCTGACGCTCAAACACATAGCCAAACTGTTCAATCACATGATGGTCGCGTTCCGCAATGGTTTGAGCAAGATCCTCGTCGTAATAGTCCACATAAGGTTGGTGCTTCGTCACATTCTTCTTCTTTGAGTGCAGTACCGCTTGCTCCATGGCATGTGTAACGGATACGCCAACCGAACGCAAAAACTGGAGCAACTCCTGACGCATGGTCTCCATGCGGATCGTGTGCACACCCTCGGCGTGGCCGAACATGCGACGATAGAGAAATGCATAAAATCCTTCCGAAGATCCGCGAAACGGTTCGATGCAGTTTTTTGTCAGATTCAGTCCTTCATGACCAAATTGATCTGGCAACAATGACTGAAACAACTCGAAACGATCAAGGTCTTCACCCAAATGAATCAGGTTGTAGATCGTGTTCTTGAAATCCAAACGTTTGTCATCACTGACTGCACGAAACAAACCATTGGGGTGGTTCCGTGCGGATTGAAATACGTACCAGGATACGTAATAGGACCAGGGGTTGCGTACGACGCCAAGGACGGGGAGGTGTCCGTATTCACCCGGCAACATGGATCGAGGCAGATGATACCCGATCTCCTTGTGTTCCTGAAAGAACTGCCGCAGAAATTCGTTGACAAAGGTCCCGCCGGATTTGTGGAGATGAAGAAAAACAAAGCGGGGCGTAACAATCATCGGCAGCTCCCCAAGCGTGACCGTTGCAGGTTAGGGCTTGGATGGCGAGGCAGATGAGCTATCGGAAGCTGTCTGCAAACGGGCGTACGCATCGGGATCTTCCACACCCAAATCGCTTTGTCCGGCGGCGATCAAACCGAGGAGTTCGGGTGTCGGTTGAAAGTCACAAATGATGTGTGTTCGAGCGATAGAGGCATGTTCATTGAGCACCCCGTGGATGCCAATGTTGTTCAACGCCCAGACCTCACCGGATTGCATGCGATAAAAGTGGCCACTGCAATACATGCTTGCCGCGGGGCTTGTCACAACAGGTATGTGAAGTCGCAGTGTCTTACGAAAGTAGACGCCATTGTCGGCGTGAAGCTTGACCGACCCACACGGAGCCAATCGAGCAAGCAGACACCGCAACGGGGGCGCTGGAATCTGCTGATGAATCACCTCTGAAATGTAGGGCAGTTGATTCAGGATCTCTCGATCATCAATCGGCTTGTTACCCTCTCGCGGAGCATATCCCCTCAGGAAAATGGCGTCGACGTCGCTGTGAACCTGCTGGCTACGGTTACCCACGAACCAATCATCCGTCGCAATACCCGTTACCTCTTGGGTCAGCCGGTCCGCATCAAGGGATAAATCCAGCCGCACACAAGCACCAATCAACCTGTCTTTGTCGATGTAGTTCATGTTCACCGCATGAGAATTTCTGCGAGACTTGTCTCAGGGACCCGCCAAGCGACGGTCGTATCCCGGAAACTCAAGTTTAGCTTCCCATCATCCCCGAGGCAAGGATTTACGCCGCCGCTCAGGACTTCCACGGGCCTGGCAATTAGTTCAGTCCGATCGTTCTGAGATGTCCGACCAAGTCAGCAGCAGGTGAACCAGACTTCTCCGGATCGGAGCCAGTTCGCGACGTAAAAACCAGTACCCAAACCGCAGATCAGGCCGGTCACCGGAAACGATTGTCGGGACAAACTATAGTCCGATTTGTGTCGCGAACACCCTTGGATTCGACACAATCCAACCTGTCAATTCGTTCGCCGGCCAGACAATTCGAAGAGCTCCGTCTTCAAGTGTGAATGACGCCGTATTCTATCGTAGTATTATAGCATAGAATACGTTTTGACCTGTCTCCTGGCCAGCAGTTTGAAGGGATCGGCCCCGCGACCGCTATCGTGAAAGAAGGGTGATTCACCTTTCATTCGAATCACGCCCCCAGTTGCTGTTCAAGACGCAGCGGCAACATTGGATACATAACCACGATGTGGAAATTCGCCTTTGCCAACTTCCTGAGCCTGACGCTCCTGGTCGCGCTGGTCAGCGCAACCGGCGGATGCAGCCAGGATCAACCGGTGTCTTTATCATCACATGGTTCACCTTCCGCCGATTACCTGCTCGATTTGACGGGCCGCCACATCAAACCGCAGGAGCTCATCGGCGGTCAAGTGATGGTCTTCATATTCACCCGTTTTGACTGTCCCGTAGCAAATCGTTACGCCCCGGAAATTCGCAGAATCTACGAGATTTTTGCGCCCCGCCAGGTGGAGTTCCGTCTGGTTTATCTGGATCCTGATCAATCGGTAGATATGATTCGCAAACACCTTTCAGACTACAACTACCCGTGCCAGGCCATTCGTGACCCACATCATGTCCTGGTCAGTTTGACCCGAGCGGAACGTACACCAGAGGCTGCAGTATTCAGAGCCGATACCGAGATGGTCTACTGCGGCCGCATCGACAACTGGTATGCAGATAATGGACAATCGCGACCTGCGCCGACCCAACACGACCTGATTGACGCCTTGGAAGCAACCCTGCAAGGACGCGCAGTAGAACATCCCAGGACAAAGGCCGTGGGCTGTATCATTGCAGATTTAAAATAAGGTTTGTCAGTACCATGTGTTTTTGAATCTTTGGTAAGGGAATCACGCCAGCAAGTGATCCGTATCTTGTGTCTTGGTTTCTGCTGATTTATATTGTAGATAGTGTGGGAAAAATAGTGAGCGTTTATGATGTCTGATCAGAAAGTCTCCTTTTACATCGCTCGCAATGTCGTTACCACGGAAGAACGTTCAGCATTGCTTGAAAAGGCTGAAACCCATTTTCGTAATGGGGAAATGCGTGCCAACCCGGTAGGTCCACATCGCTTTGCACGAAGACTCGAAGAAGAACCTTATTTGGATGAGCTCGTGCAACAGATGACCAAACGGGTAGCCAGCGCGTTTGGATTACAAGACTGCCCGTTGGAACACCGTCTGGGAAGAATCTGTTCGCGCATTGAACCAGGTGGTTTTATCCAACCGCATACCGACAAACTACGCTGGCTTGGTGATGACACTTCCAATGAGAATTTTCGCTGCAACATCATGGTTCAGATGGGAAACAAAACGGGACATCCGTTAATCAACGGGAAACTGGCGGAACTCGGTGAAGGAGATGCTTGGGGGTTCTTTGCGTCTCGCCAATTTCACGGTACCCAAGTCATCAGTGGCAAACCACGAATTATCTACGGATTTGGTTTCGTTGTTCCCCAAGGCTTCGAACCAACTGCTGCGGGTGTGTGATATGAATTACCAGTTTTTAACACCTAACATCCTTTATAGCGACAACTTCCTGCCGATTCAGGTACTCGATGAACTGTATGCCACCTTTGAAAACATCGAGTCCCGATTCATCGCACCCCAATGGGCCAGCGCGTCGCAGGGCCAGTTGAGTGCCAATCAAACTTCATACGCACATTGCGGCGGAAAGGACTTCTGGTACCAAGGAAACGAGTTCCAGGACCCGACCTACGCGTCCATCACCAACCTGCAGCGCTGGTTTTTTTCTCAAGGCTTTGACGCCTTCATTCGCAAGTCAAATCCCAATGTGTTTCAGTTCATGGGACCTCTTGACAAAAAACTATGCGGCGTGCATGCCGTCACCTATAACAACGGTGGCTACTACAATTGGCACGTGGACAATCTTGTGTTCGTTAACGGTGAAAAAAGGAAGAGAAAGAATTACTTTACTTTCACCCTGACGCTCATGCGAAATTACGAACAATGTACCGGCGGCGATCAATTACTCATGGACGACGGCAGGGTGGTCAATATACCGCTAGGACACAACATCATGACTGTTTTCCCTTCCTATATTCATCACGCGATGAATCCCATGATCACGCGCGACAACCAGGAGTTGGCATTCCTTGACCAGCGCTTTAATCTTCAATTCTGGGTCACCCTGGAACATCAACCACCAGCCTAACCTGCTGGCGATACATGGGTTTGCGCTGCCTTGTTCCTGTCACTTTCGCGAGGTCGCGGCAAAACCGCACCAATTCTATCCATCACCAAAGTGAGTCTTGAAACTGGTGAGCACAGACTGCCGGAACGGGGCGTCTGACCATGACGGACTAATTCCGCTGACGCCTGTGACAAACAACGGGCGTGGTGGATTGCATTCGTGAGGCTGATCGGAGATAAGGGATATTTGTTCACTGGGTCCGTTTCTTTTTCCGCGTAAAATGCTCGCAGGGCGCCTCGAGCAACCGAGTATGCCATGATCAAGTTGAGCGTTCTTGACCAATCTCCCATCCGGAGTGGCGGATTACACGCGGATGCAATCGCCGAAACGCTCAAGCTGGCCCAGGCTGTTGACCAGCTCGGCTATTCACGCTACTGGGTCGCTGAACACCACAATTCGCTCGGCCTGGCTTGTACGGTTCCTGAAATCCTGATCAGCCGCATCGCTTCCATGACGAACCGGCTGCGCGTGGGCGCGGGTGGCATCATGCTCAGCCACTACAGTCCGCTGAAAGTCGCCGAAACGTTTCGCATGCTGGAAACCTTGTTTCCGGGACGGATCGACTTGGGGGTCGGGCGTGCACCGGGCACCGACCGGAGGACGTCCGCCGCACTTCGACCCGGGTCCGACGGGTGGGGGGCCGAGCAGTTCCCGGGACAGGTCGAGGACCTGATGGGATTCGTGAGCGACCGAACGGCAGCGAATCATCCTTTCGCATCGGTACGTGCCGTGCCCACCGGACCCGGCATCCCGCCCCTCTGGTTGCTGGGGTCCAGTGATCAAAGCGGCGCTTTAGCGGCCAATTTTGGCTGCGGTTTCTCGTTTGCACACTTCATCAACAACCACGGCGGGACAGACGTCATGCGTGCCTACCGTGACCATTTTCAACCGTCGACGGAAATGCAACAACCGCAAGGCATCCTTGCCGTGTTTGCGCTGTGCGCCGAAACTGACGACGAAGCGGAAAGGCTGTGCAGCAGCCGGGACCTTTGGCGGCTGCGGCTGGACCAGGGAATCATGGGGCCGTTTCCATCAGTTGAAGAAGCGACATCCTACCCCTACACGGCGGCAGAACGGACGCGTATCGCCCTCAACCAACAGCGACAGGTGGTCGGCTCACCGGAACGAGTCAAGGCCCAGCTTCTCGAATTGTGCCAGGCCTACGAGGTCAATGAACTGTTGCTCCTGACGATCTGTTTTGACTTTGAATCGCGTCGTCGGTCTTACGAACTGCTGGCTGATGCGTTCCGTTTGTCAGACGGCGTTTGAGACCCGTTTTCCCTCCCTGGTGGCTGACACACTGCTGAACTTCCAGAGTGCACTATCAAACAAGATGCTCTATGTTTCCACAAACACTCACTGCCTGTCCGGAGATTGCGCGGCCTGTGTCCGACGCCAGGTAGAGCGCCATCTGAGCAATTTCATCCGCCCCCACAAACTGACGCAGAGAGTTCTGCTGAAGAAACTGCTCGCGCATCTGCTCATAGGGCACGTCGCGGGCGGATGCCTTGGCCCGGATGACGGACTCGATACGATCTCCGGCCACCGCACCCGGTAGAATCGCATTCACGCGAATGTTGTCCGGCCCCAGTTCCGCAGCCAAGCTCTTGGTGAACCCGACCACGGCCCACTTGGAAGAAGCATAGGGAGTTCGCAACGGAAAACCCAAGCGACCCGCCACGGACGACAGGTTGATAATCGCGCCTCCACCCGCCTGTTTGAGCATGGGAACCGCCTCGCGCACACAGAGAAATTGAGCCGTGATATTGACTGCCAAGGTCCGATTCCACTCCTCCAGCTCGACCCGTTCTACCGGGGCAGTCGGACCGGCAATGCCCGCGTTGTTGACCAGCACATCCAGGCCATCCCAATTCTGTCGCACCGATTCAAAAAGTTCGGTGACCTGGCCCGAATCCGCAACGTCGCAGATCGTACATTCGATGTCTGGATACTGGCTTTTAAATTCGGCAGTATGTGCTTCGGAAATATCACACACGCGCACCCTGGCACCCTGTTGGTGAAATATGTCCGCGATGGCTTTGCCAATACCGGATGCGCCGGCCGTCACCAGGACTCGCGTTGCGGGCGTGAATGACATAACAAATCGAAGTGGATGGTTCCCGAACAAGGGTTCAACGGCAATCCATACTGGATCGCGCTCATTCTACTTTGAACTCCAGTCGGCTCGCCTCACCTTTTTCAATACGGTCACAGTGTTCTTCAAAGTTCAGCATCCCAAGCAGACTGATACCCTCGGACATCCGTCGGAGCATTTGCTCTTCTTTGCCCTGGATTTCTTCGGCCAAAGGAATGAGTTGCTCAAATTCCTGCGATGTGGCGACGAGGATCCCGTCATCGTCACCAACCAGCACGTCGTCAGGATGGACCGTGACGCCACCACACTGGATGGGGACCTGCGTCTGGAACAGTTGATTGGTTGTTCCCGGAACCGGGCAGACGGCGCGGGCAAAGTAAGGCAAGCCAATCTCTCGGACGGCAGCCGTGTCGCGACAGGGACCATCGTTCACAATTCCAGCAAGTCCTTTGCGTGCAGCCTCGGTGGGAAACAACTCGCCTGTGAGCGCTTTGGTGCTGTTTTGTGAATCAATCACAATGATTTCCTGCGGCTGAGCGTCATGCAATGCCTTGATGACGGTCAAGAAATCATTGTGACACCTGACGGTGTGGGCGCGGCCTGTCATTTTCAGGCCCGGACACAAGGGGCGGATCTCGGAGGACATGACACGCAAACCGACCTGAAGCGCCTTGTCCGCGTCACACAGGCAAGCGGTGTCAAGTGACCCCAATCGTTGAAGAAGTTCGTTTGACATCATTCGTTCAGTGTCTCCTGCAGAACCTTGCTCTTGCGCCCACCGGGAAAGAAACCGGCAACTGGCAAACCACCTCGACCCGTTGAGGTCCAGGCAAACCGGAAAGAGTCCCGGGTGCGTCTGGTCCCATCACTCCGTGGATCGTACCACAAGCAAAACGACGGCACCAGCTTTCAAGTCATTGCCTGGGTGTTCGAGGGTCTGCTGAAAAAACGTCATGCACCCGCTAGTGGGTTCTGGAACCGATCTTGCCGTGCCTGCATCCTGCATGAATTCAATGACCTGCACTCGAAGTGGACCCTGTTTACTCGTAAGATAGACGTTTCAACTCCGGGTTGCTTCGTCCAGTCGACTTCCCGTTGATCACCCCCAGGATGATTCGTCATGAAAATCACCGCTGTTAACTTGTTACCACTGCGAGGAGCAACTCCCGACGGGGGATGGGATGAAAAACTTCTGGACGACGATCACAACCTGAGCACCCTGGTCGAAGTCGTCACGGACGAAGGCGTCACCGGTGTCGGCAGCGTGTTTACATCGGCCAAACTGATCGAGGGTTCGATCGAAGTCTTCCGCCCCTTTTTGATCGGCGCCTCGGCGCTGGACCCGGTCGCGACCTGCGAGTCCCTGCATCAGCACACCTTTTGGCAGGGCCGCGGTGGTTCCATCACCCATGCGATCTCGGGAATCGACATCGCTTTGTGGGATATTCTCGGCAAGGTGACCGGACAGCCCATCAGTCGCCTGCTGGGGGGTCGTTATCGTGAAACCATCAAGCCTTACGGATCCCTGCTGATGGCTGAACCCAAGCTCATGCGCGAGCGGCTGGAAGCGGCTTTACAGCGTGGCTTCAAGGCTTTCAAAATCGGCTGGGGACCCTTTGGGCGGGTCGACGCCAAAACCGATGAGTCCATCATCCGGGCAGCTCGCGACGCGGTGGGTGAGGACATCGAACTCATGGTGGATGCCGGCGGAAGTGATGGTTTCTGGCCGCACGGTTACAAATGGGCCCTGCGCACAGCCCAGATGCTTGCTAACTACGACATCACCTGGTTCGAGGAACCGTTAAGGCCGGACTACATCGACGGATTCGTCAAACTGACAGAACATTCGCCCGTTCCCATCGCCTCATGCGAGGTATTAACCCGACGACAAGCCTTCATTCCATGGATCGAACGTCATGCCGTCGATTACATCCAACCCGATGTGACCAAAGTAGGGGGAATCAGCGAAGAGCACCGCATTGGTCAATACGCGGACGACCATTCGATTCTTCTGGTTCCGCACGGCTGGAACACGGCCGTGGGACTGGCGGCCGACCTGCAACTGGTCGCCGCAGCCGGCAACGCGCGGTGGGTCGAGTACATCACACCCGCACCCTATATCGAAGATCTCCTGGCAACTCCGGTTCAGTTCAATGAGCAAGGCCTGATCAAGATTCCCGACGGACCGGGCCTGGGGATGGAGTGGAATCACGACGGCATCGCGAGGTTCACCGGAGGCCGGACACTGACCCCCTCGGCCATCTGACGTTCACAAGACCAGAGAGCACCGATGCAGGCCCCGGGGCACCGCCAACCAATGGCCGAAAAACTGTGCCGGAAAGCGACGCGCCTCAGGACGAGTCCTTGCCGCTTCGCTGATCGCCCCCATCTCCGAGCGGTCCAGCCTGGGGTCAATGATCGGATCGTCCTCGACTTCATGAATAAATGTGAACGTGGGCACGACCAAAGTTCCACGCTCACCCACCACGTCCAACAAGGCGTCGACCATTGTCTGGGCCCCTCCCTCGATCCTGCCTATCGTGCGCATGGCCGAATGCACCAATAGATTATCTCCTGACGTGATGCCCGTTTCAGTCAGGCCGCGAATGATCGTTGATTTATCCAGGGGCAGGTTCACAGCTGGCACTCTGTGGTGTGGGGTCTGTAGTGTCGGAAGAGTGAATTTTTTCCGGTCTTCAAACAACAGGCTGTCAAAATCGTGCAACGAAGAATAATTCCTGACGTTTGCAATGCGGGTATCCATGGGCACCCGTCGTCACATGGTAAAAGCACATTCCAGATGGTTTTAGCCGAAAGTCTGCGGCCATTGGAATTACTACCTTTTGCTGAACATGCGTATCCCGTCGGTTCCCCTGACGAGCCTGACGTAGGCATCCGACACGCGACCCCGCCTGTTGGGATCGTTCATTTGTTTTCCCCAGCCGAAATATCGAATGTTTCCTTGCCTTGTTGAGACAGGCGGCAGACCTCGCGGACGGCCTGACTCGTGGCAGCACGGGTCTGCCTGGTCAGGTCGACCCCCAACACCGTCGGCTCCGGCCGACTCCCGTCAGCGAAGTCACAGTTTCCAGCGGATGTGAAACTGAGGAAAGCCCACGTTTCGTAGAGCACAAAACCCGAGAAACGCCCGTCCGCACGGACACGTTGAAACTCACCAGGCAGACCAGGATTTCCGTAGACGTACCGATTGACCGTCAAAGGAATTTCCCGTTGCCGGCAAGTTGTAATCATCTCCTGCGCCACCTGATCCCCGTCAAAGATGCCTTCAAACGGGACTCCAAATGTACGGAGTACCGCGCCATCGTCGAGCAAGCCCTGGTCGACCCACTTCCGCCACTGGAATTCCACGTTCGCGGGATAGGCCAATCGCTGCCTGGGGGCCCGCTCATCGGGGGGACGAAACCAGGCGCAATGCAACTTGATTCGCAAACGCTTTCCCGCCTTCGTCGTGGCAGCTTTCGCCCGTCGTAAAAATTCGGTGTAGGCGTCGCCCCGGATGCGCGCGATGGCGGTCAAAGAGGGTGTCGTGCCGACGGGTAGACCAGCCAGTACGGCCGGGTTGAACCCGTAGTCCTCCGGCGTGTCCGTGTGGGTGGAATGATTCGAGACCCGGATGTCGATCCCATCCACCCCTGCGGCGAGCATTTCCTGGATGCGGGACATCCAAAATTCCTGGACCTCTGGTTCGGTTTCACACAAAGCACCGGGCAGGTACTCGTTGCGGCCGCGCGCCATCGCAATAAAACCCTGGGCACGCGAAGTCCCGTTTTGGTCCCCCGGCTGGTTGGGCAGGTCCAGTGTGACCGGCTGGTGCCCGCGTCCCGTGTCGAACGCCAGGCCGCCTCGCCGGAAATCTTCCCACTCTGGAAACTGGACAGCCGTGCCACTGGCAAACACGGCGGGCATTTCCCGTCGCTGGAGGTCAAACACTTTCATCAACCGCGTGCCCGTGTTGGTGAAGTCGGACGCATCGTCAGTAACGTCTGTGGTCACCAGGACGTAGGGCGCGTCCAAACGCAGACCTGTGAGCTTCAGGACTCGCACGGGCGCACCACGGGCCGTCACCAACCAACCCCGATGATCACGAACTTCAGAGGGCGACGCTTCCACCGTCTCCTCGAACCGGAAATCGACCATTTGCCGCTGGTAACGGTAATTGAAGTCGCTGGTCCAGATTTGCAGATGCTCTTTGCTGACGCGAGTCGGAGAAGCATCCTGTTTCGTGAGGTGGATCGAACCGATCGTGAGCTTCTCTACATTGGTAAGAAGATCGTCATTGCGGCGACGGATACGGAGTTGCGGATGGCGGAGGACAAACGGATCGATCCAGGTCAGATAGCCACCCCGAAGTGGCAAACGAACCCACTGGCGAGCCTGAGGAGAACCTTCCGCCACGAAGGAACAAATGCCCGTTTCATACGGCTTGTAATTGGCGTAAAGCTCCAACCCGTGGCGGTGCGCCGCCTGCGTGGCCGCGCGCAGCGGGTTTCCCAGAACTGCCAGTGTGGCCGCATAGGCACGCCACTGGTGCATGTCGAAACTAAGTCCGTCGCTGTCACTGGATCCACCACGGATGCCAGCGGGCATGAAAAAACCTCCGTGACCATCTCCATAATCCGACCAAATAACGCGTTGGACTCCGGCTTGGGCCAGCGTGGCCATCATGGAATCCAGGTGGGCCGGCGTAATGGCAAACTCACAAGAGAGGGCATCATCGGGAAAGTCAACCAAGGTCTCCAGCACCATGGATTTGGTCTGCGTTTCGACCGGAGCACCTGCCAGGTTACCTGAGCGGCTGAAGAACAAAGAAGCAGATCCGAAAAGACAACACAGTATCCAAACAACAGGGTGGCAGAAATGACATTTTATTTCTTTGAATGTCATGGTGCGTCGAAATGGCTGACTTACTGAAATAAAAACACCTGGGCGGCGATTGTCTTTTCATCTTGTGGGACAACTTTTGGCGCCGGTGGCTCTGCGAACCTGGAACAACCACCTCTCAGTCAGGGGCCGCTGCAAGTTAGTTTCTCAAAAGTTCGCCTCAAACACATCTCTTCGAGACAACATCAACCCATCGAAGCGATCACCCGACAGTTCCGGCTTTTCCTGTTGACAGGTCCCTTGGGCGTGGAAAGCGACGTCAGGCCAGGATGTCATGGACCACGTGGCCATAGACGTCGGTCAAACGGAAATCGCGACCAGCATGGCGATAGGTGAGTTGCTCATGGTCCAGCCCCAAAATGTGCAGTATGGTCGCGTGCAAGTCGTACAGATGGACCCTGCCTTCCACCGGAAGAAAACCAAAATCGTCCGTTGCTCCGTACATCAGACCGGGCTTCACGCCACCACCGGCCATCCAGGCACAAAAGCTTTCCTGTTGGTGCTCGCGGCCGTGCTTTTCAATTGGAGAGGTGCCGGAAATATCCTGACTCCACGGAGACCGGCCAAATTCACCCGACCAGACCACCAATGTTTCGTCAAGTAGGCCGCGACGTTTCAGATCCTTGAGCAGACCCGCGATGGGCCTATCTGCAGCAGCACAACTATTTGGAATCGCGCTGCGAATATCACCGTGATGATCCCAGCCGCCCAAAGTAACCTGAACAAAACGCACGCCTGCCTCGCTGAATCGCCGAGCCAGTAGACAGGAGCGGCCCGTGAGGTCAGATTTCTTTTCACCAATACCGTACATCTCAGAGGTTTCCCGCGATTCATTCGACATGTCGAGAATTTCTGGTGTCTCATTTTGCATGCGGAAGGCCAGTTCGAAGGACTCGATAATACCTTCGATCTGAACGTCTGCTTCGACCCGCTTTAACAAGCGCTCATTCATCCGTTGCATAAAATCAATGCGCCGCCGCTGAGCAACCGGATCAGACTGGGGATCATTCAAGTACTTCACCTCCAAAGCTTTCTCCTTGGAAGGTGCCTTGAGAGGCATGCCTTGATGGGCCGCTGGCAGGAACGAGGAGCCGTACGTGCGCCGATCCGTAGGAGGTTGAATCGTAATGAAGCTGGGCAAGTTCGCATTTTCCGTACCCAGTCCATAACTGACCCAGGAACCGATCGAAGGCCGATTTTCAAGCAGAGAACCCGTATGGAACTGAAGCGTGGCCGGCGAATGGGCTTTGTTATCCGTATGCATGGCGCGCAGCAGGCACAGATCATCCGCAACACCAGCCAGATGCGGCATTAAATCGGAAATCATCATGCCCGAATCACCGCGTGGCCGGACAGGACGCACCGGCCCCATGGCGAGAAATTTGTCGACTCCCAGTCGAATCTGCTGGTCATCCACAGGAGCTTCCACGGTTTTTCCGTGATTCTTCGTGATGAGCGGCTTCGGATCGAACAGGTCCATCTGTGAAGGGCCACCGCCCATGAATAGAAAAATGACCCTTTTTGCCCGAGGGGTCAGCAGCGGCGCCCGGACGGCCAGCGGTTGGCTGGAAGCCCCAGCGGCAAGGCCTGTTACCATACTGTGCAAAGCCACGCCGCCAAAACCACAACCGGCTGCCTGTAACAGTTGACGACGATTCAGTCCAAAGCCTTTAACTTGATTCATGAGTGACTCAGCAAATGCAGGTGTTGGCAATTACAAACATCCCTGGTTGGTTTGGGAGTTAATCATTTCTGCGCGTGGCAAACCGGACAAGATCCGGCAGCATTGTTTCAATCAGTTCGTTCTCCACGTTTCATTAAACTTCTGTCTCACAATTTGACCCCTTCCCGTGAAGTCCTGTTAAGACCCCTTCAAGATCCCTAGTCCTAGAGTCTCATAAGAAAGTCACTGGAAGCCAGGAGTGCACGGCACAATTCAAACCATCCTTCTGAGCTGATATTATCCTTCTCGTCCCTGGAGGTGGCAAGGAACTGCCTCACATCCTCGACCTCTTCGGTGGTAATCGGCCGATTCAGCGTAGACAACCACAGTAATTCAAGTCGTTTCTTGTCAGTTTCGCTTTGTTTCACGACTCTGGTGGCCAGCGCCCTGGCGTGAGATTTTATTGCGGGACTGTTTAACAGGAACAAGGCCTGCGTCGGGACAGCGGTCACCGAACGCTGTCCGGCCAATTCGGCCGGATCCGTGAAATCAAAGACGTTGCGTAATTCGGCAGGCCCCGGCTGCGCTCCCATGCGGATCACAGGCAGATAAATGGTCCGCTGAAACTCCTGCCCGGGACGCCAGATGGTGAGCGAAAAATGAACAGGGTTTGGACTGGTTTCTTCAAAATTATGCACGTTCTCCGAATATTCCAAGGGCATCGCGGGTCCGCCGGTCGACGCAATCAACTGGCCACTGACGTCGAGAAACGCGTCGCGCAGTGACTCGGCTGACAAGCGTCTCCGCCGCATTTGCCACAGCAGACGATTATCCGGATCGACGCTGTAGGCGTAGCGGTCCAAGGTGCTGCCCATCCGATACGTGCGACTGAGTACCAGATTACGAATGAAACTTTTGGGAGACCAGCCTTGCCGCACAAAGCTTCCCGCTAGGTAATCGAGCAACTCGGGGTGGGATGGATTTTCTCCCCGGATACCAAAGTAGTCGATCGAGCGGACCAATCCTTCACCAAACAGTTTCTGCCAAAAACGGTTCACAGCGACTCTCGTCGTCAGGACATTTTCGGCACTGGCAATCCAGTCCGCCAATTGTCGTCGACCACTTTCGCCAGAGGGAATCTGTGGAACGGCGGTCGACATTACCCCCAAAAATCTACGTGGCACCGTGTCATCCAAAGCGCGTGGATTTCCACGAATGGTAATCCGCATGTCACTGGGGTGTTCCGCATCACGAACCGCATAGACTCTTGGAATCGACGGTGGCATGTATTTAGCATGAGCAACGGCATGCCCCAACCATCCAATTCGAACTTTGAGTTGCTCTTGCCACTCCACAAGTTTCGCCTGCAACGCAACCTTGGCCTCGCTTGTATCGCCGGCACCAGCCTCGATGAGTTCGTCCAGAACACTTTTGTAATTCATCGTAATCTTGCGATCATCCTGCAACTTGAGAATGGTCTTCGCGTGCGCAATGGACCGCTTGGCACGCACCATCTTTTGCGTTTCCGTTTCCGGAACTTCAATGGCAAGCACATCGCTCCACACCCCACGACTCAGCTTGTAGATCGATTCCGTGCTGTGGAAAAATCCTCCCAACGCGTAATAATCTCGCTGTGAGATCGGGTCAAACTTGTGGTCGTGACACCGCGCACAGCCGACGGTCAAACCGAGAAATGTCTGGGAGGTTTTTGCCACTTGCTGGTCGATCAAATCCACATGCAACTTGGCTTTATCGGCTTCCACGATGTCGATATGGTGGAGCACAAGAAATCCGGTGGCGGAGAGGTTTGTCACGCGTTCCTCAATCGTTTCGTAAGGTAACAGGTCCCCCGCAATCTGCTCGCGAATGAAGCGGTCAAATGGCTTGTCTTCATTCAGAGCATCAATGACGTAATCGCGATATCGCCAGGCATGTTCAGCAAACACCGAATTGGAAGTTCCAATCTCATCTGCGTAACCAACCAGGTCCAACCAGTGGCGAGCCCAGTGCTCGCCAAACTCGCGCGATTCCAACAAGCGTTCCACCACCGTTTCGAAGGCAGTTGGTGAATCATCTTCGACAAACTCCCGGATCTCCTGGACCGAAGGAGGCAATCCTGTCAGATCAAAACTGACCCGACGCAACCAGGTATAGCGATCGGCGTCTTCCACCGGTTTCAAACCTTCGCGCTCCAGGTGGGCGAGAATAAAAAAGTCGATATCCGACAGAGGCCAGGATTTATTTTGCACATCGGGAAGGTCAGGCGTCTTCACTGGTTGAAACGCCCAGTGATCTTTTCGAGCGACGACTGGACGGTTGGATTCCGGGAGCGACTCACCCTGCCTGGGATCCGGTGCACCCATCTGCACCCATTGGGCCAAGTCGGCAATCACCTGATCAGACAATTTTCCGCTGGGCGGCATCTCCAGGTCTTCGTAACGAACCGCTTTCAGCAGCAGACTCTCAGCAGGTTCCCCGGGAACAATCGCCGGCCCGCTGTCGCCCCCGCGCAACACCGTCTCACGCAGATCCAGACGGAGTCCACCTTTGGCCTCGTCTGCTTCCTGCGAATGGCACTCGTAACAGTGTTCAATCAACACCGGCCTGATCCGATTTTCAAAAAACTCCATCTGGCCGACCGGGACCGGAGAGTCTGCCTGCACCTGCTCTTGCGCTTGCAACAAGTCGACAACGAGAAACACGGTTCCAAATAACACCCAGTAGGAAATGTTCTTCGTTAATATCATTCTCGTGTGCCTTGAAGATCGGGGGAAGCTGCTTTTCTACTGCTGGAAAGAGCAGTACTTGGTGTGAGAAGATAACGTCTTTCCAGCCAGCAAACGTCGTAAATCGCGCAGCTCCAAGTGGACTTTATTATAGCGCCGCACTCCTCATCTGGCAACTGCGAGAATCAACCACTCTTAGCGGTCATGCCACACAAATAATGCTTTTACACAAGCACCTGGCCGCGTGCGCAGAAACTCGAATAATCGTCCAAGACCCTACTTCTCGTCACGCGTCAGCAGCGGAAAAGCGTCCGTGCGGAAAGGTGACGCCGGCAGGCCCGCGGCGTTCACTAAATTTGGCTGCGCCGAATCGTAGAAAGCAAATCTGGCAGCGACCGGGTTTCTAACGGCAGCACTGCGCACCAACACGGTATCACCGTCGATCGTCGCATCCGCTGGCAGAAAGTAACCGTTCGCTGCAGCCACCGTGAATTCTTTCAATGGCTTACCGTCAGCCGAACGCAACCCCTGCTCCGCGTAATCAAATTGCAAACGGACCGTATCGTCTTCGATCTCCATGGAACGGTAGACCGGGCCGGAGGGCACCACCTGCTGGCCATACGTGTCCGCCAGCGCCCAGAGAGCCAGCCGCCTGCCCACATCAACCTTGTTGGTGGGATGAATATCCTGCAGCAGCGTGATGTCCGTCGTGACCACCATGCCGGTGTTGCGCACCGTACGAAAGGTCTTCAACTGGCTGTCCCAGAGTTCGGCGCAGTTTTGGGGGTGCTGATTACCGTACCGAAACGGCGCCAGCTGGACAAACAGGAAGGGAAACTCCCTTTGTCCCCAACGAGTCCGCCAATCATCAATCATCGTCGGAAATAATTCCGCATACTGTGCGGCCCGACTTACGTTGGATTCACCCTGGTACCAGATCGCCCCGCGAATCCGGCAGGGAACCACTGGTGCCACAGTCGTGTTGAACAACACGGCGCCGCGGTGAGGAGTCGACGGGTCCTGATTTGCATCCGTACGCTTAAGAATTGCTGAAAACTCGTCATTAGCAGCCAGGGCCTCGCGACTTGTCCAGGCCTCACACACGGTTCCCCCCCAGGAAAGATTAACCAGTCCGACCGGTACATCAAGTTTGCGGTGAAGTTCCCTGCCAAAAAAATATCCGACCGCGGAAAAATCGGCGACCGTCTCTGGACTGCAGACCACCCACTCTCCGCCAGTCAAGTCGTCCTGCGGCTCGGTACTGGTGTGGTGTGGTGCCTTGATGGTCCGGATCATCGAATGGTCGGCCGACGCAATTTCTTGTTCGGCGTTGTCCGATCGTTTCACCGTCCATTCCATGTTCGACTGTCCTGAACAAATCCATACTTCACCCAACCACACATCCTCAACGAGCAGTTCGTTGTCCCCCTGAACCCGTATTTGATGCGGCCCGCCAGCGGGCAATTTTCCAAGCTGCACCTGCCATCGGCCGTCTGACCCGGTTCGAGTGTGCGCGCTGGAGTGGCTTAACGACACGGTGACATGCTCCTCGGGATCTGCCCAACCCCAGATTGAAATCGAGCGGTCACACTGGAGAACCATATGATCACTCAAAATCCGCGGCAGCCTGACATTGGCACCGGCCTCGCAAACGAAACATCCCATCAACAAGAGAAATAAAAGAACACAGCGCGCAAAGCATTGCATGGTAAAACTCCTGGTTGTTCGATTCAATCAAAACTCGCTTCAGTACCGGCCACGCCCCATCGTACTCCGTCCTTCCGTTCGACGTCCAGCAGCGGAAGGAAAAGGGCGTCGCAAGATCACCCGGGGCGTCACCAAATGAACCTACAACATTTGACACCGAACGAAGTCACAGTTCAAATGGCCGCGCGATGGTAGCAACCATTTCTCCCTGAGCAGTCAGTGGTATCGCACGGCGAGTAATCACAAACCCGGTAGTTTCGGCCCGCACGGGTACGGGCGGCCTGGAAATCATTTCCAAGTCATGGACTTGTCCAAGGACCTGGCCGATTTCCACATCGTCGCCAAGCTCACAAAACGGTTCAAAGATACCACTGACTGGTGACATAACGTAGTCACGCGTGTCATCCGAGGCAACCACTTGTGGCTCCACCGCAGGAGGAGCAGTCGCTGGTTCCGCCAGAATTCCCAGCCAATGAAGCACGTTGCGGAGTCCGGTCTCGGTGATCTGCAACATTTTGACACCAAACTGCGCCCGACCGCCTACCTCTGTTCCCAACGTGACTTTGCCTAACTTTTCGGCGTAGGAAGGCAGCAGTCCCTCCCCAGCCACATCACGATAGATAAACACCATCGGCGCTCCCCACGACTTGCCTGCTGCCAACATGCGCTTCATCTGATCGTCATCCTCGACACGGTGCATGTTGACACATGGCAGGAAGTGATTCGACACGCCACCTGAATGAACATCTACGACCAAATCCGCCTGGCCGATAATCTTCGTCGACACGTAATGCGCAATCATTCCCGTGAGCGAGTCATGACGACTGCCGGGAAAGGCGCGATTCATGTTAGCTCCATCTATCGGTGACAAACGGGTTCCTGCTGTTACCGCCGGACGATTCAACATGGGCACCATGATGACACGTCCGCGGATGGACTGAGGATCAAGTTCCCGCGCCAATTTCATCAATGCCACAGGACCTTCAAATTCGTCACCATGGTTACCGCCAAACAACACCGCGGTCGGTCCATCTCCATTACGCACATTCACGACGGGGATGAAGTACTGTGCCCAACCGGCCGAATTCGTCGAAACCGGAACTTGAATCCTCCCAAACTGTTTTCCATCCCGATCGTGATCGACGTCCGTACTGACCAGGCTCTCCTCAGTCATCTTTGTTCTCCGTGTTCGTCGTCGGGGACTTGAACCAGCAAACGCATCCGTCTCAACGACGGTCGCGTCATCCTACTGACGGCCCGGGCGCCAGGGAAAGGCCCCCTGTTACGGGCCGCTGGAAAGCAACCCTTCCGGGAAATCGAAGACTCGCTTAAAAAGGAGGGTGTCATGCGGGCGTAACTGGCACGGCACACTGAAAACCCTACTCCCGGGAACTCTCTATCTGCTTCCGGACCGGCTGGTCGTCCCCGGGCCGCACCCTTTTCTTTTGGCGGAACCTGTAACCTGCTATGCTTGGAGGCACCTTTACGAGAGGGGAAATGACGTGAACATTGGCAGCCTCCTGACATTGTCCGCTCAGAATCGGCCCGCCAACCTGGCGGTTGTTCAGGGCGCCTACCAACTTAACTACAAGCAGTTCAACGCGCGCGTCAATCGACTGTGCAACGGGTTACAGCGACGGATTTCCACATCGGATGGAAACGTGGCAATCCTGATGTACAACTGCCCTGCCATGCTAGAGGCCATGTTTGCCGCATTCAAAGCGGGTTTCGGCGTGGTTCCGATTAACTTTCGCCTGCACCCGAACGAGTTCTCATTCATCATCAACGATTCCGAGGCTGAAGTTCTGATTGTCTCGCCCGAGTTCAACGAACAGGTAACTCGTATTCGTGGCCAATTACCTCGTGTTCGCAACTTCATCACCACCGCCGGTAGTCAAGAGGAAGACTGGCTGAATTACGAATCGATCCTGGCTTCAGAACCGGAGCATTTTGAAGATGTTCCAACCGCACCCGACGATGTTGCCTGGCTGTTTTACACCTCGGGGACCACGGGAGTTCCCAAAGGTGCGATGCTCACACATCGGAATTTATTTGGTATGACAGAGCGATTCTACAGTGACCTGTGCCATAATTTCGGCCACCAGGAAGTCATGCTGCACGTCGCCCCGTTGTCGCACGGAAGCGGGTTGTATGCGTTGCCAAACGTCGGTCGTTCTGCATCCCACATTTTCCCGGAAACCGCATCCTTTGATCCGGAGTTGACGCTCCGGTTGATCGACACTCACCATGTCACCAATTTGTTTGCCGCCCCCGCTATGATCCGGCGACTGATCGAAAGTCCTGCGATCGATCACTGCAGCCTCAATAGCCTCAAAGCGTTCGTCTACGGAGGGGCGCCAATGATGGTCGAAGACCTGAAAAAATCCATCAGAAAATTCGGCAATTGTCTGGTTCAAATCTACGGGCTCGGTGAAACACCGATGACCATCACCTATCTTCCTCAGGAAGATCATCGGTTACAGGGCAGTTCATCACAATTGAAACGGCTCGCATCGGCTGGTGTGGCGCGTACCGATGTCGATGTGGCAATTGTCAATGAGGAGGACCGGTTTCTGGAGACCGGTGAATTGGGAGAAGTGGTCACGCGGTCCGATGTGATGATGAAAGGCTATTGGAAGAATCCGGAAGCAAGCGCACAGGCATTGCGAGACGGTTGGTTGCACACCGGAGACGTAGGCTATTTCGATGACGACGGATACCTGTTCTTGATGGACCGCTCGAAGGACATGATCATCAGCGGAGGTGAGAACATCTACCCCCGTGAAATCGAAGAAATAATCATTCAACACCCCGCGATACGGGAAGTGGCGGTGATTGGAATTCCCGACGAACAGTGGGGAGAATCCGTCAAGGCGATTGTGGTTCTTGTGCCAGGGCAACATGTCGACGAAGGCGAATTGATTGCATTTTGTCAAAATTATATCGCCAGTTACAAGAAACCGAAGTCGGTCGATTTTGTGACAGAATTACCAAAGAACAACTACGGAAAGATTGTGAAGCGTGAACTGCGTGAACCCTATTGGAAACGCGAACAACGAGAAATCTAAGTCGATGGGTCCGTCTGAACGATGGCTCAGCCACCCACGGAACAGGTAGAACCCGACTTCCCCGGTAGCCAAATCGAACCGGGAACCGTTGTTGGAGTTGCCCCTGATGTCAGTCCGGACAGGCGCGGCGCACGCTTTCACCTGGCGATAAAAGCAGCCCGACAGTTCCCCGTGCCCCGGCTAGATGTCGGGAAACATCTCGCAAAAAGAGTCTGGAACGCCACGTCTGGAACAGCGGCATCACTTTTCAGAGAACAATCAGGCAACCCGGGATTGCTTCAGTGTCACCTGATCGTAGCCGTTCCTCGCTACGAGACTGATCTGGTATCGTTGTGCGAAGCTTACAACTTCCGATTGATCCAGCAGAATCGTTTTGTCGGCCTCGATGGCTAGCACACGACCACCCGCCTGGGCCACGGTTTGCAGGGTCGAAACTCCAATCGTGGGAACGTCAAATCGCATGTCCTGCTGTGGTTTGGACACCTTCACCACAGTGAACCCGCCTGATGGACACAGTCGTCCCGCACGACGAATGCACTCGTCAGTTCCTTCAATCGCCTCGGCAGCAAGTACTGCCTGACCCTGCACCACAACAGTCTGCCCGATGTCAAGGCGACCAAGTTCTTTGGCCATCGTCCAGGCAAACTCAATATCTCGCTCCTGTCTCGCGCTGAGCCGGGGGCCGGCAACCAATCCCGACGTCGCCAGTAACTCCGGAACCAGGTCGGTCGCCGGTACAATCTCAACGTCATTGCGGGCTGCCAAATCAACCACCGCTGTCAATAACGTGTCGTCTTTACGGTCTTTCTTTAAAGAACAGAAATGGTGATAGAATGTCTTGATGGCAGTCAGGTCGGGGAAGTGTTTTACCCACTCAAAACGACCAATGAAACGCGTCTTGTGAATCTTTCCTGCAAGTGCCACCTGGCTTACGCCATGCCGGCGAAAGTACCGCACATGGCCACCCAACTTCGCCACACCCATTTCACAACTGTGATCGACAATCTGTCGCAGCGCGGGGTCAGCGTGGTCTTTGATCGCCACGCAATAAACCTGATAGCCAAGCTTCTTCAGTGAGGCAGCAAGGACCACCGGATAGCGACCCCAGCCAGCCACCAGTCCAATTTTTCCAGCACCTGCAGCAGCTTTTTGAAAATTGCTCATGGGTTGGGAACTCCACCTGTACGTTACTAGGCCGCATCCTGACGCGGGGCAGTTGGTTCTTGCGATTTCATCAACGCCACCGCTTTTTCCAACCGCTTCAAAGCCTTTCGCATCTCGGGCAACCGTATCAGCGCTGCAATCATTCCTATTTGTTTCCGAATCGGAGTTGCCGGAATTCCGGCATACACCCCCTGGTCCGGTATATCGGCCATCACCCCTGCCTTGGCACCCAGCATGCATTGATGTCCGATGTTCACGTGATCTTTCACCCCAACTTGCCCCGCAAACACCGAGTAATCTCCAGTCGTGACACTTCCCGCAATCCCCACCTGTGAACAGAAAATATTGTGCCGACCAATGCGACAATTATGTGCAATCATCACCTGGTTATCGATCTTGGTTCCGGCACCGATGACCGTTGCATCGTACGTCCCCCGGTCGATGGTTGTACAAGCTCCGATCTCGACATCTGCCTCAATCTCCACAAACCCCAATTGAACGGACAGCTGATGACGACCTTCCACCATCTCGTAACCAAATCCGTATGCACCCAGCACGGCTCCTGCGTGAATCACAACCCGAGGACCGACCACCGTATTTTCATACAGGACAACGTTAGGGAAAAGTGTCACATTCTCTGCCAACTTGCTGCCCGCCATGATGTGCACACCGGAATAAATTCGTGAACCGCGACCGATTTCCACATCGTCACCGATCGTGACACCCGGGTAGATGTCAACCTCTGAGCCTATCTGCGCCGTGGGACTGATATGCGCCGCAGGGCTGATACCCATGGCATCCGGCACACGTGGTTTTCGAAAATGGGATACGACTTTGGTAAACGCCACCTGGACGTTGTCCACTTGTATGCAAGGTTTGTCATCGGGCCGCAAATCAGTGCTCACAATGATGGCAGCGGCTGCCGATTCGTTGCATGCTTGCAGAAACTTCTCACCATCCGCCAAAGAAATGTCTGCTGGCCCGGCATTGGCAAGTGTCGCAGCATCAGAAATCTGCAGCGACCCATCCCCGTGAAGTTGGCCATCGACAAGCGTGGCAAGTTCCTGAAGTGTCATCTCCATCTTGCCGGATTCCTTTCCAGCCAGCAGATCTGCTAGGGAACACTTGCACCCACGACACATTGGCTTGGCAATGCTGGCAGTTGCGCCAACCGGAGCCTCTGGGAGCGACGGTATAGTAACTGGACACTCCGACAACGACAAGAGGAAGCTCGTAGAAAGACCCGGACACCGCTTGCAGAAAAATTCGTCCGTGGACGACCTTTTCCGGTCAACAGGCGCTGGCTAGCACACGAACCCGTACACTTCACTCGACTAATTCAAGCGTACCCCACAGGCTAGGGTCTTCCTGAAACCGAAACTCGCTGCCCAGGCTCAACGTTTGCCAGCCGAGTTCTCGGTCGACGACAGCATAAGTGAAGCCGAGACGCGGATGGTCGACCGGGTTAAATCCCGTCAACGCCTTCACAGGAATGTGACATTCCAGGAAATATCCATCGATGCGTTTTTCCCGGCGGACTTCCAAATCCCCCGGCCGAATTGGTTTGGCATTTTCCCGCGCGCGGTGAATCAAAAGCTGATCCGCAAAAGGCTCATCCAGCATTCTGCCACCCCCGGCAGGAAGAAACACAAAGCGATGACAAAAGCGGCTGGCCCGGTGGATGTTGTGCGTATCACGAGTATCGATCCACAGTTGCAATCCATCGCTGTCATCCAAACGCGATTCTCGGCACCAGGCGGGTTGTTTTTTTCCTTCGACACGCACAGTGAAGTAGAGTCCCTGAGCGTTCCAAGCTGCACGTAAGTCGGCAAATGGAGCGCGAGCTTCCAATTCTCCAAAACAAGGCAAGCGGTGGTTGGCATCCAGTTCCAGACCGGTCGCCGACCAGTTTCGTGCGGTTACGAGACAGGGGATGGAAAATCGAAACAGGAAATTGGGAGCGAGAAGCGGTTCAGACATAACAACACTTAGGAGAACTTTGCGGCCTTCTGTGCAGAGATGATCGAAAGATGTTCGCTTAAAAATTCGGGTAGATTTCCTTGTTGCAAATCCTCAACCGTCTGAAGACGCAGTTTCACCACATCCTTGTCTCTTCCCATCGTATCAAGTTCCCGAGAGACCCCAAGTTCCGCAATGCGTCCCAAAGTACAATTTCCTTTTGGTCCTGTCAGGTACAAGTCCACTCCGGATAACTTCTTAGTGAAAATACTTGCCCAGGGCTCCTTCTGACCTTGCACCATCAGGTGCACCACTTGTTGGTTATTCCAAAGAAATTGCCCTTCAGGAACTGTTTCCCGCAACATCTCACATAATTCTTCCAACAGGTCCAGGTCCCATTGAATTCGCTTGCCAGGAGGAAATCCTTTCCGCGACCAATGCCAACGCTGTCCGAGCTTTTTCCAAGGCATAATGTCATCCGGGTTGCTGGCTGCGCGCTCGGTCATTTTTTTAAATCCCGCCTGGGCTCGATCCAGGAAGTGCCAGAACTCTGGCGTGTCTATTTCTTTGAAGGAGTGGGCCTTGATCTGTACTTCCTGCCAGGGGCCGCGCAGATTTTTACATTGCACTCGCGGTTCGTTCCCATAGACCGGGATCTCTTCCAAATCATTGAACGACTTGAGCTTCAGATCCTCTTGCAAATCACCACGTCGAAACGTGTTTTTGGCAACACGAAACTTCAATTTCACAAACCACGTCTCACCCGTAATTGCGTGAATAAACCAGCCATCACTCTTTTTGGAAGCCGCTATTTCGACCACGCTTCGCGCCTTCCAATCAATCGGGCTGAATTCCCCACTTTCCTGGACCCGCTCAACGATTTCACTCAGGATCCTACCGTCCCAGCGGCATGAAAGACCGTCACGACCAACTCGATCCTGCGTGTGCCAACGTTGCCCGTCCAGTTCCCAGGGCATTTTTTGATCTCGTCCTACCTCCGTGATATCGAGATCCCCGTTTTGCTCCCGTGTTTCGGCAGCCAGGTTGTGTGCTTCCCGTTTCTCATAGGGACCCGCAGCCAACACATCGGCTAAAACGATCCCTGTGTAACTAACAATTGATTTGCTGGTACCATTTGACTTCGTGCTTTTCTGATCTTGTCCATTGGTCTTGTTTGTGTCGGATTTTCGTCGCAAGGCAACCCGGCCATGACGTTTGGTAACCCGAACCAGATCTTCAGGAGTGCCGACAGCAACCACCCGGCCTCCTTGTTCACCCGCTCCGGGACCCATATCAATCACCCAATCCGCCGATTTCACAACATCCAGATTATGTTCGATAACGACAACCGTATTTCCTAAGTCGACCAGCCGGTGCAACACGTCAAGTAGTTTCCTCAAATCATCGAAATGCAGTCCGGTTGTCGGTTCGTCCAGCAGATACAAAGTCCGCCCCGTATCGGGACGCGACAACTCGGCCGCCAGTTTCACGCGTTGGGCTTCACCACCGGAAAGGGTGGGAGCCGGCTGTCCCAACGTCAGGTAGTCAAGTCCCACATCACACAACGTCTGCAACGTGCGACGAATTTTTGAAATGTTGTCGAATAGTTTCAATGCTGCACCACAAGGCAACTTCAGTACATCATCAATGGACTGTCCGTGGTATCTCACGGCCAGTGTCTCCGTGTTGTATCGCCGACCCCGGCAGGTGTCACATTCAACCCAAACATCCGGGAGAAAGTGCATTTCGATGCAAATCTGGCCGTTCCCTTCGCACTCTTCACAGCGCCCACCCGGTACATTGAAGCTGAAGCGACGTTGCGTGTATCCACGTAATTTGGCTTCCGGAAGTTGTGAAAACAACTGACGAATCAAGTCGAACACACCGGTGTAGGTGGCAGGATTCGAATGCGGGGAATTCCCCAAGGACCGCTGATCTACACGAATAACCTTGTTGATATGCTGGATTCCCAGAATGGTTTCGTGCACACCCGGAGTGGTGTCAGCACGGTGCAGCGTTCGCGCAAGAGCGTTGTATAACACCTCGTCGACCAGTGAGCTTTTGCCACTTCCGCTAACCCCGGTGAATGCCGTCAAGGTACCGAGGGGTATGCGAACGTTAATATTTTTGAGATTGTTCTGGCGTGCGCCTCGAATTTCGATCCAATCCGTCCGGGGGTTGGAATCAAGTGCAGACGGTGAAGAATCCCGCTTTGAATTCGTGGCCCCGGATTTCATCCGGCGGTCGCTCGGAATGGGAATCGACTTTTTGCCTGACAAATAGGGACCCGTGACGGAGGCGCGTCGTTTGGTGATCTGTTCCGTGGTACCCTTGGCCACCACTTTACCGCCGTGAATGCCCGCCCCCGGACCAAAATCGCGTATTTCATCCGCATTCTGCAAGACCTCGCGGTCATGTTCCACAACCACTAGAGTGTTTCCCAAATCACGCAGTTTTTTCAGCGCTGCGAGCAAGCGATGGTTGTCTTTGGCATGCAATCCAATGGTCGGTTCATCGAGTACGTAAAGCACGCCACAGAGTCCGCTACCCAGTTGACTTGCCAATCGAATTCGCTGAAATTCCCCACCTGATAATGTCGCGGCGGATCGACCCAACGCAAGGTACTCCAGTCCGACATCGCAGAGAAATTGAACGCGACTCTTGATCTCGCGCACCACCTCGCCAGCAATCTTGCGCTCGCGCGAGTCAAACTTCCACCCGCAGATGGTCCGCTGGATGTCGTGCAACGGCATTCGAGACAAATCGGCCACCGTTCGTCCCCGGAATCTCATGGCGGACGCATCGTCGCGCAGTCGGCTTCCTTCACATGTCGAACATTCCACTTCGTCCACTAAATGATCCAGCTTCGATCGAAAACTGGGCGAGAGTCGGGACGCCTCTTCCAAGGCAGGATAGATCCCCTTGAATTGAAAGCGAAACAGTGGCCTGCGACGGGACTGTTTCTTTGACGATCGTGAACCTTGTCTACTCCGTGCCTTCTGTGTCAGCGGTTTTTCCGAAAAGACCTCGTACCACTCCTCCTCGGTACCGTGCATCACCAATCGCCGCTGCCGCGTGGTAAGTTGATCAAAGGGCACATCCAGGGGAATTCCTGTTTTCCTGGAAAACGCCTGCAGCATCCACTGAGACACCGGCATATCCAAGCGAGGCCAGATGTTGAGCGCCCCGTCCTGCAAACTCAAATGCGGATCGTTAAGTAGCGCCGCAGGATTGGCGCCAACCTGTGTTCCCAAGCCTTCACATTCCGGACACCAGCCTAGTTGGCTATTGAAGGAAAAATTATGAGGCGTCAAATGCTCACAGCTACGGCCACAACGATCACACGATAGATGCTGACTGTGGGTGACAACGTCCCAGCGAGATTCTTCTGTGTCCTTTTTCTGGTAGGCCACCCGCAGCAGACCGCGCCCCAGAGCCAATGAGCCTTCAATACTTTCTGCAATCCGAGACCTCGATTGGTCGTTGATCACGACCCGGTCAACGACAATCTCGACTTCATGTTTTCGCCGTCTATCAATCGCTGGAGGATTGTCAAGCGAATGCGTGGTACCATCCACACGAACACGTACGTATCCTGCAGCGCGACATTCCTCCCAAAATGTTTCGTACTGTTGCCCAACTTCAATCTCAACAGGGGCCAGTAAATAGAGCTTCGTTCCCGCCGGTTCCGACAGGACCTTGTCGATAATTTCATCGGTGGTCTGAGTCCCAATCGGCAGATCACAGTCGGGGCAAAAGTATTCCCCCAAACGAGCCATGAGGATGCGCAGATAATCATAAATTTCGGTGACCGTCCCCACCGTGGAACGAGGTGTGTGCCCCACATGACGCTGTTCGATCGCAATAGCGGGTGACAATCCCTCGATGCGGTCCACCTGCGGCTTTGGCATTTGCGAGACAAATTGTCGGGCGTAGGAACTTAAACTTTCCACATACCGCCGCTGTCCCTCGGCATAGATCGTGTCCATTGCCAAAGATGTTTTCCCCGACCCACTGGGACCGCAGAATACCGTCATCTTGTCTCGGGGAATCGTGACGTCCACATGCTTCAAATTGTGCTGCCGAGCACCCTGCACTACAATTTGTTGACTGACGGACAACTTCCTTTTTCCACGGCTTGTGGATTTTTTTCCATTCTTGGGCAACTCGGTTGATTTCAAATCTCCACGCATGTGCCTGCTGAGGGCCACCGAAGTGTGCATTGGACCTTGCCGGCTCGGACCAGCTATGGCAGATTTTTCTGACTTCTCATTCGGCTGAACAAGCTTCACCAGATCTTCAGGAGTCCCCGTCGCCACCACCTGGCCCCCCGCAGCTCCACCTTCAGGTCCCAGGTCAATGACCCAGTCGGCTGTTTTCACGACATCCAAATTGTGCTCCACAATCACGACGGTGTTGCCCACTTCCACAAATCCTTGCAGCACTTTTAACAACAGCTTGATGTCCGCAAAGTGCAGACCGGTTGTCGGTTCGTCCAGAAGATACATGGTGCGGCCCGTACTCCGTTTTACCAATTCACGAGCCAGTTTGATCCGTTGCGCCTCTCCTCCGGATAAAGTGGGTGAAGGCTGCCCCAGTTTGAGATAATCGAGGCCGACGTCGTGGAGCGTCTGCAATTTTTTCTGAATTTTGGGAACATTCGCGAACAACTCAAGTGCCTGTTGAATATCCAGTTCAAGCACATCGGCAATGGTCTTTCCCTTAAAATGGACTTGCAGGGTTTCGCGGCTGAATCGATGCCCTTCACAAACAGGACACTTGACCCATACATCGGCCAGGAAATCCATCTCCAGTCGAGTAGCCCCATTTCCTTCACATGCTTCGCAACGGCCGCCCTTTACGTTAAAGCTGAATCGCCCAGGTTTATATCCCCGACGTTTGGAGTCAGGAAGCTGGGAATAGAGGCTCCGAATCTCATCAAAAACTTTAATGTAAGTCCCTGGATTGGAACGCGGAGTGCGTCCGATGGGAGACTGGTCGATGGCAATCAATTTGTCGAGATGTTCCAGTCCTTCGATGCGGTCATACCGACCAGGTTCACCCTGCCCTCCGTTCAGATCACGGCGCAACGCTTCACCGATAATTCGATTCACTAACGAACTTTTTCCCGATCCGGACACTCCCGTAAAACAAACGAGCCTACCTAAGGGAATTTCAACATCGATGTTTCTCAGATTGTTCTCGGCCGCCCCGAGAATGCGCAAACATTGTTTGTCTTCTGATCTCCTTGAAGAGGGCACCTCGATCGCTTGTTTTCCCGAAAGGTACTGGGCGGTGATGCTTTTACGAGAAGCCAGAATTTCGTCCACAGATCCACTCGCCACAACATGGCCACCGCGAACCCCCGGGCCAGGTCCGAAATCGATCAAATGATCCGCGCTCCGCATCGTCTCCTCATCATGCTCGACGACAACCACCGTATTGCCCATGTCTCGGAGTTGCGTCAGGGTCTGCAGTAACCGTTCGTTATCACGCGGATGCAGACCAATGGAGGGTTCGTCCAGAATGTACAAGACGCCGACCAGCCCGCAACCAATCTGGCCTGCCAGGCGAATCCGCTGGGTCTCCCCTCCCGAAAGCGTGGGCGCGGTGCGCTCGAGGGTGAGGTAGTCGAGTCCGACATTCGTCAAGAAACCAAGTCGTCCGCGGATCTCCTTGAGCGCTTCGCTAGCAATCAGGGAACGCGTCGCATCGAGCTCCAGATCGCTGAAGAACAGGGCTGCATCGGAAACCGCTAAAGCACAGACTTCCGGTAGCGACCGGCTAGGATTGTCAGCAAAACCAGGATGATTGCTGTGAAGACGAACGGCTCGAGCTTGGGAAACAAGCCGCTCGCCATGGCAATCGGGACAACCAATCGTACTCATGTACTTTTCCAACTGCCGCAAATGTATTTTGCCGTCCGTATTCCGATATTTGGACAACAAAGTCGGTATGATGCCTTCCCAGGTACCTCCATACTTCTGAGGCCGCTCTCCACCGCGCCAGGCAAAAGTGATGTGAGTGTCGGCGGAACCCCACAACCAGATGTCCCGCAAAGAATCCGGCAGATCGCACCAAGGAGTTTCGAGCATCTTTCCCGGAGCGATCTCTTGTAACCGCTCGATTGAATCCGCGACTCCTTGATAGATGTGTCGCTTCCACCGACCCAGGTCAGACCAACGCCCCAAAATCTCAAAACATCCCTGCTGAAAAGAACGCCGGGAATCCGGGACTAGCAGATCGGGATCAAAAGTAAACATCTGCCCCAGGCCGTCGCATTCAAAACACATTCCCTGAGGACTATTGAAGCTGAACAGTTGGGGAGAGGGCGGTTCAAAACTCAGACCGCAACTTGCACATGCATAATTCGCCGACAGCGTATAGTCCCCGGGCCGAGTTCGACGGCGTCTCGGACGAGTCCGTCGCGTGTGCCCAGTCGCCTCCGTGGGGGTTCCGCCCAGCGGATCCTGAGGAGCAGCTTGAGATCGGCCTTGATCGACATGGACAATGAGATTCCCCTGTCCCAGCTTCAGAGCCAGTTCAACCGCTTCGGCCACCCGGGAACGAATTCCCTTTTTGATGGAAAAACGGTCTACGACAACTTCAATGTCGTGGCGCATCTGTCGATCCAGATTTAAATCTTCGGACAGAGCAACGATTTCACCATCCACACGGGCCCGCACATATCCCTGTTTCAACAGATCGTCAAACAGATCTCGATACTCACCTTTCTGACCTCGAATGATGGGAGCCAAAATCGCTAATTTGGCTTCGGATTTCGACTGAAGAATACGTTCGACAATCTCTTCACGAGTCTGTGCGGTGATCTGTTGGTTGCACTGAGGGCAGTAACCCGTCCCGACACGGGCATAGAGGACTCGCAAGTAGTCGTAGATTTCGGTGATTGTCCCCACCGTAGAACGTGGATTGTTGCCAGCCGTTTTTTGAGAAATCGAAATCGAAGGACTGAGCCCCCCAATGAAATCCACATCGGGCTTGGGCATCTGACCCAGGAACTGGCGGGCAAAACTCGACAGGCTTTCAACGTAGCGTCGCTGCCCTTCTGCATACAATGTGTCAAATGCCAATGAACTCTTGCCCGATCCACTGACACCAGTCAGGCAAATCAGCTGGTTGCGAGGCAAGACGACATCCACATTTTGAAGATTGTGCTCGCGAGCACCCCGTATGACGATATCTGCAGCAGGCATGAACTGAACCTTGGCGATGGACGCAAGGGTTTCGTGGAAAAACCATGTATTTTAGACCAGCAGGCCCCAAAGCAACAGGGAGATTAAAAACCAATGATGATCTGACCGGAAAAAGCCTTGACAACGACTGCTCGCAACTCAAATCAGCCCGTATTTCCCTTATGTTTCTCCACACCGCTTGGACCCGTTTGGTACTAGAGCACCGTCAAGGATTGGATCACCCAAACTCAACCACACCCGACACCAGCTTCCTGTCGGACGGAAATCTAAATTTCCCCAGCCGGCTTCAGCATGATGACGGACAATCCAGCGATTGTTAAAACCGTCTTCCCAATACAATTGTCACGACACAAGTTCGATCAGAACGCGTGCGTGCCATTGCCGATCCGACATAATCTTCAGATGCCAGACTGCGGCAACACTTCGTCATGACATCCTGGTGTTTCACTGCAGGCCGTTATGGGACCTGTCAACATCACCTTTGGTTCAAAACCTGACGGCGGTCTTCATGGCACCATCAGCCGCGAACATTGCCTCTTCCAAAACATGCGCAGCGGAAACAAAGTCCCTACGGGCCATGAGAGAAGATTACTTGTTGTTTCCGCCTAGCAGTAGTACAATCAGGGACTCGTTTTTTACGTTCAGATGGAGCACTCTTATGTCAATTCGTGTTGCGGTTAATGGTTTTGGACGCATTGGACGACTCACTTTTCGTAACCTGATGGCGCGAACTGACGAATTCGAAGTGGTCGCGGTCAATGACATTACCGACAACAAGACGCTTGCCACCCTGCTCAAATACGATAGTACCCACCGACGCTACCCGGGGGAGGTCGATTTCGATGAGGAGCATTTAATCGTTGATGGCAAGAACATTCGTGCTTTGGCCGAACGCAATCCGGCTGAGTTGCCATGGGGCGAATTGCAGGTGGACGTGGTGGTGGAAAGTACTGGCATTTTCACCGCTCGCGGAAGTAACGGAAAACCCGGATACGCGACCCATCTCGATGCAGGAGCTAAAAAGGTCGTCCTCAGCGCTCCCGCCAAGGACGATCCTGACCTGACCTGTGTGCTGGGAGTCAACGATGATCAACTGACCGCTCAGATGCGCTGCGTTTCAAATGCCAGCTGTACTACGAACTGTCTGGCGCCCGTCGCAAAAGTACTCAACGATCAATTCGGTATCGAATCAGGATTGATGACCACCGTGCATGCCTACACCAACGATCAGCGCGTCCAGGACATGCCACACTCTGACCCCTACCGGGGTCGTTCAGCAGCACAGAATATCATTCCGTCCTCCACCGGTGCTGCCAAGGCGGTCGGGTTGGTGATTCCGGACTTGCAGGGAAAGCTGACTGGCATGGCCTTGCGTGTGCCCGTGGCGACAGGAAGCGTTGTCGACCTGACCGCCAACCTGTCATCAGCGGTGACCGCAGGCGATATCAATTCGGCCATGCAAGCGGCGGCGCAAGGACCCCTGCAAGGTATCCTCTCCTACTGTGAAGATCCCATTGTTTCGACCGATATCATTGGGGATCCACATAGTTCCATTTTCGCTGCTGACTACACACACGTGCTGGGTGACAAAGGTAAACTTGTCAAGGTAATAAGCTGGTACGACAACGAATGGGGCTACAGTTGCCGAACCGTCGACCTGGTCGCCCGCCTGGGAAGCTTGTAATCCGAGGTTCCCGGGAAATCTCACGAACCGCACCTCTTGCTGAGTGCTCAGAAGTCCCTGCCGTCTTGAGCGACGAAGCAGTGGCCACTTACTCAAAAAACAACAATCCAAACCCTTCCGGAATGACTTCCACATCGGCTGGTGAATTCCAAGCTTGGAAACCGACTCCGGGTACCACTCTTTGGATTCCCATGGCCCAAACCGCGCGAGACGAGGGAACCTCTCGAACCAGTTCCGAAAGCGGAATGGCTGCTTCAATGGTCCACTGCGTTCGATCCCGGTCGGCAGCAACATACCAACTCGGGTTCCAGGCGACATCGCCAAAACATTCCTCTCTCGTCCAGCCGCGATGGTCGACTGTCAAACGATAGAAAGACGTGTAGTCACGATCGATGTCCAGCAGGAGTTGCACACGGTCATGAGAATCGAGTGCAGCATCACGCGATCGGGTCTCGGATGTAGCTTCCGAATAAGGGGCCGCAGCTTCCCAGGGGCAGATTGCGGCAAAGTAGAGAAACTCCTGGTCTCTGGCCAACATGAATGTGGCGGTACCGTGTAAACTTTCGTCACGTACGCCATTGAGTTCCAAACGTTGAGCATCCTTCCAGATCGATTCATCAAGCTGAGCATCCAACCGAGGTCGTTCGCCTGACATCGTGCACATCGCGTGAATCTTGGGCGGCAAGCCACGACCATGTCCCAGCCATTGTTCGGTTCGGGCACACAGGTTCCAGGCGCTACCCAAACGGACCGACGCCATTTGGTTGTAGATCTTTTCCGCTTCGCGGCCCAAACCTTGCTCACGGTAGGCGGTTATCAATGGAAACCGGTAAGCGGGTTGGGCCAGTAACAACGTGTAACTCTGCTCAGCCTGCTTGGTGAGTGCCAGGGCGCGGCTCCAGTGACTGTCCGCGTCTTGCCGCAGATCTCTGGCATGGCTTCCTTGCATTCGCTGCATCGCTTCACTACTGCAGTAATACTGCATTAACCACAGCATCGATTTTTCGGCCAGGGCATGTTGAGGATGTCGATCGATCAGGATCTGATAAACTTCGGCAGCCATCTCCTGACGACCGAGACGGGAATAACGTTGGGCCAGATGAAACATGATCTCTCCGGAACTCGTCGCATCCAAACCGCGCGTGAGTTCTGTAATTTGTCCGAACCAGCCACCTCCTTGCTGCTCCGCCCGCTCTGACTGTTGCAGAAGTTTTTGCACGTTGCGCCGTTTACGTCCCATCTGCCGTAAAGCGGCAAAGTCCTTAATCGTGGGCGACCTGAGCGTGCGGCGGGCCTCTCCACCCGGGGACAGTGGGATACCACTGAAAAAATCGCGGCGCGCAACTTCCCGATTCATCACAGAAGAAAGCAGTCGAAAACCGACCACATGGGGCCCCGGAGCGTAACGCTGGTCAATCAGTCCACGTGCGTTCGCCGCGTGTTGGGCGTAAGATGTCCCCAACCTTGTCGATAGCTGAGACGTATCAACATGCAGCGAGCCTGTCTGCTCGTTCGGTAACTGACTAAAAACCTTCTTTACCTGCCAAGGACTCAATCCGGCCACCGTCAACTGATCCGAATAGCTCGTGGCGTCGGCGGATTTCTTCACAGCGGCCAGCACAATCTGGTTCATTAAATGTGAGCTAGGAAAGTGGCCCGCAGGACTGGCAGCCGAAGTGACGACGACATCAGGCCGCCATTGCCGGATGCTGCGCACGACGTATTCTTCAAGCCGGTCGGCCCCGCGACCATCATTTGCTCGATCCCAGGCGGCCAGAATTGCATCTGTAGGTAAACGAAGTGCTGGTGAAGCAAGAGGGAAGTTGCCCGAAGAGGAAACCGAACTCCCGCCCACATGAAGGACTGCTTCGCGCAGGCGATCGACTGACCGGAGATTTGTGTTCCTCCCAGTAGCGGTTTGACGCCGACCAAAAGTTTCGACGACAGCCAAGTAGCCCTCGTCCGCTGACACACGAGCGAACAACTCCAGGGGGACGTGCTCAACTTCAGAATAGTAACCCGCGATGGCAGCGCGCGTTCCACCACTCTGCTGCCTTGTCCAATTCTGGCCTCCATCTTCTGTTACCAGAATGGTTCCTAAATCCCCGACAGCACATCCATGCAGTGGATTAACAAAACACAAATCTCGAATTGGCAAATTTTGCCCTGTCCAATGGCGGTTCCAAGTTCGACCTGCATCCGTGGTATGGAGTACAACGGTTCCTGGAGATCCGGCAATCCAGCAATGATCTGAATGGATTGCCACCGCCTGGAAGTTGAAATTTTCGGAAATCTCCGCAGGAAGTGAATCGACAAGGACCCAAGTCAGACCACCGTCCTGCGTGACCATGGCCCGCCCTTCTTCCCCCACCAGCCAACCAGTGCTTTTGTCAGAGAACTTGAGTGTGTGAAACCGGGTGGATCCCAATTCCGGAGTTCGCGTCTCTTGAAAACCATTTCGCCGTATCAGGGAAATGTGGCCAGCGGTTCCCACCGCAATGCCATAGCGGGAATCGATGAAATCGCCAGCAAGCCAGGCTTGATCCGCTTGGCCGGGGATCGTGGACCAGCTTCTTCCCCCATCTTCCGTATAGAACACCCCTGCTGCATACATTGCCGATCCGTCAGCCAATGCCCAGCCTTTGCGCCTGTCAAACATTCTGATGCGAATAAAACGGGGGAGCAGCTCACTGCGGAGTTGAGTCCAAGTCCGACCTCCATTCGTCGTGCTCAGAACGACGCCTTCTGTCTCTTCCAAATAGGGACGGTGTGCACCACCCACGGCCCAGCCGTAAACATCGTCGAGAAATTCAACGTCCTCTAAACGAGAGGTCGTCGGAGTCGGTTGCCGCTGCCAATGATTCCCCCCGTCGCGCGTGTGCAAGATCACGCCTCGATCACCAACTACCCAACCGAGCTCGGAATTAACAAAATGCACACTGTTCAGTTGAACATCGGCTTCATCCTCCGTCCCCTTGGAAGACTGTGCGTGTGCGAGAGAAAAGTTACTGGCAACACAAACCAGTCCCACGCAAAATATTTGATGCCACCTGTTCATGCTTCCTGCACACATTCAACAAACCGCGAGTTATCCGTCCGTCCCAACCGGCTGGGGAGTTTAACGAAAGCGGCGATCAGGAACCAGAGCAGGGCCCGGTGAAAGTGCAAGCGGTGTTGCCGCTGAAGAGGTGACTGCGTGAGCGTGGACGATGGCAAACATCGTACGGGTCCGTGCCGTGAAAACTATTACGCACAAACTGTCACGATCGACTGTGGGGCCTGAATCTATTACTCTGCTATTGTTTGACTCCAACACCATCCTTGGACCAACGCACGTCAGAATGAACAGATGCCAACCATCAACAAGGCCCCGACTACAACCAGGTGTAGCGGGGCCTTGTGAACTAACAAACCCTTCCCAAGTCTCCAGAAAATGAGGCGACGCGTTAACGCACGGCCTCATTCAGCATCCGAATGTTAGGAACACTGTGACGATTGAGTAATCCTTCCTCGTCGGTTTCGATGATCGTGGCCACTGGGCCTACGTCTCGAATGGTTCCCTCAAAACCGGCAATGTTAACTCGATCGCCAGCGTGCATTCGT
>Ga0310120_10000206_pt1 | contig 49377 bp, 45 predicted proteins | sample CB27_AW_983_MG_FD_203506 | JGI IMG/M metagenome (GOLD analysis project Ga0310120, IMG submission 203506) | Marine microbial communities from Western Arctic Ocean, Canada - CB27_AW_983 | ecosystem: Environmental > Aquatic > Marine > Oceanic | place: Canada: Western Arctic Ocean | collected...
CGGTGTCGACCGCGTCCTTGAAGCGATCGATAGCTGTCCGAATCTCGCGAAGAGCCCGCCGCAGTTCAACTTCGTGTTGCCGCTGAATGGTGACTCGACCGAGAGGCATGACGGCCGACGCCAGGATGAGGAGAATCGCGCTGACGACCAGCAGCTCGACGAAGGAGTAGCCGCGCGCGCGGCTGAGCCGCGACACCAGACTCATCCGCCGGGCAGGCGGATTCATCGCACGCTCACGGTTGTTGGCTCAAAGTCCAGGGTCAACGGTGCGCCGGACGGTGTCAACGCCATCCCATTCGGCGACAGAATCGTCGACCCTGCCCCGATCGCATCGAACACGATGGCCGCCACCAAGCCCTCTCCAGCCGCTCCCGTGAGGTCGTCCGTCCGCGTGAGCGCCACGTCGACGCGGCCGGCAGCAGCATCGAGGTCTTGCGCAAATGTCACGGCGACGCTGCCTTGGCGCATGAAGCTGCCTTCCTGCACGGTTCGCACGCGAAGCAGAGAAGGGTCGAAGGTCAGACTCAGACTGAGGGTCGACAGTTGAGAGGCGCCCCGGATAGAAATCGGCACTGTGTATGGCCCACCGCCAACCATGAAATCGGTCGCGGGCGGATTGACGCCAACCGCCGTCCCAAACGTGGGCCGTGGGCTCCCCGGAAGATACGTGGGGTCTGATGTCGACTCCGCGGGAAGCACCGGCGTCGGGGACAGCCCGGTGACGTCCGGCGCGGCACCGGCTGGACCTAAGCCAACGGCTGGTGCGACTGCCGACACGCCCGGATTGCTCGCCCCTGCACTTGCGGACGGCGACGCGGGTGATTGAATCAGCGGCGGCGGTCCGGTCACCCCCATGTTGGCCGAGGTCCCGATATAGACGGGGCTGACGTCTTGCGCCGTCAACTCATGCGTACGCACGATGCGTGGGGTCAGCAGCATCACCACGTCGGTCTGTTTGATCGAGTCTTCGTTAGCCGAAAACAGCTGCCGGATAATGGGGAGTTCGAAAATACCGGGGAAGCCGCGAAGGGATCGCCGCTCCTCTTCGCGGAGGAGGCCGGCCAACAGATTGGATTCACCGTCCCTCAGACGTATTGTTGTCTGAACCTTACGGGTCCCAAACGTGGGCAGCGCCTGCCCGGCGACGGTGATGTTGGGACCAAGCGTGCTGTTCTCGACCTCAAGCTCGAGAATGATTTCGTTGTCGTAGGTAACCCGCGGCGTCATGGTCAAGTTGACTCCGATCGGTCGATACTCGAATGACGTGAGCGGGTTAACACTCACGCCACCTGTGGCGATCGGGGTAAATGACGTCGAAGGGACCGGGATATCGTCACCGAGATTGAGCGTGAGCTCTGTCCCCTCTTGTCCGCGGAGCTGCGGCTGGGCCACAAGGCGCGTGTTCTCATCAGCCTCCAAAAATCTGACAACAGCCGCGGGCACCGCCAGATAAAAATCCGCCGGACTGAAGGCTTCGGACAGCACGTTGGCATTGAATGTCGCAGAGCCGGCCGCATCCGTATTCGACACGCCGGCCGGCACCGAGGTTGGCGAGAAGAGGCCGCCGATTGAATAGGACGCCAGGTCGAGACCGAATTCGCGAGCTCGGTCCCGATTGACTTCAAGAATCTCCACATCAACGATGATCTCCGCCCGCGGCTTGTCGTTGGCAGAGATCACTTTTGCGATCACTTCGGCGACGGCAGTGGTCGCGCGGACGGTGATCGTGTGCGACGTGGGGTTCGCGACAATCGCGGGTTGCACGGCCAGCGTCGGGGCCCTCACCACCTGCACGAGCATAGTAGCGAGCTCGGTGACGTCGGCGTGCGAGATGTAAAATGTCTGGATCACCTGCTCCGCGTATTGCGCGCGTTTTGGCGGCGTATCCGGAATCACGATCAGGCTGCGCGGACCACGTACCTTGTAGAAGTGCTCGGTCGCGGTGAGAATCTGGTCGAGCGCCTGAACGACGGTGACACCCTCGAGGGATACCGAATACGGCTGGTCGTTGAACGTCCGATCGTAGGTCACGTTGATGCCGGTGGCCGCGCCGATAAAGTCAAGAATATCGCTCAGCGCGGCCTCTTCGAATCGCCATGTCCGTAACTCGTCAGACGCCGGGTCAAGAAGGGGGGGCTGGTTGTCCGCGCGAGCCTGTGCTTCGAGCTGTTCGAGAGGTGACGGAGGCTGGGCGGCCTCGACCATGTCTCGGATCCTTCGCTGGAGCGCGGCCGCGATGGACATCAGTCCGCCGTTTGTCGGGTCATACTCGCTGGCCCGGCGATACTCGGCCAGAGCGGTCGGAAGGTCGCCGCGGGACTCCAACGCGCGCGCGGTCGCCACATGAGCTTGTGCCGCGTTCTGCATGGCTCGTTCGAGTGCAACGCGCGCTCTCGCGTCATTGCGATTCTCTTGCACGGCCTCCCGAAAGTGGTTAACAGCCCCGTCCCAGTTGCCCTGGATCGCGGCTTCATCACCCCGATGGTAGGCCGCATTCGTGGTCACACATCCAGCGGACACGACGCCGACCGCAAGCAGACCCAACAAGACGACCCGCTGCGACCAGCCGAGGACGGAGGGGCAGGGCCTCGTCATACCGAACGGCCTCACTGTTCCTCCTCGTCGGTCCGCGCCCGCCCATCCGCGAGGGCCTCGATTAAATGTATTGCACCATTCCATAGCGTTCATCGGGACTGAGCGAGCTGGACCACATCGCGACGACCGTCGGCAATTGACTCGATCGCGACGGACATCGCACTCATCCGGAGTATTCGGTAGCGGCCTTCGATGATGTCGCCCGTTTGCCCGTGATACACATGGTCCCCGTCGGTCAAGACGGCGATTCGTTGAGCACTCTCGTTGGACTCGACAAAGCCGATTAACCGAAGGGACACACGCGCGGCCATCTGCGCCCGTCGTAGAGCCTCCGCGGCGCTAGGCAGGCTTCGGAACGACGGCGGCGCCGCCGGTTGCTCCGTCTGCACGCGCCGATCAAACCGAAAGGGGTTCCGAGGCTGCACCGCGACGTCGGGTCGCCCTCGGCTCAAGACGTTGAGACGCACGTTCACTACCTCTTCCTCTGCCGGTATATCGGTCGCGGCCCGCGAATCCACTACCCGGCCCGCCCCCGCGCCCGGAGGAGTCAAGCCACCTTGACACCCGGCCACGAGCGCGACCGCGAGTCCAGCCGCGATCCCAGCGCTCACTCGATACACCGTCCTCCCACGCGTTCTCGTCATGTCTCGCCCAGATTGCGGTAATACGTGGCGACACTGAGCACGAGCCCGAGCGCGGCGTCGAGCGACTCACTCTGACTCAGCACGATACGCTCGATCACCATGAACTCGGTGGAACTCTCGAGCGCATGCATGAAACGCCGGATGCTGACCCAGTCACCAGAAAGCACCATCGTCGTCTCGAGACTGGCCAATCGCCCGTCGTCATCGAACTCGTCTGCCAGCGTGACATTCCGGCGTTCCATGACGAGGCGATGCTCGTTCGCCAGGTCTGACAAACGCGCGTAGGTGACCGAACGGGCCGCCGCTAGCCCTACCGGTAGTACGTCGTCATAGAACTTGGCGAGCTGCTGTTCCAGCCTCGTCTTGTCGTCGCGCAGTCCCTCCGCCGCGCGATATTCAGCCTCGGCCGAAGCGAGATTCAGCGTGGCGCTGTGGGCTCGGAGTTGGGCCGTGGCGACCTGCTGTGTCAATGGATAGACAACAACGCCCCAGAGGGCGACGGTGCCACAGACCAGCATCACCACCGCACCGATGATCACCCGCTTCTCGGCGAGCACGCGTTGCAGAATCGTGGCGTTCATACGCTTGGCTCCGTCTCCGGACTAGCACTCTGCGCGACTCCGGCCGCTTCCGCGTCTGTCTCCACCTCATCGCTGACACCGATCGGTGGTTCGGCACTGACCCCGACATACTCGCCATCGAGCACGGCTCGGTAGCCTCCATCCTCCAAGATTTCTTCGCTTCTGACGAGCACGCTCGCGAAAGCTCCCGTCGACTCCAGCTGTTCGACAAAGAGAAGGATGGCCTGCTGGCTTCTTCCGATAATCCCGATGACGAGCCGAAACGCGGCGGCCTCGGGCTCGGGTCGCAACGACGTCAGCATCACACTGTCCGGCAGGGTGGATTCGAGAATGTTGAAGAACTCGGTCCACGAAAAGACGCGCCGGTCGATCAATCCATTGGCGACCTCGGTTGCCTCGGCTAGCGCCTCGAGATCATCCGGCAGCAACTCCCGGCGCAAACCGTCCGTCTGATTCTGGAGCGCGGACACCTGCGCTTCCTGCGTTTCGGCGGCAGCAGCGAGCCGCGCATTCTCCACCGCCAGGGTTTGCATGCGAAGCCCGCCGGCGACCAGCAGGCCCAGCGCCGCGATCCCAACCAGCGCCAGGCCAAGATGCACCGCCCGTTCGTTGTAGAAGGGACGCGTCGACAGATTCGAATTGAGCATGGTTCGCTAGTGCGTGGCCACTCGTCCTCGCAAGAGCAGGCCGACCGGTGCCGCCAGACTGGAAATCATCGACGGCGCGATTTCTGTTCCCCAGCGGAGGCCAGGATCCGACCACACGTCATTGACGCGGGTGTGAAGCCGTTCCTCCAACATCCGTCTGATTCGCCCACCGTCCGCGGAGGGTGCCGACGTCCCCTGCGCCGCCGCCGAAGTAGCGTCGACCAGAACGGAGCGCGTCAAACCACGTGCGCCGTTCCGCGCCAAGTGATCCTCGTAATACATCGCGGTCTGATAGACCAGGTCGGTCAACATCGCGTCCTCGGAAGCGGGACGATTGCGAAAGAAGATCAGGTGCTCTCCGCGCAGGATCGCAAGGGTGCAATATTCAGGGGCCAGATACATGAATAGCCAGTCGGCGTCATCGTCGGTCGGCGCGGTCAGAACCGTATTGATAAGGTTAAAGCTGGTCAGATCGACGACACCGGCGTGAACGCCGGCGTCGGCGCAGACGGACTCATAGGCCTGCACAATATCCCGCCGGACGAGCGTCACGACAAACTGGCGTCCTCGCTCTCCATGGGGCGCGCCCGAGGTATATGCCATCTGCGCCTCTTCCATCCGAAAGGGCACAGCCTTTTTGACCTGCCAGGCGACGAGTCGGTGCAGATCGGCACGCCGGGCCGGCACTTGTTCGAGCTGAACAAACGACACCTTGGCCACGGAATCTGGCACCGCCAGCCCCACTTGAGCTGGCCGCTTTGGCAGCTGGTCGAGGACGTTGCGCACGGCCGCCACGACGGCGTCCCGATCCCGTATGTTGTCGCTGGTCAGGTGGGGAGTCAGCGCGCCATCTGGCAGCGGCCGCCGCGCGTGGTGCGTCAGTCGCGGTCCCGCGCGTTCCCACTCGACCGTGGCCACCGAGACATGCGTCGCGGAAATTTCCAAGGCGGCGGTTACGCCGGGCGGGGCGAACGCGCCTCGCACGCGAGCCAAGATACTTGTCATTCGACGAAGGTCACTTTGTTGACTTCCCGAAGCGTTGTAATGCCGGCGAGCACACGGTCGATCGCGGCCTCCCGGAGAAAACGCATCCCCTCCTCGCGAGCGGCGTTCTTGATCTCCGAGGCGGCTTTTTTCGCCAGGATCAGCTCGCGAATCGAATCTGTGAGGTTGAGCAACTCGCAGATCGCCGTCCGCCCCCTGAAACCAGTACCGCTACACTCCATACACCCGGCCCCCTCGAAGAAGGTGTATTGGTCCGCGATCGCCGGGTCGAGCGCGGCCTCCTCAAGCGCCGCGCGCTCGACGGTCACCGGTCGCTTGCACTCGTGACAGATGGTCCTCACGAGACGTTGAGCCATAACGCAGTTCAGCGACGACACAAACTGATACGCCTCGACACCCATGTTGAGGAAGCGGCCCAGGACATCGATGACGTTATTCGCGTGCACGGTAGTAAACACGAGATGCCCCGTGAGCGCGGACTGAATGGCGATCTGAGCCGTCTCGGGGTCGCGAATCTCTCCCACCATGATCTTGTCAGGGTCATGGCGAAGAATTGATCGGAGACCCCGCGCGAAAGTGAGCCCCTTTCGCTCATTGATCGGGATCTGGGTAATGCCTCGGAGTTGATACTCGACCGGGTCTTCGATCGTGATGATCTTGTCTTCGCTCGACTTGATCTCGGCAAGGGCGGCATACAACGTCGTTGTCTTGCCGCTCCCGGTCGGTCCGGTCACGAGCACCATGCCATAGGGCTCGGCGATATATTTGCGAAACCGTCGGAGCTCATGGTCGGGAAGCCCAAGTATGTCCAGGGTGAGTTCGTGAAATTGCTCACTGATCGACTCTTTGTCAAGGATACGGATGACGGCGTCTTCGCCATGAACGCTCGGCATGATCGAGACCCGAAAGTCGATCGTCTTTCCCGGCATTTTGACTTTGAAGCGGCCGTCCTGAGGAACCCGTTTCTCGGCGATATCGAGCTCGGACATGACTTTGATCCGAGACAAGATCGCACCGTTATATTGCTTGTCGATTGGGCGCATGGCCGACTGGAGGACCCCGTCAATCCGATACTTGACATACACCGCGTCATCCTGGGTTTCCACGTGGATGTCGCTTGCCCGGCGCTGAATCGCAGAATAGATCATCGAGTCCACGAGACGAATGATCGGGGCGAGGTCCGAGTTCAGCCGCTCGACGGTGAGGCTTTCTTCGCCATCCTCCGTTTCGCGCACGACCTGAAGCTCGAAGCTCTCCGTCGCTTCGTCGAGAACTCGCTGAGAGCCTTCGCTTTTCTTGAGGATCGACTCGATCGCCGATACCGTGCCCACGGTCACAATGAGCGGTGCACTGAGCAGGCCAGACAGTTCGTCCAGCTTCGGAACATCGCTGGGGTCAGACACGACAACCACCAGGGAGTCACCCTCGCGGCGATGTGGCACAAATCCATACCGCAGCATGAGGTCGGCGGGAATAGACCGAAAGAGATCCTGGTCGACATTGAATTGCGTCATGTCGACATACTCGAGCCGATACCGCTCCGCGAAATGTCGTGCGGTCGTGACCTCGTCACCCGTCTCGGCCGCCTGCGTCGCGAGATAGAGATCCGTGGCTACCGCCGCGTCCGCCCGGTCTGCGGCGAGATGGTCTATGTCCGTCATGTCACATACGACCCGAGCTGAATCAATGGCATGTAGAGCGCAAGAAGCAAGACGGCGATAATCAGCCCCATAATCACCAGCAAGAGCGGTTCGACCATGGCCATGAATCGCGTGAGGGATGTCTCGATCTCTTCATCAAAGAAATCCGAGATGCTGTTCAACATATCCTGTAGCGCGCCCGTCGACTCCCCCACCTCGATCATCTTAATTGCTACCGGCGGGAACATGTCTCGTGTCTCGAGCGACTCTGATAACGCCCGCCCCTCCCGCACGTCGCGCGACACCGTGCTGAGCTGCTCACAAAAGTAGCGATTGCCAATCGCCCGCGCGGCCACATCAAGCGCACTCACGAGCGGAATCCCGCCCTTTATCAAGGTGGCGAGGGTTCGTGACAATTGTGACGCCGCAAACTTCCGAGCGAGACCTCCCACGCCCGGTACCCGCAGCAGGAATCGGTCGACCAACGCCCCGTGACCAGGGCGTCTGAGCCAGCTCCACCCGAGACTGACGGCGGCGAGAGTGCCCGCCAGAATCAGAAAAAAATACTGACTAAGCGTCCCAGAAACCGTCATGATCACCCGCGTGATCCACGGAAGCGTTGCCCCCAACCCCGAGTAAAAATCCGCAAACTGCGGGACCACCCGCAGCACGATGATCGCCACTACGACGACAGACAGCGCCAGCAAAATGATCGGATAGACCATCGCCGATATCGTCTTCTGACGAACACTCGCAATCATCCGAGCATAGGAGACATACCGACGCAGGATCTCCTCGAGGCTACCGCTCTTCTCGCCGGCCATCAAACAGGCCGTATACACCCTGGGAAACAGGTCGCCATGCGACTCGAACGCGTCGGAAAGCGAGGTCCCGCCGCGCACCTGCTCACAGACGTCATCCAGCACCGACGAGAACGTGTCGTTTTCCACCCGTTGTCGAAGAATGTCCAGCGATTGCACGAGTGGCATGCCTGCCGCCAGCAACGTGGCCAGCTCCTGATTGAAGACGGTAAATTCGTAAGGCCGCACTCGGCGGCGGCGGGGGAGCGAGAAGGAGGGCAAACTACCAACGCGACGCTTTGTCAGCGACAGGACCAGAAAGCCCTTGTCCTCCATCGCGCGACGCAGCTGCGTCTCGTCATCGGCGTCATAGACCCCCTCTGAGGTCTCACCCGTAGACGTGACGAGGCGGCAGTGAAATTCCATGATATGCCTCTCGAATCTTCAGCGGAACGCACGGTCACCGAAGACACTGGGGTGTCGCGGCCGCAGCCTGGCTCACGCTTCCTCGCGACACTCTCCTAGTCACTGTATCGGTTTCTACCCGCCGAAAGTGTAGAAAATGTCCACGCCAGAACCGTCGTGTTTGCAACGACTTACCGCCGCGCGTGAGGCATGACCCCGAATGAGGGCCGCCGCCATCCGACCCGCTGTACGAACGCCGTCGACGTGTAATTCTCGCGACTAATGGACCGCTGACAGCAGTCCCATGAGTCGCTCAAGATAGCGGATGGTCTCAGGAAAGGGTGGCACGCCGCCAAACTTCAGAACGGCACTCTCCCCGGCGTTGTAGGCCGCCAGCCCGTCACTCACCCCAAAGCGGTCAATGAGTGACCGTAGGTGACGCGTGCCGGCATCGATATTGGCCGCGGCATCGAGGGCGTTGTCCACTCCATGTTGCGCCGCAGTCGCCGGCATTAACTGCATCAGTCCTAACGCGCCCTTCGGGGACACCGCCGTCGGATCGTAGCCAGACTCGACCTCGATGAGGGCGTGCAGTAGATGTGTATTGACACCGTAAGTGTCGGCGGCCCGTTGGATGAGTCCCGCGAACGGCCGGGTCTGCAGGTCCGCATCAGAAACCCCCGGGAGACCGTATGACCCCTCCCCGTTGGATGAACGGTGATTCTCGAACCTCTCCACCAGCGACGGGTCACACCAAATCTCGCCCCCGTCCCGGAGTTCGAGGACGAGGTGGCCGGCTTCGTATCGGTGACCCGCTATGGCGAGGGCCCGGCCGGACGAAAAAACGACGACCTCGGACAGCGCTGACGGCGGTGCCAGCGCTTCTCCTGCCGCACCGTCAACGATGCCCAGCATCCAGACGAGTAAACAGAGGCCGCGACCGTTCATCGTGGTCCGATAAAAGCATAAAAGACTCGCACCCCGAGCGCGCGCTCATCGCCCGGACCACCCGCCAAATCGGCCGGCACAAACGTGCGGTCAACATCGAGCACAAGCGTCACCGTATCGTCTTGCCCCAACACTTCAGCAGCCAAAGCGATTTCGTATAGCTCGCGCACGGGCGCGGACACTTCCGTTTCAAAAACAACCTGATCGCCAATCCGGATGTTCACACGTTGCGCAGGTTCAAACAGGTCTGTCCTCCCATCGAACTCGAGATACAACACCGCGTCAGAACGAGGATTCCGGAAGGACAACCCGGCTCGCTCACCGGTCCAGCGCCATCGATCGCCAGTGGCAGGGCTGAACTCAGCGTCGTGCCAGCCGTCTTGATAGACCAAGAAGCCACTCTCCGGCTGAGGCTCCAGCGACACCGTCGTACCGCGGTATGCGCGCTGCCCGAGGTCCTCACCGGCGAGCGGAAGCCGTTCCCCCGTCGTCAACGAGTACAGACCGACCGCCACCACGCTCTCACCAATGTATGGATACATTGGTATTCGCACCTGGTGCGAATACGAGACCGTCTGGCCGGGCTGCCACTCGGTGGTCGGAACAGCCGGATCGTGGTCCGCCGCCCACATCATCTCGCCGTTACCATCGAGAAAATGTACCATCACCCGGTAATCCTCGGACAATGGCGTGTGGGCGGGCGACACCACGAACTGAAACGAAAAGGTCGCAGGCCCGCCCAGCGGTATTGCGTCGCGATCCAGCTCCACGGCGACCGTCGCCACTGGTTCGCGCCCGTCGGTATCTCGACACGACGCGGTGACAGTTATCAGAACCGCGGCGCCAGCGGCCCAGATGAGCAGACGAAATGGGAGAACACGGCGAGACATACGGAGGGCTTCAGGCAGAACCACCAACCGGTAAATCTGCGATATTACTGTGTTGTCGCGCCGGTTCGCAATGTGCTAACGTCCTGGCCGCACGTGGCGCCAGGTGATGTATTCCCCCGGTACGATCCGTGTGAGGGCCTTGCATGACGCTTGAAGCGCTCGGGATGGTAGAGACAAAAGGGCTCGTCGGCGCGGTCGAAGCGGCCGACGCAATGGTTAAGGCCGCCAACGTGGTGCTGGTGGGCAAGGAATACATCGGGGCTGGCTATGTCACCGTGATGGTCCGGGGTGACGTCGGAGCTGTCAAGGCCTCGACCGACGCCGGCGCGGCCGCCGCGCGGCGGGTTGGAGAGCTTGTCTCTGTCCACGTTATTCCCCGGCCCCACACGGAAGTCGAGAAGATCTTGCCAAAGATTAAGGATGCCGCGAAGTAAGCCCGCAACGCCCAGCATTCTGCCGAGCCACTAGTGGAGAGCCCCCGCGATCGCGACCTCGCGTCCATACGCGAAGCCCGCGATGCGGCTCGTCACGCGCGCGCCGCGCAAGATCGACTCGCCGAGTTTTCGCAGTCGCACATCGACACAATCGTCCAGCAGATGGCCGAGGCGGCGGCAGCCGAGGCCGAATCGTTGGCGACGCTCGCTGTCGACGAAACCGGCTATGGAGTGCGAACGGACAAGATTCAGAAGAACTTGTTCGCGGCGCGTCGCGTGTATGCCTTTATCAAAGACATGCAGACCGTCGGGGTCGTGCGACGAGTGCCCGAGCGCGGCGTTCTAGAGATTGCCGAGCCGTTTGGCGTGGTGGCGGCCATTGTTCCCTCGACAAACCCGACGTCCACCGCCATCTACAAGATCCTTATCGCGATCAAGGCGCGGTGCGCGATTGTGCTCAGCCCGCATCCGGCCGCCGTCACGTGCATCACCACAACCGCCCAGCTCATGGCTCGAGCCGGGATGGCAGCCGGACTGCCAGACGGTGCCGTTGGATGGATGAGAACGGTGACGCTGGAAGGTACCCAGGAGCTCATGAAGCACCGGGATATCGCCGTGATCTTGGCCACCGGCGGGATGGGGCTCGTGCGAGCCGCGTATTCCGCCGGGAAGCCCGCCTATGGTGTGGGGCCGGGCAACGCTCCGGCCTATATCGAACGCTCCGCGGATGTCGGGAAGGCTGTGCGCGACATCGTCACCGGCAAGACGTTTGATAACGGCGTGTTGTGTTCGTCGGAAAACTCGGTGGTCGTCGACCGCGCGGTGGCCGATGAGGCGAAGCGCCGATTTCAGTCCTCCGGGGCCCATTTTCTGTCTCCAGAGGATACCGACCGCCTCGCCAACGCGCTTGTCACGTCGCAACGACTCCCAAACCCAGAATTGGTCGGGCAATCGGCGACCGCTATCGCGTCGAAAGTGGGACTGGAGGTTCCCAGCGACACGCGAGTCTTGATCGCAGAGCTCGAAGGCGTCGGGAGGACCTACCCGCTCTCGATCGAAAAGCTCTGTCCGGTGCTGTCGTTCTACGTCGTCGACGACTGGCGCGCCGCGTGCGAGCGGTGCAAGGAAATCCTCCGCTACGGCGGAATGGGTCATACGATGTCGATTCACTCTCGTGACGACACCGTCATCCTCGAGTTCGGCCTCCGAAAGCCCGCGTCCCGGATCGTGGTCAACACCCCAACCACACACGGGTCGATCGGGCTGACGACCGGGCTGGACCCTGCGATGACCCTCGGCTGCGGCGGCTTTGGCGGAAATATCACGTCAGACAACATCTCACCCCGTCACTTGCTCAACATCAAGCGTCTGGCCTATGAGATCAAGACGGTGGAAGCATCCATGACCAGAGATGACCACGACTCCCCCGGGGGCGTCTCGGCGGGAGCGGTTGAACGCCCCCAAGCGTTCGACAGCGAAACGCTGTCCGGCCGGATCGATGCGTTCTTGTCCACCCGCAGACTCACTCAACCCTCGCCGCCGATATCACCGCCCGCTGCTCCGCCCTATGGGTCGCTCGTGGCCCCGATGACTCCAGCGATGCACACGGGGCTCAGTCCGGCGCCTCCTGATACGTCGCACGCGGCGGCGGCCGCCGCCTCACCCGCAGAATTCGTTTGCGAGGATGACGTTCGGCAAGCGATGCGAGAGACCCGCTCGATCGTCATAGGAGAAAAAACGATCGTCACGCCTGCCGCTCGCGACCTCGCCGAGCAACACGGAGTGTTTATCTACAACGGGCTCTGAGACACGCGCCTCTCACCGACAACGCGTCCGCTGCCCGTCACCTCCCCAACCATTCGTGCAAAGCGTCGCACGCCGGGCATCCTGCCTGGTGGTGATCCGTCTCGGTGTCCGCGTTGGTCAGCGACAACGCAACCACCGCGGGTGTACACGGTGGCAACGCGAACCCGCTCGACAAGCGGAACCGGCGTCGACTTTCCACAACTGCCACGGTCTGGTGTGAACAACTCGTCAGATTCTGCGCCCACCGGGTCCATTCAAGCCAAACCCACCGTGAGGCAACGCCCTGGCGCGCTTCTTGCGCCGAGGTAAAGACGTGCTCGCTCGTCTACGCTCGGCCGTGGTGCTTGGAGTCTCGGCGTCCCTCGTGTGGGTCGAGGTCGATATTTCATTCGGGCTACCCGCGTTTACCATGGTCGGTTTGCCCTACTCTAGCGTTCGCGAGAGCCGCGACCGCGTCCGTAGCGCCATCAAGAACTCCGGCTATCAATTCCCTCCGCATCGTATTACCGTCAACCTCGCCCCGGCCAGTCTGCGCAAGCACGGGACGGCGTTTGACCTCCCCGTCGCGCTTGGCGTGCTCGCGGCGGCGGGGCTCCTCGAGCGTCAGGAGTTTGCGGACTATCTCGTGGTCGGCGAGCTTTCGTTGGCTGGCGCGATCCACAGGACCCGTGGTCTGTTGCCGATTGCGCTACTCGCGCGCGCCCAGTCGCTCCGCATGCTGACTTCGCCGGACGGCGCCCAAGAAGCCGCCATCGTGCCCGGGCTGACCATCGGCACCGCATCCTCCCTTGCTCACGCTGTAGAGATTCTTGCCTGCGACAAAGAGGCAGACGTGGTCAGCTCGACGCGGATAACACGATCGTTCCGACGCGTCTTGATCACCTGCCCGTAGACGCACGCGGGACCCATGAGCCGCTGAATCACTGTCCCGTACGACTCGAATTCCATCGGTCGTGATCAGTGGGACTCCGACCAGGCGGCGGATGACGTCCTTGAGGACCGTTGTGGTGTTGTGAGAGGACCGGCGGCCGACGAGGCTGCTCGCCCACAGACGGGAGGCCACTTCGATGGTCGAAAAGAGCCACGTCGGTCTGCGCTTGTTGCCGATGAACGTGTACAGCTCGTCTGCCTGAAGCTCGCGCACTTCCAAGTCCCGCAGCGTGCGTCGGTTGAAACGCGCAGCCGCTCTCGAGGCCCGGTCGAGCCATCGGGCAATCGTGTTGCGGGAACGACCCGTGACCCGGGCCGTCGCAGAGATGCTCACGCCCTCGACTCGCAGGCTCGCCACCTGGTCGAATTCCCTCCGACCGCAGTGTAGCCCACGGTACGGGGTGCGCGTGTTCAGGCTGACCGTGCCTCCGCAAATCTTGCAAAGGTGCCGCGGCCGTCCGCCCGACTTCGACGTTGAACCAGCCATGGCCCACGATGTTGAGGCCTGGCTTTCTAAAATTCTCACACGCGGGTTTGAGGCACGCGATGTCGTCGACCGCCCTCATCGCTCGAGTGTAGCCGCCTCGCAAACCACGGTCTGGCTCTTCCTTCGACCGATCAACGGCGACCGGCGCAAGCACCGTCTGTCGAGTGCCTCCGAAGACGCCGCGTCCTCGCTCGAGGGCGGACATCAACGCGCGAGCTGGCGGCAGATGTTGCCCTGGATGGTTGGCATCTCGGTGGCCGTTGGTCTCGTGAGCAGCGTGGCGACGTGGACCCTGATCCGGCCGGAACCACCACGTCTGTTCCGTTACACCGTGGCACACGATGAAGCTCAGTCGCTGTTCATCGCACAGACGTCACCCGATATTGCGATTTCACCCAACGGCGGGCACGTGGCCTACCCGACCGGGCGGGTCGGGCTAGGAGCCCAGCAACTTGTTGTCCGGCCCCTGGACCAGCCGCTAATCATTCAGATAGGGGGGGAGGGTGGTTAGCCGGGTGTCCTCGATGGGACCGCCGATCGTGAAATGGTAAAGGTCTTGGTACGTTCGGTCTCGGATGCCAAGGACTTGGTGCATGGAGTCGTCGAAGTAGCACCCGATGCCGGTACTCCGAATGCCGGCAGCTTCAGCTTCTAGGTAAAGCACCTGGCCTATCATCCCCGCTTCCCAGAACAGGCGAGGATAGAACCAGGGACCGTGGCGTTCAAGGGGTTCCTCGTACTTCGCAATCATCCCAAGACTGAAGCACCCATCGCTTGCAATGTCTTGAAAACACGATACTTGCTGGGCAGTTTGCTGGGCATCAGTTTCGGTGAGGCAATACAGCTCCAGCTGCGGCGGACATCCGATGGGCTGCTTCCAGTGATCAGCGTTGGTCAACGCTTCTTCGAGCGCGCTCCTCTGTGACGCGTCGCGCACTAGGACGTATAGGCCAGAGGGAAGATCATCCACGCGGTGAACAAGAAGGGCCAAGTGAATGTGCGGAGTCCACGGAAGCGTGTTGAAGGGAACGCTTCCTGGAACCGCGATGATCTTTCGAAGAATTCGATAGAACGTGTCTCGCGTCATACGAGTCTTTCTATCCATCGCCACCGCGCTGCGGCGCTGACGAATGACCTTCCGCAGTGAGACGGGCCGACAATCCACAGACCACGACGTCGAGGGACTTTCCAGGCGCTCATACTGCTGCCGACCTCGCGGCTTCCGGACGGCGGCGGCCGTGTTCTCGATACCCCAGTCGAGGTGAGACGGGCTCAACTGATTGGCGCTGCCTTGCCAGTCAAGCGACTGGAACGCTTGGATCTGATCGTCCCGCAGCTCTATGGGCTGTAGGTCTTTGTTATACGGACTTACCGCCATGAGCACATCTGGCTCTTCCGACTCGGCATCGTCATCCCGATCTGTGCCCAAAAGCAGCGCCAATGCATCTGTGCCCATGTCGTCCAGGATCCGCGTCTGCCACCCCAGGCCAGAGGCAGCGATACTGATCGCGCCAATGGCGTGACCAGCATCGTGCTGACAGTAGCGGTACGCCCGCTGACCATACTTCCAGGCTTCTCGCCAATGAATGGACGTCAGTCCTATCAGAAACGTGTGCGCCGACCCGCCGGCGCACAGTGCGGCCCACTGTCCCAACTCAAACTCCGCCCGCACCTCCAACCCGTGTTCCTTCGGTGCGTAATGGCACACCAAGGGCGTATCGCAAAGTCCCCTGATCGGACCGCAGATCAGATAGCCCTCGGTGGGATGTAGATTGCCACTGGATGGATTGACGCGCAGCGCCCAACTCGCCTCACCCGTGCTCTTCCACGCCGATATCGCCAAGCTGTCGTAGAAAAGCTGCGAGATGGTCCGCAGCGTCACCGGCGCAGGCGGTATCCTGCCGAGAGCAAAGGCGTCATCGTATCGCGGCTCAGCCGTCGTCGGGACTTTCTCGAGGGGTAAGAGGCGCGCGCCGGAATACCGACGAAAAGGGTTGGGCTGAGTCGCCCAATCCAAATAGCCGGGTCCGCTGGCATAACCCTCAACGTGATGTTTGGTGATGTCGTGATAGTGGAACACCCTCTGAAGCACATCTCGGTTGGTCTCGGAATCGCTGTTCATCTGGCAGCTCTAGGATTAGACGCTCACGGACACTGGCCGCGGCTCTCACTTCCTCTCATCTTACAGTTGGTACGCTCGCCAGTCTGCGATCAAAGTTGGGCTGGGCGACCGCCGTCTAGATTCTCCAACCGCTAGAATATCCAGGCGGTGAAGCTTGTCGTCTCCTATCCAGACGAGTCCTTTCTCGAACGGACCGAGGAAGCATGGCAGCGCTTTGTGGAACAGGTCCAACCACCGCCGGTCGAGGTCACTGACATCTACTGGGGGCCGGCTCCTCAACGGCCGGCCGACGCAATGGCTCAGGCTGAGGTGGTCCAAGACCTACCAGCTGAGGTAGTCCAAGGCCTACCAGATGACCCACGCCTGATTCTGCGGCTTTCAGCACAGTTCTTTCGGCTTAATCCATCCAGCCAGATGGTGACACTCCTTCACGAAACGATCCGCATGAACCTGGAGCTCACGGGGAAACGCGTCCAACGGGCCGACGATTTATCCCAGGGTCATTTCCAAGGTAAGACGAGGTCCGAGCGGGCGTTTGAGACTCAACGCATCCAGCTTGCGCGAGGTTTGTATTTGCTCCCCGACGAGGTCATGGCCGAGAAACACTTACAGCAAAACTACCCGACATTCGCTGCTGACCGAGTCGGCCATTACAACGACGTCCAGGGGCGAGCCTCGCAGAACCGTGACTACGAGGCCGTAGAGCCTGGTCTAGAGTGGCCCGCCGCCCTCTGGTATTGGCTCCGCAATAAGCTGGGGGTTCTCATCGCCACCACGGACGAATTTGGGACCGCCTTCGGTGACCGTGCTGCCTTCTTCGACGCCCGACTTCGGGACCTGCTGCCGGGCGATCAATATCGCAGGGTGACTGGATTGGGTCGTAGGCTCTTAGCGGCGGGGTCCGGCTCTCGTTCGCTAGAGGAGGAGGCCGCAAGAGAGTTGTTCAGGCTGGTCGTCGACCTCACGTATCGGCCGGCCGCCCAGTTGAAAAGTTCGCCATGAGCCTAGGTGCACCGAAAACCTGCGAGGGATCGGTGGCGGCCCGGCGGTGGGTCACCACGCAGCTGAAACTCCTCCTCGCGGAATCCCCGGAAGCCGATCACGTTCCGGCTCATGTCAGAAAGAAGTGTTCTTGCGACAATCTTGGTGCTTGCGTCGTTGGCTGTTGGTGGTGCGACGTTAAGACGTTACGGTGCAGCCAGTTACACCAAAAATGGTGGGCGCAGCTCAGCCGGCGCTGCCGAGTGAGTGGGACCGGTTTCGTGGACCGAACGGCCCAAAGGTCGCCGAGAGCGGGCCGCTCCCGGTGACCTTTGGGCCGGGGGCCAACGTCGTCTGGACGACCTCGGTCCCTCCGGGGTATTCCTCGCCGATTTTGACCAGCGATGCCATCCTCCTCACTGCCTTCGAGGACAGCCACCTCCTGACGATCAGCCTCGACCGTCGCACTGGTCGTGAGCGGTGGCGTCACGCCGTCGATCGGCCGCGGTCCGAGCCGCTCGACCCGCGGAACCACCCCACCGCGCCGAGTCCGGTCGTGGACGCTGCCGACGGCGACGAGATCATTTCGTCCCAAGAGTTCCCGCACGAGTCCACGCGCGGGTTCATCCCGGTCTTCGACCTCGAAGGCGACGGCGCGCTCAACGAAGCGGACTGGGGCTACTAGCGCGCGGCGATGGCGAGTGAGAACGGAATGGTCGCCATCCGTCTGGGCGGCTCGGGCGACATGACCGGCGACGGAGTCCGGTGGCGCTACCATCGCGCAGTGGCCCAGCTGCCTTCGCCACTGCTCTACGACAACGTGCTCTACATGATCAACGACGGCGGCATCGCCACCTCGTTTCGCCCCGAGACCGGAGACGTGATCGCGAGGGCCCGCATCCGAGGCGCCGTCGACGACTACTACGCGCCGGTGGCCGCTGACGGCAAGCTGTTTGTTGTAGGGGCATCCAGCAAGGTGGCGGTCGTCGACACCGGCGGGACCCTCGAGGTGTTGGCCGTCAACGGTCTCGGCTCGCCGTCCTACGCCACGCCGGCAATTGCTGACGGCCGCATCTATATCCGGACCCAGGAGACCCTCTGGACGTTCGGCGCACACTGATAGCCGGGCAGACCCACGCGGCTGGCGCGGACATTCCGCGCGCGAGCACGAGATGTGAGATACGGATGCCTGACATGAACTTAGTGGGGAATCGTATCCTCCTCGAAACCAGGCACTTGCGCCATAATTGGCCCGTAGCGCACGGCACGGGTGGCATTCTAGAGTGCGACTTGCCGCACCGTCGCTGGTTCGCGTCGCATCGCCAACTGTGAACGAAAAGACGGAGGCGAGCGGCGGAGAGCAAAGGCGGTCAACACGCGGGACAAGGACACCGACATCAGGCTGACAGGCCCTACTTCGCGGCCGGAACAGTATCGCGGGCGATGGCGGGCTCGGTCGGAAATCATCGGCCGACGGGATCGCTGGATTGTCACTATCTAATGGAGAGGGGACGTCATGAACCATTCAACGCTGGTCGCACTTGGCTTCGTCGCTGTCATCACGTTGGGATGTGGTGGGGCGGAGCCGCCGCCCGATCCGATACCGGAACCGACACCAGACGCTACCCTGCCGCCGCCTGCATTTGCCGTGACCGGTGAGTTTCCTTGCGAACCGGTCGGAGAGATTCAATTTATCTGTGACATGGTTAGTCCCGAGGACCTTGCGGTCATTCCTGGCTCGGAGTGGATCATCGCGTCGGGTGCTCGAGAGGGTGGCCGGCTCCATCTCATTAATGCGAGCGAGAAGACGGCGACGCTTTTGTTTCCGACGCCACAATCGGTCGCCCAGTTTGACTCCACAACCTATGCCTCGTGTCCCGGTCCACTCGACTTCGCCGAACCGGACGCCTCGCGACATCACGGCCTCTATCTCAAGCCCGGGGCCGACGATCTCCATACGCTCTACGACGTGCATCATGGCTCACGGGAGTCTGTCGAAGTCTTCGAGGTCAATGCTGCGAGTGAGCCGCCGACCCTGACCTGGATCGGGTGTGCGCCCGCGCCGGAGGGGCAGGCCTTCAATTCGGTCGTCGGGCTTCCGGATGGGGGGATCGCGGCCACGAGTGGCGGCGTCTGGGAATGGCAGATGGACACCGGGTGGACACTACTACCGGAAAGTGAGGACACGGCGCCCAACGGTTTGGAAGTGTCCGCCGATGGGCGGTTCCTGTATATCGCCGGCTGGGCGGAAGAAAAACTCACGCGCTTGTCGCGTGGTCAGACGCCCATTCAGAAGGACGTCGTCCAGCTCGGGTTCCGGCCTGACAATGTGCGAATGTCTGCCGACGGTGCGGTCATCCGCGCGGCTGGTCACACCGACAAGGACGGCCTCTCGATTGTCGACCCGCGCGAGCCGACACGAGAAACGACCAACGTCGCGACGATCGACCCGGAGACGTTGGACGTCGAGCGGGTCTTTGTGCATCCGGCCATTGATGGATTCGTGGCGTCCACCACCGCGATCCAGATTGGGGACGAGATGTGGCTCGGATCGTATCGTGGCGACCGGGTCGCCTACTTCCCGGCGCCGGAATAGGTCGGGTCAGCAGCGGTGCACATAAAGGGGGGGGACATGAGGTTTGGTTCAGTTGCGGTGTTGGCGCTTCTCATCGCCGTTGGTGCGGTCATTTTACACGCCAGGGCGCAGGATTGGACTCCGCCCCGCACACCGTGGGGTGACCCCGACCTACAAGGGATTTGGACCAATTCTGAACCCGGAGGAAGCCGCGAGGTTCTTGCAGGAGACGCTGGAACAGTTTGACATGGACCGTCGCGACGGCGCCGAAATAGAGTCCGGATTCGGTAGTGATGTCGAGCGCGCCTACAACCAGTTCTGGTGAGACTTTGGCACTGAGATTTCCGAGAACCGTCAAACCTCGCTTATCGTCGATCCCGCCGACGGAAAGATTCCGTGGACGCCGGAGATGACGGCTCAGCCGGCCAGTTTTTTCGAGCAGTTCTTTGGTCGCGTGCCGGAGGGACCAGAGGACCGGGCACTGGGCGAGCGATGCATCCTTGGCTTCAACTCAGGACCACCGATGCTGCCGAGCGCTTACAACAACAATGTGCATCTGCTGCAGACACCCGACCATGTCGTCATCCTTAACGAGATGGTCCACAACGCGCGCGTGGTGCCGCTGAACGGCGAGCCTCACCTGCCCCCGGCCGTCAAACAGTGGGTGGGCGACACCCTTGTCGTCGACATGACAAACTTCCTTGGTCAAACAAGTTTTCATCCTGGCCGGCGCCCGAGCACAGGAGCGGGAGAGCGCGCAGGCCCCAACGTCCGGCTCGCGCTGACGCGCCTCGGGGTCGTCACTGCCCGTCACATCACAGAGGACGTCCCATACCACGCATGCGAGGGCATCGGGGCCCGTGCGCTGCGACGTAGGAGGCCTCCCGGCCGATGGCTGAGGTGCCTTGCCGACCCAGCTACCGTGCAAGCTCCGCGTAGATCTTCCCGGCGTTGATCTCGGCGCTCGCCAGGTTCCCCCGGGTCATCGCATAGTTCGCATACCGCGCCGGGAGGTTCAATGACGCCGCAGTCTCTGCTACCGTCTTCCCTTCCCTCATACCACGCTCGACGGCAATCAGGAAGTCTCGGTTGAACTCGCCGAACTCACGAAAATCAGCCCAGGCCATCACCGGACTATGGCCCGGAATCACGGTATCGACGCCTTGAATGGTGTCGGCCGCGGCCAACACGGTCCGTGGGTAATTGACACCGCTGCCACCGTTGGCGACGTCGACATAGGGCAAGCCCTTCCACGCAAACAGGTCGCCGGTGTGCGCGACCCGCAGCGCCGGAAACACGACGATGGAGTCACCGCTCGTATGACCTCGTCCAAAATAGTAGAGGTCGATCCGGTCGTCGCCATCGAGCAGAGAGAGCCGGTTCTCATAGGTACGACTCGGCAGATACTGCCTGCCGCCCGCCGTCTGAAACGGTGCCATCCGTGACATGTTGCTCTTGGTGTTCGCGTGGGCGACGACCTCGACCGGTAGCGGGAAGTCGATATTGCTCCCGGTGTGGTCGCCGTGGGTGTGAGTGTTGATGATGATCGTCACCGGTTTGTCGGTCACGGTCGCGATCTTGTCGAGGATCGCACTGCCCCACTCGGGGTTCTTCGTGTCGACCACTACGACACCGCTATCGGTGACAAAGGCCGCGGTGTTTCCGCCGCCCCCGGTAACCATATAGAGGTTGTCTTTCACCTGCTCGATTTCGGCGACGTTTCCTTGGGCGACCGGGCGACTCAGAGTCGCAACCACGCCGACTGCGACCAACGCACTCAACACAGCTACTCGCTTCATCCCATTCCTCCGTTGACACCGCGGACCCGACGCCCCACCATCGGGCTCGACACGGGTCGCGGGTGAGTTGATGCATCTGTTGCATGCGGTGCAGCAAGAAAGCCCGAGGGACGGGGAACCCCACACGGGTCGGACGCCCCACAATGCGCACCGCGATGGACGCCACTGCCTTTCGGCCTGCGCTGCTTCGTAAGAAAGTCGAATCCCTTGCCGAGGTTCCCGTCTTCCATACGCTCCAAGAACTCGATGACGGAGATTATCACGAGGGCCGACTCCGGGCCGGAGCATCGGTTCTTTCCGCGACATTCCACAGCTCCCTTTCTTGAAGGCGACGGGCCACCCGCGGACGTCGCAAAGGCGTGCGTGCCCGCCTCACCTCCGGGTGGCTCGAGACTGGTGGGAAGAGTCTCTGTCGGCAGCCTCGTCGGTCGGTATCCTCTGGATCGTTGTTCTGGTGGTCGCGGTCGCCCCGTCTGTTGCCGAGAGTGGTTCCCCGGTGTAGCCTGGGGAACTGGGTCGCTATCTGAGAGGCTGGGAATTCCCCGCATGACTGACCCAGGAGAAGAGTGTCCATTGTGCGTCGTGGCGGACGGGAGGTCCAGATGAGTGTCCAGCGTGTCGGAATCGTTCAGGTTGTCATAATCCTTGGCGTGCTTGCATGCGTCACACCGCGAGCGGCAATAGCGCAGACATCATCATCAGTGCCGCGCACATCGGAGGGCAGGCCTGACCTCGGAGGCGTGTGGGACTTTGGCTCGGTTACGCCCCTGCAACGGCCGGCCGCCCTCGCCGGTCAGGAGTTTCTGACCGACGAAGACGTGTCGGCGCTGGAGGCCCAAGCGGCCGCCGGTACTGTTGACCGCGCGCCCAGAGCGGGCGATCCGGGTAGCTATAACCAGTTTTGGATGGCCCGGGGCAGCAAGGTGGCCGGAACACGGCGGACGTCATTAATTCTCGACCCATCCGACGGACAGCTGCCCGGGTACACGGCGGTCGGTGAAGCTCGAATGGCCGCCCGCGCTGATGCGCGACGCCGGAACGCGGGTCCAGAAGACCGTGATGTGGACGAACGGTGCATTCTGGGGTTCAATTCCGGTCCGCCGATGCTACCCGGTGCATATAACAACCTTGTCCAGGTCTTTCAAGTGCCTGGATATGTCGTCATCCTCAACGAAATGGTGAACGATGCGCGGGTCGTCCCGTTAGATGACCGTCCACCGCTCCCTTCTCAGATGCGTCAGTGGAAGGGCGACTCCCGCGGGCGCTGGGACGGGGACACACTCGTTGTAGAAACACGAAACTTCCGGGATATCGGCACCGCCCATCCCGCACCCAATATGGAACGTCTCGAAGCCTTGGGGCCGGACCTCCACCTTACCGAGCGATTTAGCCGTCGTGATGCGGACACGTTGCTCTATGAATTCACGGTCGACGATCCGACGGCGTTTGTCCAGCCGTGGAGCGCTGAACTGACGATGACACAGACCGATGACACGCTCTATGAATATGCTTGTCACGAAGGCAACTACGGTCTCTTCAATATCCTTGCTGGCGCCCAGGCCGAAGCGCGCGACGCTCTAAAAACGACGTCGGACGTGAAATAGGTCGGGTCGCACCACCGCCCAGCCTTGACCCGACCTCGATCCCCCCGCCACACCGCGAGCGGATTCCGAGGTGTGGCGGTGGGGTACTATTGCTGGCCAAAGACGGTCGCGTATGCACGTTGCGCCGACCAAAGTGCAGGAGCAGACACAATGAACGGCAAAGGACGTAGGACCGCTCAAACGCGGTCATCTATTCTCGCAGTCGCGGTGATACTCGTGAGCGGTCTCTGGGTCTCCGGACCGGTGATGGCGCAAGGTCCCGGCACTGAAGACGCGCAGTGGACGTATTTGGGTGGTGACGCATGGCACACCCGCTACGCGCCGGCCGACCAGATCACCCCTGCCAATTTTGAGGAGCTCGAAGTCGCATGGCGCTGGAACGCCGCCAGTTTCGGCCCCAGCACAGCGCGGGCCACGCCCACCTACGTGGACGGCAAATTGATTACCGTCAGCGGGAACCGTCGCCACGTGGTCGCACTCGACCCCGCGTCCGGCGAACTGCTCTGGAGCTTCACCGAACCAAACACCAGCCGCTACGAGTACTCCATGCGTAAAGGCTATGGGAAGGGCATCGCGTATGCCCAGGTCGATGGTCGCGGAGTCGTCTTTATCTCGAGTCCTGGTTTCTTCCTGCACGCGCTCGACGCTGAGACCGGCCGGCCGCTGGAAAACTGGGGACGACCAGTACCCGTGCCAGACTTTGGCACTACCGGCACGGTCGACCTCGTGGAGGACCTGGTCGCAGACTGGGGCCCGTGGACAAGTATGGACCGCCCCTACGACGCGAATATCGGTATCCCGCTGGAGATCGGCTATATCACCAACTCGTCGCCTCCCATCGTGGTGAATGACACAGTCGTGGTGGGCAACTCGGCCGAGCAAGGGTATCGCCAGACCCGGATCGAGAACGTACCGGGCGATATCCTCGCCTACGATACGCGCACGGGCGATTTTAAATGGAAGTTCCATGTCATTCCACGGCCCGGTGAGTTTGGCCACGAGACCTGGGAGAACGACGCTTGGGAATGGACCGGAGACGTCTCTTCGTGGGCGCCCATGTCAGCGGACCCGGAGCTCGATCTCGTCTACATTCCCACCAATAGCGCGACAATCGACTACTATGGCGGACACCGCCCCGGTGACAACCTCTTCGCGGCCAGCCTGATTGCCCTCGATGCCGAGACCGGCGAGCGGCGATGGCACTATCAAATGGTCCGCCACGACGTCTGGAATTACGACACGCCCACGGCGCCAATCCTGATGAACGTGACCGTCGACGGGCAGGAAATCAAGGGGATCTTTCAGGCCACAAAGCAGGCCTGGGTCTACGCCCTGAACCGCGAGACCGGTGAGCCAATCTGGCCTGTCGAAGAACGCCCCGTCCCGCCCTCGACCGTGCTCGGTGAACAGCTATCGCCAACCCAGCCGTTCCCGACCCGGCCCGCGCCGTTTGACCTTCAAGGTCGGACAGAGGAACACCTTATTGACTACACCGCGGAGGTTTTCGAGGCAGCCCTTCGCGTGGCGACTGAAAATGAACTCTTCGGCCCGATGTTCAATCCTCCCACGACCATCGATGACCCTGCCGGCCCGGCGTGGAATTGTCCTGGCGGTGGAGGCGGCACCAATATCACCGGCCCGGCCGTAGCTGATCCCGTGTCGGGGGTCATGTTCGTCACGTCGGGAAGTGGCTGTTTTAGATTGCAACTCCTACCTGGCAACGAGTCGCCTCTCGATGAACTGGAACAGTCGGGCGTGACGCACTCTGACTGGGCCGCGGTGGCCACCAGCGTCGCTGGTGGTCCGGATGCCACTATCGACGGTCTCCCGATTTGGAAGGGGCCGCTGGGGCGCATCACGGCAATCGACATGAATACCGGGGAACATCTATGGGTGATCCCGAACGGGGACGCGACGCAAGAGGAGCAGGACCTCATCAGAAATCACCCGCTCTTGCAAGGCGTCGAGGGTGTCGAGGTGAACCGTGGACGCGCCGGTGGCACCGCCATGATGGTCACGCCGACGATGCTGCTGGCCGGGGGGCGGACGAGCGACAACACCCCGCAACTCTTCGCGATCGACAAGCAGACCGGGGAGCGGCTGGGGGCGGTTGAGATCCCTGGTGTCACGCGATACGGGATGTCCAGTTGGATGCACGAGGACCGGCAGTATGTGATCGTGCAGCTTCAAGACGGCCTGGTCGCCTTGGCACTGCCTTCGGGCGAAGAGCGCCCAACCGACGCGCATTAGAGAAGTCAGAGACGATGGTCCGCCGGAACGCGCCACAGGGCCTGTTTTCAAGGCCCGCCGGCGGACTGTCTTGGCTCCCGCCCGCTGCCGGGTCCGTCGTTCGTCATCCCCGAAGGGGATCCTAAGAAACCATTTGCCAAACGCGCGGCGCCGCACAGACATACTGATTCCGCGAGCGATCCCAGCGCAAGCCGCGCAGTGCCCCGATAGTAGTCCGTCTCTGCATGCGCGACCACAAGCGCGAGACACTGGGGAGCCCAGGCGAGCAAATGGTCCCGGAGGAAGTCGGCCTGCGCGTTCAGAAGTTCGAGCCCTTGTGGCGTCTCTAGCTCCTGTGACTGCAGTGGCCAGACATCGAATAACCGGCCCTCGACCAGCGTCCGCAGCCAGGAAGAGCGCCCCATTTGAGAAAGTCGCGCCGAGACGACGCGAATGGACCGTCGGGCTCGGGATCACGTCTCGATGGCATTGCTATCCCCTACGCTCATGCTCGGGCCCACATCCCAGGGTCCTTTACTCGGGCAGGGCAAACACAAAAAGCGTGTTGCCTGCACTCGGTCGGATCTCTGGGGTCAACCCACGGAAGTGTGCGGACGTCCCTCCCCGACCGGTGCTCACCGCCACATACTGCCGACCGTCGATGGCGTAACTCATCGGGAACCCAGTGACAGACGACCCGATGTTGATCTCCCACAAGACCTCACCCGTCACGTGGTCGAACGCGCGAAAACGCCCATTCACGTCGCCGCCAAAGATGAGACCTCCTCCGGTGGCTACCAGCGACATGGTGGCTGCGCGTTGCTCGTGCAGCCAGACGGTTTCGCCAGTTTCAGCGGAGATCGCCCGCACCGTGCCGGCGTACTCAGTGCCGGGGGCCAGCTGATGGCGATACGCAATCGCATACGCCTCGGAACGGCTTTCGTTCGGTTCCGTCGGGGTGTCCTCTGGAAAAGCGGTTGCCGCCATCATCCGCGCACACGTATTTCGGAGCGGCATATACATGGTGTTGGTCAGCGGACTATAGGCACCCGCCTCCCAATCTTTGCCGCCGTTCCAGGTTGGACAGGCAAAGACTTCTTGGCCCACCGCGCTAAAAACGACCTCCGAGTTTTCCGTCACATCGCCGGTGACCCCGTCGATACTGGTGATGACGTTTTGCGTCACGGTTGGTGTCGCCCACAAGAACTCGCCCGTGGCGCGATCCAGCGTATACACGACGCCCGTCTTCCCCGGTATCCCCGTCACGACCTGTCGGGTCTCACCAGGCTGCAACCGCGGGTTGATCCAGCTCACCGCGGTCGGGTCTGGTGCCACAAGGGTGTCGACGAGTAAGCGCTCGAATGGGTGGTCGAGGTCCCAATGGTCATTGAGATGCTGGTAATACCAGACGATCTCGCCGGTGTCAGCATCGAGCGCAAGCGTTGAGTTGTGATAGAGATGCTGGTTGTCGGCACCGCCAAGCAGGAACTTGGGAGCAGGAGACGTCACCGAGGTCCCGATATAGACGAGATTCAGGGCCGCATCAAAACTTGGCACCATCCATGCCCCGACGTGTTTCCGATCTTCGTAGGCGACGTCACCCCAGGTTTCATCGCCTGGCTCACCCGGCGCAGGTATCAGTCGTCGGCGCCACACTTCCTCACCGGTCCGGGCATCATGCGCGGTGACCACGCAGGCCTCCGGTCCGCCTCTCGGCGAGCAGCTCCTTCCCGTGATCGCCTTGCCATTAGCAATGATCGGCCCTGACCCCTGCAGCACCGGATGGGTCTCATAGTCCAGCACCTGTGTTTCCCAGACCATGTCGCCAGTCGTCGCGGAGAGCGCAAACAGATGGGCGTCCATACTCGTGTCGATGATGAGATCGTCGTAGATCGCAATGTTGCGATTGTTCCCGGCCAACCCCCCTCGCCGAGCGTTCTCGGGAATGTCACGCCGATGCTCCCAGATAAGGTCACCCGTCCTGGCGTCGATGGCCTGTATGACATCGTTCGGGTTTGGCATATACATCACACCGTTGTAGACCAACGGCGTGCCCGACTGAAACCCATCGGTCAAGCCCCGTGTCCACACCATCTGCAATCCACCCACGTTGTCGCCCGTGATCGCGTCGAGTGGGCTGTAGCCCCAGGTGTCCAGTGTTCTACGCCACATCAGCCAGTCGGCCGGATCCGGGTCCTGGAGCATCGCATCCGTCACCGGCACGAAATCTGGCAACGTCTGGCCGAGGGCCAGACCGGCGTGCAGCATGGGTGCGAAAGCCGCAAGAACGGCAGCAAGCACGCGTGAAAGACACCCACGTGCACGTAGACGGAGAGACGGTCGGTGCATTCTCTACGGTCTCCTCTCTGAACTATCAGTCAACCGAAACAAGGCAAGCCGCTCATTGCCTCGGGGCACGCCGGACGTTGGTGCCGATACGTTGCCCCCTGCCTCGGGCTCAAAGGGCAACCACCCGATTTCCCGCGGCCAGATACATCACAGCATCAACGACGATCGGCGTGACCTGCTGAAAGAGCTCTGAAGGATTCGGTCCTTCGACAAACCCCGCTTCCGGGTGAAACCGGTATGACCATTGCTCCTGTAGCGACTCGACGGTGCGGGTGTTGATCTGGTCGAGAGGAGAGTAGCGCGTACCCGCGAGATCCCGGTTGTAGGTGGGCCAGTCGGCAGCAGCGTCTCGCTGGGACTCCGGGGCGACAAGCCCCAGACCCGAGGCCATGAGCACCGCAATACACAGAGCGAGTGTCGCGGTTCTACGCCTTGACTGTCGTTTCATGATCGGTGGCTCCTCTGCACTCTATGTGTTTCGGACCGACGGCGCCAAGAAAACTCTTCGCGATGACACCCGACGCTGAATCGGGCACATGGCCCGCGGGCGGTTTTCATGCGCGGCTCAGGGCGGCCGATGGCATAATCACTGGATTCGAGACCGACTTGTCGTCGCATCGCCCGACCCAGCGCGCCGAGTTAGGCTCGCCGCCGCGCCCCGGATGTTGTGTCGTCGGTGCGGTCGAAAGGAGTTACTTTCATGTCGCAGATAGCCGCCGTGGCGCACAAGTTTTTTGAAGCGTGCGAGGAAGGCGCGGGCTGGGCGGGTTGCCAGGAATACTGCACAGCGGACGCGACATTCAACGCCCAGGCCGAGCCGCTCGCAGAGATGACCCGGCTCGCGGAGTATACGGAGTGGATGAAGGGCCTCGGGACATTCATGTCTGACGCAGGCTATGAGCTGAAGTCATTTGCCACTGACGAGGCGCGGAGAAATGTCTCCGCTTATGCCACCTTTCAAGCGACTCACACGGGCGACGGGGGGCCGTGCCCGCCGACTGGTAAACGCATGTCAACAGACTACGTCTATGTGATGGAGTTCGATGACCACGACAAGATCCGGCACATGACAAAAATCTGGCACGCCGGCTTGGCGATGAAGGCCCTCGGTTGGGTCGCGTAGTGCTCCGTCTGCTGCGTCTCTCCGCGCCGTTGCTGCCGGCCGCGTTTCTGCTCGCGATCTTCGGCACGCCAGCCGCCGCTCAAACGAGTAATCGCCCTGCGTCGTGGCCCACGCGAGTGCTCGTGACTAACGACGACGGCATCGACTCTCCGGGTCTCCACGCACTCGTACGTGCGCTTACGTCCGTGGCCGAGGTCACGGTCGTGGCGCCCGCTGGTAATCGATCCGGCAGCACCAGCTATGCCCTGGTGCTCTCCGGGCGGGTCATCGTCGAACAACGAGACTTTGACGACGCGCGCGTAGCCTACGCCGTCACCGGGTATCCAGCCGACTGCGTGCTGATTGGGCTAAATGGCCTGATGGCCAACGACCCACCGGATCTGGTCGTGTCCGGTATCAACACCACGGCCAACCTTGCCGACGCGTGGGCGTACTCGGGGACGCTGGGCGCGGTCCGTATCGCCACGCTCCACGGTATTCCGTCGATAGCGGTGTCAGGGGGGGCGCCGGACGCGCTGGCCGCGGTGGCACAGTGGGTTGCCGACCTCGTGCAAAGTGACGTCACGCGCGGCCTTCAACCTCCGCGCTATCTCGCTGTTGACGTGCCAAACGTGCCTCTCGCCGATCTCGCGGGGGTGACGCTGCGACCCCGGGCGCAAGGTTTTCTGGTGCCACGACTCCAGAGAGGCGCTCGTAGCGCGGCTGACATACCCGGTCAACAGGCCTGGGTCTCCGCCGGCTTCTCCCGCCATCCGGAGGTCATCAGTGGCACCGACGTCGAAGCCCTCGGGAACGATCAGATCGTCATGACCGCCATGCGGGCGGACGAGTCGGATGCCGAGTTTCTCAGAGTGCTACAGCAGCGCGCCGCCGAGCTTCCGTCATGGCCACCGAGCCGATAGGACGGCTCGGAGGAACAACAGAGCCTTCTGCAGCGGGAGCATGATGACCACAAGGGGCAGGATCTTGCCACTCATGAGGACGCGGCCCCGAGAAGACCTTCCCACGCTGACGGATGTGACCGCCGTCAGGCACTTTGTGGCCTACCCGAGACCGACAGCGTATGACATCGCTCGACAAACGGTTGAAAAAGCGTCGACCGTTGCGCCATGATGACCCACCCTGAGACCCCGGAGACCAACCATGAAGCGATACTCGCTGCTCGCGATTGTGCTCGGCGTTTTGCCCTCTGTCGCACTGGCCCAGACGACGCAAGAGCTCATCAACGACCAACGCACGCCCGACGATGTCCTGAGCCACAGCATGGGATACGACCGGAAGAGTTACAGCCCGCTTGACCAGATCAACCGGTCGACCGTGGGGCGGCTCGTCCCCATCTGGAACACCAGTGTGATGAACAACCTCGGCGAGCTGGCCGCCCCGACCGTCTACGACGGCGTGATGTATGTCATCAACGGGAGCTGGACGTTCGCGATTGATGTCGAAACCGGCCGCCAACTCTGGCGGACGCCCGTTGTGATCGAGCCGGAAACGCGACGCTCTGGGATCAACCGAGGCGCACCCGCGATTTACGAAGGTCGGCTGTTTCGGGTGACGGTCGACAACCATGTGCTCGCGTTGAACATGGAGACCGGCGAAGAGTTGTGGAAGCAAAAGTTCGCCGACTCGAAGGAAGGGTATTACGCCACCGGTGCGCCCATCGTCGCCAACGGAGTGTTGATTTCAGGGATGTCCGGGGGCGAATCGACGACCCGCGGATTCCTCGATGGCTGGAACCCGGAGACCGGTGACAAGCTGTGGCGCCGCTATACGATTCCCGGTCCGGGCGAACCCGGTTTCGAGACGTGGCCGGTCGACAGCAACGCGTGGATGTATGGCGGCGGACCAACATGGCGGTCCGGTTCGTATGATCCCGAGCTCGACCTCGTCTACTGGGGAACGGGGAACGCCGAACCCTACGATCCAATACCGCGTGGCGCGCTGGATAGCCTCTATACGTCGAGCGTCCTCGCCATCCGACCGCAAACAGGAGAAATCGCCTGCTACTACCAATACACGCCCAACGACGTCTATGACGTGGACGGCGTCGATGAGCACGTGCTCGCCGACATAGAGGTGGATGGCACCCCGCGCAAGGTGATGATCCAGGCCAATAAGAACGGGTTTTTGTATGTGCTCGACCGCACCGACTGCACGCTGATTGCTGCACATCCTTACGTCAAGGTGAATTGGGCCACGCATATCGACCTTGCGACCAGTCGACCCGTGTTGACCGAGCTCTATGAGCAGTTCCTGGCCGGAGAACAAGTGTCCATTTGGCCCTCTCGTGGCTCAAACGCCGTGCCTGTTGCATTCAATCCAACGACAGGACTGGTCTATACGAGCTCGTGGCACGTCCCGCGCATCCAACAGTTGGCGCCGCGGGAAGGCGAGCAAGTGATTGGGACGAACTCCACCGGCGTGAGCAACCGCTTCCCGCAAGTCGAACCGGGCGATCTCCTCGGGCACTTCGTGGCGATCAACCCCTTGACCGGAGAAAAAACCTGGGAAGTCCCGCTCGTCGATTTCCCAAGCTCGGCGGGAATGCTCGCGACCGCGGGCGGCTTACTGTTTACCGGCAAGTTAACCGGAGAGTTCCTCGCACTCGACGAAGCGACCGGCGACACGGTGTGGCAGTTCCAGACTGGCTCGAGTGTCAATTCGACCGCGATCACGTATACGCATGAGGGGCGGCAGTATGTGACGGTGGCGTCCGGCCTGGGAGGCGGTCTTGCCAATCGGTACGCACGGGGTCGGGTGCCGGCAGGCGGCTCCGTCTGGACATTCGCGCTCATGCCCGAATAGCGATCACGCGGAGGAAGAGCCATGCCTTTAGCCCCTCCGGTCGTCTCTCGACACTGCCACGCGCTCGTATTGTGCGTGGCACTGGTCGTCACCTCCGGCGTCTCGGTCGGGACGCAGTCCTCAGACTTTGCGCCCGTCACCGACGCCATGCTGCAGGACCCTGCGCCGGCGGACTGGTTGATGTGGCGTCGGACCCTCGATAGCTGGGGTTACAGCCCGCTCGACCAGATCACCCAGGACAACGTAGGTGCGCTCCGCATGGTGTGGTCGCGGGGGTTGACACCCGGCACACAGGAAGGGACGCCGCTTGCGTATGACGGCATGTTGTATATGCCAAATCCGAGCGACGTCATTCAGGCATTAGACGCGACGACCGGCGATTTAAAGTGGGAGTATCGTCGGGACCTCCCCGAGGATGTCGGCGACTATCTCTTCGCCACAGCAACCAATCGCAACCTCGCAATCCTTGGGCGCCTCATCATCGACACCAGCGCGGACGACTACATCTACGCTGTCGACGCCGCGACCGGGGATCTGGCCTGGGAGACCCAGATTCTCGATTATCGGATCAACCCGGCAAATCAAACCTCCGGTCCCATCATCGTCACGGGATGGCGGTCTCTGGCCGGAGTTGTATGCCGCAGGCCGGTCCGGAGGCGTGCGTCATTACCGCGCACGACGCACTGACCGGCGCGGAGGTCTGGCGACGCTCTCTCATTCCCGGTCCTGGCGAACCCGGTGACGATACGTGGGGCGGCGTGCCGTTCGAAGAACGCGCCCATGTGGGGGCGTGGATGGTGCCCAGTTTCGACCCGGTGTTGGATCTGGTCTATGTGGGGACTTCAGTGACATCGCCCGCGCCAAAATTTCTCCTCGGGGGCACGGACCAGACGCACCTCTATCACAACACGACGCTGGCCCTCGACGCCATGACCGGTGAGATCGAATGGTATTACCAGCATCTCAACGATCACTGGGACCTCGATCATCCTTTCGAACGCTTGCTCGTCGATACGGCCGTGACACCGGATCCAACGACGGTCAGCTGGATCAACCCGCGACTCGAAGCCGGCGAGGCCCGGCGGGTCGTGACCGGTATTCCGGGCAAAACCGGTGTCGTATATACCCTCGACCGGGAAACTGGAGAATTCCTCTGGGCCACGCCGACCGTCACCCAGAACGTCATCAGTGATATCGATGGTGCGACCGGAACCGTGACCGAGAACTCAGAGGTGGTCTTCACCGGCACCGGTCAGGAAGTGCTCGTCTGCCCGACCTGGCTTGGGGGCAAAGACTGGGAGGCCGGCGCCTACAGCCCGTTGACAAACACGATGTACTTCCCGCTGCGCAACGCATGCGCGCGCATGATGGCCACACCGACGAGAGATGGCGACTTAGGGGAAAGGCTGTACTCCCTGGCGGTGCACAACCAGCTCGCCCCCGGCTTTGACCAGCTCGGCACCGTGCAGGCGATCTCCGTCGAGACAGGCTCGACCGTCTGGCAATACGACCAGCGAGCGATGACCATGTCGCTTGTCGCCACCGGTGGCGGCCTCGTGTTTGGGGGCGATGCGAATGGTCGCTTCCGGGCATTCGACCACGAGACGGGAGAGGTGCTCTGGGAGATCAATCTCGGCTCGCCAGTCACTGGGTTCCCGATCACCTACGCCGTGGACGGCCAGCAATATGTGGCCGTCAGCACGGGGGTGGCCGGCACCTCGGCTGGTCTCTTACTGCTGACACCCGAGCTTCGCCCGAGCTTGGGGAACAACCTCTTCGTCTTCGCCCTACCGGAGTGAGGTCCCGACGTTCTTCACGCGTTGGCCAGACGGCAGAGCACTAAAACCGAAATAGTCTCGTGGCCTTCACAACAAACGCCCGGTTCTCCAGTCTGACCGACCGCGGGTCCAGTGTGTCACGTTCCTCCGTGTAGACCACAAACAGCTCGCTCCCCGGCTGGTACTCCCACCGAAATCGAAAGTTGGTGCTGAGAGAGTCCGCGCCCGAGTTGTACTGCAGCAACGCGGCCACGAACATCCGCGGGGTGACGGTGAACGTCGTCCGGGCCGACACCAGCTCCGTGGCGAACCGCCCTTGCGGGAGATCGATCCAGTTGAACGACAACGACGGTTCGATCGTCAGCTGTGGAGACAGACCGATGCGCCCGTTGAAGAACCCCAGACTGGTCCGCTGTCCGCCCCAGAACCCACCCCGGTCAAACGTCACGCCGCCCGACACCACGCGCTGCTGTCCCAGGGCGTAGACGAGTCGCGTGTTGACAAAGTCATACTCGCCGACGCCAATCGTAACGTCGGGTGCGAGCTGGAACGGTCGTTTGAGCAATTCGTGGTTATCGGTCACTCCGGCAAAAAATCGGTCACCATTCTCGAACTCGGTCCAGAACAAGCCCTGGCGCACTCGGGTCTCGAGCAGGCCCGCGCCGTCGGTGGTGTAATCGAGGCTGCCTTCCCAGGCAAACTTGCGGACCGCGGCGATCGACTGCGGCCGAGGGCTAAAACGTATCGCTCCATAGTTGCGACGGAAATCTGCACGCCGCACAAAGCCGATCTCCGGATTGAAGTTCGCGCCCACTCCGAGCCGCTCGGCGACCACACCCCACCGGTCGCCGTTGTAATCGAGTTGGGCTTGGTAACTGAGGTCGTCCTCCCCGACCCCGGGCGACTGGGTTCTCGCCAGATAGGTATTGACGTTCAGGTTGTCGTAGAACGAGAAGAGGCCATCTACGCCGAACGCCTGGTTCGAGCCCGCCCCATCGAGCGAGAGTGATCGTCCGGTAAACAGCGCCCCTACGGAACTCCGACGCAAGATGTCACGTCTGACCCGAACCACGGAGAAGTTGGTTGCGCCCGCGGTCGACACCACCTCATCACCCGTCTGCACATTGAGCAGGCCGACGCTATAGGGTCCGGCCTTGCCCGTGAGACGCCCCCCGGCCTGTATGGGGACGGTCCGACCGTCCTGGAGTCCGATACGTCGGCTGAAGAAGATGATTGGAGCGGTCGCGGCAAACTGCCCACCCCGGAAATAGAAAGTCGTCGCGTCGTTTGTCGAGCCCCCGCCAAAGTCAAAGATCCCCTGCCCTTCGAGAAAGAACTCACGCTTCTCAGGAAAGAAGAGACTGAACCGGGTCAGGTTCACCTGCTGCTGGTCGACCTCGACCTGGGCAAAATCCGTGTTGTAGGTAAAGTCGGCGGTGAGCCCTTGCGTGACACCATACTTGACGTCGAATCCGACATTGCCGCCAAGCTCTCTGAGGAGCGGCGGCGTTTCGTTGAGGTCGGTCCTCAAGTCAGTGATCCCATACGGCTTGACCTCGAGCCGGGTGCCAGAGACCGGCACCTCGAGACCGACAAGCGTCGCGGACGCAGACATCTTGTACCACCCGGCCATATTGTCCGCCGCGGGAATGGGCGTGAGAAACGACACTTCGTTCGTCGATGCCACCCGTCGCTGGAGATTGATACCCCAGACTTGCTCCGGACCGGCGCGATACCGGAGTGACTTGAACGGGATACTGATCTCCACCGTCCAGCCCTGGTCAAATCGCTGGGACCGCGCATCCCAGACGGTGTTCCAATCCATATTGAACGTCCGCTCGCCCGTGATGATCGCGTCGATGAGACCGCCCACTGGATTCGTGATGAAGCCAAAGCCGTTCCTTCGGTCGTAGAACGTGTCGAGGGCGACGGCGAGCGACTCGTTGCCAAACATGCCCCAGCTGTCGCGTTTCATCTCGTTCGCGACCATCTGCTCGGGTTCCGCGCTCCAGCACCGCGCAGCGACATAGAGGGTATCGTCATCGAACATCACCCACACTTCCGTCTGGTCGTTGGCAACCGCCCCCTCGTCGGGTTCTTGCTGGATAAACCCGGTCACGGGTGCGACGTCCTGATAGACCGCTTCATCGAGCACACCGTCGAGCGCTAACGGCGAGGCGAGCCGTGACGCCCGCATCGTGACGCGACCTTGGGCGTCCCGCGCCATCATCTCCGGAAAGGTGGGCGGCGGGGGGCCATCGATAACCGCATCCGCGGATGCTCCAACACGTTCGCCCCCGGTTGGTTCCGATGACGCCGACGTTGGCGGGGCAGGTTCACGCCGACGTATCGAGCCGTCATCGGCCGGGATGGAAGACTCGGTCTCTGTTTCAGTTCGTCGGAGAAGCACCGCAAGCTTCCGGGCGAGCTCGTCTTCCAACCGGAACAAGTCCGAGACCGGACCCGCCACACTCAGAGCACTCAGGACCCGCCCTGTCGAACCATCGACCAACTGCGCCTCGATCTCAAGCATGTCGTCGACCCGCCGGTAGGCTCCCATCACACGCAATCGAGCGACGTCACCTCCAGATTCGACGTGCCCACCGAGATCCGTAGCCACCGAGTCCGCGATTCCCAGACCAATCCACGCGTCCGCCGCGTCCTCGGTGAGGTTGAGGAACCTCTCGACCGTCACGAACACATGGGGGAGGGTCGAATCGGGTAGCGACTGACCGTGGACAAGGAGTGGAACCGCTAGCAGCGCGGCGACGTATACACAGCATGTCGCAAAGCCGTGGCCGACAGCCGCAGCGGCACGACACGACTGTTGGCCGAAGCCGATTTGCGTATAGCTGTGCAACCTCATCGGGGACCGCGTCCTCGAGCCCGCCACGTTCCCGGTGCTGAGTTCAAGATGCTGTGCCCTGAGCGTCCACGCGGATGGGTGAACATGGTGGCGACATCACCAGACAATAGCAGTAAAGATCGTGCGCCAGCTTGCGGGTATGTGCAGACGGAAAGATTGGTCAGGCGACGCACCTGCGCTGACCAGTGCAAACTGTGTCGCCCCCGCGACCGTATGACAGCGGCGAACAACGATACCGGGAGCCGGCGCTGGCGAGCCGAGCGACGCTCCGCGTAGGATCGCTACTTCGGTCTTCTGACCCGTATCTGGAGGTACAGGCATGCGACGTTGCCCACGGCGAAGGACCCACGACCCGAAACGGCGAAGGCCACCGCTCTCCTGGCTCGCAGTCGTCGTTGCGCTTGCAACCTCGGCGATTACGGTCGGACTCGCCGCGCCGCCGCGGCTGCCGCTCAACTCCTTGGATGTGATGCCACCGTCGGACCGTGTGACGGGCGCGCTTGGCATGCTGCGTGTGCACGAACAGTCATGCCAGAGTCGTGACTTGACCGACCAGCAACGGCGCCAACGCATCGTTGACCTTGCGGTGCAGGAGTGGAGCTATTTCGGGTTCACCGTCGTGGACTATACGGAAAATCAGCCATCCACCCGAGGACCACGCAAAGGTCGTCGTCGCTGGTCCCTCCTGAATTCATCGGACACGAGCCGCGTCGCCGATTCGATCGCTGGGTACTGGACCGTCACCCCCGAGGGGACATGGATTATCAACAATCAGAACGAACGGTGGAAGCGCACCGGCGCTGACACGCGCTGGCGGACCCCCTGGTCGGCAGCCTTCATTTCATGGGTGATGTGCGAGAGTGGGTTGGCCGAATCCGCGCAATTCCAACGCGCGGTGGCGCACCATACTTATATCGACCAGGCCATTCGAGCGCGGGACCGTGCCCTCTCGAGCGCGGCATTCACGGCCCACGACATCGGCGAGACCTCCGTCTCTCCGGGCGACCTACTGTGCAGCGGCCGACGGCCGGCCTACCGGTCGCTGGCCGATCGTCGTCGGCAGATGGGCGAAGGGGCGCGCACACATTGTGACGTCGTCGTCGCACTCGACTTGTCGCGGCGCCGTATTCTCACAATCGGCGGCAATGTCCGGGCGACCGTGGCGCTGAAGCTACTTCCGGCAAGACCAACGACTGGCTCAGGGTTGCAACCGGCCGGGGGGAGACGCCCACTTTTTGCCCATCTCAAGCTTCGCGCCCAGCCGATCGCGTCTGACGCACTCGACCACAGCCCGGCTCTGCGGGCAGCTGTGTGTTCCGGTCGTCTGTTGCCCGTCGCGCTGACCACCGCGGATGTCGCGCCGTCTGCTGCCCTTGCACGCTGTTGAGAGGCCGCGCGCCTCAGACCAAGAAAGCCGGGCCAGTCAGACGCTCAGATAGAATTGCTTAACCTACGGAGGAACGAGCTATGTTGAAGCCCACGATACCTCTCGCTTACCTCGCCGGCGTCGTCGCACTCCTCGGCGTGTCGGTGCTTCCCCACCCGGTCGACGCCCAAGACTTTCGTCCGGTGACCGACGCGATGCTGGAAAACCCCGACCCCTCCGACTGGCTGATGATTCATCGCACCTACGACTTCCAGGCGTTCAGCCCTCTCGACGAAATCGACCGCGACAACGTCGGCGAGCTCCGCCCGGTCTGGATGCGAGCCATGGACGAAGGCCCGCAAGAGATTCGACCGCTGGTCTACAACGGCGTCATGTATATCGCGCATCCGAACGGCGATCACATTCAGGCGTTGGACGGCACAACCGGTGACCTCCTCTGGGACTACGTGCGAGAGCTCCCCGCCGATCTTCGCGAGTACGCACAACTGGGTGGACGGACCCGACACCTCGCCATCTACGGAGAGCACATCTATCACCTGACGGCTGACGCGTATTTGCTGGCGCTGGACGCCCAGACCGGCGAGGTCGCCTGGGAGACACCGATGGCGGACTACCGCGATGGCATCACCCACTCGTCGGGCGCCATGGTGATCAAGGGCCAGATATTGAGTGGCCGGACGTGTAGCCCCAGTAGCCTCGAGGCCCGGTGTTTTGTCGCCGCGCACGACGCGCAGACGGGCGAGGAACGATGGCGCACCTATACGGCCGCCGGAGCCGATGACCCGGGCGGCGACACCTGGGGCACGCTCCCGACGTCACGCCGGGTTCATGTCTCGCCGTGGGGCTTACCCGGAAGCTACGACCCAGCCTTGAATCGGGTCTTTTGGGGAATCGCCGTGCCCCTGCCCTACCCACGCCTTGTCCGGCGCGGCACATGGGATGTGGGCGACCGCACGCCATGTGAGCTCTACTCCAACTCGACGCTGGCCATGAACGCCGACACGGGCGCGATCGACTGGTATTACCAGCACCTCCCATGCGACGACTGGGACCAGGATTTTGTCCAGGAGCGGACCCTGATCGATACGGTCGTCAATCCCGACCCGTCTGTGGTCCGGTGGATCAATCCGAACCTGACCGGCACGGCCGAGGAGCGAAAGGTCGTCGTGGTGATGGGTGAGCCCGGCGGACTCTTTGTGAACGATCGCGAGACCGGTGAGTTTCTGTGGGCGTCACCGGTACCCTTCACCGACACCGAACGGTTCGTCATCCGAGATATCGACGTCGAGACCGGTGCGGTCTACATCAACATGGATCTCGTCGCGCGCGAGAACGGCGACCAGTTCATCGTCTGTGGCCACAACGTCAAGGGCTGGTGGTCGTGGTCCTATAGCCCGGTGACGGGACTCCTGTATGTCCCCATCAACCGGTCCTGTTTGAATCAGACGACCAATGACCGATCGATCTCCGGCACCAGCCCGCGGTTCTCGATTCCGGAACCCGGTCTCGAAGAGGACGGGCATCTCACCGAAGTGCGCGCCATCGATATCTCAACCGGCCGAGAAGCCTGGCGCTATAGTCAGCGTGCGCCAAACGCTGGCTCGACGCTGGCAACGGCGGGCAACGTCGTCTTTTTTGGCGACTCGAACCGACGCATGCGGGCGTTTGACGCCGAGTCGGGTGACATCCTCTGGGAAACGATTCTCGGCAGTCAGATCAGCGGGTATCCGGTCACCTACGCCGTCGATGGCCGACAGTATGTGACAGTGCCGGTCGGCGGGTTCGGGGATCGGATCGCCACCTATGCACCAGAGCTCGAGGCACCGGTCGGAAGCAACATGCTAGTGACGTTCGCGCTCCCATAGCAGCCCGTGCCGTGCCATTCCACACGATTGCTCGCGCTCAGCACGACGCGGTACCTCCGGGCACGGCAGGAATCAAACCGGACGGCCAAGACAAGCACCCGACTCGTCCCGGAATCCTGCACTATGCGTGAGAGGGCACCGTGCGTGGGGGGGACTACCGTATGGTCCCCCCACGCACGGTGCCATTAGTGCGCCAAGGGGTCAGGCCGGACCTGGAACTTGAATACCGGGGCCACGTTTTCCGTTCCGCCTTCAGCGTGAAACGGCGCCCGACTCCCGGATGTGGTCCAGATCGCCCGACCTTTCCACCCGGTGGTGGGATCGTCGATTCGCCCGTCTAGCCCCTTCCCAAAAAAGCTCCCCAGCGGATACGGGACACGGAAGGTCTTAAACTCTCCATCGACGAGCGCAAGCACGCCTTCGGATAGATTTCCGGTCGCCAGCGGTACATTGTCGCCGACACCGAGCAGGTTGAACCGATCGCTGAAGTTGTAATACGCCGAGTCGGCGCTCGCAGAATCCTGCGCACCCTTATAGTTTGGGCCCGGGAAGGGATACAGCATCCAACCTTCGGAGCAATGCGCGCCCGTCGCCGTTGGCCCGTTCAAAGGACCGACGCATTTGCTGCGGTCAAAACTGGCGAAGTGACCGCTCGACAACACAGTCCAGACGACGCCATCGCTATCGACATCCATACCACGGGGCGAAAAGCCTTGAACCGACGCGGCAGGGTCATTCCACGGCACCTCGTAATACTCCGCCAGCGCGGTGTTGACGGGATCGTCTCCCGGCACGAGCCTCACGAGTCCGCCCGGCATCCCCAGCGTGGAGCCCCAAATCGACCCGTCGAGTGGGCTGGGCGCGACGCCATAGTAGCCTCGCTCGATTCGCGTGTCCTTGGCGGGGTCGATGGGATCCCCGGGCTCGACATAGTCGTCTCGGCGACCGTTGCCATTGGTATCGAGTACCTGCACAGTCCACCCCTGCGCCAGCGCCTCATCGCCGGTCTCATCGAGCACCGTCGTGTCGAACCATGCGACCACCGGGCCGCTCCCGGTAAACCACAGCTTGTCATCGTCTGAGAAATTGAGATGGTGCGTCCCGAAGCACGTGTCGACCGTCGTCATCTCCTCGGTCTGGGGATCCCACAGCTGCATCTGTCGGTTGCTTCGCTCGAGCGGAAACGCCTGGGCGGATGGATGGCTAGACCCTTCCCGACAAAATGCGGCGGTTTCGCTGGGACGCACCCGCGCTGCGATCCAGACCCGAGCGTCACTATCCATCGCGAAGCTGTGCGCAACCGTCCGACTGGTCCAAATAGCCTCATCACCAAAGTAGGGCGATGGCATCTTTGGCGGTGTCGACGCCGAGCTCGGTGTCAGCGGGTCTCGTACCTGGAGCGGCACCACACTCGCCACATGCGTAACCGGATCCACGACCGGCATGGCATCTGTGCTATTCTCCGGCGCTCCGTAGACCGGACCATTCGCGTTGACGTTGGGGTCCCGCTTGTCGGCGGAGATCAGGTCGTGCATATACGCGCGGGGGTCGGACCAGTCCCACAGGCTCACGACGACATTGCGCTCCACCCCTTCTGGCCGCGGCGGAGGCGTAGTCGGGTATTCGCCGGCTTGGAGACGGTCGGTCCAATCGGCATACATCGCAAGTGCGGCGTCGCGACCAACCTGGGCCAACCGGGCGTCCATCGCACCACCAGCCTGACCGGACTGCACCCGTCGGTCCCAGGCGGCAAGGTGTGAATCGAAGTCGCCCAGGGCGTCAGGAATCTCTCGTGTGGCCTTGTTGCCCAACGCGTGGCAGCCAGTACAGCCATCGGTATTGACAACGGATCGAATCCACTCGCCCTGACTCTCGATGTCCGGCGAAATGCCATTACCCTGCGGGCCCGTGCCGGGAAACTCACTCGGCGCCGGAAGTTCGAGCAACGAGAACCAATATTGCGCAGGGTAGTACTCCGCGGCAGTTTTGGCGTCGGGCGCCACCACAGCCGTGAGGTTCACCGCATCGCCGGGCCGGGCCTGTGCCTTCTCGGAGTCGACCAGCCCATAACCGCGGACCCACACGTCGTAGGTCGCCTCCGGCAAATCGGGAACAACGTAGCGCCCTGCCTCATCGGTTACGACGATCTTGATATGCCGAGTCGGCAGGTCACGGGTTTCCGCAATCACCCATACGCCGGCTTCCGGACCGTTGGGACCGCGGACCACGCCCGCAATGTCGTCACCGTCCATCGGGACCGACTCGCCGGCCGACTGGCCCGCCGCCCCTGCGACGGTGGAGACCGCGAGAAACACCGCCGCGGCAATCCCAATGCTTCTCACCGAGAACATCGTGCCCATCATTCTCTACCTCCTTCTACCTTAGGATTACCGTCGTTCGTCACAGCAATCTGGTTCGCACTGCACACAACTCCCCAGCCGATAGGCCCGGTGGTCTGTCCTACGGCGTGTTGCGACGCGGAACAGTTATGAACGCGCTCCGCTTTATACACCCAACGTCCAGCGGGTGCACACATGTGCTGTTCCATCCGGGCTCCTCCTACTATCCGCCGGGAACGGCTATCTTGCGGGAGCACTCCGACTGACAAGAGGCTGGATCGGTATGGTCAGGGCCAGCGTCTCGGTCTGCGGTATGTAGCAAATCGTTTCGCTGCACACCTGAAACAGCACCGAGATCGTCACATCCATCTCCTCCGGCTTGTTCCGACTTGTCCAGTTGAGGAGGTCGGCGTTTGGCGTAATCGGAATGGCGACATCGACGACGCCCTCATAGACGTTGAGCGTTACGCCAAGCTCCGGAAATGCCCTCGGACGGCTCGGCGGATAGTACGCAGTCCCCACGCGAAGGCCTGGAGTAGGTGGAATCGTCGCTTCCGACGCGATGAAGCCTTCGGGCAGCGGGCGCCCATACATATGAAGACCAGCCTGGAGCTCGAAGCGAACATAGACCGTCGACTGGGTTTCGAACTTCAGTGACGAGTCGGACAGAAAGGCCGAAACTTGGACTTGGTCAGTACCAAGCTCCGCGGCCGGCGCCTCGTGCCTCGCGAGTATCTCCCCCAGCGCCGAGTCGCGGATCGAACCCGCCGACTCCCGGGTCGCGTAGTGCCGATGAAAGAATTTCTCGGTGACCACGCCGCGCTCATCCGTCAGGTAGACACCCGGGAAAGGGACCCCATAGAAACTGCGTCCGGCCGCTTGTTCGGAGTCATCAGGGAAGATCAGGGTGTTGAGGATCCCAAATTCTCGCATCACCGCCGAATCGACGTCCGACAACAGGTCGTAGCTGACGGAATACTCGTCTCTAAATGAGCTGAGCTGCGCCGGCGTGTCATAACTCACGCCATACACGCGAATCCCAGCGGCCTCAAAAAGTGCAAGATTGGTTTGCAGCTCGACCAGCTGCGTGCGGCAATACGGTCACCACACGGCTGAGCGATAAAAGACGACGATGGATTTCGAGTCAGCTCGGTCCGCATGGTAATCGACGATGCGACCGTCTTGATTTGGCAGTGAGAATTCCGGGAGTCGCTCGCCTACCTCGGGTCCGGTCGGGAACTCGGCCGACGCCGGATAGCGACGACCCGGATGGCTCGCAGGCAACGGAATCGTGATACCAAGGTCGTCGGTCTGTGTTCCGGGCTCGAGACCGTCATGCGCGGGGCGGACGGGATCACGAGTTTGCCCATTGACGGGTACCGTCGTGATCGATATCAGCGCCAGGACCATCAGCAAGGGACAACGTGCCATCGTCTTGTCTCCAGAAGAACGGTCGACTCAACGAGGGGCACGAGCCCCGTGCCGATCTCGACAACTTATACACCTTTCCTCCGTCGAGTGACACGCCCTCGAAACCCGCGACCTGCCGAGTGCGCCAGCAGAGCGGGCCAGCGCGGACGGAGGAGGTCGGTTCCACGATAGGCAGCGTGTTCTAACGACGCTGACCTTTTCCGATTCGCTGGCGTCGCATCGCGTCGGCCCCACGGCCACCCGCGCCGCTCGTCCACGCTGTGACGGTGAACGCACTAACGACAATCGCGTCGTGCTACTCGAGCGCGCGCATCAGATACTGTCTAAACGCATCTGGCTCGTAGATGAGGCGTTCCAGTTCCATCGAGGGCAACCTGAAGCGCGGTGTGCTGCGACTGATATATCGCACAGCGTGAGGCGGACCCCCGTCCGTCTCGTCGGGGCCGGTCACCCCGACAAAATCGGCATAGCGTTCAACCGTCCCATCAATCTCACACTTGTCGCCGGTGATCCACAGACGCCCCAACTTGTATCGTCTCCTGGCTTCGACATCGGCGACGGTTGACCAGGTGGAACCGGTGCTATTCCCGGTGAACGCAAAATACTGAGGGCGCTGCCCGGTGTGTTCCTCGAGCAGAGCATCGTTCGTCTCCATCTCGGACCGAATGACCTGTCCGTCCGGGTCAGTGCGCGACAGCTCGGACAGGTTGGGATGGGTGTGGGTGTGGGCGCCAATGGTCCAACCGGACATCATCAGTTCCCGGATCTGGTCCCAGCTGGCACAGAGCCTTTGCACGGCGTCAGGAGCAGGGTTGTCACAGGCGGTCTCAAAATAGCCGGTATTGACGAACAAGTTTCCGGCAAATCCGTATTGCCGCATTAGCGGGAACATCTCTGTGTACACGCTTCGCACAGGGTGGTCCACGTCGATCATCAGCGGGCGGGTGGGCAGTGTGCCCGAGCCGGCCAACCAGTCGTAGAGCTGGTCATAGTTGATGGTGGAAAACCCGAGTTCGGCAGCAATACGCAGATACTCCTCGAACCGCTCCCGCGTGAGGCGATTCGTGATCCCGTGGCACATCGTGATCGGGATTCGCGCGTCCTGCGTAGCAAGCGCGCGAATCACCGTAGACCCCGTTAGCAGCGACGGTATCGTCGCCGTCAGGCCCACACCAGTGAGCCCTGACGCTATGAATTCCCGCCGGTTCCACGTCGTCTTCTCGCGCAAGGGACACTCCTCGTCTGGCCGTGCCTGTGAACACCAAGTTCGACACGACACGGTGCCGGTAACCCGCCATGCCGACGAGTGCTATCACGTCCGGCGCGGACGCTCATCATTATTGTCATCTATCGCACAACGGGCGGAAAACCGCGCAAGACGTGGATCTTTTGCAGAGACGAGTCCAGTATGCTCCAGAGCGACACAGTATACCGCCGTCTGGACACAGGAAGGAGCACCATGCAACAACAGACGCGCGTGGGCGTACCGCCTTCCACCGTCGTGGTGGGTCTCTTCGTGATTCTCGCGTTTGGCCTGCCCCCGATCTCTGCCACGGACCAGAGCAATTTTGTCGGCGGGGACCCCACCCGACCAGACTCATCGGACATACGTGCGCTCCGCTTGCGCTTCGAGGCCGGAGCGCGGTCGAACTGGCACAGCCATGCGGGCTGGCAAATCCTGGCCGCCGACGAAGGCCGGGGCCGCACGCAAGCACGGGGCGATGCCATCCAAGAGATGACACCGGGAGACCAACCCGTCTATACCGCGCCGGGGGTTGTGCACTGGCACGGAGCGTCTCCGGATGAGCACGTGGTGCAACTGACATTCATGGGGGGGCCGGCCGGGGCGAGCTGGTTTGAACCGGTCACCGACGACGAATACCGCGGAAGATAGCGCGACGGTCGAGCGAGGTGCCGTTGGAGGCGTCCTCGACGACCCCACTATCACAGGCACACGCAACACGCCGGTCGGTTAGCCTAACGCTCGTTGTCGCTATCCTTGTCAGCCGTCTTCACGAGTTATTGAGACGCTTATGGCTCGCGTTCCCTGATATCGATTTCCCGTCTTTGTCTCGCTACTCAAGCTCCTTCGCTTTCGGCTGGAACTGCGAAACGAGAACCTTCACAACACCCAGCCCGACATGCCAACCTCGGGAGACCCCGAGACGACAGATCCGCCGCCTACCCTACGGCAAATGCGGGTGCGCACGGTGTCGGGCACACACAATGATGTCGGGGTGCCCCAGATGGGCGCCGCTGGTCAGCGGATTGGGCGCAATGTGCCACTCGCCGATGCCGGCCCTGACCCCCATCTCGATGACCCAAACCCGCGGGTCATCAGTAACCGGCTACTGGCCCGAAGCGACTTCGTCCCGGCCACTGTCGTCAACCTGCTCGCCGCCGCGTGGATCCAGTTCCAGGTCCACGATTGGCTCTCCCGTGAAAGCGAGGCGGAGAAACCGTTCAAGGTCCCCGTCGACGATAACGACCCATGGCCGGGGCCAAAACCCATGGAGATTCGTCGCACCAAAGCCGACAGGACCCGCACTCCCGACGAGTCCGATCTGCCCCCAACCTATAGCAACCGCGAAACGCACTGGTGGGATGGATCACAGATCTATGGAAGTCGTCCGGATATCACCCGGGCGGTGCGCTCTCACGTGGACGGCAAGCTCGAGATTGGCGACGACGGGCTGCTCCCGCTGGACCCCAAGAAGTGCGTGGACCTGACCGGTGTCAACGACAACTGGTGGGTCGGGCTGAGCCTGCTTCACACAGTGTTTACGCTGGAGCACAATGCGATCTGCGATGCAATCAAGGACACCACGACGACTGGACCGATGACCGCGTCTATGACGTGGCTCGACTCGTCAACGCGGCTTTGATGGCCAAGATCCACAGCGTCGAATGGACACCTGCCATTCTCCCCAACCCACGAATCAAGGCGGCGATGGAAGCGAATTGGTGGGGGCTCAAAGGGCGAACGTCTCGCACTAACCTCTTCGAGCGTTCCGTTGCGCTCTCGGGCATCATGGGCTCGCGAGCGGACCACCATACCGCGCCCTATGCGATGACCGAGGAGTTTACGTCGGTCTATCGGATGCACCCATTGCTACCCGAAGATGTCTCGTTCTGCTCAAGCGACACCGGCGAGCTGATGGCGGGCAAGGACAAGGTGCCCTCCCCCGCCATCTCAGAACGCGGAGCGCGCGAACTCCTCAACGACGTGTCGATGCAAGACGTGTTCTATTCGTTTGGTATCAGCCATCCGGGCGCCATCCAGCTTCGCAACTATCCCAACTGGCTGCGAGAGCTCAAACGGCCGGACGGTCGACTGGTCGACGTTGCCGCCATCGACGTACTACGGGACCGCGAGCGCGGCGTGCCTCGCTACAATCGTTTTCGCGAGCTGCTTCATCTCCCGCGTATGGAGAGTTTTGAGGAGCTCACCGAGGACGCCGAGTGGGCCGACGAGCTCAGAGATGTCTATGGCGGGGATATCGACAAAATAGACGCCCTTGTCAGCATGCTCGCCGAGAAGCCGCCGGATGGATTCGGTTTCAGCAGCACCGCGTTTCGGGTGCTCCTGCTGATGGCCTCGAGACGTCTCCAAAGTGACCGTTTCTATACGGACGACTATCGACCGGAGATCTACACGCCGGTCGGGATCGCCTGGGTCGAGAACACGACGATGACAGACGTGATCCTGCGGCATTCCCCGGCGCTCGCAACACGTCTCCGCTCCGAAGCGAATGCGTTCAAGCGCTGGGACGACCCCGACAACGTTCTGACGTTCCGTGACTGACGGCGATGCGGCGGATCTCCGCCGCGGCCTTCCTCCCACCGCGGAACCCGGTATGAACCCTGGCGTCAGAACCGGACGCGAAGACCAAATGTCGGAATACCCGGAAACCCCTGGGAGGGTGTCTCATAGAGCACGGGTAGCGTCGAATCGGGGTTGTGTCTGAGCCGCGGCACCAGCGCGACCGCGTTGGTTGGACGCCCCGTCGTCTCACCAAACTCGTTCAGGCGGCGTGGACGACCTCGTCGTAGGCGCGAGAAACTATCGTCACCAGCTGGTGAACCTCGCGTGACGCGTGCGGCGTGGCATGATCTTGCGTTTGGTTCGGCCGACCGCGCGGCGCGGCAGCGTCAGTGGTGCCGATAATCGTAGCTCATCCGGACGATAGTGGGGCAGGCAGCGGCACGACCCAGCCCAGTGGACGGTCTCACGAGCGAGCCACACGAGCGCGCCAAATGGTCGTACAGTCCACGGGACCCCGCCAGAGACTTTTACTTTCCATTACATGCGCTTCAGCCCCGCCCAGCGTCGCGCGGCGCCCAAATCTCCCGACGTAGCCGTCGCGGAGACACGGGCGAACCACGCCGCCGCGGCCCCACTTTCGCCGCGACTGATGGGGAGAACCCTCTCCTTCGGATCATCTGCCGCGCCACTGCCGTTTGCGGTCGGGACGACACTCGCGCCGGCGGAGTCGCCCGAGGCATTCTCTCGCGTCTTGACCTCAACGTTCGCACCAGGCATGCTGCCCACACATGGCGACTTTCGATGTCCGTCTCCGACCACGAGTGTGGGCGTGTATCGTCGGGTGGAGCATGGCGGCCGGTTTGGGGGTCACGGCACCGAACGCGCGGGCCGAGACACGCGGTTATGTGATCTCGATGATCCATACCGCCACCTACGCAAACGAGGATACGTGCCCATCAGGAGGAAATGGGGACACGGTCGACATCAGGACGCGTCGTCTTCTCGGCGCAGGCTTCGGCGAGGAGGCAGCCCTGAGAATCATCGGCAACGGAGGTGTTGACGATGATGGAAACCGGGTGGACATCACCAGACTTCACGGAAGTTCCGCCGAGGCCGGAGGACAACCTTGGAATGGTCAGCCCGTCAGCCCCGGAAACGTTCCCGCCCTCTCCGCCGACCCCGGCATCGAAAGCGCGCAGGGGCGGTTTGCGTATGGCTTTGATCTCGACGGCGAGGTAAGTCCGGACGACTTCGAGGATCCAGATTCCCACGAGCGGGGCGTCGACAACCATATGTGGCGCGCGCTCGGATGCTTTGACGTGTATCGTATCCGGCGACCGGTCGTGCCTTACAACGAGAGCATCGTCTGGGACACCGCCATCGATGCGATGCCCGCGTGGTTGATGTCCGTGACCGGAGAGAACCTCAGCCAGGACGGAGAGGTGACGGTGACGTTTGATCGCTCATTGAACGTCCTCTTGAGGGACGCGCACGGCGGCGTGATGTCCGGCGCGACGTTTGTGATCGACCCAGACCCGCGGTCACACAGCGTCTTCAACGGCACGATCAAGAATCGAATCTTGACAATCGAGCCAGGGGACCTCGCGCTTCAAGGCGAGTCGCAGTTCTATGCGGTGCTCCGGTTCACAGAGACGCACCTTCGTCTCCAGATGGATCCAGATGGCAGCCTCAGGGGTATCCTCGGCGGATACCAACCCTGGCGGGATTACTACCACTACCTGGCGATTCGGGGAGAGAACGACGGGCAGGTCGACCTGCCGGGGGTGTATTACGCGATGGCACGATTGGCGGACAGCGGAGCCGACCCGGTGACGGGAGAAAACACGGCTATTTCGGCCGCGTACTGGCTGGAAGCGGTTCCGGCGTTCCATGCGACGACCTCGGGGGAGGTCGTCGGTCAGTCCGTCGGCAACGGACCAAAGTTCAGCGGACCGGCGGCGAACCGCGCGCCATCGCCGCAATGAGCGCCCCACGAGGATACATTCGCTGGGTCGCCCGCGCGTCGATGCTGGGCGTGTGCCTCGGCCTAGCTGCACCCTCGGTGGTGGCGGAAGAGAGCGCTCTTGTACGTCTGACCCCGGCACAATATGAGCGCAGTATCCACGACATTTTTGGTGAGAGTATCCAGGTCGACCGGGGCATCGTCGACCCGGGCGTCCGGGAGAACGGATTGCTCGCGCTCGGCGCCAGGAAACTGACCTTGAGCGCTGCCGCCCTCGAACGATATGAGTCGCTCGCGCGGCAGGTGGCCCTCCAGGTCACGGACGATCGGCACCGGACGACACTGATCCCGTGTACGCCGGTGGCCGCCAGTGCGCCAGACACGGCTTGCGCCGCCCAGTTCCTCAGCCGAGTGGGCCTCTTCCTGTTCCGACGTCCGCCGACCGACGCCCAGATTCAATCCTACGTGGCGATGGCCGGCTCCGCCTCGGACACACTCGACGACTTCTACGCGGGGCTGCGTGCGGCGCTCGTCGGAATGCTCGTGGCGCCGGATTTTCTTTTTCGGGTTGAACGCACCGAGC
>Ga0310120_10000209_pt1 | contig 49166 bp, 33 predicted proteins | sample CB27_AW_983_MG_FD_203506 | JGI IMG/M metagenome (GOLD analysis project Ga0310120, IMG submission 203506) | Marine microbial communities from Western Arctic Ocean, Canada - CB27_AW_983 | ecosystem: Environmental > Aquatic > Marine > Oceanic | place: Canada: Western Arctic Ocean | collected...
GCGGAGTTTCACGGCCGCGGAGTTTCACGGCCGCGGAGTTTCACGGCCGCGGAGTTTCACGGCCGCGGAGTTGCGTCCGTTGCCAGTCCCCCTAAAAAACAGGCCTCCATGACCGACGGTCACGGAGGCCTCTCATCGACTACTGATCGATCTTCGTCTAGGGGCAGAGTGGGAAGGAATCGCACGACAATACGGTACCTGCCGGGTCCAGTCCGCAAGCGGGGAACGGAGCAGCAGGCGCCGGGCCACTGGAAAACATGTATCCCAGCAGGAATACGGTATCCGCAACATTCATGGCGTCATCATCGTTGACATCGACGGCTGCCTGACAAGGCACCGTTCCGCTGCCAAACAGGTACTCGAGACTGGCCACAGCATCACTGATGTCAAGACCTCCATCGACATTGATGTCTCCGCGGATCCAGACCTGAACTGCACACTCATCCGGTTCACCATTTGCGTCTGCGTCGGCGCTGGTTCCCGATGCGATGTCACAGGAGTCAGGGGTTCCGTTGGCATTGCAGTCCGCCGCGAGTCCTCCGGCAACGTCGCAGGTATCGAGAGTTCCGCTCACGTCACAATCCACCGCCGGATCAGTGCTGATCTCGCAACTATCGGGAGTGCCATTCGCATTGCAATCGACCGCCACTCCGCCAGCAATCTCGCAGGAATCCAGCGTTCCACTCAGATCACAGTCGGTCGATCGGTCGCCACTGATCTGACAACTGTCGAGCTGCCCATCGAGGTCACAATCCACCGCCCCTGCCGCAATATCGCAGGAATCGAGCTGGCCATTGGCATCGCAATCGACTCCCGTCGTCTGATCGATATCACAATCATTGGGAATCCCATCGCCATCGAGATCTGCATCGCAATCATCGATCTGGCCATCGCCATCGGTATCCACTTCGCAACTATCGGGCATTCCATCTTGATCACAATCAGCCGTTCCAGTCGCCACGTCACAGATGTCGGGAACTCCGTTGCCATTGCAATCGGGTACAGAGCCATCGGCGGTCGTGCATTCATCCGGAGTGCCATCGATATCACAGTCGGCGCTGGTCCCGTTGGCGATGTCCTGGGCGTCTGGAACGCCATTCAGGTTGCAATCGGTAATCCCGGAACAATCGACATCCTCGTAGCTGAAATCATCGATTCCAGCCTCCACGATCGATCCCGACCCGAGATCACTGGCAGTGAAACGAACCTGAACATTGCCTGTCAGCAGGACAAAATCTGCGACCAGGAAACTATGCTCGATCCAACCGCCAGAGGTTCCGGCTCCACCGGGTCCTACCGTCTCGACATCAATCCAGGTGGACTGATCATCCGAAACTTGCACAACGAAAACATCTGCGGATGGAGAAGCACCACTGTCATTGGAGTACCAGCGGAAGTAGCTAACCTGTGGGTTGGTGGAGGAAGTCAGATCCATCACCTGCGAGTAGAGGGTGGTCGAACCTCCATCTACATCGTTGGCACCGAGAGAGCCTCCCACTGCACCCTGGCCAGTGAACCAGCACTGGGTTCCCGGATCACTGTGGTCATCTTCTGGTTGAGCGAGAGATCCGATCGGATCGGTGCGGGTCCAGATTCCGGTGGTCGCATCATTGGGTGCCCCTACCGTCCATCCGGAATCGATCTCGAAATCTGTGACATCAAAGGTGACACCAAAAGTGGAGAGCCCTACGACCGGTGCGGAGGATCCCCCTTCGGGGTAACTCACCAGTTGGCCCGAAGCACTCTGAGCTTCGATCCACCAGCCGAATTCACTTCCGCAGCTCAACGGTGGAAAGGTCATCTGGTAGTCGAGCCCACCGACGAAAACCAAAGGTATCGACTGGATGGTGACTCCCGTATCGATGCGAAGCCACTCGCTGCCCGCTTGCACAGCGGAACCAGCGGCGGGAGTGATCACCACATCAAAGGTCTCTCCTCCCAGTGGATTGAAAACGGAAGGATCGCCACCAGGAACCGAGATACTCAAAGCAGCGGTCACCGTGACATTGCAACTGACCGGCCCGGTCGGAACACCAGCAATCGCTCCATTGACGGCATATACATGAGCACCAGGAGTGGGATTCGGATCGGTCCAGGACAACGAACTTCCGGCTAATGTCACTTGAAGAACACCATCGCGGGCCACTTCGATGGCATCGTAAACATCACCATTGGTCCAGCTCAGGTCGACTTGTTCGCCTGCCTGGGCACAGGCCAGATTCTCCACTCCGGGAATGAAGTTTCCACTCGGTGCCAGAACACTGAAATCGACCGAATCAGGCTGCCCCGCGACCGGCTTGAAAATGCCCAGGGTTGCGGTATTCAGCGCCGGCGGTGCATTGCTGGTGAAGTAGAAGTTGTACATCGTTGACCAGCGCAGTGCGTTCGCATCTGGGTTGGCGGCAAACGTTTCCGCGGACCAGGAAATTTCGACTCCTGGAGTAACGCTGACCTCCCAATCGACACCCGAATGAGGCTCGCCAGAGTGCCAGCCGATGTCATGGAAACCACTACTGATCACGGTAGCTCCACCGGGGAAAGGAATCGAGAAGCTATTGGCTGAGCGATCTGAGTACAGGTTGTATACCGCATACTCGTAGTTCCAGGTTCCGTCACCATTGTCGATGACATCGTAACCCGCGATGAAAAGTCCCTCGTTGGGAACCTGAACATCGACAAGAGTCACGCTCGGTTGAAAGTCCTGCCACGCCTGAATTGGAGGCGACATCATCTGGGTGCCTCCGATGAAGGAGAGCGGACGATTCCCAGCCTGGGAAACGGACACCTGACGATAAGAAGCGTTGTTTGCTTGATTGCCAAAGGCTGCATCGTCTTGAGCTACATAGAGGCCGCTGATAAAGTAGAGAGCCCCCGGAAAGCTGGCCAACGATAGATCATCGCCTGTGGCCTGTAATCTTCTGCCGATGGTTGCCTGCCCGGTTGGAATCGGCGGAGCAGAGTACGGGTAAGGGAAAAAGCCGTTGAAGGCGTTGACCTGAGAGCGAGGGCCCATATTGCCCTGGTTTCCGTTGAGTCCGGCAGAATATGGATCCGCACAACCCGGGGTGAGAAATGCGAGGCACCCACCGGCACCACCACAACCCGGACAAAGGCCGGTATTCTGCAAGGCGCAAAAACCGTGCTTCAGCCATGCCGTCCCGATCTGGCTGATACGACCACCTTGTAAACGCCACATGTCCTGAGCGATCACAGGATGCTGGTTATTGTTCGCCTCCCATGCCAAGTTCTCGGTTCCGATGTTGCATGAAGTGGTTGCCAGCGAATAGGCGTAAATCACCTCACCGGCAACGGTATCGGTACCGTATGAGTTGGTCGACGGCAAATCACCAACAATCACATCCGGTCCCCCTTGGGCAGCCAGTTGAATCGTTGTTCCAAGAAGCATCGAAAACACAGCGACAAAAACTGTCGCTCGACAGATCAAAGACATCATGTTCCTCCTGAAAGACCTGGCCCCCAACCGAGGAAACCAATTCTTCCTTTTGAAAATAGTAAGGCAGACTAAAATCAAAGGCGCCGGGTAGACACACCGGTAGACGCCGTCTCAGGCCAAGCGGACACCACTCCATCATATCACCGCATATCCTGATTCAATAGACTCTACTCAACACCAGGAAACCTGATCTGGACCCTTTTGGTGGGATTTCCAGCCAGTGGCCCCAGCGGATCGAATAAACTCGGAAAAGGACAACTATGGCGAGAATCCCGCAATTGAAAAAGCGGCCGAGGGAACCCCTCGACCGCTTCTGATATTTTGGTAGCGGGGGCAGGACTCGAACCTGCGACCTTCGGGTTATGAGCCCGACGAGCTGCCAACTGCTCCACCCCGCGATAGTTCACTTCGAAATCGCTCCGGTCGTGACCGGTCAGCCAGTCCGATCGAAACGAGAATTGCGAAGGTAAGCAATCGCCACTTCAAGGTCAAGTGGACTCATTCCATTTCCTCCGAAAGAGAGGAGCCCACCCTCGATTTCACCGATGAACGGACCCGTTTCTCGGCCAATCTCGGCCAATCTCGGCCACCAGATGGCATTCCCTGAACGACCTGGCCCATCGCCCGCTCCTCATCGATCTCCTCAGCGACTGGCGACGAACTGGTCGATCAGTCCCAGTAATTCCTTGGTGTCGTCGATGGTCACGGCTCCCATATGCCCGATCCTGAAAGTCTTCTCCTTGAGATCGCCGTATCCATTCGACAGGAACATATCGTTCTCGCGCAGTGCCGAGTTCAGATCTGCGATGGAGATTCCGCGGGTATTCTCGATGCAGGTCAGCGAGACCGACTCGAACCCCGATTCAGCGAAGAGAGCAAAACGATTTCTGGCCCATTCCCGTGTCAAGTCTGCACGCTCCTGATGACCTCCGTACCATCCGTCTTCATCGGCGAGGATCATCGCAAGGCGATCCTTGAGTGCCTGCATCAGTGCGATGGAAGGTGTGCTGGGAGTCTGATTCTTCTTCCACGACTTGTGCATGGCGAGGAGGTCGAAGTAGAGGCCCCGGTTCTCGATGGTCTCGGCACGTTCCAGTGCCCTCTCCGAGATGGCCAGAAGCGCCAGGCCTGGTGGTAACGCGAGGGCCTTTTGACTGCCGGTTGTCAGGAAATCGACTGTAGCCATCTCTCCCAGATGAATGGGAACCGCCGCCGCACTGGTGATGGCATCGACCAGCAGGAACACATCGTCCTGCTCCGCCACCACCTCCGCGATGTCAGCCAGCGGGCTCATCACCCCCGTGCTGGTTTCATTGTGAACGATGGTCACCGAGTCGAAATCTCCGCGAGACAGTTCTTCGCGAACTTTCTCCGGCTTGATGGCTTCGCCCCATGGGATGTCCACTCGAGTGGCGTTCTTGCCGTTGGCCACACAAACCTTATAGAAGCGCTCACTGAAGGCTCCATTGACGAAGCAGAGCACATTTTCCCGCACTCCATTACGGACTGCGGTCTCCATCCCTCCGGTTCCCGAAGAGGTCAGGATGTAGACCGGATTTTCGGTGCGAAAGAATCTCTGAGAGTCTCTGTGAAGTGTTTCTCCCAGTATCGTGAACTCGGGAGCACGGTGGCCGATCATCGGCCTGGTCATCGCCTGGAGAATTTCGTCCTCCACTTCGACCGGCCCGGGGATGAACAGGCGAGGAACATCCCTGCGGACGGGGTGATCGTCGATGGTTCTCATGAAGTCTCCTGTTCGTCGATAAATCGGGCCACCACACCGGTGGAAATCTTGGGTTCAAAAAAGGTAGTTTTCGGAGGGAAAATCTCACCCGCGAGAACACGGGTCCAGAACTCTTCTCGACTGATCGGAGGAAGAATACAGAAAAGGCCACGCTCCACTGAGTCGAGAATCTTGCGTCCATCTTCGATGACATGAGGTGTCGCCGGGGCTCCCAGCCCGCCGATCTGCTCGACAGTATCGGCCAGCCGTCGTGCTAGCGTCGGTCGGCTGGCATCTTGCCGACAAAACAACACTGTCGGATCTGCTCCAGGGATCTCGATACTCCAGCGATCGCCGTCTCCATCGTCGAGAGCCTCGACGATGCGGTCGCGCACCTGCGCGGGGGTCAGATCACCCTGGTCCCAGGACCAGACCCGATGGGTCGGTAAAATTCTCAAGCCTTGTTGATTCAAATCGCAGAGAAACGCCAGCACCATCCCCGCAGCGGGAAGTTCTGGATCATCTTTCAGTTCCAGCGCCGTGGTGTAACGGTGATGTCCATCGGCGACCGCCGACGGCAGGTCTGCCATCCTCTGCTCCATCGCTGTGACCTGTTGAGGATCATCCAACCGGTGCAGGATGTGAGTGGTTCCATTCCAGTCCTGCTTCTCGAAGACCAGTTCTCCGCTCCCCGATCCGGCGCCCACTTCTGCCAGTGCAGTTTCAAGCCCCTCGCAGGTCAGCATCACGACTCCGGTATCGATGCGGGTACACCTGGCCTGCTCGACCAGCCGCTGAACAGTATGAGGTCGAATCTCCTCGTGGCGGAGAACTCCGTCCCCCCACGGTCGACTTTCCACCGCAGCGAGAACTCCATCGAGTTGGTGGTTTTCTCCCGATTCGCTGCGATACCGGATGGTGTAGCGGTAAAAGGAGCGATTTTCTTCGCGAATCAAACGTCCCTCTTCAAATGCTCTCCGCAGTGCGGCTCCACATCCTCGGAAGACATCTTCCCCGACCGGTGAATCCGGATTCTCTCCGAGGATCCAACGCACCGCATTATCGGGTGAGTGATCCAGTAACTTCTGATGAAGATCCGGGGCAATCACATCATAAGGCGGACAGATGACATCTCCCGGGTTCACCACCTCAGGATTTGCTCGCAGTCCACATATGGCTCTCATCTTTGGCACGTTCAGTCCTCCATCGTCTGGTAACAGATGTTCAGAGCTTGCAGGGCGTATGAGGTGGCGAGGACCGGATCCGCTTCCCACCATCGATCGATCGGGTTGGACCAGGATCCATCTGGGTTCTGTCTCTTGATGAGCACAGTGGCTAATTCCTGGGCCCACAGATGCTCTTGTCCAGTGACGTCAGTCACGGTCTCGACCTCGAGTACCTGAAGAGCTCGAGCCATCACTGCCAGGTAATAGAAATAGCCCATCTGACCACGATCCGGATTTTCAGGGGTCGCCATGCCGGGGTTCTCCTCGACGGTCCAGTGATTACGGATCCACGAGAAAGCAGCCGTGATTCTCGGATCATCTTTCTTCAAGCCGGCATAGATCATCGATTTCACTGCCGCATAGGTCATCGATCCGTAGGAGGAGAAGGACTGGCTGCCATCCTCGTGGGTCACCAATCCCGCCTTCGATTCATCCGGGTGATAATAAAATCCCCCATCTTCGGTCGAGGTCTTCCGCGCTGCAGCGAGGGCATCGTTGGTGCTCTGGCGATTTTGACAGCGTGAAATGAACTGCGCGGCGCGTTTCCACACTTCCGAGTCCTCGGACAGGCCCGCTGCCGTCAGCGCTTCCAGCGCCAGCTGGGTATTGCTGAGATCGGGACGGCGATCACTACCGTAACCGATTCCCCCCCAGGAACGGATGTGGGTGGTGGGATCGTAGGGAACCGGAGTCGATTGATCCGAACACTGGAGGCCCGAGATGTAATCTCGCATGCGCGCCACCTGTGACAGATAACGTGGTTCCTTGCGACCGGCATCGAGAGCGGTCAATGCCAGCAGCGTGACCGATGTCTTGTAGTTCATCAGCCCCTGGTCCGGCACATACACTCCACCATCCGATTGCTGTAGCGACAGCAGTGATTGGACTGCGGCACTGATGAAGGGGCCATCTTCCTCACGGTAAGCACGGGGAGAATCGACCAGCGCTTTCAGTGCCATCGCCGTGATTCCGGGATCACCGGCATGGGATCCCCACGACCCATCGGGTCGCTGAGAATCGATGATCCAGTTGGCACCCTTGTCGATGACCCCCTTGAGATCGGCCCGATCGAGTGGTGCTTGCTGCTCATCATCTTGAATTTTCTGGTACAGCGGATGGGCCTGCATCCACGGGGTGAGTAGCCCCAACAGGAGTAGGATGAACAGGAGTAGGATGAACAGGGCCATCCGAGATCCCATCGATCCGTCTTTGGGTGCCATCACAGGTGCACTTTGCGCGCTTGAAATCATCGTCCTCCCTCCCCCTCACGAAGTGGTGGCTCGGTGTCTGGGTTCAACGGCCGAGGCGGCAGTTCCATCCGAATCGCTTTCGGGTCCACATCTCCCGCCACTGCGCGGCGTAGCAGCAATGTGACCGCAGGAGGATCATCCCTTCGATGATTGGGAAGAACATCCGAATATGCAAAATAATCGCCGTCCGGATAGGGCAACGCCAGCGGATTGTCGAGAATCGCCCACGGGCGGTGGCTGAGGGCGACCAATTCTCCGGTGACCCTGGCCATGAAATGCTCTTGGGCCACCGATCCTTCGGGGGCCCCGGGGGGCGGATCGAGCAGTTGAAATCCCGATCCTGTGAAACTGAATCCACAGCGCGCCATCGATCTCTCCATCGGAGCATTGATCAGGCAATTCTCGACCCGGATGGTCCGGATACGCTTTCGCCCCTCTCCATCTTGCACCTCAAATCTGAGCGACAAGATCACTCGATCCCCTCCGCTGAGAGGCCCCAGATCGTACTCCGATTCGGGCCGTCTCGAATTCGTCAGACCCAGCAGCAACAATACCCCCTGCAGATCCGCCGGATCACAGTCGAGGCTGACCAGTGTCTCGTGCGGCTTCACTCCCGCAGTGCAGGCGACATACTCGACAAAGCCTCGATTGAGGTTGAGCACTCCATCGATCTGTACTTCGCCGCTTTGCGGCGAATAGAAGACCTTACCGAGGGGGATCGCGCCAGCACGAGTGGGCTCGGTGCCGGGGATCACGTCGACGGGGAGACCGTGGACAGAGGCGAGAATCAGCAGGAGCAGGGTACTAGGTGGCATGGGTTCTCCAACATCGACAGCATCCCATGGTGAGGTACCGATGTCCATCAGACCGACAAGGATGGCTTCGGCAGGCCAGATCGACTCCATCCAAAGGAACTCCAACCGGTTGGGTCCACCTGAGGTAGACGATCCAGGCTTTGATCCGGTTCCGGCAACAAATCCCGGAATCCAGGCGCTGAGCACCGTTTCACGCCCCCTCACCTTGCAGGAAACCACGCTTCCCGATAGCCTTCTCTGTTGCCCGATTCGCGATGGCTCGATCATGAGACCGGGATGAATCGACCCTAGTGATCCCCGCCAGGTGAAGATCGGATATCTCTTGCCGGAACAGACCATCTCGAAAGTCCCTGCCGGTTCTGGACGCTGGAGCGTCGTAGCCGAACTGGAAGCGGGCATCCTTCGTCTACCGGTGGCGCGGATCGACGGCCGAGAGGTGTTACTGGAGACCACCATCCGGCTCAGTATCGGAGATCGGTTCGAACTGATCGTCGAGCGCCCCGATGGCCAAGCCGAGTTGATTCACGCCGAGGTGCTCACCCGCACTACTGCCGGAGTGCTGTTGCGCTGGAAACCTGCGCATCCACGTGAACTCGAAGCTCTCGAGCGTCTCTTCTCGGGGGACCCCTCCGGCGAGGGCCACTCCGATCTCGAATCGGCCCTCCGTTCCCGCTCAAGGCTGGTGAGAACTGCAGCCATCGCAGCGCAACGCGATAGTGTCCGTGTGCTGAATCTGTCCGCCATCAAGGATTTGATCCAGGATGCGGTCGAGGATGTGGTGCGAGAGAGTGGGCTCTCCCACGATGAGAATGAGATCCAGCGCCTGCTCAAGGAGTCCGAGAAGGGCTTCCGCGAGAAACTCGCCGAGTTCGAGAGCGAGAAGGCAGATCTCCAGTCGCATGTGCAGGGCCTATCCAGCAGACTGGATCGAGCCCAGAACTTGCTGGGGCGCGAAAAAAATCGCGAAGTCGAGCGAGATCAGTTTACCCTTTCCGAAGGGGCGATGATCGAACTCGAATCGAAACTGGGCTCGATGATCGATGCGGCGGTCGAATCAGGAACGGTTGCGGCGCCACTCGAGGAGAAGCTGCGCGAAGCGATGGAGCGATCTCTCGACTCGGAGCGTGAGCGAACCCGTGTTCAAGAAGAGGAAGCTCGCAACGAGAACATCCAGTTGCTCGAAAGAAAGATTCACCGTCTCGCGCATAACCTTGACGATGCCAGAAAAGATCGGGACCACGCGCGCGAGAACGCCCGCCGCGCCGAGGCGAAAGACCGTACTCCCGGATTCAAGGGGGCGGGAGGCGATCTGGTCGAGTCCAGTAGCAGCGACGACCCCAACCAGGGGGTGCGCCAAGCACTGCTGCTGGAACTGGTGCAAGAGAACAAGGAATTGAGGAGCAAAATCTCCGCGACAAGAAAAAACTCACAGAAGACCGAGAAGGATCACGCCTGATCGGCAACGATTCACATCGGGAGAGGAACAAGGAATGAGCGATATCGTTTACATTGGAATGGACCTCGGCACCAGCCGCACTTCCATCACCACTTCGACAGGGGTCCGAACCACCGTCTGGTCCTATGTCGGATATGCCCAGGATCATGTCAGTCGCAAGCATCTCGGCGGCCGTGACAAGGTGTTCGGTGAGGAAGCGGTGCAGAACCGAATGGCTGTCGATCTGGTTCGCCCACTCGACAAGGGAGTGATCCAGGATGATGAGAAATCCCGGCATGCCGTCAGAGATCTGATCGAGTTTGTCATCGACCAGGCGGAGATCCCCACCGGTAGCACCATCTACGGTGTGATCGGAGCCCCTGCCGAGGCTAGCGTCGACTCCAAGGCTCACATCCTCGCTGCCGCTTCTGAATTCATGGATAGCATCGTGGTCTGCTCTGAACCGTTCTCGGTGGCCTACGGACTCGATTTCCTCGCCGATACCCTGGTCGTCGATATCGGTGCTGGCACCGTCGATCTGTGCCGAGTCCATGCCACGATGCCGAAGGCTGAGGATCAACGAACTCACCACTTCGGTGGAGACGCCATCGACACCCGATTGATGGAGTTGCTGACCGAAAATCACCCGGAGGCACAGTTTTCCTCCAACATGATTCGCGAGATCAAGGAAGACCACGCTTGTGTCGGAACCCACATGGATCCGGTCGTGGCCACCTTCCCGGTCAAGGGAAAACCGACCCAGTTTGACATCACTGCAGAGGTGAGCGAGGCGTGCTACGGGATCGTCGCCCCCACCGTCGAAGCGCTGCAGGATCTGATCGCCACCTACGACCCGGAATTCCAGCAGAAGATGCGCAATCACATCCTGCTCGGCGGCGGCGGCAGCCAGATCACCGGACTCTGCCGAGCCTTCGAGGAAGCCCTCGTCGAGTACGGTGGAGGAAAAGTGAAGTCGGTCGAGGAGCCGCAGTACGCAGGTTCCAACGGAGCTCTCAAGATTGCTCTCGACATGCCGGAAGATTTCTGGCAGGAGTTCATCGAAGAGCAAGAGGCTCAAGTCTGATCGCAGACGATGATTCGGATCTGAGAAGGGCCGGCAGGGGTTTCCCCTGCCGGCCCTTCTCGTTACCCGATCGATCGATTTGACTGCTCACTGCACTAGAGTGGCACCGCCCCGCCGTCGAGCCATTTCCGCACCTGGAAAGCCTGACGAATTCTCACCTCAGGTAGTCCAGCAGGGTTGAAGAGGATCCCCCCGGGAAGACTGGCTCGATGAGACAACCCACCCCATGCCGCTCTTCTGACCTCTTCATCGATGTCGTCGAGAGCCTCTGCAAGGAGTGTCAGCGAGGTCGTTCGACGATCCTCGACCAACCCACAGACGCATAGAAATCGAACTTCAGAGTCCTTCTCGATCAGCAATCTCAAGCGCAGCGCGTCGTGGGCCATGGAGCCACCGATGCTGAGCAAGATGCCCGCGGCATTGCGCCGTGCTATCGGTCCCCCTTCTGCCAGTACCGTCGAGACTCCCGACACTGCGCGTTCCCCGAACTCGAGCAGTGCCGTCTCGAGCAGGTCATCTTCGGCTTGAGATCCCTCCGCCAGCATCCGGGTCAAGGGGGCCATCGCGCGAAAATCCCCTTGGTCCGCCAGTAGCGTACAGATCACTCTCTTGGTCCGGGCATTGACCATCGAATCATCGAGGGTCGCCAGCAGCAGATTGCGAGTGATATCGGGTGCCTTCTCCAGGCTCATCATGATTCGAGTCACCGACTTCTTGCGGATCGCTTCGTCGTAAGATCCAAGATCAGGAATCACCGTCGTGTCGCGAATATCCTTCAAGACATCGGCCCGGTCGCTTCTCTTGTCCATCGGCTTGCAGCCGGAGCCAAGGAGCACCAAGGCGACGAGTAAGGTCGCCATCACCGTGCCGAGCAGATGATTGACCTGGGATAAATCCCCCACTGATCGTGACTTCATCACAGCCCCCTGACTGGTCTTAACGGTGAGTTGTTGAGGAATTCCCAGCGGTCATCCAGGGTCTGCAGGCGATCTCCCAGTTCATCGAGGGTGACCGTCCTGTTCTTGAATGCTTCCAGGTCATCCTCGAGCACTCCCAGCGGAACTCCACCGTCGGAAACTGCCGACTGGAGACGGGTGGTGAGGAAGGTCGCTACCCCGATGAAGTCGAGACCACGTCGGTCGAGATCCCTGAACAGGTCGCCATAAGTCAGTTCTTGTGCCGACTCCGCAGTGGGAAAGAGGGTGCTTCTTTGCAGTTCGAGAATGGCACGGAAATCACGATGCTGCTGGTCGGTACGACCGAGTAATTCGATGAAGGAGGCGAACTCCATGAGGGAGCGAGTGTAGACCTGTTCCAGACTGCGAATCGTATCCTCCGACAGGGTGGTCTCGCCACGAAACACCACCAGGTCTCCCTTGTCGTAAAAGGTCTTCAACTTGTCGTACGAGAGGCTGACATGATAAGGGCTGGTAGGCACCACGATTTCCCGCCTCGGAGATACGATGTCATCGTAGTCGAGCCCTGGATTGAGGCTCTTGATGTTCTCGACCAGGATTGCGGCCGCCTGGAAGAATAGTTGGCGCTCCTCAACACTCCAGGTGCGAATCGACTTCTCGGGATGCTTCCTCTTGAATGCACTGAGGGTTCCAGCCGCCTCTGGAAGGTAATCTTCAAAGATCTTCAACCGACTGACCAGTTCACGCTTCTTGACGATGTTCAGCAGCGTCAGGTCGATCACCTCTTCACTGGAGAACCCCTCCACCGGCGTCCTGCTGATCGGATCCAGTCCGACCAGGTCACGTCCCTTGAGGATGTAGCGGTCGTTGAAGAGCACGCTGTTGTAGGTGTCGAAGTGGCTGCTCTCCTTGGGAGTCGAAATCGGATCGATGCCATCCTCGCTGAGGATGTGAGGAGTCAGCACGATGATGATCTCGGAGCGAATCCGTTGCGAGTTCTTACGACCCAGGAGGTCACCAAGAATCGGGATGTCTCCGATCAGTGGAATCTTGTTACGGGAATCGAACTCACTCTCCTTGATCAGACCTCCCAGGATCAGTGGCCTGTGATTCTTGACCCTGGCCTGTCCCCGGAAATTGCGAATGGCAATCTCTGGAATCCCGAGCAGATCCTCCTCGAAAACACGCTGTCGTCCCACCAGATTATTGACCGTGATATCGATCAGCATCGAGACTTCATTCTCGTCCGGACCGCTGATCCTCGGCTTCACCACCAGAGTGGTCCCGATGTGCTCGGTCCCCACCTTGTTGATGTTCTCTACGAAATTGCTGCCATTCGAATTTCGCACGACATCGGTGGAGACAAAGGTCGGAATTTTTTCTCCCAGGTGAAGCTGGCTCTGACGATCGTCGAGTGCGTACAACTTGGGACGTGCCTTGATGATGGCATCTCCCTTGCGCACCAGTGCATGGACTCCTGCAAGGAACTGGGCGGAAATGCGTTCGGTGGTGTCATCGAAGAGGAAGGACAGCCCGGACTGCTCGATCGGATTGAAGTTCTCGCCCACTTGGGGCATCGGGTCGCCAGGTAGCGGTGAGGCGAAGTCGATCACCGCATGACGTTTTTCGTAGGCGAGCATGTCGATTCCTAGATCTGTCAGGGAATCGGCTTCCAGTTCGATGATCTGAACCTCGATCATGATCTGCCGTGCAGGGACATCTATCTGATCGATGAATGTCTGGATTCTGGCGATGTCCTTCTCGGTTCCGACGACCAGCAATCGATTGCGCGCTTCTGTCGAGGGCGAATCCTTGAAGGTGAGGGAAAGTGCCGCAGCGTCGATACCACTTCCGAGATTCACCGGCGGCAATTCGACTGGATCGACGTGAGGAATCTCGAGAATGTAGGGGTACTCAGGTAAACTCCACGATGGCAGGACCGTCTCGCTGGCGGCCTCATAGCGGGCATAGACCGCCTTCTTGTAGGTCCGCGTGATGGTGCGATTTCCTTGCTTGGTCGAGTCGTTCTTCACTTCCTCGGTTCGATGGTAAACCTGGCAAATCTTGCCCGCCGCCAGCGTCTCGAGTACTACTTGAATTCCGGCATAACGGATGGTGATCGATTTTTCGATCAGGCGATCCCTGACCTCCAGGTTCTCGAAATCCCGAATGATCCGGATCAATGCCTCGGTGGTCGGAGGATCCGCCGTGAGGAGCAACGACTGAGGGCGACTGGGAACCATCGACACCGCACCATTTTCGACTTGATCGGAGAGCACCGGCACTCCGCGGATGAATTGCAGCACTTCCTCTGCATTCACATGGAACAACTCGACGAAGGTCAGATTGGGCACCTGAGCGATCAGCGTACCCGATCCAGGATGCGACGAGTTCACGCCGAATCCTGGCGATATCACGAAGAGAATCAACAGTGGCCAGAGGGGCCAGTAGCCCCTTACATTCTTCAGGATGGCGTCACCTTTCCAATCTCCGACTCATCGATCCAACCCTCGCTCGCACTCTTCCGGTGGCTTAGCGTCTGAATCCTCCGCTCGGTTCCCCGAATTACATTCCCGACGCAGATTCGCCATCCGCCCAAGCCCGATCTCGCAGCCCCGCTTCGCCTCCACCACCCATCGCTAGTGGAGGGGAGTCGCCGTGAGCGCGATCCGGGATTATCGGCTCATTACCAGCCGTTCTCAACCACAACCCAGCCACTCCAGGCCACCGGATTACGATCCCTCGGATCCCCTCTTCTGGCCCTACATGCCCGCCTGAGCACCTCTGCTGGCTCTATCTGGCCATCCGTGGCGGCCACCAGCGATCCAAGAAATCGTCCTGCCGAGGCGTCCTCGACCGGCCAAAGTGTCCCCAAAATCGCCTGACACCCCGCTTCGAGCGCCGCCCGCGGAAATCCCGCCAGATCGTCGGCCCCGCTCGCCGAGCCCAAAGCGGTCTCACATCCGGTCAGCGCCAACAGTCGACAATCGGTCATTTCCAGCCCCGACAACTGGTCGGCGGTGAGAACTCCATCGGACTCGCCGGCAGGGCTCAGTCGCAGATTCGAAGCGCCCGGGTCATAGGGTTTGAAGTCTCCATGACAGGCGATGTGAAGAACCTTGGCTACTGTCGCCGCTTCCTTCACCGAGGCCACGGTCGCCGCTTCTCCTGAGCGCAACTCGACCGCCGAAAAACGATCCTGAATCTGTTGCCCTTCCGCCCTCGATCCGGGCAATCGGGATCGATCGGGGACCCACGGATCCACCACCGTCCACCACCCCTCCTTGGGTAGCGGTTGGAGGGCTCGCGGCCCGCTGCCGAGTCCAGGCAACAGACTCCAGCTGCACCGTTCCACCAACGCTTCGCCATCGATGGTCAGGATGCCCCAGGGAATTCTTCGCAATCCACCGATCGGGGCCAGCAGTAAGCGATCGCATGGATTCAGATCCGCCGGAAAGAGTCGGTTCGAGAGCCAGTGGGCTGCCTCGGCATTCGCTCCTCGCGAATGATGCAATGCCATCCCACGCTCGATCGCCTCTCCTTGGCGCTGATCGATCCGACGGTGCTGCCACTCTCCGCCGACGGTGGACCAGACCAGTAGCACCGTTCCTGCGTCGAGCGCCACCACTACCGTGGCCAGCCCCTGAGCATCGCGGGCCAATTGTTCCAGTGTCGCTCGGTCGATCGGCCTGGCGCCGGGGCTGCGAATCCGGATCTTTTCGGCGGCGAGCAAGGAAGAGAGCGCATCGCCTCTGCGAGATTCGATGTCCGCAAGCAAGATCGCTGGCTGTCGACGCAGACCCATCGCTGCCGCATCGTCGTGGCGACTACCACGGATCTGTTCGACGATGGAGAGGGACTCACGAGCCTCGGTGCGCGCCTCGGACAGTTTCCCCGTTACCATGTGAGAGCGAGCCAGTGCCAGCGCACACCTCCAGCGAGTATCGGGATCGCCCGCCAGATCCAGCGCAGCTTCGGTCGCTGCACGAGTTTCCAGCGCCCAACCGCGCCAGGAAGCCGCAGCAGCAATCTCCAGCAATGCGGCCGCCGCATTGTCTCGATGGTCGAGTTCGCGTGCCGATGACAGAGCCAACCGCGCCCGTGACAACGCCTCGGTCAGTTCGCTCCTCCAGGTCTCTCGATCGGATGAAAACGTCGCTTTACGAATGCTCTGAGCCGCTTGATCGATCAACACTTTTTCTCTGGTCGATGATCCTACGGGCGCGCGGAGAGCCGCGGACTCGAGTAACTGTTCCGCGGTGCGACCGTGGATCGAACTGACATCCGAATAGGCCTGCTGTACCGATGCATTCAATCTCATCCTTTCCGATGAGAGTGCCGGCACCAGCGCGGTATCTCGAATCGTCAGCAAGTCCTCGGCGGCCTTCTTCGTCAGTCCCTCTTTCAACTTTCTCGCTGCACGCTCCAGAACATCTTCGGGAGTGGCTCCATAGGGATACCAGGGCGCAGGATCGACAGCGGAAGCCATCCGATGAGGAATCGCCTGCTGTCCTGATTCGGTGATCCGGACCAGCAGTTCTCCTCCGGAGAATCGTCCTGGATCGGGTCCGAACAGTTCCTGATCTGAAAATCTCAGGTGTCGCTCTTGCCCATCGACATCGGCAGTGGTGAGAGACACCTCGATTCCATCACTGACCAGCAGCACCTCGATGTACCGCCAATCGGCGGAAGCTGGCAAGGCGATCGCCAGTACGTCGGTATCCATCAGTGGACGACTGGTCGACAGTTTCCCCTCGAGCAGGATCAGGTCGTTGATCTGCGCCGCACCCCCGGAAGGAAAGAAAAACAGAACGAGGCACAGGATGAGAAAGGGTATCGCTGCGGTGGAGGTCGAATCGCGCGGGAGCGACTGGCCGACACGAGTGAATCGTCGCTCGGATGAGCAAACCTGTGGATTGCGGGTCATGGAATTGCGAACCGTAGAATCGCGGACCGTAGAATCGCGGACCGTAGAATCGCGGACCGTAGAATCGCGGACCGTAGCAATACGGACCACAGAATTACAGATCGTCGAGAAACAGAATGCCGTTAGCCTACGGCAATGGACAGATCTCATCCGAAAGAACTCCAGTAACCAGATCCCGGAGCGGCAGACCGGGACTCTCAAACTATGCCGGATCGTCAGAAAAAGTTCAATCCCCCTTTTCAGTCCGGGCTCATTGGAGTCTCTCATCGGACCAGATCATCGGTTCGGTCGGGAGGCTCGACAAATCAAATCGAGCGAGCAAATCTTCCGGTCGACATCGAGTTCCCTCTTCGACCCACCCGCTGCCATGAGCCAGTGCTCCGATGATCGCCTCCGGAGAGATCCCCTCTCGACGATAGCGAGCCAGACTGGTATCGCCGTGGCGCTTGGCCAGCCGCCTGTGATCGGGACCGACGACCAGCGGAACATGAGTAAAATCGGGTGATTCAGCCCCCAGATGGCGATAGATCAACATTTGACGCGGTGTCGAAGGGAGTAAATCATCCGCTCGAAGCACCTCGGTAACCCCGGAGTCGAGATCATCCACCACCACTGCCAACTGGTAGGCCGGAGTTCCATCGCGCTTACGGATCACGAAATCACCATGGAGCCGCCCTTCACAACGCCCCGCGAAACGATCCTCGAAGGCGATGGCGTCCTCACTCACCGCCAGGCGGATGGCACAGTCTCGACCCGTTTCCTCGGTCGCCTGCTCCTCGCTGCTCCAGCGCCCGCGGCAACTCCCCGGGTACACCGGAGCATCGACGCCGATCGATTCATGCGGCGCAGTGGCCGCCTCTTCCACCTCGCTGCGGGTACAGACACAGGGATAGGCGAGTCCCGCTTCGATCAGTGTGTCGAGCACCTGCTGATGACGCGGGAGCCGATCACTCTGGATCTGGACTTCCCCGTCCCAGTCGAGACCCAGCCACTGCAAGTCCTCGATGCTGCTCTCGATGGCCCCCGATCGAACTCGAGGACCATCGATGTCCTCGATCCGTAACCACAATTGGCCCCCCTGGCTGCGAATCGACAGCCAGGCCAGCAGAAAGGAACGGGCATTCCCGAGGTGCAGGACGCCGGTCGGACTGGGGGCCAGGCGACCGATCAGTGGTCGCGAACGGAGACCCTCTGAGGCACCCACCATGTATTCCTCCTGCCACACCTTCATGACCTGGATCGGATGGACCGAATGGCACGCCAATTCACGCAATTCAGGGCAATTCTGCCGCACTGCTGCGCCGACGATTCCCCCATCTGGGCCAGATGATAGAATCGTAGCACAGGAGTCGACATTGACGTCGATCTCCGCAATGAACAGCGTCGGACACTACCGTGTCCGATCCTGTTCCAGCCGATCCGGTGGGACGCCACTGGACGGGACCCTGTCCCCCCGGCTGCGGGAGCCATGTCCGCGCTAGGCCGGGTGTTGACCCGGAAGGAGGTGATCCATTGATGATAGTCCGTGGCTCTGCTGAGAGGTGCGTGCGTTGATGCACCCACTCCATGGAGTGGGCAGCCATCGCTGCCTGACCGCTCAGTAGATGATGGGGCCCGGCAGGAGATTCTCCTGCCGGGCTCTTCTTTTTCTCCTCGTCGTGACCGCCTCCGAACCGTGCCGATCGATCCCTCCCCCCCCGAATCCCCCTCCATCTCGAAAAAACCGCTGATTTCTTGAGATTAGTTGGGCCCGAGTCCTCGGGTCCTCTTGGCCCGGAGCCCTCTCGGCGGCACCATGGGCACCAGATCAATAACAACCCCTGCAGGACGGTGGAGGATCGTGAACGCCGAGATCAACTCGAGACTGCACGACATCGAGTCCCTACTCGAGCGGATCCGCGATGCCACCTGCCATGACCAGCAGAAGGAGCGCCTCACAGTTCTCGAGGAGCAGATGTCCGTCGCTGATTTCTGGGATGACCGTGATCATGCGGAAAAGACCATCGCCGAGTTGAAGCGGGTCAAGGAATCGGTACAGAGCATCGAAGACCTGGCACAACTGGTAGAAGATTCCCTGGCGATGGTCGAACTGGCCGTGGCAGATCATGATGCCGAAACCCTTGAGGAAATCGAACGGGATAGCATTCAGTTACTGGAGCGTGCCGATCAGCTGGAACTGAAGACGCTGCTTCGTGGCAAGTACGACAGTGCAAATGCCTATCTCGAGATTCAAGCAGGCGCCGGTGGAACCGATGCCTGTGACTGGACCTTGATGGTTCAGCGCATGTTCCTGCGCTGGGCTGAGCAACAGGGCTACCGAACCACCATCATCGATGAGCAGTTCGCCGAAGAAGCGGGTCTGAAATCCTCCACCATCCACCTGCAGGGAGATCACGCCTACGGCTACCTTCGTGCAGAATCGGGAGTCCATCGAATCGTTCGCATCTCACCCTTCGATGCCCAGGCCAGGCGACAAACTGCCTTTGCATCGATCCGGGTGATCCCGGAAACCGATGTCGTGGATGACGTCGAAGTCGCGGAGGTGGATCTTCGAGTCGATACCTATCGCGCCAGTGGAGCGGGAGGACAGCACGTCAACACCACCGACTCGGCGGTTCGTATCACCCACATTCCCAGCGGAATCGTGGTTCAGTGTCAGAATGAACGCAGTCAGCACGCCAACAGAGCCCAGGCGATGCGAGTCCTCAAGGCTCGGATCCTCGAGGCAGCGGAGCAGAAGAGGCGTGAGGAGCTGAACAGGATCCAGGGCATCAAGAGCGAGATCGCTTTTGGCAGCCAGATCCGCTCTTATGTGCTGCATCCTTACAAGATGGTGAAAGATCATAGAACCGAACACGAGACTTCAAACACCGACGCAGTTCTCGATGGAGACCTCCAACCCTTCATCGAAAGCTGGCTACGACAACAATCCAGGACCGATCAGTCGGCCGGATAGGAAGAACCGAGATGACTTCCATTCAACAGACGGACCCCGAAATCGCCGAGATCATCGTCCGTGAAGAAGCCCGTCAAAAGGGTGAAGTCAATCTCATCGCGAGCGAGAACATCGTCAGTGATGCGGTGCTCGCCGCTCAAGGATCGGTGCTCACCAACAAGTACGCAGAGGGCTACCCCGGTCGACGCTACTACGGCGGCTGCGAAGTGGTCGACGAAGCGGAAGAACATGCCCGCTCTCGTGCCTGCGAACTGTTCGGTGCAGATCATGCCAATGTGCAGGCACACTCTGGAACCCAGGCCAATATCGCGGCGTATTCCGCACTCATCTCTCCCGGTGATCCGGTTCTGGCGATGGATCTGGCTCATGGTGGCCATCTCTCTCACGGAGCCAAGGTGAGCCTCACCGGTAAGATCTACAACTTTCATCACTACCCGGTTTCCCAGCAAAACGAGATGATCGACCTGGATCTGGTTCGCAAGATGGCGCACGAGGTCAGTCCTGCACTGATCGTCGCCGGTGCCAGTGCCTATCCGAGAATCATCGATTTTGCAGGCTTTCGGAGCATCGCCGACGAGGTCGGTGCCCAGTTGATGGTCGACATGGCGCACATCGCTGGCCTGGTCGCCGCAGGTGTGCACCCGAGTCCTGTTCCGCACGCAGATGTGGTCACCACCACCACTCACAAGACTCTCAGGGGACCGAGGAGCGGCCTGATCCTGTGTCGAAAAAAGTGGCGCAAGAAAATTGACTCTGCGGTATTTCCCGGAGGCCAGGGTGGTCCATTGATGCATCAGGTCGCGGCGCGGGCTGTCTGCTTCCGTGAAGCGATGACCGACTCTTTCCGCGACTACGCCCGCCAGGTGGTCGAGAACTCGGTCCAACTGGGAGAAATTCTCACCGCTGGTGGGTTACGACTGGTTTCAGGAGGAACCGACAATCACATGATCCTCGCCGATCTTCGCTCGATGGATCTGACCGGTGACATCGCAGAGGCTGCGCTGGGCCGTGCCGGAATCGTCGTCAACATGAACATGATTCCCTACGATCCGGCCCCTCCACGGCGCCCCAGTGGCATGAGGATCGGCACCCCCACCATCACCAGCCGAGGGATGGGATCGGCGGAGATCACCAGCATCGGCGAGATGATTCTGGAAGTCCTCCGTAACCCTCAGGACGAGAATCGGATCGAGCGGATTCGCGCGCAGGTACGGGAGATGTGCGAGCAGTTCCAGACCCGAATCTAGCGGAACAGCATCGAGGATGCTGCTGCTAAGATGCTGCTACTACGATGCTGCGGAATCGCTACGAATGACTGGGAATCACCCCGATCGCTGACCGTACCGCATCCATCGTTTTCTCGACCACCGGGCGAATTCGATCCGCTCCACTGCGTAGGATCTGCTCGACCTCATCCGGATTCTCCTCCAGTTGCAGTCGACGACTACGGGCATCGGCAAAGTACTCGAGCATCGCCTCGAATAGTTCCTGCTTGGCGTGGCCGTACCCATAACCGATCCCGCTCGACCTCAACTTGTCCGCCATCGCAGCGACTTTCTCGTCGGTGGCGACCAGCTTGTACAACTCGAAAATGGTGTTGCCCTCTGGCTCCTTGGGCTCATCGACTCCCTGCGAGTCGGTCACGATCGACATCACCCTCTTCCGGAGTTTCTTCTCCGATTCGAAGATGCAGAGATCATTGCCATAAGACTTGCTCATCTTCTGGCCATCGATCCCAGGCACCTTGGCGGCATTTCCTTCGAGGATCAGCGGCTCTGGAACTGGAAATACTTCGCCATAGGTCTGGTTGAACTTCCCGGCGATATCCCTGGTCACTTCGACATGTTGTTTCTGATCCTGACCGACCGGAACTCGGTGCGATCGAACGATCAAGATGTCGGCGGCCATCAGGACTGGATAGGCGAACAAGCCATGGTCCGCAGAGATTCCCTGCGACACCTTGTCCTTGTAGGCATGACATCGTTCGAGTAATCCCATCGGCGTCAGCGTCGAGAGAATCCAGGAGAGTTCGCAAACCTCCGGTACATCTTCCTGGCGATAGATCACTGCTCGCTCTGGATCGAGACCGAGAGCGAGATAATCCATCGCCACGGCTCGGATGTTGGAGGAAAGTTTCGCAGGATCCCGTACGGTGGTGAGTGCGTGATAGGAAGCGATGAAGTAGTGGGCTCCTCCGGCATCCTGAAGATCGATCCATTGCCGAACCGCACCGAAGTAGTTACCCAGATGGATCCCTGAACTGGTCGGTGTGAGGCCTGAAAGTGTGATGAGGCTCATTGGATCACTCCCCCCTATCCCCGTGACAGGGTTGAAACAGGGTACCCAAACCGGCCTACAACTCCAAACCGACTGTAGAACTTGTCGAGCCACGGTTCATTGACCAGAATGGCACCTCAGCAGCGTCACCGCCCAGAGAGCCCGAGATCCACGAGCCAGGCGAGGGGATCGTCAGAGCCATGGTATTGGCACGGGGTCGTCGATGGGGTCCACTGACCCACCAAAGAAGCAGTCGGAAGGGATACCTTGTCCGCAATCAAGAATCAGAAGAAGCCTCGAGGGGGGCTCAGCCGGGCGTTCCTGACCGGCTTGGCAACCTTGCTACCGACGGTCCTGACCATCCTGATCCTGACCATCGCATACAACTTCCTCGACGAAAAGATCGCCGGTCCACTCAATAATCTGATCCAGAAGGGACTCTCTTCACAGATCGCGAAGGAGCACTTCTGGGGAGGGATACTCAATTACCCCGACTGGCAACTGGACGAGGAGATCGATAGTAGCGGAGCACCGGAGCGTGCGGATGATCTGCCCTTCTCTCAATTCGTCGAGGGAATCGCTCCACAGTGGCTCGGATTCCTGCTCGCGCTGCTGCTGGTCTTTACCGTGGGAATCGTCTTCAGGGGCTATCTCGGCCGCCAGTTACTGAAGTTGATCGAGAGCTTCATCCGACAGATCCCACTGATCAAGATCATCTACCCCTACGCCAAACAGGTTACCGAGTTCTTCTTCGAGGAAAAAAATCAGATCGAGTACGAGACCGCAGTGGCGGTCGAGTATCCACGCAAGGGGATCTGGTCGCTGGGGTTTGTCACGAGTTCCGGATTCAAGGCGGTCAGCGATTTCGCCGACGAAGAAATGGTCTCCATCTTCATCCCCTCGAGCCCGACACCGATCACCGGATATACCATCCTGGCCTCCCGGGATTCTATTATCCAGTTGGACCTGAGTGTCGAGGAGGTGCTTCGCTTCACCATTTCTGGAGGGGTCATCCTGCCCCCGAGCCAGTTGCCGGATAAGCCCAATACTACGGCCCAGGTCGATTCCAGTGTCGAAACTAGCTCAGAAGAAGAGGATGAAGGTGTTGGGAAGCCTTGACGGGAGCGACACTATCACTAGCATCCATGACCTTGCCACGAGACAGATTAAAAGTCGGGCCGTAGCACAGTTTGGTAGTGCGCCACGCTGGGGGTGTGGAGGTCGGTGGTTCGAATCCACTCGGCCCGACCATTTTTCTTCTTCCAACAATCCTTCACCCAACACTCCGGTTCGATCTCCTCGAGATCGCGACAACCGAGTTCCCTCCAACCGTTCCTCGGCTGCCGTTTCAGCCAAAGGCGGCTGGCGGATCAGGGTCCAAGAGCGCCGATGATTCAAGATCCGACCCCGACTCCCAGCATTCCTGTCCCTGCCAAGGGAGCCCGAGTCACCCCACCGATTCGATTCGAATCGGGTCAGCGAACCGTATGGATCCTCCCTTCCGAGGTGAACCTGGTGCGAGACTGTGGTTTCCTCGGGGGCATTGCGACCAGCCATCCAGAACAACACCGCAGCGGGCGTGAACCGCATCCGGTGTACCGCGGAACTGACGGATCGCTACTGCTGTGGAAGCGGTGTCTCAGAGGAGGCTGGCTCTCTCACTTCATCTCCACGCTCCACCTCAGTTGTGCTCGATTTCTGCGGGAGATGGAGTTGGGTGAAGAAACTCGGGTTCTGGGAATCCCCACATCCAACGTGATCGCCGTAGCCTCCACTGCTGCCCCCATCGGTCAACGAGTAGAGATGTTGATCCGACTGGAAAACGATGTTCAAACCTTGAAACAATTTCTTGAGGATCAGATGCCATCGGATGGACAACGGAGAGCCGTGCTGAAAGCCACCGCCGATACCATCCAGAAGTTCCATCAGGCAGGCTTTCTTCACGGCGACCTGAACCTGATGAACATCCTCATCCAGCAACGAGAAGAAAAATGCCCCGAGGCCATCCTGGTCGATCTGGATCCGGGGGGGCTCGGCCCACTGGCGAATCGACACTCCAACTTGATCCGACTGATCCGTTCCTACCGCAAATCGATCAGGCTCAACACCCCACCACTTCGCATCGGTGAGGCGATTCGATTCATCCACTGGGTGACCGGTGCGGATCGTGATCGGATGAAATCGCTGATCACTGCCAGCCAGCAGTACCTACCCCGATCACAGTGGAGGCGCTGATGACTCGCATCGGAGCCATCCACTTTCTCAACGCTGAACCGCTGTGTGGGCATCTGTCTCGAAACGACCCTCGCTGGCAAATCGTCGATTCCAGTCCCAGTGAACTCGCCCGATCACTGCGCAACGGAACCATCGATGTCGGGCTGGTCCCCCAGGTCGAAGCTTGCAGAAGACCCGATTACAGGATCCTCGAGGGCCACTGCATCTCCTGCCTGGGAGAGGTCGCCTCGATACTGCTCTTTCACAAGAAACCGTGGGAAGCCCTGCAACGTGTTGCCGTCGATCAGGCCAGCAACTCGTCGGTGGCTCTGCTGCAAGTTCTCAGACACCTCGATCAACTGCCACCGCTGGAGATCATCGAGACCGCTTCAAATCTGTCGTTGCTACAGCAGGATTCAACCGTCGATGCGGTACTCCTGATCGGAGATGCGGCACTGAAACACCGGACCCGTTCACCTCTCGACCGGATCGACCTGGGCATGGCTTGGAAGCAACGAACGGATCTTCCCTTCGTCTTCGCGGTGTGGCTGACCAGAACTCAACTGGACCCAACGGTCATCGAGGAAGTGGCACGCGCGGCCCGACTTGGCATCGACCAGAGTCCACTTTTTGCCGCGCAGTTTTCGAAGCGGTATCCTGATGTACTCGACGAAGGGGCTGCCCGAGACTACCTTCAGCGTTGCGTTCGATACCAATTGGGTTCACCAGAGAAGGAGTCGATCGAAGTGTTTCACCGGTTCCGTGCTGAAATTGATCCTTCCCTCGATCGGCAATGGCAACCTCGTTACTACGGCGAGATCTCATGATCGATCTGACCGCAACGGTGATCACCTTCAACGAGGAGAGCAACATCCGGGAGTGCCTGGAGTCGCTTCGCTGGGTTCCCAACATCGTCGTTGTCGATTCCGGATCCACCGATCGGACCGTGGAGATCGCCCGAGAGTTCACCGATCGAGTGTATGTCACCGACTGGCCCGGCCATGTCGAACAGAAGAATCGAGCAGTGGGCCTGGCCCCCACAGACTGGATCATCTCGCTCGATGCGGATGAACGGATCACCCCGGAACTCCGTGCTGAACTGGAACACCACCTCGAAGGTTCTCCCAGCCATAAGGGATATTCGATGCCGCGTCTCACCAGGCATCTGGGTCGCTGGATCCGACATGGCGGCTGGTATCCAGATCGGAAAATCCGTGTGTTCGATCGTCGCAGCGCACGCTGGGCAGGAAACAATCCTCACGACCACATCTCCCTCGATGGTTCAGCCTTCCCTTTGAAGGGCGATCTGCTCCATTACTCGTTCGATCATCTTCATCACCACATGGAGACGATCGATTTCTTCACCAGCATCGCAGCGCGAGAGATGGAAGGGACGAAACGCAGCGCCATCCTGGGAATGGCGTTGAATGCGCCGTGGAAGTTCCTGCGCATGTACCTGCTCGATCGCGGCTACCGCGATGGATTCGCAGGTTTCATCCTGGCCGCTGTCGGATCCTTCTATGTTTTCCTCAAGCACGCAGTGCTGTGGGAACGAAGGTCATTACGGGCTCGTGGAATCGATCCCGATCGGGTTCCTCGGCACCACCGGGGTCCAGAATGGCGTCCGCCTCGGGCACTGCCGGAGTCGGCGGAGGCCGAAGGGTGAAAATCTTCCACCTCTTCGCCAATCACAAGTTCACCGGACCTGCCGATCTGGCGATGGTGATGGCATCCAGTCAGCAGGCAGCAGGCGCAGAGGTGCGCTTCTTCTCCAGCACTCATCCCGGTGCAGAAAACAGCGTCGAGCAGATCGCCCGCAGCCGTGGACTCGACACGGTCACCGGATTACGACTGGCCAAGCACTTGCGCTGGACCTCCTTACCCCGAGATGTCTCCCGACTTCGCCGCTCGATCGAGGCGGAGCGCCCCGACTTCCTTCACTGCCATCTCGATGGAGATCACCTGCTGGCTTGCCTGGCCTGTGGAACGAAGGGGCCCGGAGTGATCCGAAGCAGCTACCAACTCGACCCCCCGAGTGGCTGGCGTGCGGCGTGGACCGCCGCTCGGACAAGATTGTGGCTGCCACCCTCCAACCGAGCGGAAGCTCGATTGCTCGAACAACACCCGAAGTTACAGGGCCGCACCCGGATCACCGCCCCTCCCGTCGATCTGCAACGCTTCGCTCCTACCACGGATCCAGGCCGCTCTACCGATCGAGATGGACCGGTGGTGATCGGCGTCGTCGCCCGAATGCAGAGGCATCGCAGATTTCCCCAGTTGATCGAGGCATTCGCGGCCGCCGCCGCAGAGGATTCTCGGTTGCAGCTGGAGATCCTCGGCCGCGGAACTCACCAGGATGAGGTGGCGAGGATCCCCGCACAGCAAACCGGGCTCGGCGATCGGATCCGATTTGCCGGCTACATCGACCCCGAACTCTACCCGCAACATTTGCGCCGATTTGACCTGCTGCTCTTTCTCGTGCCCGGTTCCGATGGGACCTGTAGAGCCGCCCGCGAAGCACTCGCCTGCGGCGTTCCGGTGATCGCCAGTCGCCGCGGATTGCTGCCAGACCTGATCCCGGAGCAGTGCGGACTACTGCTTCATAATGAAGCAGTAGAAACGATGACCCGTGCCATTCTCACTCTGGCGGACGCCCCCCTGAGACGACAGGAGATGGCCAAGAACGCTCGAGAATATGCTCAAAAGACCTTTGACGCCAAAACGCTGGGGTCTGATCTGATCGCCGATCTGGCGGATCGATCCTCGGGAAGCCGCCCTGATCTGGCACAAAATCCATCGCATCGGTAAAGATTCCCTCGCCGTAGGTCGAAGAAGGCTTAGGGCCCGGACGGACTGGGCCAGCGAAGCCGAGCCGGCACCGTTGAGTTTTACGCCGGCACCATGAGAAAGGTCTGGCCATGAACGCCAACTCGAACGGCAGCACCAGCTGCAACAACGTCAACTACCCGACAACTCGGGTTATCACCGGTGTCCTGGGGTTCCTCGCCCTCTGCACCATCGCCACCAACTACGCCATCAACACTGCGTTTGATGCAAACGTCTTCTTTGCGGTGATCGCCACCTCACTGGTGACCTGCTTCGCCGTCTGCACCACCTCGATGTGGAAGAGTGGCTACCAGGTCTTCAGCGGCAACGTGGACAACGCCTATGATGCGTCCTGCTATTGGAATAGCGCCGCGCAAGGATTCCTCTACGCAGGACTCCTCTTCTGTGGTGGTGCCTTCTTCACCACCTACGCCAACAGTGCCGTCGCTGCGGTGGAAGCGATCTACTTCCCCTTCGTCGTCAGCATCTGTGGATACTGGGTCACCAAGGCGATCTCCAATGCTTGCACCTACTGCGTGATCGAGAACCCCGCCTCTACCTGGGTCAACAACGCATCGGTTGCAACGAATGCTACAAGTGACATCAATGTCACGAACACCGAAACTGTCAGTTCCTAATCGAATATTCATTCGAAAAGAAATCTCGCGCTCAATGTCGGAGGAAGTGCCCATACAGGGCACTTCCTCTACTTTTTTGGTCTGACGCACGACTCCAATCCGGCCCGACTTGGATTCTCCCTGATCCTCGGCATTCCTTCCATACTGGTCAAGTACTTGCATTTGGGGCGTAAGATCCTACTCTTGTGTCGTATCCAGATTTCTCTTAGAGCGAACTGGTCAATATTGATCTTCTATCATCAGGAGTGTGTCCTGTGCCCATGATGCGGTGCAACTATTCGTAAAAATTGGAGTGCTTGTTATGGTTCTGCGTATATATACCTGTGCTTTATTTGTAATCGCATTCGCCCTTCTCTCGCCCTTCTCGTCGGTCGGCCACGCCTCAGATCAGGTCTTCATCGATACGGCACAGATCCAGATCATTGGAGCCCACGCCGAGGACCATCTCGGTGCCTCCACCTCGGGTGCCGGAGATGTGAACGGAGACGGGATTCCCGACATCGTCGCTGGAGCCCCGGGATCCGATAACCACTCCCACAACACCGGTGGAAAAGCTTATGTCATCCTCGGTTCCAGTTCCCCGGCCACTGAACTGGACCTGCTCTACCCCCACCCTGGAAGTGTCATCATCATCCAGGGTGCGCCTGGCGGTTCGATGCTGGGAGCCTCCGTCTCTGGAGCCGGTGACGTCAACGGAGATGGTTACGATGACTACATCATCGGTGCCCCCGGAGCCTCCAGTAGTTACCCGGATGAGGAACAAGCAGGACGTGCGTACCTCATCTACGGCTCGGCCAATCCTGCGGGAATCGTCGATGTTTCCAATCTTGGATCTTCCGGAGTCGAGATCATCGGTGCCCGCGAAGGCTCGCATCTGGGTGCTTCCGTATCGGGTGCCCGGGACTTCGATGGAGATGGCTTTGCCGATATCCTCCTCGGGGCCCCCGAGGACTCCAACGACTCCGAGGAGGTGTGTGGAAGTGCCTTCCTGATCCGCGGAAGCAACTCTCTTCCTTCCACCATCGACCTCAAGAACTCCCATAGCAATGTGACCATCTTCCGCTCCGGCGGACCCCATCAGGAGGTGGGATCCTGCGTCGCCGATCTCGAGGACTTCAATGGAGACGGAAAATCGGACATCGCCATCGCATCGATGCGCCACTCCGACGGGTCCTCCGCAAATGCCGGCCGCGCCTGGATCATCTATGGAGGCAGTGCTCCTCCGGCTGAAGTCGCACTCAACGACATCGCAGCCAGTGGCTTGACCAGTACCACCATTCGGGTTCCCCAGGCCAACCATGAATTGGGGCAATCGATCTCCTGTGCCGGCGATGCCGATGCGGATGGAGATACGGAACTGCTGATCAGCCGCTCACTCCACGATCACGATCCTCAAACGATTGCCAATGTGGCGTACCTGGTTCGTGGAGGGTTCAGCCCCCCTGCCGAGATCAATCTCGCCATCCCTGCACCATGGATCACTAGATACATGAGTTTCTATGACAATGATGAAGAGGGGCAATCGGTTCACACCACTCTCGACTTCAGTGGTGACGGTATCGATGACCACATCATCGGCATCTCCCGATCGATCTTGCTCGATGTTGAAAAAGGAATGGCTCACCGGGTTAATGGTGGCCAGATGCTGGGTGAATCCCAGTTGCTGGACCTGTTCCAGCATGGAGGACGCGGATACCTCGGTCTCACCGAAGGGCAAGAAGTAGGTATCTCGGTTGGTGCCGCTGGCGACTTCAATGATGACCGAGGAAACGACCTGTTGATCGGTGCGGCTGGAGCGAAGCCCTACGGACGCCACATGGCAGGAAGCGTTTACATATTCCTCGGTCACAAACTGCGTTCTCCCAACAACGTTCAGACCGTTTGCCTGGGACAGACCGTCGATGTGACCTGGAACAACCGTGCGGTGTACGACGAAGTCGACCTGTTCAGAGATCATGTCTTGCTGGCGACCTTGCCAGGTGGCACCGAGGCTTACACCGATTCAGGAGTCACCTACGGAGATCACAACTACTCGGTCCGTGGACGACGTCGTGGAATCGATACCGTGAAGCGCGACAGCGACATCCGCGTGATGGTACCGATCGCGGCTCTTGACTGCACATCCCTACACAGGGACATCTCCATCTCCTGGAGCAACAGTGATAACTACGACCTGATCGACCTCTACCGCGATGGTGTTCTTCAGAGCACTCTCCCGGGTGGTAGTACTTCCTACCACGACAACAATGTCTCTTCCGGAATCCACCAGTACAGTGTGGTGGAGCGCGGAGATCGAACCACGACACTCTCCACTAGTTGCAGTATCACTGCGCTGATGCCGCCCTACACGGCCACCTGCAGTGCCGCTCCAGATGCCCAGAATCAGATCATCGCCACCATCCACTGGAACCTGATGCCGAATCCAAATGGATTCGAGCTGATCAACATCTATCGCGATGGATCCCACATCCAGACCCTCGCCGGAGATGCCACCACCACCCAGGATGCCATCACTGCAGGACGCTTCATCTACGAGGTCGAGGGTGTCGCCGATGACGGACGAGCGGTCAGTGCTCGTGCCACCTGTGAACTGGTCGATCCCTTCTCGGTAGAGGCGGTCCTCTGCTCCTCGGATGTGGATATTGCCACCATCAGTTGGATCAATACCGATGCCTATGACTACATCATCATCGAGTTCGGACCTGGCAACGACACCTCCTCCTTGCCGGAAATCGATCAGATCCCCGGGAATAGCCAGAGTTTCACCACCCAGATACAGGGTGGACCTGGCGACTACTCGGTCTGTGTCCGCGGGGTCAAGTTCACCGGAGAAAGCGGAAGAACCTGCTGTACCCTGACCATGCCCGATCCGCTGGGAGCCCTCAATTGTTCCGCCACCGGCTCCTCGGTGTTCCTCGAGTGGACCAACGGAGGAACCTACAACGACATCGCGATTCGGCGCGACGGCTTCCTGATCGATACCATCTCGGGAAATAGTACCAGTTACACCGATCAAGATGTTTCCTATGGTGATCGTAGTTACTCGATCACCGCGCAACGTCGTCAAGGTCTCTCCGCCGCACAATCGTGTGGATTGACCGTCCTTCGCCAGCCGCAGGCTTTGACCTGCAAGGGTGAGGGGGATCAGGTTCGCCTCAACTGGCAGAACCCCGCACCCGCCTATGACCAGGTCGAGGTAATGCAAGGATCGACGGTCATCGCCACCCTGAGCGGCACCGCATCGGAGTACATCGACTCGCCGCTGGCTGCGGGAGATTTCTCCTACACCGTTCGAGGTCTCAAAGGTACCAGTGAAAGTGATCCGACCCATTGCACCACGGCCATTCCCGAGGCGATCACCGCCCTCGGAACCGGACTCGTCGAGGGCACTCACATGCTCCTCACCTGGGCCCCCACCGAGGACGCCACATCGATCCGGATCTTCCGCGACGGACTCGTCATCGCGACCCTTCCCGCCTCGGCGACCTCTTACATCGATCCGACACTCGAGCCGGGTACCTACCAGTACTGCTTGCGTGCCAGGATCGACAACAACCACAGCACCGACACCTGTACCCCGGCCATCGTTCCGGCCCCACCGGTGGAGATCATCTGTGGAGTAGATTCTGCCATCGCCACCATCAGTTGGACCAATGCAGAGGCCTACGACAATGTGATCCTCAAGCGCGATGGAGGCACCATCCTGGAAGACCTCGATGGCCTCGCCAGTAGTTATGTCGATGCCATCGCCGGACCGGGTCCTCATCTTTACGAGGTCAGTGGCCGCATCGGAGATCACGAATCGAAAACCATCGCCTGTGAAATCACCGTTCCTTACCCACCCGCAGATCTGACCTGTTCAGTCTCTGGTGGAGTGGATTCGGTTCTGACCTGGATCAACACCCAGCCCTCCACCACCATCGAGGTGTGGCGCGACGGCATGTTGATTGCCGAACTCGACCCCTCCAGTGCTGGATACACCGACGCTGGTGTGGCTCCTGCGACCTACACCTACTGCGTGTTGAATCGCTTCGGACCCAAGACCAGTGCCTCCGCTTGCTGCACCCTGTTGGTTCCGGCTCCTCCGACCAACTTCTCCTGCCTCTGCAGCGCCGGAGATGTCGACATGAGCTGGACCAATAATGAGGAATACGACAGCGTGACCCTGCTCAGAGATGGAGCCGTCATCGCCGTGTTACCGGGAGCCGCCGCCTCTTATACCGATATCGCCACCGAACCTGGTTCGCACACCTACACCCTCAGTGGTGCCAAGGATGGGAACAGCTCCTCGACGGTGGATTGTTCCGAAGATGTCCCCGCTCAGGCGACCGATCTACAGATCACGGCGCTCGCCTCGACCACTTCATTGTCGTGGAATCACAGCGGACCTGGAGACACTGCGGAACTGACCAGAAATGGCGTACCGATCGAGTCCTTACCGGCAGCCACCCAGTCCCATGACGACACCGGGTTGGCCCCGGGCGACTACCTATACTGCGTCACGATGCAAATCGGTGATGCCACCAGTGCTACCATCTGCGCCACCATTCACGTGCTGGCGGATCCGACCGACTTCAGTTGTTCGACCGTCTCCGGCACTGTCGAGATCTCCTGGACCAACAACGACAGCTACAGCACTCTCACTCTCAACCGTGATGGCCAGTTGCTGGCGATCCTCTCGGGAGGCGATTCCTCCTATCAGGATGCGTTGCCGGCGCATGGTGCTCACAGTTACGACCTGACCGCTCACGGCGGCCCGTCCAGCACCAGTGCCACCGTCGATTGCAGCGTCGATGTTCCATCGACCCCGACCGACATGACTTGCTCGGCACTCGGCTCCACCGCTTCACTCTCCTGGACCTTGCCAGCACCGGGTGAAATCATCGAATTGAGTCGCAATGGTGCGGTGATCGCAACGCTTGCAGGAGATTCCACCTCCTACGACGATACGAGAGCACCGGCGGGCACTCACGAGTACTGCATCGTCAACAGGATCGGTAGTGGCACCAGTGCCACCACCTGTTGCAGTGCACGGGTACTCGCCTCTCCGACCGCCTTCTCCTGTGCAGTAGTCGCCGGAGAAGTCGACATCACATGGACCAATAACGATATCTACGACACCATCACCCTCAATCGTGATGGCCAGTTGCTGGCCATCCTCAGTGGAGGCGACAGTTCTTACCTGGATGCGGCCGCAGGAGCCGGGCCACACAGTTACGACATGACTGCCGATGCCGGCGCCGCCAGCATCAGTGATACCGCCGGTTGCAGCGTCGATGTTCCATCGACACCGACCGACATGACTTGCTCGGCACTCGGCTCCACCGCTTCACTCTCCTGGACCTTGCCAGCACCGGGTGAAATCATCGAATTGAGTCGCAATGGTGCGGTGATCGCAACGCTTGCAGGAGATTCCACCTCCTACGACGATACGAGAGCACCGGCGGGCACTCACGAGTACTGCATCGTCAACAGGATCGGTAGTGGCACCAGTGCCACCACCTGTTGCAGTGCACGGGTACTCGCCTCTCCGACCGCCTTCTCCTGTGCAGTAGTCGCCGGAGAAGTCGACATCACATGGACCAATAACGATATCTACGACACCATCACCCTCAATCGTGATGGCCAGTTGCTGGCCATCCTCAGTGGAGGCGACAGTTCTTACCTGGATGCGGCCGCAGGAGCCGGGCCACACAGTTACGACATGACTGCCGATGCCGGCGCCGCCAGCATCAGTGATACCGCCGGTTGCAGCGTCGATGTTCCATCGACACCGACCGACATGACTTGCTCGGCACTCGGCTCCACCGCTTCACTCTCCTGGACCTTGCCCACCGACGGTACATCCGTCGAGGTGAGTCGAGATGGAATCGTCATCGCCACCCTCGGCGGTAGTGCCACCTCCTACGAGGATATCGGTGCTTCCGCAGGTACCCATGAGTACTGCGTCGTCAACCAGATCGGTAGCGGCACCAGTGCAGCGACCTGCTGCTCAGCACGAGTGCTGGCAGCCCCAACTGGCTTTGGCTGCGTTTCAGTGGCGGGCGAGATCGATATCAGCTGGACCAACAATGATGTCTACGACACCATCACTCTCCACCGAGATGGCCAACCGCTGGCGATCCTCTCGGGTAGCGATAGCTCGTACCACGACGCTACTGCGGGAGCCGGAGCACATAGTTACGACATGACTGCTGACGCAGGAGCTTCCAGTGTCAGCGATACCGTCGATTGCACCGTTGATGTGCCTTCGACCCCGATCGACATGCAGTGCTCAGCACTCGGGTCGACCGTCTCCCTCTCGTGGACCCTGCCGGCTCCCGGCACCACCGTCCAGATCAGTCGTGATGGAACTGTGATCGCCACCCTTGGAGGTGGTGCCAGTTCCTACGATGACTCGGGAGCCCCGGTCGGCACCCATGAGTACTGTGTCGTCAACCTGATCGGTACCGGTACCAGTGCTGCAACCTGCTGTTCGGCTCGGGTGATCTCCGCTCCGGTTGGATTCAGTTGCGTCGCCACTTCTGGTGATGTGGTTCTCAGTTGGACCAACACCGATGACTACGACACCTTGTCGTTGACGCGCGACGGTGCGTTGCTGGCGCTGCTGCCTGGAACCACCAACAGTTTCACCGATCCGGCCCAGCCTCATGGTTCGCACAGTTACGAGTTGACCGCCAACCTCGGTGAAGAAAGCACCTCTTCCACCGCATCCTGCTCGGAAGAGGTCCCCTCTACCCCGCAGAACATGAGTTGTACTCTTGCGGGTGGATCCACCGTGCAACTGGCGTGGGACCTCCCCGCCGCAGGCGACTTCATCAGTTTGACTCGCAACGGTGCCCCCATCGGCTCACTGGCGGGTTCCGACACCAGTGCCACTGACAATCCGGGCCCCGGAACTTACGAGTACTGCCTGGTGGTCAACATCGGCAATGGCACCGGAGCCACCACCTGCTGCACCATCGTGGTGCCGCAACCGCTCTCCGGAATCGCCTGCAGCACCATCGGTGACGGCAACACCCTTTCCTGGAGTAACGGTGAGTCCTATGACCTGATCCAGATCTCTCGCAATGGCGTGCTGGTTGGATTCGTCGATGGAACCGAAGAGAGTTACACCGACTTCCCGCTGGAAGCCGGAACCTACTCCTACGAGATCGTCGCGACACTGGCGGGATCGCAGACCGCTCCCATCAATTGCTCGGTGACCATCTTGACAGCGCCCATCAACCTGTCTTGCACCTTCTTCGGTGCACCGGTTCATCTCGACTGGGAAAACACTGCGACCTACTCGAGCATTCATATCGAACGCAACGGAGTCCTGATCTCCTCGATTCCGGGTTCCTCCACCAGCGCCGTCGATGTGGTCCCTGCCGAGGGCACTTACAGTTACAGGATCTGGGCTGAGCATGCCGATGGAATCACCACCTCCACCACCTGCTCTGGATCCGTCAAGACGTTCCTGAGAGGAGATGCCAACAGTGATACCAACTGCGACATCGCCGACGGAATCTGGGTACTCAACTGGCTCTTCGTCGGCGGAGCAGAGCCGACTTGCTTCGATTCGGCAGACTTCGATGACAACGGAATCGTCACCATCGGCGATGCGATGCTGATGATTTTCTACTACCTCCATGCTGAAGGAACACCGCTGATTCCGCCCGCCGCACCCTACCCGGATGCCGGCCTGGATCCGACCGACGACGTACTCGACTGCATCGATTCTCCCTACTAGGAGATCGAACTGCACAGAAGTGAGAATCGACCGGGTCCCGCTGAATCGTATGGTTCAGCGGGACCCGTATTTCTTGGTACCATCGGGTTCAAACTCGAAAGATGCCGTCCACGAGATCGTGGTGTATGCTTGATCAAGAGACCTCTCCACTGGAGGTCCTGGGTTGTGAAAGGCGATACTCATGGCAGCGGCCGGAAACTCGATGGCCAATCCCGAAATGAACGGACACGGAGCCGGCGATTCGACGGCAAACGTGGGTGCCTACGGCCCCTTCTGCTCCACCTGCCCGATCCGCTCCAATTGCGCGAAAATCTGCGATCTGGTCGAGAATCTAATCCCCAGTATGGAGCGAGGAAGAGTCGATTCTGAGGACCTCTCCCGACTCTACATGGGCCTTCGAAGCGTCAATGTGCTGCTCGACAACATCGAGATGCTGACTCCCCGTCAGCAAGAGGTGGTACGACTCTACTACCGTGAATCACTGATGCAGCAGGAGATCGCAGAGCGATTGAAAGTGTCGCAGCAGGCGGTCGCCGACTCCCTGGTCCGTGCAAGACGGGCGGTAGGACGTCATTTTGGTGCCCGAGAGTTGGCCAAGAACGCGAGCCGGTAGCTCGTTTCAACCGCTCGATTCCGGAAATCTTTACCGCTCTAAAGCCCCTCTATCTGGGCCGATTGACACGCCACTACTCTCGGATAGAATTCAGGTTGGTGAAGAAACGATGCCCTGGGGCTCCTGAAGTCCCGTCGATATTCAGTATCAGCAAGTCGACCTGTCGCCCCTGGCGTGCGATTTCGCTGACTCCCCTGAATGTTTCTTCGAACATTCTTGGCCCGATCCACGTGGCCAATTCAGTCGATCTGGATGGGGTTGGCCGTGGTTGCCGACCCTGAGCAAGTCCGAAACAGAGTCATTCAAAACAGAGTCATTCAAAACAGAGTCATTCAAAACAGAGTCATTCAAAACAGAGTCATTCAAAACAGAGACCGTCAGAAAAGTTACTTTCAGGACCGTTACTTTCAGGACCGTAACTTTCAGGAAACCGTACCCTTGGGAACCTTGAGTTACAGCACCTGAACATCCCGCTCCCCTGTGAGTCGTTTCACTGATCGTCACGATCCTGTTCGTACTCGACGAAGAATCTTACCGGCTCCCGACCAGGGGCCGTAGCGATGAAAGACGAATCATGATCTCTCGACCATCATCCGATTCCCGCATTTCACAGTTTCCCCTCGCCGATGGGGCAGCATGGCTACCGGTGATCGTGCTACTGATCTCATTGGCAGGATCTCTCCAGGCGCAGGTTCCCTGCCCCGTCAGCGATCCCCCCTTCGGAACTTGCTTCGTCCAGAACACCAGTTATCCGGGGGACTACCCCTGGGCAACCACGGTGATCGACGGAGAGTCGAGTCTCGTCGTCGCCGATGCCTTCAGTGGCTTCTTCTACAAGTACCAGGTCAATTCACTGAGTTCGACTCCAGCACAGTACCTGAGTCCAATGGGTCCTGCAGCCTACCAGGGTGTCAGCTGGAATAACGACGAAGACCTGCTCTACTGGCTGGTCGAGGACCAGGGACAGAACTGGCTGGTGGCTTCCAGTTCGGGCGGAATCTTGATCTCTCAGACCGCCGTCGAATTACCCGCGGGCATCGGTGGAGTCACCGGGCTGGCATGGCATGCCGGGACCGGAAACTACTGGACCAATGCCTATAATGCGGATGTCTACCTCGAATTCCTCAGCGACGGCACCTTCTCAGGGAACTCCTTTCAGAATCCCGAAGTGATTACCGCCACAGCAGAGGTCTTTGGTCTCGGGCTGACGATCACACTCGATCCCCTGACCGGCGAATACCTGTTCGATATTCCCGTCGGCGCCCCTTCCGATCAGCGCTCTTCTCAGGTGAAGCGGGTCGATGATACTGGAGAGCAACAGGGTCTCTTTTACCCGCTCGCCAGCATCAATGCCCTTTCTGGCTGGGTCACCGGAATCTCCTGGACCGAGAATGGATCCTGGGGTGGCCCCAGTGAATTCGTGATCGATCTCACCAACAATTCGATCGTCGAAGTCCCGGTACCCAATCCCAATGCTCCTTCGATCACTGTCTTCTCCTGTGCTGCCGACGGCGACAACAATGTGACCCTCGAGTGGACCAACCCCATCACCTACGCGAGTATCCTGTTGCTGCGTGACGGTGATGAAATCGCATCGCTTTCCGGTACCGATTCCACTTACACCGATACCGATCTCGATTCCGGAACCTACTCGTACTCACTACAGCCTGTACCTGCGAGTGGTGCCGCTCTTCCTGCGGCGATCTGCAAAGTCGTGGTCGGATTTGGTCGCCTTCTGGGGCAGGTGGCCTTCGGCGGAACACAGTCGGGCCCCACCACTGTCATCGAGAGCACCAACCAGTTGGTGGTCGCCGATGCATCCGGGCTTACAGCCTGGCTTTACTCCAAAGATCTGACTCCTGTAGCGAGCATCGCAGGTCCTTTCACAACGACGGTCAATTTGTCGGGCCTGGCATGGAACGCCTCCGATGACACCCTCGCCTGGATGACCGAAGATGGGGAGTTGATTCACACCGACCTGCAAGGCTCCATCATCTCGAGCACGACTCTTCAGTCGCCGACTCCACTGGGTCTGATCGGTGAGATCACCTGGTCCACGAACCGCCAGCAGTTCCTCGGAATCGATCGTTCCGTCGCCTCCTTCTTCGCCTTCGATGCGGATGGAACTACCAATGGCATGTGGATGTCGGTCCCCCCGACTCCCACCGGAGTGGCCGTATTCCTCGCTGGAATCACTTCCCGCGATACCGCGAACAACAGCGTCTGTGATTTCGCGGTGGGCTCACTGAACGACGCCGGAATCAGCCGGATCGAGCGTTCGGTCGACGGCGTCACTAGCGGAATTGGATTCGATATCGCTCCCTCAGTAAACACCGGAGAAGTGGTCGGGATCTCCTCGACGGAAACCGGACCCTTTGGCACTCCCGTCAGTTACCTGATCGGTGGAGACAACGGTGTCATCTACATGTTTTCAGGAGATCTTTCAGGTACTGGATCCGATTTCATTCGCGGTGAGTTGAACATGGACGGAACCCGCAACCTGGTCGATGTCACGGTACTTCTGCTGAATCTCTTCGGTCAGGGTCAGACTCCTTCCACCTGCGTCGACGCTTCCGACATCAACGACGATGGGCTGGTCAACATCGCCGATGCCATCTCGCTGCTGGAATACCTGTTCGAGGGTGGATCGGTTCCACCAGCTCCCAGTAGTGGCTGTGGACCAGACGACTCCATCGACAACCTTACCTGTCAAGAATTCGACGGCTGCTAACACCACACCAGGTTCTCAGAACCACAGGTTCACCAGAACCACAGACTGGTTCCGCCAAAGAGAAGACCCCCGCCGTCAACGACGGCGGGGGTTTTTTCCATCTGGACAAGTTCTCTCGGGGTCTGCAACGTGCCGAATCAGGGGGACAGCGCTTCCGCCAGGATTGGAAGCGACACATCCAGTCGATAATCCACAGCAGAGTGATCATCATCGAACTCCTGATGCAGATGCGGGACATCGAATTGCTGGAGCTTCTTTGCCAGCATTCTCGCTCCATGGTGAAGACGGTACTGATCTCGAAAACCGCAATCGATGAAGAGGCACTTCAGTGATTTCAGAGCGGTGTGATGTCGATCGACCATCTGAACCGGGTCGTGTTCCAGCCACCGCTGCCATCTCTCATCGATGATCTCACCGGTTTCCAGATCAAAGGGCAGGTGGTATTCCCCCGGTCGCTGAAGATCTGGGTCATAGGAAGCGGCCATCGCAAGAATCATCAGTGTCATCACATCATCGTGACGCGGCTTGACCTTCTTGCGAAACTTCTCCAGGAAGGTGGTCTTTCCGCCGCTCCTTCGCAGCACATCGATCGCCAGTGGAAAATCGGGGAGATAGCCGTAGGGGAAGTACATGTCGCCACTATGGCAGGCGATCGCCCCCCACGTTTCGGAATGAAGCATGCCATGAACCAGTGCCCCGTAGCCTCCGGAGGATTTCCCGAACACACCCCGATGATCTCGCTCGGCTAGCGTTCGCCAGCGATCATCGATGAAGGGCACCAGTTCTTCGACCAGGTAACTGGCCCACGGCCCCACCGCCGGAGAATCGATGTACTGGTTTCCTCCCAGCGAGGTGAAGCCATCCGGCATCGCCACGATGCACGGCTTCATCTGCCCGCTTCCGACCAGCCGATCGAGTCTCTCTGGCAGGTTCTCGGTGAAGGCAGACCAGGCCAGATGTTTGATTCCACTGCCGGTGAATCCGGCCAGATCGACCAGCAGTGGATACCGTTGGGAGCCCCCCTCGGAGTAGCCGGGAGGGGTCCAGATGGCTATATTTCGCAGCGGAGGATCCCCCAGGGGGTTTCCTTCCAGCCTCCTCGACCGGTGCTCGACCACCTCCACCTGGCCCGTCTCTCCCTGATATCTTCTCAACTGGTCACTCCGTTTCCCACGGGTCTCGGTGATTCCACCCGGTGCAGCGGTTAGAATCCACCTCCGGGCTGTACAGAGCAACTGCCGATTCGGCCCCAAGAAGGGAAAAACATCGATGGAGAAGACTGCGTTCCCCCGGCAATTCCTCAACGAGGAATTTTCAGCCGATAGCCTCGAGGCGATCGAGGCGATTTACACCGATCTACTGACCAGAGAGATCGACAATCCCGATTCGCTGCTGGCATGGTGCTCCGAATGGAGCGAGATCGATTCAGTTCTGGCCGAGGAAGGTGCCCGTCGGTTCGTCCAGCACACCTGCTACACCAACGACGAGGAGATCACTGCTCTATACATGGAGTGGATCGAGAAGATCAGACCGGGTCTCAAGAAGATCATGTTTGACATGGATCGCAAATTCATGGCTTCCCCCGCCCTCGATTCACTGCCCACCGAGAAGTTCGGCAGCTGGATCAAGTCGGTGAGAAACAGCGTGGAACTGTTCCGTGAAGATAATATTCCACTGCAAACCGAAGAATCGAAACTCGACGCCGAGTACGACAAGGTCGTCGGAGCGATGACTGTCGAGTTCGATGGGGAAACCAGAACCATTCCCTACATGGGAAGAATCCTCCAGGAGACCGATCGAGATCGACGCGAAGCGGCATTCCGTGCCATCTGGGATCGCTTCGGCCAGGACAACGACAAGATCCAGGACATCTTTGATCAACAACTTCAATTACGTCATCAGATGGCACTCAACACAGGGCTCGACAACTACAGGACCTTGCGCTTTCGCCAGCTGGAGCGATTCGATTACGGCCCCGAGCAGTGCATGCAATTTCACGACTCCATCGAGAAGGTGATCTTGCCGCTGGTGAAAGAGCGTGCGGCCAAACGACGCGAATCCCTCGGAGTCGATCAACTCCGCCCGTGGGATTCCTCGGTCGATCCGAAGGGTCGTTCCCCACTTCGCCCCCTGGAAGGCGGCACCCCACTGGTCGACGGCTGCAGCCAGATCTTCGGACAGGTTCATCCAGACCTGGCGAAGATGTTCTCGCTGTTGATCGACGGTGACCTTCTCGATCTCGATTCACGCAAGAACAAGGCTCCTGGTGGCTACCAGTACAACTTCGAAGAGATCCGCGTTCCCTTCATCTTCATGAATGCTGCTGGAAAGCAGGGAGATGTCGAGACCCTCTTGCACGAGGGCGGCCATGCATTCCACAGCATCGAGTCTCGCCATCACGATTTGATCGCCAACCGCGGCGCTCCCATCGAGTTTTGTGAAGTCGCCTCGATGGCGATGGAACTACTCGGCGCACCTCATCTCGATGTCTTCTACAAGGACCCGGCTCAGGTCACTCGAGCTCGGATCGAGCATCTCGAAGGAGTCATCAGTCTGTTCCCATGGGTCGCCATGATCGATTCCTTCCAGCACTGGCTCTACACTCATCCGGGACACTCGCGCGATCAACGTACCTCAACCTGGCTCGCCATCATGGATCGCTTCGGCACCCATGAAATGGACTGGAGTGGGCTGGAACATATTCGCGCCAGCCGCTGGATGCGTCAGTCGCACCTGTTCGGAGTTCCCTTCTACTACATCGAGTACGCCATCGCTCAGTTGGGCGCACTGCAGGTGTGGAGAAATCACCGCAAGAACCCCGAAGGTGCCATCCAGAACTACCGAGCGGGACTGTCCCTCGGCAACACTCGCTCCCTTCCTCAGTTGTACGAAGGTGCCGGAATCCGATTCGACTTTTCTCAGGAGATGCTGGAAGATCTGATCGGAATGGTCAGGGAAGAGATCGACTCGCTCGAGAGTTCCTCTTCCTGAATCCTCTGGTCCACACAAAACAGGTATTCTTGAACCGATAAAATAAGGAGTTCGTAATGAAAACGTTGATCATGGCCTGCTTGAGCCTCTCGATCCTGACCCTCTGCGCCTTCGACGCGATCGATGGAAGTGGCACCGCGATCGCCGCCGGCGATCCAGTCATCAGCGCAGTGGATCAGTACATCGCCAAGCAAACAGAATCGGGAAAGATCCAGAAAGACAGCGCCAGCTGGAAAACCCGTCTACCGAAATTCCCCGCACTGGAATACACCAAGGGAACCACCTATGTCTGGAAACTGGAGACCTCTGTGGGAGAGATGGAACTGGAATTCCTGCCAGAGACTGCACCCAACCATGTCTCCAACTTCATCTACCTCACGCAACTGGGATTCTTCAACGGTCTCAACTTCCACCGGGTGATCCCCGGCTTCATGGCCCAGGGTGGCTGTCCCTTGGGCAGAGGCAATGGCGGTCCCGGATACAAGTTTGCCGGAGAATACGACTCCTCGGTCAAGCACACCCGTGGCGGCCTGCTCTCGATGGCCAATGCAGGTCAAGGGACCGATGGTTCGCAGTTCTTCATCACCTTCACCCAGACACCCTGGCTCGACGGAAAGCACACCATCTTCGGCAAGCTCCGCGCGGGAGAATCGGTCCTCAAACAGATTGAAGCACTTGGAACACGAAGCAGTAAACCTTCCGAAGAGTTGACGATCGAGAAGGCTTCCATCGTGATCGAGTCGAAGAGCAAGGTCGAAAAAGAGAAGAAACCTGAACCGAAGAAAGCACCGGCGAAGAAGCCACAATCGAAGAAGGAGTCACGATGAGTAACAGCACCATCGATGCGATGAGAGAAGCGGTTTCTGCGTTGAAGGACGCGGGCGAGATCGACACCTCATCGAAGAATTGGAAGACCTCTCTGCCACGTTTCCCGGAGACTGCAGTCTCTGCGGAGGATTCGATCTTCTGGATGATCGAGACCAACCATGGCACCATCAAGGTTCGTCTGATGCCGGATGTCGCTCCCGACCATGTGCGCAATACGATGTACCTGACCGAGTTGGGCTTCTACAACGACCTCACCTTCCATCGCGTCATCACCGGGTTCATGGCCCAGGGTGGCTGCCCCGATGGCACCGGCATGGGTGGTCCGGGATATCGCTTCCAGGGCGAGTTCTCGCCGTCGGCTCGACACGACCGTCGCGGTCTGCTGTCGATGGCCAACGCCGGCCCCAATACCGACGGTAGCCAGTTCTTCCTCACCTTCACCGCCACTCCACACCTCGATGACAACCACACCATTTACGGTGAAGTGATCGAGGGTCAGCCAGTGGTGGAAGCGCTGGAACAGCACGGTTCCGGTGCAGGCACTCCGGCCTCACCGTTGTTGATGATCCAGTCGACCATCTCTGCAGAGTGAGTCCGTCCCATCGTTGAGCCTCCGGAACCGGTCAGTTCCAGTCCGGTTCCGGAGGCATCATCGACCAGAGGAGGGCTTCCCCTCCCATTTCTCTCAACGCAGCAGACCACATCTGATCCGCCGGAGTTTCCAGTAACTGCGCCGGGTTCCCCCTCGAGATCACCCACGATTGCTCGATCACCTCCTGCTGCAACTGCCCCTCTCCCCAGCCGGTGTAGCCGAGGAAAAAGCGGTAGTTCTGCAACGCATTTTTTCCATCCCTGATCTTGCCGAGTGTCTCCTCCAGATCATCGGGAATGAACAGCCCACTGCTGATTTCTCGCTGTGTGGGATCGGGGTCGCACCTTTCGTCGACGACGATCTGACACAGCGCAAAGATCTTTTCGTGGTCGACCGGCCCTCCGAATTGCAAACACGGGTTCTTCACGCCAGCGATATCGATGTCTTCCAGTACTCGACTGATCGGAATGTCGGTGGGTCGGTTCACCACCAGGCCGAAGGAACCGGCATCGTCGTGATCACAGAGCAAGATGACACTGCGATGAAAGTTGGGATCGCGAAGAGCAGGGGTGGCGATGAGCAAGTCACCGGGGCCCAACACCGGGGGGTCTATCGGCTTCAGTGAAAAATCCAGATCATCTTGCATGAGACCTCCCGGTTGAGACCAGGGTGGTATAGCAACTTCCGGTCTCTCAGGATTCGATTGTCACCTTGAGCAGCTCGATTCTCAATCCCACCAGGGAAATCAAATCTCTTCGATTGTGCAGCAGAACCGGCTCGATCACCGACAACGGAGCCCCCTGCCTCATGTCCTGGAAACGCAAGGGAGCCTCGCTACCGGGCACATCGTCACTGCAACGAGGGATTCCGAGTAATCGCTCCTCCGCCGTCGTCAGGCGACAGTTGGGCCACTCCTTGCGGTAGCGGCGCCGAACATCGACCAGCAGGTCCAGCGACTCACAACCGTCAGAGATCCCCGCCAACTGGTGCCAGCGCCAGCGGCAACGGAGGAAGGGGAGATCAAATCCATTGCCGTTATAGGTCACGACCCGGTCGAATCGCTCGAGCAGCCGCTGCAATCGCTGCAGCTGTCGCCGCTCCCCTGCCACGTCGCCGCTGTACCACTGCTCCAGACGCAGCGAATCCTGCTGGCGATAGAGGATCCCGATCAGCGAGGTGAGCGAACGGTCCGCGCGCAAGCCAGTGGTTTCCAGGTCGAGAAAGATGACATCGTCGGGGGTCTGGTCGATCCACTGCCGGCCCACCTGACCATCGACGATGGCATCGTAATCAGGCACCATCGTGGCCGGCCGAGCACCCTTGGGGGGAGCGCTTTTCCTCAAAGATCGTCGCAGGCGATGCAACCGGTCCCCTTTCAACTTCGCCCCCTTCGCGAGGTCCACCGTGCCACCTTGCGTACCTTCCGCTCGGTTCGCTCATCGAGCAGCACCGGAGGTGATTCTGGCCGGGGTGATGTGGGCGCCGCTACACCGGTCAGATCCGGAACGTACTCGTCGCGTCCGGTCAATCGATGGACCAGCCACCGTGTCGCTTCCTTCGGATAGGGATACTCCATCAGTTCCTGATCCAACACCGAGGCGACCCTCGATGATCCGGGTAACACACAGGCGGGACAGCCGGCGGCGCAATCGCATCCCACCACCGCTTCCAGCACATCTTCGAGCACCTGGTCATGCTTTTCATGGCCCAGTTCCGAGTATCCGATGCCCCCTGGATAGAGGTCATAGATGTGAATCCGATCGGCATCGACATGGTGATCGAGATCATTGGGATCGCACATCGCTCGCAGCGCCAACAGATCGCGAAAGAGCCGTGCCACTCCATGCATCGCCGAGAGTAAAAATCCGCTGCCAAATCTCTCCGACGCAGTGACCGTCTGCCGCTCCAGTTGGATCTCGTGGCTGACCGTGTCCAGTTCGAGCGGAGGCAGGTCGACCTCGCCATAACCGATGTTCTCGACCGAATGAAAGCGCACTTTCTTGAAGCCGGTGATGCGGGTCCGCACCTCGACCTCGGCGAGCCTCAATGTGGCCCCAGGACTGTTCCTGGTCGCCCATTCCTCCCCCACCGTGACCCGCTTCTGGGTCAGTGCCTGGGTGTAATAGCCGGTATCGGTGCGACGGATCTTGACCAGGCAGTTGACGTGATCCATCTGTTCGACGACGAAGGTCTCGGTGCGATGGATGTAGATGGCACCCTCGTAGAGGCTGACCATCGCAGCCACGTAATCGAGTTCTCCGATGATCCGATCGGGACCGATCTCGAGGATGGTGAAGTTTTCCTCGCTGGCGGTACGCAAGCGCACCTGTGCGGCAGGGTACTCCTCACGACTCAGGTACCAGTGCCCCCCTTCCTCGCGCAGTCGATTCTCCTCCTGTAACACCGTGCACATCCCCTCGACCTGTTCTCCCAGCAGATCCGAATCTGCACCCGAGATGGGCAGTTCGTAGGCGGCGCAGATCAGATGTCGTGCGGTGATGTAGGGGTTCTCCGTCTCGATGACGGCATTCTCGGGGCTACTCCCGAACAGCGTTTCTGGATGGCGAATGAACCACTGGTCGATGGGATCCTGACCGGCGATCAGGAACACCAGCGACTCGCCGAGACTACGCCCGGCGCGCCCCGCCTGTTGCAGGAAGGAGCAAACACTTCCGGGCCAACCGACCATGATACAGCCATCGAGTCCGCCGACATCGATCCCCACCTCCAGCGCATTGGTAGTCACCACTCCGCCGAGATCCCCACCAAACAGTTTCGATTCGATGCGGCGCCTTTCACTCGGCAAATAGCCGCCACGATACGCATCGATCCGATCGGCGATCTGCTGCCGATCGGTCGCTCCGCGCGCTCGCTCACGGATGTATCGCAGGATCAACTCGACTCCGTTGCGAGTGCGAGCGAAGCAGATGGTTCGCAATCCTTTTCGTACCAGTTCCGGTAGCAAACGGACCGCCACCGAGGCCGGCCCACGTCGTGAGCGGGTGCCATCCGGCCGCTTCACCAGCGGAGGATTCCACAGCGCCACATGCTTGCGCCCCCGCGGGGCTCCATCCTCGTCGATGATACGGACCGGTTGGCCGACCAGGCGTTCGACATGCTCTCGCGGGTTGGCGATGGTCGCACTGGCGGCGATGAAGAGTGGATCGGAGCCGTGATGACGGCAGATGCGACGCAGCCTGCGAATCACGCTCGCAACATGCGAGCCAAAAATTCCACGCAGGGTGTGGACCTCGTCGATGACCACGTAACGGAGGTTCGAGAAGAGTGCCGCCCAACCGCCATGATTGGGCAAGATGGATGCATGCAACATGTCTGGGTTGCTCAGGATGATCCGTCCCGATCGGCGTAATCTGCGCCGCACCTCGGGCTCGGTGTCTCCATCGTAAATTCCCGTCTCGAGCGACACACCGACCCCATCGATCAGCTCTCGCAAGTGACGATGTTGATCCTGGCTCAGTGCCTTGGTCGGATAGAGAAACAGCGCATGAGCCGAGGGATCCTTCAGCATCGTATCGATCACCGGCACGGTGCTACACAGCGTCTTGCCACTCGCCGTCGAGGAAGCGACGACGATGTTCTGTCCATCCAGCACCGCATTCATCGCCTGTGCCTGATGACTGTAGAGGGGCCAGATCCCCTTCGACTGCAGATGGGCCAGCAGTCGTGGATCGAGCGGTGGCACCTCGGTCGCCGTCTTCGCAGGGCGAGCCTCGATGGTGTGCAGTGCCACCAGTTCGTCGCGATCCGCGATGCGCGAACGGATCCCCGCCAGGATCTCGGTCGGGAGCGGGGCACGACTCGATGAGAGATGCGCTGATGAGAGATGCGCCGATGAGAGATGCGTCGCTGAGTGATGCGTCGATGAGTGATGCGATGGCAGCGTCTCCACCGAGGCTGTGAACTCTGTCGATCCGCCATTTCTGGATGACAAAGATGAGTCTGCGTTGCCAGATGAATCCAGAGATGAATCCAGAGATGAATCCAGAGATGCATCCAGAGATGAATCCACAGGCTTTCGGGAGGTCCGCTTTGACGCGTCGATCGGTCGTGATTCTGCAGAGGATGACATCGGTACCACTCGCTTTCGATCCGTGAGGCTGGAACCCTAACAAATCCCTAACCTGGAGTCCAGTGCGATCGCATTTGGTTCCTGAAGCCGGTTCCGGTATGCTGTCGAGGCCAGCCAGCACTCGCAGGGGGAATATTGTTGGAATTGATGCACAGAAGTGCCCACAACGGTCGATCCGGACGGTTCAGGAACCATGTTTCCGGACCGATTCTGGCAATTTCAGCGCTGATCAGCGTTTCCTGCATGGTGCTCTTGAGTGGCTGTGGTGGCGGCCCTCCCCGACGCACTCCGACCCCGCAGCCGCCAGCTCTGCTCGATGCCAGGGGGGCGCTCGAGCGGGGCAAGATCATCCGCGCCCGTCAGATCTTCTCCTCCCTCGAAAGTCCCGAACGTCCGCTCAGTTTGCGAGGAATGGCCCGCATTGGCCTGGGCCGCTGCGCCATCGCCGAAGGCGATCTCGATGAAGCGATTCGCCATCTCGAGGTGGCGAGAAAGCTGCTTCCGGGCGGTTCCCAACATGCCCGGGTTCGCCTCTACCTCGGTGAGGCGCAGTTGCGTTCAGGGGCGATCAATAGCGGGCTCAATCATCTCGAGACCGCTTACCCAACCCTGCGCGAAGCAGACGACCGATCGCGCGCTGCTTTCCTCATCACCCGCACCCTCGATCAACTCGGAGATGCGGTGCCCGCGCTCTACCGCACCGCCGCCGGCCAACACACCTATCCCGAGTACTCCTCGATCTGGCGACGCACTCGACCGGCACCGCCGACGGTGGTCGCCGTGCCGACGGTACAACCTCCGGTGCAGTTACGACCCACCCACCCACGCCTCAAGATTCACCAGAGAAACAGCTGGAACGCCCGGCCGGTCAGAACCCGTTCGGTGGTCCCGATGTCGCGACCGACCCGAATCACCATCCATCACACTGCAGACCAACCCGCCGTCGCAGCACTCGGAATTCGAGAACCGAAGGCCTACCTGAGGCGGATCCAGGACTACTGCACCGGCAGTCTCAAGTGGGGAGATATCGGCTACCACTATCTGATCAGTTCCGATGGCCGCATCTGGGAGGGGCGCCCGCTCAAGTTCCAGGGAGCCCACGCCGGCAACAACTCGCTCAACCGAGGCAATATCGGCATCGCTCTGATCGGCAACTTCGACCTGGATCGACCCAGTTCCTCCCAGGTCAAGAGTCTCGGATCGCTCCTTTCGGCGCTGACATCGGTGCACGGAATCGCTTCCAACCGAATCTATGGGCATCAGGATCTGCGAGACACTGGTTGTCCAGGGGCTCACCTGCAGGCGGTGCTGAGCCGATTGGTGTCGAAGATGAATCGTATCTCAAGCGCCCGCAAGACGCGCTGATCGATCGATTCAGCGGGGAAACCCACTGGTGTCTTCCATGAGTCGCTTCGATTGGTTAATTTCTCCTGCGAGGAGGCATCTCTTGATCTTCGGTTTTTTCGGCAAGAAAAAAGCACAGCAGCGCCAACAAAACAGCCGCATCCGCGCCGATCTAGAATCGGAACGTGAGGGGCTGACGGTCGAATTGGAAATGCTCGAGAAAAAGATGAATGTCGAACTGGGCGACGACAAAATGGACCGCACCACCACCCGCAGTCGCTATCCCAAACGGATCGTCGAGTTGCGGATTCAGATCGATGCCATCGGCCGCAAACTGGATGCTCTCTCCGACTCCTGACCGACTCTTGACCGACTCTTGACCGACTCTTGACCGACCCGCTAGGCGAAGGCGTCGTCGTCGATCTCTCCAACATCTCGCGGACCATCCTGTCGCTCTCCAGCATCGCCATCGGAGACCTCGGAGACCTCGGAATCCGCCGCCG
>Ga0310120_10000210_pt1 | contig 48853 bp, 36 predicted proteins | sample CB27_AW_983_MG_FD_203506 | JGI IMG/M metagenome (GOLD analysis project Ga0310120, IMG submission 203506) | Marine microbial communities from Western Arctic Ocean, Canada - CB27_AW_983 | ecosystem: Environmental > Aquatic > Marine > Oceanic | place: Canada: Western Arctic Ocean | collected...
ACCTTTCGAATAGCGCGAGGGTAAAATTCGGACGCGACCCCCTTCGACGGCATCGATCGCAGATTGCGCCAGTTCATCCATCGCTACAAACCACTGATCTGCCAGGTAGGGCTCAATGGGTGTTTTGCTTCTGTCGGAATGGGCCAGATCGATTTCACGATCCTCGATTTCTCCGACCAGCCCCCGCTTGTCGAGGTCTTTCACAATCAGCTGCCGGGCGGCCGCCATGACCTGCCCCTGGTACCTGCCGGCGTTTTCATTCAGCGTCCCGTCGGGATTAAGGATATTCACCATGGGCAGACCGCAACGCAGTCCGACTTCATAGTCGTTGGGGTCGTGGGCAGGGGTGATTTTTACGCAACCGCTACCCATTTCAGGCTTGGCCCAGCGATCGGTAATCAGCGGGATGGGTCGTTCCTGCAGAGGCAGAAGAACCTGTCGCCCGTCGAGCGCCATGTCGCGAAGCTGTTCCAGTTGTGGCAGCTTTTCTTGGCGTTGTGTGCGAACGTTTTCCAATTGAATTTCGATCGCCTCGCGGTCCTTGGCGGGCGCCGCTGCCAATTTCACCCCCAGTTCTTTCTCGACGGTGTCCAAAGCGGTTGCGGGATCCGGATGGACTGCCAACGCAGTATCTCCCAGCATGGTTTCGGGACGAGTCGTAGCGACCGTGACTCGAGCAGGTTCTCCAGGCTGAGGATCAATGACCGGGTAGTGTATGTGCCAGAAATGTCCCTGGGTCGTATCGTGAAAGACTTCGTCGTCGCTGACCGCGGTTTGCAGGAAAGTATCCCAATTAACCAATCGTTTACCCCGATAGATCAGTTTTTTTGAGAACAGGTCGTAGAAGGTGTGACGCACGGCCCCGGCACAAACATCGTCTAAAGTGAACCGAGTCCGCTGCCAGTCACAACTGCATCCCATCTGTTGGAGTTGCTGGATGATACGTGTTTCATACTGGTCCTTCCACGCCCAAATCCGTCGCACCAACTCTTCCCGACCCAGGTCATGCCGTGACTGGCCTTCTTCTTCCAGCAATCGTCTTTCCACTACTGCTTGGGTGGCTATGCCCGCGTGATCGGTACCGGGTATCCAGAGGGCATTGTAACCCTGCATCCGTTTGAGACGGATGATGACATCCTGCAAAGTGTTATTCAGGGCATGGCCCAGGTGCAGTGCACCAGTCACATTTGGGGGTGGGATAACAATCGTAAATGGCTGACGATCAGCATCTACCTCGCTGTGGAACAAGCCGCGATCTTTCCACAACGCGTAGATTCGTTGTTGCGCTTGTTCGTAATCGAAGCGGTTGGGAATCGTGTCAGCAGAGAAAGCAGTTGACATGTTTCAGTCTTTATCCGTCTCATCTTTAAATAATTTGTATTCGATCGCATCGACCAGCGCGATCCAGCTCGCCTCAATAATATTTTCACTGACACCAATGGTACCCCACACGTCGTGGTCATCGGCGCTCTCAATCATAACGCGAATCCGTGCTGCCGTACCCGCTTCGAAATTGACGACACGAACTTTGTAGTCCACCAGGCGCATTGCGGCGAGGTGCGGAAAGACCTCATTTAGCGCTTTTCGCAGAGCGGCGTCTAGAGCATTCACTGGCCCGTCCCCCTCCGCAACTTCGTGTAATACCCGGTTCCCCACCTGCAATTTGACCGTTGCTTCAGTGATCAGTTGGTCGTTTTCGTTTTCGACGTCCACATGATACTTGAGGCGTTCAAAGTGGGGCGAGAAGGTCCCGGCGCATTTTTTGACCAAAAGATCAAAAGATGCTTCAGCAGCTTCAAATTGATATCCGTTGTTTTCCAGCTCCACCACGTTGGCCAGGATCTGATCCATCAGCTTCTTGTCGTGTTGGATGTTATGTTTTGTCGTCAGGGCTACGATGTTCGAACGGCCGGATAGTTCACTCAGCAGGACTCTTCTCTCGTTACCGATCTGGCCGGGATCCACATGTTCATAACTCGAGACGGCTCGCGCGACGGCATGTGCATGCATGCCTCCTTTATGAGCGAAAGCACTCTGGCCCACAAAGGGTTGGCTGTTTCGTAAGAGCAGGTTCGCAACTTCGTAAACAAATCGAGATAATTCGGTAAGTCTTTCCAGGCTGCGCCCCCCCAGAACGCGGTAGTCGTTCTTCTTCAAAGCCAGATTGGGAATGACTGAAATCAAGTCGGCGTTTCCGCACCGTTCACCAAATCCGTTGACAGTTCCCTGGACTTGTATCGCTCCGGCATCGACGGCGGCCAAACTGTTTGCGACGGCAAGTTCACAGTCATTGTGGCAATGAATACCGACCGGCACCGAATATTTCGCCAGGAATTTTTGCGCGGCGAGCACGTACCGGGAAATTTCTTCCGGCATGCTACCACCATTGGTGTCACACAACACAACCAACTGGGCTCCCGCTTCGGCCGCTGCGCAAATGGTGCGCGCGGCGTAGTCAGGATTATTTTTCCAACCGTCAAAGAAATGCTCGGCGTCGTAGATGACTTCATGACCCGAATTGCACAAGAAGCCGATGGTGTCGCGGATCATGTCGAGATTTTCCTCGACGGAGACGCGCAGTATGTCGGTCACGTGAAAATCCCAGGTTTTTCCAACGATAGTAATCACCGCCGCCTGAGACGCGACCAAGGCCTGCATCCCGGGATCCTTTTCGGCCTGTAGACCCCGACGTCGAGTCATTCCAAAAGCGCAGACCTTGATGTGTTTCAGATTTAATTTTCGGACCTTACGGAAATATTCAGCGTCCTTTTCATTCGAAAGTGGATATCCACCTTCCACAAAATCGAAGCCCATGTCATCGAGTCGTTCTGTAATTAACAGCTTGTCCTGCAATGACAGATTGATTCCTTCGCCCTGGGTCCCATCGCGGAGCGTGGTATCATAAATTTGAATCGATTGCATTCGATTGCCTTGATCTGTACGTCGGTTGGGAAGAAATGGCTGTGCAAAGTGGGGCTAATAAACGAAGATTCCGTGGAACGGTGGGAAAGCGGGCATGCGAGGCTTGGAGTCCGTGGTTTGTATTTTTGAAGTTGAGCATGTGATTCTGGTTGACAGATCCCATGACAACAAAAAAGCCCTGAAACCCGCCAGTCCTCAGGGCTTGATGGTTTGATCCACGGGTCGATTGCCTCAAAGGTCGCATCCACTTGACACCAATCGTCGCGCCCTGAATACCGACCTACCCCCGGCGAGGCGTCCATGGCAATCGTGGAAGAGTTTCGCCCAAGAAAAGTCATCGCCGTCCAGGGCCAAAGTCAACACAACGCTACTAAAAACATAATTTTTAGCTTGAATCTTGTCAACTCGTACTTCCTGTTGGTGTCAGCCGATCCCAAGCAGCCGAATGGCAGGTCCTCAACAAACAGCGGCCCCGGGGTCTGGACAATCGCCGGATACTTGAGGGAGCGGGTAGAGAACCTGGCTACCAAAAACAGAAGACTCAAATGATAGGGGATGTTTTTGGTGAACGAAAAAGCCCACCAGTCATTGGGACTGGTGGGCTGAAGTTTTTTCGGTAGGCAAAGCTAACGATTAATACATGTCGTAATCGCCACCGTGACCCTTCTTGCCCTTGTCATCCTTGGGCTTTTCCGCAATGAGGGCATCGCTGGTCAGCAGCAAGGTTGCGACGCTGGCGGCGTTGACCAGAGCTGTTCGGGTGACCTTGGTGGGGTCGATCACTCCGGCTTCCACGATATCCTCATATTTGTCGATGAGAGCGTTATAGCCAAAATTCCCCTTACCATCGAGGACTTTTTCGCAGACGATCCCACCATCCTGGCCAGCGTTCTCCGCAATCCAGGTGAGGGGCGATCGGCAGGCACGAATCACAATGTTGTAGCCGACTACTTCGTCGTGCGTCATATTCTCGTTCACTTTCACTGAGGAAGAAGCCCGCAGCAGAGCGACCCCGCCGCCCGGTAGAATACCTTCCTCAACGGCGGCACGCGTCGCATGCAGAGCATCTTCGACACGCGCTTTCTTTTCCTTCATTTCGCTCTCGGTTGCTGCGCCGACATTTACTTTGGCAACCCCGCCCGACAATTTTGCCAAGCGCTCTTCCAGCTTCTCCCGATCATAGTCACTGGTCGAGTTGTCGATTTCGCGACGAATCTGATCGATTCGAGCCTTGATGTCACCCGTTTTTCCAGCCCCTTGGATCAGGGTGGTATTATCTTTGTCGACAATTACTTTCTTGGCACGGCCCAAATCGCTGATGGGCAAGTTCTCCAGTTTCAGACCGAGCGCTTCAAAGACCGGCGTTCCACCACAGAGAGTTGCAATATCTTCCAGCATCGCTTTGCGGCGATCACCATAACCGGGTGCTTTCACAGCACACACGTTGAAGGTGCCCCGCAGCCGATTGATGACAAGCGTTGCCAAAGCCTCTCCTTCCACGTCTTCGGCAATGATCAACAATGGCTTTTCCTGCTGCACGATGGCTTCCAGCACTGGAACCATGTCCTTGACGTTGGTGATCTTCTTTTCGAGCACCAGGACGTAAGCATCTTCGAGAACGCATTCCATGGTATTCGGGTCGGTGACAAAGTAAGGCGATAGATAACCACGATCAAACTGCATTCCCTCAACCCACTCGGTCTCGGTCGCCAGACTCTTGCCCTCGTCGACCGTGATCACGCCATCCTTGCCGACTTTGTCCATGGCATCCGAGAGAATCTTGCCGATTTCTGCATCGTTATTTGCAGCGATGCTCCCGACACTGGCCATCTCCTGCTTGGTTTTAATCTTGATCGACATTTTGCCGAGCTTTTTGGAGAGGTCTTCGACAGCTTGTTCAATGCCCTGCTTCATCTGGACAGGGTTGACGCCGGACACGACCGCCCGCAAACCCTCGTTGAATATCGCCTCGGCCAGCAAGGTGGCAGTGGTCGTACCGTCGCCAGCCACATCGCTCGTCTTACTCGCCACTTCACGCACCATTTGTGCGCCCATGTTTTCGTAGACATCTTCCAAGTCAATCTCTTTTGCGACGGTCACGCCATCTTTGGTGACCGTGGGCGATCCGAAACTCTTCTGTAGAATGACGTTGCGTCCCTTGGGGCCGAGAGTCACTTTAACGGCCTTGGACAATTTGCCCACACCGCGTCGAATTGCCTCTCGGGCCTCCTGGTCAAAAGCAATCATTTTCGCCATGAGTAAATATCTCCTCGTGATAATCGTAAGTTATGTCAGCGTGTATGGCTCGAAAATCTACTGTTCGATCAACCGATACACCTTTGAGGTTACTTGATTCAAATTTGGTTTATTCGATTACTGCCAGGATGTTATCCTCGCCCATCAGTATGTATTCTTCTTCGCCCAGTTGGATAGATTCACCAGAGTAACTGCTGAAAAGAACACGGTCGCCAGCTTTCACCTGCATTTCACCCCGGGAACCGTCATCCAGCAATCTGCCGTCGCCCACACTGACTACACGGCCACGCGCAGGTTTGTCCTGAGCCGAGTCGGGTAACACGATACCCCCAGCTGTGGTATCTTCCGACTCGTCCCGTCGAATCACCACGCGATCGCCGAGCGGCTGAATGGTAACGCCCGCCGAGGGCCTCTTTTTTGTAGCAGTTGCCATGTTTGAATCCCCTCCGAAAACGAATTCTGTGTTAGAAGTTCTTTATAAGATTTGAGCGACGGTTGCCGCGTACTCCGACCTACGGGCTGGCTGCCAAAATACGCAGAGTTACCCTGGACAAGGCAAAATATATGCAATCGGCGCGCCAAACGGTCCGCCAGGGCTCCGGCGGACCACAATCATGGCCTAAATTCGGCCTTAAACATCGCCGCAGGCACACAATCCAGGTTCACCGAGGAGCCGGGACCCATCGTGGGGGCCGGCGATCTGCCATTTTGACAGCCAGTCGCAATTGAGAAAAACGGGCTATCCGTTCACAATAAGAAGGTATGTCCATCAAGATTCGCTGCCGCTGCGGTCAAGTTCTTACCGCGAAGGATGAACTGGCCGGAAAACAAGCCAAATGTCCCAAATGCCAGGCTGTGCTGACCTTGCCTCCTGGCAATCCTCAGCCAGCGACTGTAGCAGGAGGTCTGGCTGACCTGTTGGAAGAGGAGGGCATTGTCACCCAGGAACAATCTGAACACGGTTGTCCTGAATGTGGCGCCGAACTTCTCGAAACTAGCGTCATTTGTGTCAACTGTGGCTACAGTCGGTTGACGGGGGGCAAGCTCAAGACCGAGGGTCTTTCCAGGGACGAGGAAAAGCTGCACCCAACTTTGCGCAAGGCGATGAACCAGGTCAGTCACGAGAAAGGGGAAAGAGTGGCCGAAGGGGGTGAGGGTGTGACTTCCTGGCTGGTCGGACTGCTCCTGTTTGGATTCGCCTTACTGGTACTTCTGATGGCTATTTACACATCCAGGTTGAGCGGGATTTCGGAACTAGCAGAGGCCAAGAAACAACTTAAAGAACAACTGGGCCGCGATCCGACCGACAAGCAGTTGGCCGAACATTTGGGGATCACCGTCGAGGAGTTGAAAGAGGGCAACATAGTCGATGGGCCTTCCGGGCTAAAAATCGCCAAAGGGGCACTCCTGGCCATTACCACAACCCTCGTTTGCGTGACTTGGCTCTGGCTGCTGGTCATCGCTTTTAAGGAAGCCGTCATCCATGGGGTCGCGAGTCTGATCACCGGTGGACTCTACCAAGTCTATTACGTGATCACGCGCTGGGAGAAATGCAAGCCACCATTTTTGATTTTCTTCGTTTGTATCTTGCTGTTTTTTGCGACCATGTGCATCTAGGTTTTTCGTGCTGGGGACTTCTTCCGACCGCCGCTTCAGGTAAATGTTCAGCTAAATTTTTAAAAGAAGGGACTGGTTCAGCAACACACCCTTCCGCAGAGGCCGTATAATTGCTGGGTCTCGGTGGGAACATTTTCCCGTTGCCTGTCGATTGGATTTCGTCCACTAACGGGACCCGCCGAAGCGCCGCCATGAAACGCCCGCCGGAACCGAATTCCTGTCTGGTTAAAGGAGAGAGGATATGAGCCGCGACGACGCTTTGTCGACGCTGAAAACTCAAGTCAAGCGCGCCCACCGTCAATTGCTGCTGCAACGTTTTGTAGCCGGCTTGGGCTGGTCGCTGTTTGCCAGCCTGCTGTTTGGTGTGCTGGCGGTGGCCATTCCCAAATTCTGGGCTGTGAGTGTCGACGCCCGATTTTGGTATTGGGGTTGGTTGCTTGGCACTTCCCTGGTGGGGACGCTGATCGCGGGCGCTTGGGCTTACCGCACCCGGTTGAGCCCCGTTCAGGCGGCGATTGAAGTTGACCAGCGATTTCAGTTGAAGGAACGTGTCTCGAGTTCATTGGCCATGGATGATCAGGACCTGGAAGGAGAAGCTGGAAGAGCCTTGCTGGCAGATGCTGTAAGACGTCTTGACCGGGTGGACGTCTCGACTGCCTTTCCCGTCAAGTTCGACTGGCGGTCCGCCCTGCCGCTGGTTCCCGCCATCATCGCCCTCCTCCTGGTCTTTTTGCCAGACGCGCAGCAGACGAAAGAGGTTCAGGCCAAAATGAATAATATCGCGGTCAAGAAGCAGATCCGGCGAACAACGGGGGACTTAAAGAAGAAAATTATCGAGCGAAAAAAAAGGGCGGAGAAACTGGGAATGAAGGAAGCCCAACGCGTCTTCAATAAGTTGGAGCAAGGCCTGGAAGACCTTCGTCAACTTGAAGACACCAGCCGCCGCACCGCGTTACGAAAAATGAATGATCTGAGCACGGAAATGCAAGAACGACGCAACGCATTGGGTGGTGCTGAAGAATTGAAAAAACAATTTAGCCAACTCAAAAGTCTTAAGTCAGGACCCGCCGACAGCCTGGCCAAAGACTTGAAGCGCGGTAACTACAGTAAGGCGGCCAAGTCAGTCCAGAATCTCAGGAAGAAACTGGAACAGAGAGATGTGAGTCTGGAGGATCAAAACAAGTTGGCCGAACAGTTGCAACAAATGGGCCGGAAGCTGCAGCAAATGGCAAACGCGCATCGACAAGCCACCGGTCAAATTCGCCAGCAAATCAAGCAAGCCAGAGAACGGGGCGATCTCGATCGGGTGCAAAAGCTGCAACAGAAAATGGATCGGTTGAATCAACAAAATCAACAGATGCAGCAACTGCAACAAATGGCTCAAAAAATGACCCAATGTGCCCAGTGCATGGGGCAAGGCCAGCAAGCGGGAAAGAAGGCCCCGGGAGAATCGGCTCGCCAAATGGCCCTGGCTCAGTTGGATCAGCTGTCCGGCCAGCTACAGCAGTTACAAACCGCGTCCGATGAACGGCAAATGTTGGACGAAGCGCTCGATCAGATTGCCAGGTCGAAGGATGCGATGAACTGCAAAAGCTGTGGTGGTGCTGGCTGTGCGGCTTGTGCCGCAGATACGAATCTCGCCGGGCAGGGACAGGCTCAAAGTTTGGGCCAGGGCCAGGGACAAGGTTTGGGCCAGGGACAAGGTCAAGGTTTGGGCCAGGGACAAGGTTTGGGCCAGGGACAAGGTTTGGGTCCGCGCCCGGAAGAAGAAACCAACACCGGTTTCTACGACTCGAAGGTGCAAGCCGGGCCGCTGGGCGGCAAAGCGGTCGCTGTCGGAGAAGTGTCAGGACCCAACAGGGCGGGCGACACAAAAATAGAAATCAAAAAACAGTTTGAATCCTTTAAGAGCAAGCAGGGCGATCCGCTCATCGGAAAGCGATTGCCGAAAGCTCACCGCGAACATGTGCGCGAGTACATCAGCTCGTTCCAGGGATCCGAATGAGCACCTCATGCGGGCCGGTTCCTTTAGGCCGTTGCCGGGCAGTCGTCATTCGGAATCGACGCGATGTGACGGAGTTTTGAAAAGGGGACAGGCGAGGTATTTTCTGAAACCCCACTCTTCAGGCACTTGGAGTCAGGTCCAACATCGAATGCTGTTTCGATTGCCACAACGTAACGACTAGTCTTTTACCCGTTTGGGGATGGTAAACGAGTAAATCACCACAACCGCACCTGCTGAAAACAGGCTCCAGGGTGTCCAGTCAGGTGGTGAATAGGTTTTACCGTCGCTGACCTCGGTATCCGTGAGGATTGCCATGGTCCCGATTGCACTTCCTGCTTTTGGTGCGTGGTGCAATACGACCCGGTCCACCAGCATGAACTCTCCTCCCAGGATGAGCAAACAAACACCAATCGCGAGGAAAAATGCGCGCCACATACCCACCATCCTTTTTGAGTTAGTCAAGTCGATTGGTCACGAGTCCGCCTTACCCTTATCGACTTCCAGACTCCAAAAGCTGCAGTATGCCGCCCCGAGATTGATTTATTTGGTGCTGATTGAATCGATTATGCCGGACGTGTCGACACTCGAATTGTCGACTCGGTTTTAAGAGTTCCAACAGGGGTCGGTACCTTTTCAGAACGCTCCGCCCTCAGGAGTGACACAGACAGTCAAACGGAGTCTGTCCACGGATTCCCCCAATCTTGCCAGTTGGCCAAATAAGTCTGGTAAGCTTTGACTTTCTCAGCTTCTCCTGTCAGCCAATCTTTGACTTCCATGACAATCTCCTGTTCCCGCTCCAAAGTAATCTTGCCAGCCAAGACGCGCGATCGAAGGAAAATGAAATACGTGTCCAGCACGTCACAACGACAGTAATCGTTGATTTCAACTAATCGCCCTTCCTCGTACATGTCCTGAACCATGTCGCCATGAACAGCCATTTTTCCCGGCTTTCCGAGGATGTTGGCCGCCAGATTTAAACCACCATTGAAGCGAGCAGCTCCGAAATTGGTCAGCATTTCTTGGAGGTCCAAGTGCGCGGTCGCGTTGTACCGATTGCGAGGTGATTCGTACGGCCTGGCACCTTCTGCAATCCAGGCTGGAATACCAACTCCGTAACGAAAGGCAGCTAATTCGAGCAGCGGTATGTCGAAGGTGCGACCATTAAAACTGACCAGGGTTGGTTGCTGATAGGCTTCCCAGCCGCGCCAGAAGTCTTTGGTGATTGCATGCGGACGAAAATGGGGTGCATCAAGCACAACGAGTTCCCTGAGACAATAGTCAGCAGCTACTTTTCCAACCGCGATGGAAATAGGCACTTGATAGGTATAAGGGATAAAGTCGCTATTGGTTTGCTTCAACCGCTCCTCTCGAAAACGGGCGACTGCCTCGGCGGGGTCAAGTTGCTCGTCCGGATAACGCAATCTAGAAACCAGCGCGCCGTCTGCAACGCTTTCGATATCAAACACAAAATAACGGGCAGCCGGTGTGGACATCATCAGGCCTCAGAGACATTGCCTACGGCAGAAACGTCGGCCAACGTACCACATTCTCGTTACCGGCAGAATCAGCCGCACAGGGAGGGTACGCTCACGGTTTCCAGAAATGATCATCCGCCGGGGCACCGGGGTTTTTGCGCGCGATTCGGCGGAAACGGATGTGGGACACCTCATGTGGCTGAAAAAGCGGAACACCAGGGAATAGAAGATCGACTCGAGTTTTGCAAAACCTGGAGCGTTTCAGCCCTGAAGCCGGCCCGGATGGCCAAAAAGGCTTCTCTTTAGTGTGCGACTTGCTCGCCAGGCGGAAAATTCCTCTCCCGGCAAAAAAAGAGGCGACTCGTCCAAGAGAAAGAGTCACCTTCTTCGGTTGCGAAAAACTGCACTACAGGGTGGTTTGTCAGGAGACCGGCTTGACTGAGACGTGGTTCATGACCCTGGCGTCCCGCATCATCCTGTTTCTATTCTTGTCTGCGCCTCATCCTGAAGCGGCGTGTACTTGCTCGGATAAAACAGCTCGCCTATCGCGCGAAAAAGCCGTAGATCTTCGTTGCCGGTTCCTGTCTCCTGAAAGAGGGTGGCAAGTTTGGACAAGTGCCTTTCACCATCTATCCAGCGCACGGCCATGATCTTGCTGCAGTCATCCAGCAGTTGATAAACCCGAGCACGAGTGACTCCCATTTTGCGGGATTGCATGCGGACGCTGCGTGGAGCTGTGTCAATTCCAAGTCGATCGGCCGCAAGTTGAGCTACGGTGGGTCCCGCATCGGTTTCGATTTGCGCGAGCATCGGTTGGGCCAAACGCTTGTTCACCTCGTCACGTGCAGGAATCACCCGGCATTCCAATACCGAGGCAATCCAATCTTCGATGGGTGGAATAAATTTTGGGACCAGCCGCACATCCAAGTGCTGTTGGTCGGCTGAAGTGATGAGCTCGTGAACCAGATAAAATACTTCCAACACGACCCGCACTCGTTTTTCGCCGTGTGTTTTGAGTTGCCGAATTTCGGTTACCGAGTAGTTTACGTATTCACTCAGCGGTGTATTCCAAATGACGGTCGGTAAGGCTTGCAAGGTGGGAGCTAAGCGGCCGAGTTTTTCGTCGCCGACTCCATTGGTACAAACCGTTTCCCGCCATTGAGACCAGAGGACTTCTGAAACCAGTGAAGGATCGAAATTCCTCGTTTTGATCAGTTGACCATCACCTTCTGCCTCGCCCGCATCGGAGAAATTATCAATTCCGAACGGAACGGCGGGCGGTTCGTCGCGAGTGGCTCTGTGCAACAGCTTGACCAGTGAACTGATCTTTTTCTGACCGATACCGGCTGTTGAGGCCAATTCTGTGTATGGGGTTTCAAGCAGGTTCCCCAGGGTGCGACCGAGAAATGCTAAGGGCAGGCGACGATCATTTGGAAGTGCCCAGTAAGCCAACGGTTTTCCTAGGCGATCCGTAAATTTATGGTCCGAAAGGGTTTTTCGAAGTTCTTCAAAACTGCTACTTAATTTGTAGTCATCAGCGGATGATGCTTTAGCCATGTTCCACTCTTCTGTTTAGGTCCATCCTCGAGAATGATACGGGCCAAATACGAGCAAGGACTTTCCATTCCAGAAACAAATTTTTTGGGGATTGCTAGCGACAGTCACCAAACTCCAAACGCACCGCTCCGAATTTACGTAAACGAAATCGGACGGTACATGAAGTGAGACCACACCTTCCATTCCCCGAAAATAGCTGCCGCTGTGATTCCGGTAGTAAGCAGTATTTACTGCTTACTACGTGCTGACATCAACCGGCGAACTAAAATGGGTTGTCTTTGCAAGTTCAGCGTTACATTTCAAACAGGAGTCATTTTTAGCAAGGTGAAAAGTGTGGTCAAGATAGCAGCATGAAATTTGTCCAAAAATTACGATACCCGCAGCGTCAGTTGGCCGGTTGACAATATCTTTCGTCAACCCAATTTTGTTTTTTGGCTCGAAGAGGGCTGGATGAAGCCGGGTGCGGGGCTTTCTCGGATTGCCTGTTTCCGTAATTGCCACGAGAGTTCTATCTGGACAAGAGGGTAAGAACAATCCCCGCAGGGTAAGGGAACCCGTCGTGGTGGTTGAACGCTTCGGACCTAAATCCTGGTGAAATATGGAGAATAGCCGACAATCACCGGACCGTAGTGAGCCTTGTTTCGTCGTGATAGGCTTCGAATGTCCGCTCCTTTGAAAGAGCCGGCCTGAACGACTTGCGGCAGCATGTTTTGGTGGGGTTGATCCAGACCGATCGTGCTGCAGGGCAGTCCGGCCCGGTTGATTTCCGCAGACTGATCGCCGAGACCCGCCGCCGCGCTCCCAGTCGGTGCGGCCTGGAGTCGGCACAAAAATTTTCTAAAAAAATGTTACGGGCTCGCACAAACCGACTGGTTTAGCGAGAGTTAAGGATGCAGATTTTGATTTGCCATGTCCCGGCTAGTTGAGGTGATCGAGGGTTGCTGATGCTCGCCGGGCAACTGCGCGGAAAGAGCCAGGGTGGCGATGAAACTGAACAAACCAAAGGTTGTGGCACTTAGTTGAAAGGTGTCAAAGGTGCCACTCACTGCCCATCCGCCCAGGGCCATAGCTGTCCCCATCCCATAGAACCAACGGGACGAGTTCGTGAGACAGTACTTCATGCAAAGCCCCAAACTAGCCAGCAAAAGAAATGCTCCCGGGGCGCCTTTCGACGCTAACTCGTGTAGATAGATGGAATGGGCGTGCCCATGTTCCCTGTGGTCGTAACCCACCTTGTCTAAATCGATCTCCTGCGAAAACCCACCGGCTCCTGTTCCAAGGAAAGGTTGCCTCACAAAAATCTTGCAGGCGGTTTCCCAAAACACAAGTCGACGACCGTTATCGGTGGCAAAGTCCCGTTCTGCCACGCGTTCCAGATCTTTCCTCAAATTCTCCAGTCGCAGCGATACCAATGGCCCACACCAGAGCCACGTCGCAGCCAGACTGAGCAGGATGAAGGCGGTCACAGTCAGCACACCTTTTCTGTTGCAAGGCTGGCGCCAAGTGATTAGCAACAATCCGAAGGAAAGCGAACAGATCCCCCCAATCCATGGTCCTCGGCTACCCGTGGAAATCAGTCCCGCTATCGCAGCGCACAAACCAAGGCAGGACAGCAACAAGTGAGATTGACGAATGGATCGAAATTGAATCAGCCCGACAGCATGCCAACTGATGGCCACCAGGCAGAAGACGCCAGTTTGGGTCGGATGTAGCAAACCGTGCAGACGACCCTCAAAATTGGGTGTCATTCCGAACCAATTTAGATATTGAACCAATTGCACGCCGTTGGCCAGGAAAATTCCGGCCAGCAATCCTGCCACGAGCAGATCGGCCTGTCGACGAATGGGCCACAACAGGAATGGTAGCAAGAGGGTCCGATAAGAGGTCCATTCGTCAACACCCCATGTCCAATTCGGACTCCATAAAATCGAAACACCGTGCCACAAACTCCACAGTCCAAAAATTGCAATCAGCGGGTCGCATGCCAGACGCTTATAACCACGCCACGTAACTCGTAAACGGAGGATTGTGCAGAGCGCCAGCAGGATCCAGGCCAAGTCGCGCAGCGTATGATTCAAGGGAAGGAGGAAAAGATACGCCACGGCGTAATTGAGCTGCATGCATTGAGCACTGGCATCGCTCAGCAGCCACTCCGTCCAGGTTCTGCAGACGGTTGCAGTGTGATCAGGAACTGTTTCTCGAACAGGCGTTTGCACAACGTCAACCAAAATCAACTGGACGTTTACTACCGTTTTTAATCAGCCAGTGGAGCCCGGGATTTGCCTTCCTTGGTTGCCGGCGCCCGTCCTTCTTCTTAAACGGCACGCCAATAAACTTGTTGCAGCACCATAGAACGAGGTCTTTGTCGACTAACAGCCATTCGGATCCGCGCAGATGGCGACCGGCGTCAGCAGTAGAATTCGCAAGTCCAACGTGAAAGATTGATGCTGAACATATTCCAAATCGCAGACCAACCGATCCTCGATCGAGGTGTTGCCCCGACAGCGGTTCACCTGTGCCCAACCCGTGATCCCGGGTTTGACCAAGTGTCGGCAGTCATAGTAAGCCAGTTGCCGAGAGAACCTTTCCACGAAATAAGGCCGTTCCGGCCTCGGCCCCACGATACTCATTTCTCCCCGCAAGACATTGAACAATTGTGGCAGTTCGTCCAATCCCGTCCTGCGCATCTTCGTTCCCAGCCAAGTTTGTCGCAAATCCTTCTTGGCAGCCCATACAGGCCCCGTCTTTTCCTCAGCATTGACGCGCATGGACCGAAATTTCCACATGGTGAAAGTAGTACCGCTCAGTCCAATCCGTTCCTGACTGTAAAGGACAGGACCACGGCTGGTTAGTTTAATCAGCAAGGCTAGAAACAGCATCGGCAGAGCAAACGCCGGAAAAGCCAGACAGCAGATCAGTAGATCGCCGCTTCTTTTAACGGAAGCATGACGCCAAGCTGGCACCGGCGAAAAACGGCCGATCGATTCGGCTTGTCGTTTTGGTTGGGCCGTGTCGAATCGCAGCAACCGTCGCCGCAGGTTTGACCTCTGGAAATCAAAACCAGACACTCTGCGTTTGTCAGAAATTGAAGTCGTTTCGCTGGGGATCATTTTCAACCCGGCAGCTGGTAAAAACCACAGCTTGCTAGCTTTGATAGGCCCTTACTGCGAGGGCACGCGGAACATCATCGGCTGTCCGCGGTGCTTCGGTTAGATAATCCCCGGTGTTTTAGGGTTCGGGGAAAAAATTGGCACCACGCCGCTACCCATGCAGGAACAGGTCATGCGTGAGCACGTAAAATATGGCAGTAACAACTCCATGTTCATCAATTTGGGGGGAATGTATTGCCAGCAGATGCGACCAGGGACGCACCGCCTCGGAAGCAAAGATTCCGACCTTGAAGTCCTCCGTTCCCCGGGCAATGGTGACTCACCGGCCGTTCTTCGCAGGGAAGCCGTAGGCATGTTTGCTTGCCGGTCTCAGCACCATCAAAACGGACAAGTCATACTGATCAAGCTCCTTATGTTGATGCCCCATGACAAACTGGTGCTGTCCAACTGGTCATTTGGATCCTTGGACATTAAACTCGACGGACGTCCCCTTCAATCGTTTTCCTTCGCTGGTTTTCGGATATGGTCCTGGTGATCGATAATTACGATTCGTTTACATACAACCTCGTCCAGCGACTTGGCGAGATTGATCCGGGTCTGGAGATACAGGTCTACCGCAACGACCAGATCACACTGGATGAAATTCAGGCGAAACAACCGTCCCACCTGATCATTTCTCCAGGCCCCTGCACACCAAGTAAAGCTGGTATTTCAGTAGCTTGTGTGCAGCGATTTGCAGGCCAGATGCCGATTCTAGGCGTTTGCCTGGGACACCAATCCATTGGCCAGGCGACGGGAGGTACGATTGTCCGCGCCAAACGTCTGATGCATGGCAAAACGGACGACATCCATCATGATGGTACGGGGCTGTTTCAAGGACTACCCAATCCTTTTACCGCCACGCGATATCATAGCTTGGTGATTCAGCCGGACACACTAAGCGACTGTTTTGTGGTGAATGCATGGTGTCTGGCGCCAGATGGTTCTCGTGAGATCATGGGGATTCGGCATCTGGAATATTCACTCATCGGTTTACAATTTCATCCTGAGAGCTTTCTGACCGGTGTTGGTCCGAAATTGCTTGAGCGTTTTCTTCACATCCGGTGCTCCGCAGATGACAACTAACTCGGTGGCGAGCAATGATCTCTGTTGACGAGGCATTGAGGCATGTGCTGGACCACAGTTTTCCACTTGCGTCCACGTCGCTGGAATTGAGTACCGCGCTCGGATGCACGCTGGCCGCTGATGTGACCAGCGACATCGACTCACCACCTCACGACAAATCTCTCGTCGATGGTTACGCGTTAAGGACGAGTGATCTGGGCGGGGCCAATACCCAGTTTAAAGTATTGGAAGAAGTCACCGCCGGGGAGATGCCCAGCTGTAAGGTGACGAGTGATTCCGTGACCCGAATCATGACGGGTGCGGCCATTCCAGAAGGTGCTGACGCGGTGGTGATGTTGGAAGAGACCGAGGCCAGGGATGCGGGAACGGTACTGATTCGACGCTCGGCGTTGCCAGCGGGGAGTAACATCATGCGGCGTGGAACCTCGCTTTGCCGGGGTGACACGGTGTTGCAGGCGGGTGTAACCATTCGTCCCCTTGAAGTGGGCCTGTTATCAGAAGTCGGCCGCTCGCAGGTTTTGGTTCAGGAAGTCCCCCGAGTGGCCATCGTCGCTACGGGTAATGAGTTGGTCCCCAGCGACCATCGTCCCGAGTCCGGACAGATACGCAACAGCAATGGCCCCATGCTGACAGCATTGGTTCGCAGCTCCGGCGCGCGCGCCGTTGATTTGGGAATCGGGCGAGATGACCACGACATTCTGGCCCAGCTGGTCACCGAAGGCTTGCAGTCGGATGTCCTGATTCTTTCCGGAGGAGTTTCTGCCGGAGTCCTGGATCTGGTACCGGACGTTCTGAAGGCAACCGGTGTCAAGCAGGTCTTTCACAAAGTCAACCTGAAGCCTGGAAAGCCTCTCTGGTTTGGCGTCAGTTCCCCGCAGGGCCAGACCCTCGTTTTCGGGTTGCCCGGGAATCCGGTAAGTGGCTTCGTATGCTTCGAGTTATTCGTGCGACCGGCGCTGGACCGGCTGGCCGGACGGACAGCTTCCACGGCCGTCAGACGTCGCTTCCGCTTGGCCTGTGACCACACGCACCGGGGGGCACGTCCTACCTACCATCCGGCTGCCTGGGAAGAATCTGTGGATGACCAGCCCGCCACGGCCAAACCACTGGCTTGGCGAGGATCCGCCGACTTGCGAAGTTTGACGGCTTGCAACTGCTTGTTAGTCCTTCCGTCCGGCGACTACACGCTAGGAGCCGGTCAGTGGGTGGATGGGCTGGTGATTTGAGACATGGCAACCGGAACTGCCACTTTTGGGTTGGGGATGATCGGCGGCCTGTTGTTGTGGGTCTCCTTTCCACCTTGCGCCTGGTGGCCTTGTGCTTGGCTGGCGCCGGTGGCCTGGGTCCTGCTGGTCTGTCGAAAGCGCCTGCCCGGGGCTCGTCCTTACTTCGTCCTCTGGTGTGTGGGATGGATTCATTGGCTGTTGATTCTTCATTGGGTTCGTTTACCCCATTGGTCGGCCTTTTTTGGATGGTTTGTTCTGGCTGGCTACTTGGCCTGTTATGTACCGCTGTTTATTGGCCTTTCGCGGGCGGCCGTGCATCAGGCTGGGATCCCTACGGTGGTGGTGGTGCCAGTTGTCTGGACAGGCCTGGAATTGCTCCGCGGCCACTTTTTGACGGGATTTTCACTGGCACTCCTGGGTCACACGCAAGCTTCCTGGACCACATTGATTCAGGTTGCCGATGTGGGAGGGGCTTACGCGGTCAGTTGCCTCATGATGTTTGTCGCCGCAAGTCTGGCAGTGGCCTTGCCGCGGCCAGGCTTGCCCGCCCAGCGCTGGCCACTGGCAGTGGCCGGACTCATCCTGGTGTGTGTTTTAGGCTACGGGCGGCAGCGGCTGGATCAGGCTCTGCCCGAGACGGCCAACTCCCGCGGTACACGGGTCGCACTGGTTCAGGGTTCCATCGACGTTAGCTTCAGCCACGACCAAAGGAAGGAAACGCTGGACCATTATTTGGAACTCTCGCGACAAGCCCTAGTGGAACACCCGGATTTGGATGTCATTGTTTGGCCCGAATCGATGTGCACGTTTGATGTGCCGATCATGTCCCTGGCTGATGATCTCGTGTTTTCTCCTGATTTTAGAGCGCTGGTGGCCCAGAATGCGGCTCATGTTCAGCAGCAGATCGATAACTTTCTGGCAAGCCATCGAGCTGTTATGTCGACGCCTGCAGAAAAGTCCGCTGGGAAAGCACCCAGTTTTATTCTTTGTTCGGAGACGATCCACTGGCGCGACAAGCTCCACCGTTTTAACACCGCTTTATTGATCGATCCGGCAGGTACCATCATCAACCGTTACCACAAAATGCACCCGGTCATGTTTGGAGAATACGTCCCATTGGGCGGTATTTTTCCCTGGCTCTACAACCTGACACCGATGGCCGGTGGATTAACCCCGGGAGAAGAACCAAAACTCTTTGAAGTGGCAGGACTTCGGCTGGCACCCAGTATCTGTTTCGAGACGACCGTTCCACATTTGATTCGCAGGCAGGTGATTGAGCTGCGACGGCAGGGGAGGGTTCCCGACGCGCTGGTGAACCTGACCAACGATGGCTGGTTCTGGGGATCGAGCGAATTGGACCTGCATCTGGTTTGCGGAGTGTTCCGCGCTATTGAAAATCGTCTACCACTGTTGATCGCAGCCAATACGGGATTTTCAGCGTGGATTGGTGCGGAGGGCCGCGTGATCACGCGCGGACCTCGTCGAGCGCGGGACATACTTGTAGCGAATCTTCAGCGGTCAGCCAATCATCCGACTGCTGTGTTGGGCAGCCCCTATCAACATGTGGGCGACCTGCTGGCGGGTGCGTGCCTGCTCTTCTGCGGACTGGTAGTGTTGTCACTGGTTCCCGGGTTGCTTTGCCCTGTCGTCAGCGGGAGCAGTTTGCACGACAGCTAGTCGTCCTGGTTCTCCGCGGACCGGATTCCCCCCTTGAACTCGCCTTGACCCGTCTGGGAATCCGCCCCCTGGTGTTCTTCACTTTTCGCTGTTTGCCATCTTTCCCACCCCACAGAATCCATATAACCCGGCCTGGAGACCAGTTTCCCGCCGAACGAACCGGATTCTGGGGCTTTCATTGACATCAGAAAACGACCGAAATTATACTAAGGGAGGGTAGTGATATTTTTCGCTGCCTCGTCCGGGAACGTATTGATACGACCAGGATCAAATCCTGAGAGACCCGCTCATCCTATCCTGCCAACTTCGGGGTCAGACAACGATCGGATGTGGAGATAGTCGGTTGACTATTGACAGGTTCGGTTGTCCAGAAAATAGGGAACAGAAACGATGACACTTCTGGGTAAGATTCTCACCGTTCTCATCTTTGTGATGAGCATTCTTTTCATGGGATTTGCAGTCGCCGTGTACGCGACGCATCGGAATTGGCACGATCTGGTCGAAAATCCTACCCCCTCGTCAAACCGGCCCCTGGGATTGAGACATCAGCTGCGTAACCAAAACGAAGTACGGGATGAGAAACAATCGCAACTCGATGAGACGCGCAAAAAACTGGCAATGGAACGCGCTTCACGCCGTCAGGCATTGTCCGGTTTGGAAACACAACGCCAGGAGTTAATTACGGAATTGACACAACTTTCGGAGCGGAACGCCGGTCTGGTTATCCAGCAACGTGCGGCGACTACAGCGCTTGATACGGCCCAGACGAATTTGCAACGACTCAAGGAGGAGGTTGAAAAGCTGCGGGCCGACATTCGATCGACGCAACTAGATCGGGACTCTCAGTTCCAGGACGTGGTGCGAAAGACCGATTTGTTGAATCAAGCAGAAAGTGCCATCAAGCTGATGGAGCAGCGCGAAAAGCAATTGGCAGCTCAGGTGGCAAGGATGACGGCCGTGTTGGGAAAACATGATCTGAGTGAATTCGATCCAGTGGTTGATATTCCCCCGCGACTCGAAGGCGAGGTTGTGAAGGTTGGATCCAGTGACATGATTGAAATATCTGTCGGCTTGCACGACGGTCTTCGCAAAGGACACCAGCTGGATGTGTCACGCGGAAATCGGTACCTTGGCCGCATCATCATTGTGGAATCGTTTCCTGATCGCGCTGTGGGCGAGATCATACCTGAATTGAGAAAAGGTCGAATTCGAAGGGGTGATCGTGTCTTCACCAAAGTCTGATACTTCCCGCAGTGCTGTAGTTCCAAAGCCGCAGCCCAACATTTATACCGTGATGCTTCTACTCTCACTGGTAGGCATTATCACGGCTTGTATTCTTCTGTATGGTGAACTCAGAAAATCCGGCGATTGGCCGCCGTGGACGACACCCCGGATCGGTCAGGTCGAAATGCTGCAGCCAACCGGCGATCTACGGCCACTGGAGACGCAAGGTTGGAATCTGCCAGCCAGGGTCTAACGTCGCAGTGCCGGCAAGGGCTCCTGCTGTCAGCAACCCCAAGCAAGGCAGACCTCACTGCCGGCTAGTCTGTTTCGCGGGTCGAGGAGCCCTCTTTTCCACCAATGCTTGTCGGCCTCTGCTGCGCTGAAATCAAGTTTTGTGAGTGGCAGGGAACAGGATGTGAGGGGACAAAGAAACTCTCCCGGGCCTAACTTGCCGGTCTCTTTTCAGCTCGAATTAGAGGATCGGTGCGTTCCTCTTCGGGGCGAGAGTGGTGTTCCGCCGGGCCCGCCGAACCGAGCCCCTCGCGGTTGTTGGTTGTTGGCAGAAATGGTAAATTGGGGGTTTGATTTGGCGGCCTTTCCCCCCAATTGCATCTACTGGAAACGATGCATGGGGTGCCCGACAGGGAGGGTTGTTCTTAGCACCGAGAGGGTTCACTCTTGTCCACGGATTCTACAGGCCCAGACAATCCAGCAGGGCCAGAATTACCAGAAGAAAATGGTGATGGTGGCGGTCGCGTGATCGATCAGCCAATCGAACAGGAGCTCAAAGAGAGCTATTTGACGTATGCAATGAGTGTCATCGTCAGCCGGGCCTTGCCGGATGTTCGTGACGGCCTCAAGCCTTCTCAGCGACGGATTCTGGTCGCCATGAATGACTTGAACTTGAGTGCCGGCTCTGCTCGTGTTAAATGCGCGAAGATTTCGGGTGACACCAGTGGGAATTACCATCCACATGGTGAAAGTGTCATCTATCCGACCCTGGTTCGCATGGCCCAGGATTGGAACATGCGGCATGTCTTGGTGGACAAGCAGGGAAACTTTGGTTCGATTGCCGGACTTCCCCCGGCCGCGATGCGATATACCGAAGCACGGCTGTCACCGATCTCGGCGATGATGCTTGATGATCTGAAGTTGGACACCGTTGACTTCGTCCCCACCTACGATGAAAGCCGGACCGAACCCACGGTACTCCCTTCCCGTTTCCCCAACTTGATTGTCAACGGAGCCAATGGCATCGCCGTGGGAATGGCGACTTCCATCCCGCCTCATAATGTGGCTGAGGTTTGCGACGCGTTGGTTCAACTGATCGACAACCCCGCCTTGTCCATCGACGAATTAATGGAATTTCTTCCGGGACCGGATTTCCCGACCGGTGGTGTGATTTGCGGGCGGAGTGGAATTCGTCGTGGCTACCATACGGGTCGTGCTAACATCGTGGTGCGGGCTCGGGCCTCGATCGAAGAACACAAGAAAGGTCGTTACCGCATCGTGGTAACCGAAATCCCCTACCTCCAGGTACGGGATCGCGTTGAAGAACGGATTGCGGCGCTGGTCAACGGAGGCCGGGTTAAAGGGATCTCGAATATCACCAACGAGAGTGACCTCAAAGAACCGGTACGATTGTTAATTGATATCAAGCGGGATGCGGATCCGGAAGTTGTTTTGAACCAGCTGTACCAATTTTCGTCACTGCAAGACACCTTCTCTATTATTTTGCTGGCCCTGGTTGACGGAAAACCGAGGCTGATGTCCATCAAGGAAATGATGGAAGAATTCATCCGTCATCGGACGATCGTCATCCGGAGGCGGGCCCAGTTCCTGCTTGCGAAGGCCCGGCGACGAAAACATACCGTGGAAGGTCTGCTGCTTGCCCTGGCGAACATTGATGAAATCATTCAGATCATTCGCTCGTCCCAAACCCAAGCGGAGGCCAAATCCGGTTTGACTCAAGTGGAGTGCCCCGCCAGCATGTTGCAGCGAGCCCTGGGGGAGGAAGTGTTTCACTTGTTCCAGGAGGAATATGGTACAGGCGAGGGGTATGCACTGACGGCCGTTCAGGCCGACGCCATTCTCCGCATGACGCTGGGACAGTTGGTGAATCTGGAACAGGAGAAACTCGGTGGCGAACATCGCCAGTTACTGGAAGAGATCACCGAGTATCAGCGGATCCTGGCTGATGAAAAAAACATGCTGGAAATCATCAAAGATGATTTGGCGGAAATCAAGAGGAAACACGCGAATGCGCGCCGTACGGAGGTGAGTGGTGAAGAGATCGGCTCGATCGACATGGAAGACCTCATTACGGAAGAGACGATGGTGGTTTCCATCAGTCATCGGGGTTATATCAAGCGGACTCCGACCAGCGTCTACCGAGCTCAGCGACGTGGCGGAAAGGGTTTGAAAGGCGCTAAAACTGAAGATGAGGATCCGATCGAACATTTGTTCGTCGCCAGTACCCACGCCTACCTGTTGTTCTTTACCAATCGGGGCAGGGTCCACTGGCAAAAGGTGTACGATCTACCGCAGTTGAGCCGAGAGAGTCGCGGACGGGCTGTGGTCAATCTGTTGAATCTGGCCGAGGGGGAAAGGATTGAGGACTGCCGCGCGATTCGCGACTTTGATCTTCCGGGCCACTTCCTGATGATGGCCACCCGCAAGGGGCTCGTCAAGAAAACTTCGCTCGATCAATACAGCCGCCCGCGACAAGGCGGCATCATTGCCATCAAGCTGAAAGATGATGACGAGCTCGTCGATATTGTGATCACCAAGCCTGGTGATGAAGTGGTGTTGGCGACGTCGAAAGGAATGGCGATTCGTTTCAGTGAAGCCGATGCCCGGCCGATGGGCCGTAACACCTCGGGCGTCAAAGGCATCGCTCTGGACGCTGATGATCAACTTGTGGGAATGGTTGTCGCCGATTCTCAAACGACACTCTTAACCACCTGCGAGAACGGTTATGCCAAACGCACGAGCTTTGGTCTCAGTTCGTTGGCCATGGGTGAAGGCGAGGAATCGGAAGAAGAGAATGCATCTTCCACCAATCGGTACCGGACTCAACGGCGTGGGGGTAAAGGCCTGCGTGACATCAAGACGACCGCGCGTAACGGGCGCGTGATCGGCATTGCGCCTGTGGACGACGACGACGAAGTGATCATGATGACGGCCAGGGGAAAGCTTCAGCGCATGGCTGCTCAGGAGATCAGCCAAATTGGCCGTAATACGCAAGGTGTTCGTATCATGAGATTGGACAAGGGTGATACGCTGGCAGCAATCGTTCGCGTTCCTCAAGAGGAAAATAACGAAGGGGAAAACGGCGCTGATTCGGGGCCTGGGAATCCGCCTCCCGCCGATTCGCAGCAACCGCCTCCTGTCGATCCTGTCTGATGTTGATCAGCGGCCCCTGCATCGGTCGCGTCGTCGGGGTTCTCTCGGGCGGGTGGATTCCCTCAGAGACACATCCGAGGCGGGGTAAGAACGGTCCAACTTGAACAGGATGCCAGTCGATTCATATTCGTTTGTGGTTCGTAATTTCGTGAACAGTTAAGTGCCGGTTCACGGGCCAGAAGTGAAAGGGATTTCATGCAGATCACGGTCGTTGGAACTGGATATGTCGGTTTGGTGACAGGGACCTGCTTTGCCGACAGTGGAAACCACGTTCGCTGTATTGATATCGACAGCGAGAAAATCGATGCGTTGAATCGTGGTGAGGTCCCGATTTATGAACCGGGTCTTTCTGAATTGGTTCTCAAAAATGCCAAGGCAGGCCGCCTCCAATTCTTCACGGACCTGGTAACCGCTATCAAACAGTCAGAGATCATCTACCTGGCAGTGGGCACGCCCCAGGACGACGATGGTTCGGCCGATTTGCAGTACCTTTTTCAAGCCGTGACCGACTTGGCGCCCCATCTGCAACCAGCAGCGATTGTTGTTACCAAAAGCACGGTTCCGGTGGGAACTTGTGCCGAAATTTCCGCCCTGTTGAAAAAACTGACAGGTCGCGAATGCGACGTGGCCAGCAATCCAGAGTTTCTGAAGGAAGGCGCGGCGATCAACGACTTCATGTTTCCCGATCGAGTGGTTGTGGGAGTCCGACGTTCCGAGGTCGGAGAAGTGTTGCGAAAGTTGTATGCTCCTTTTTTACGAACCGACAAGCCGTTTCTTGTCATGTCTCCCGAAAGTTCTGAACTGACAAAGTACGTTGCCAATTCCCTGCTGGCCACGAAAATCAGTTTCATCAACGAGATGGCCAACGTTTGTGGGAACATGGGAGCCGATATCAACGACGTCCGGCGTGGCATCGGCCACGATCGCAGGATTGGCTTTTCGTTTCTTTTTCCGGGCGTGGGATATGGTGGCAGTTGCTTTCCCAAAGATGTCAGGGCCATGATGCGGATGGCTGAAAAACACGGTGTAGAACCGCGCATGTTGAAGGCCGTCGACGACATTAATTCATTTCAGAAAATGGTCCTGCTGAAAAATCTGGAGCAACATTTCCAGGGTGATCTGGCCGGCGCCAGAATTTCGATCTGGGGACTCGCTTTCAAACCTCGTACCGATGATATTCGAGAGGCTCCGGCGCTGGTGCTCATCGACGCGTTGCTTGAACGGGGTGCCCTCATTCGCGTTCACGATCCGGTAGCGATGAAGAATGTTGAGCAGGAGTACGGTGACCGGCTGACCTATGCAAACACTCCTGAAGATGCGTTGGATCGTGCTCAAGCCCTGGTCATCGTGACCGAGTGGGGGGAATTCCGACATCCCGATCTGGAACAGATGCGTCGCCGTATGGCAACACCGGTTGTCTTTGATGGCCGCAATCTTTATGAACCGGAGCAGATGTGCGACGCCGGCTTCACCTACTACTCGATTGGTCGGCCCCCGGTAAAACCTGAGTGAGCAGCTGAAGTACGAAACCGTTTTTCCTTTTGTGGGCGTTGCTCCAAGTCTCACTCCAGCTGGGCTACCACGTAGGGACCCTTGGGAATGACGGCAATAGTTGCTTGGGGGCCATAGAGCTCCAAGGCTTCGCTGACAGCCGCTTCTACGGTTGTTGCACTTTCCACAAATAGGTTCTGGATGATTTCGGCTGGCAAGCCGTCGGTGACCACCATGACTCGCGCCTTGCTGCAGATGGCCGCCATTTTCTCGAGTTGCCACTGGTCCATGACAAAGTAGTTTTCATGCAAGATGCGGTGCAGGAATTCGTCCAAGCTGGAATTCTCTCGAAAGAGGGTTTGAAAAGACTCGCTACCAATGCCTTCGCTCATGCTGGCGGCCAGGATGACCGTTCCCCCTTCTTTCACGATGGGCAGCGCGGCGCACATACCCTTCACGGATTGGTAAAAAGTAATGTCCAGTGGATAACCCGCGCTGCTGGTGACGACCACGTCAACCGGTTCTGGCACGGTGTCTACCACGATGTCACGCACAAAAGCGACTCCCTCCTCAAAAGCTTGTTCCATGTCTCCGGCTACCAGGTTCAGAGGATGTCGCTCTGCATCGATGATCACATTCACAATAAAGTCGCAACCGGCTCGCCGGGCCATCCAGGTATTTTCTTCGTGCACCGGGTTACCCTGCAGAATGCCCGTGTCTGCCTGCGGATCTTCCATGAAGGCTGGTCCGTGCCAAACCTTGATGGTTTCGAGGCCAGCAATTCCGGGGCAGATCAGTTTGCGGCCTCCCGAATAGCCGGCCATAAAATGTGGTTCGATCAACCCAGTGGCGATTTTCAAGTCTGCCTGCAGGTACCGCGAGTCGATCCAGAGCGGAACCCCGCGAGGACTGGACCCCAGGTATTGGTGGGCAGGGCGATCATGTGCATCATGATTTTCGATGCGATAGTTTGCAGCAATCTTCTCACCCACCAACTCGATGATTTCGTCCTGGGTGCTGATCCGGTGTGCGCCGGTTGCCACGAGGATGAGAATGTTCTCTCGCGCCAGGCCCGCTCCTTCCAGCGTTTCCAGAATGGGTCGCAGCAGCAGTTCATTGGGGACAGGACGGGTGATGTCGCAGATCAGGATGCAAGCGCTGCGGCGGTCCCTGGCAAGCTCAGAAAGCGGGGCGGTCCCTGTAGGCCGAGCCAGTCGGCTCTGCAAAATGCTTTCAGGATCAGTTAAAGGAGCGGCCGTCTTGTGAGATAGAGTCTGGACCAGTAGTTCATCGGGTAATTCGACGTCCAGCCCGGTACGGCCATAATCCAGGCGAATTTTCATGGTGTACTCTTTGAACTCCCTGGATCCTGTTCTCTCACAAGTGGCGCCTTCCGTAACGTTTCCCGGTTTAAAAATCGGCAGGATTATAAATTGCAACCATGAACCCGACCAGGCCCGGCACATTTCCGGCAACGAGCGTTTCGCCACAGTGTCAGGCACGCGATCAGCAGCGCGCCGGCCAACAAGCTGTTTGGTTCAGGGACGGTTGACACCAAACTCGACCCACCCAAGTTGTAGCTTCCCAGAGAAAAGTTTGCAGCCATAAAATTGAAATCATTCAAGTTGATTTTCTGGTCTCCATCAAAATCTCCCTCCAGCCAGTCGTGTGGAAAGTCAAGATTAAACGGGTCAAAGTGGAACGCCAGCACGTTGAAATCGCTGAGATCGATATCCACATCGCCATCCAAGTCACCCGGTTGTGCAAACAAATTGATGAACTCGACCCCTTCGTCACTGTACAGGACGCTGCGAAAGTATCCGTTTCCCATGTGGCTGCTGAAGCTTCCCCGGTCATCCAATACGATGGAAACCGCAAGCGGCATCCCAGCATAGATGACCTGATCAAACGTACCGGTCAGCTGTTGCGAACTGAGTAAACGAAAACGGTCCACCAAACCCCTGGAGGGCAAATCTAGGTAGCTGTTCTGCACTTGAATTTCCAGGATTCCACCAACTTGGGCCGTATTTCCTACTTCCAACACATCGAATTCAGTCGCCGGCGTGGTGCCACCGATTTCCATCTCCAGTCTGCCCGCAGCATCCTGGATGAAGTTCCGGGTGATGCCGAGTCGGCCCAGCGGCGCGCCCGGTGCGATCGTTCCGGTCAGGTTCGTCAAGTCACCACCGATGGTTCCCGCGCCGTCAACGTCTCCTCTGTTGGCAAGCGCGCCACCAGTCGAAAGGCTGCCTTGAACGTGGAGCGCGCCCGTCTCCCAGATCCCGCCATCTCCCAAGATGTTGACGACTGCCGAGTTGTGGACAGTCAATGATCCCGGCATCTGGGCGGCAAACTGGTCGCCCCCGACAAACATACTTCCGGTAATCGTCAGCGTGGTGTGGGTCAACACTTCGTCTAAGTTACTGATCACCGCGTTGGGTATCTGATAGCCCAAGTCGAGAAGAATTCCGCGGTCGAGCAACGACCAGTGGCGTTGTGAAGATCCAATGTGCAAATTGACAGTCATCGGGTCGTTTGTATCCCGCACATGACTCACCGAGCTGTGACCAAAAGGAGCACCGGCAAACAGATCGACACGGCTGCCGTCATTGGCCGCATTTGCGTGGGTTCCGTTGAAGAAGACGGCTGTGGTCAAATCAGATATGTCCGCGTTAAAAATATCGAATCGGCCGTTGGCAATCAGCGGGCTACCCGTTGAATTTTCCAAGAACGAATCGAAGCGGCTGAAGGTATCAAATGTCACATCCTCCAACCCGTGGCCATTTTCTTGAATCAGAGTGGCAAATCCAAGCAAATGAGTCAGTTCATGTAACGCAACCGAGCGAAAATCGTTCTCTCCGGAAGCGGGGGACTCACTACTCAGGTTCCAGTCATGAGTGAAATCCCAGGTCATCGAACCTAAAAAATTCCCCGGTGACGGATCCTCTCCCTTTTGGATTGTGGCGGCCACCATTCCGTCTTGAAATGAACGTCGCACCACGAAGAAAGTCTGTCCGGCGGCTGCCAGGGTATTGTCTGACAGGTCCTTCGATTCGTTGATGTTGATTCTGACAGTTGCCTGATGGTCGAGTTGTTGGCCGATGACGTTGTTCGCCACGTCAATCAGAGCTGCTCGGCGATCCGCCCCCAGGTCGGGATCGTCAAAGCCGGTGGTCGTGTTGGCTACCACGTCTTCAAAGGTAAAATCAAAGACGACCACGGCAAACACCGGGTGGATGGTCAATGCGAGCAGCCAGAATGCCAGCACCCCACCGATCAGCGGTCCGGAGCGGGAAGGATGTTCTGCAGCAGGTTTTCGGAAAGCACACAAGACGCAAATTCCTGGCATGTCTTAGATTGAAGGTAAGATTTCGCTCTGGAACGTGCGCTGCGACAGGCGGTAAAATATTTCTCCAGGCTGAACACAGCGGAGTTTCACTTCCCAGGCCTTCGACCAGATTCGTCTACTCCCATGATAAGCTCCCGGCTCTGAAATACCAAAGAAACGGCGACGAATTACGTAGAGCCTCTGTAGACTACTGGTGGGGGACATCCTCTGGCAGGTGTCCAATTCTTTCCATCTTATTTTGGGATCACATTTCCACCACCGATCGCATTTTTTCCAGGCCAACGGCCGCCACGTCGTGCGGATCGGTGTTCCACAGATCTTCCCGGAATAATTCCAATGAGAGGTAGCCCGAATAGCCAATCTGCTCAAGTAGTCCGACATACCGCTGCAAATCGAAGATTCCTTCGCCGGGCAGGACCCGGTGACGGTCGTGTTGCTCCACTCGCGGGGGTTCCGGAGGGATGTCATTGAAGTGACTGATTGCAACTTGCGCAGCGGTCAACTGCAAAATCGATTCCACGGAGCCGCCCCCGCGAAAGATGTGAAAAGGATCAAGGATGGTGCAGGCAGCCGGATGGCCGGATTTTTCCATGACCTCCAGCGCCGCTTCAATGGTGTTCAACTGCTCGACGAACCCCAAAAATTCCATGGCCGGTTTGACACCCATTGCGCGGCCGACTTCGCACAGCTCGTAATAGTTTTCTGCTCCCAGATCGACGCTGGCTGTTCCCAGTGGCGGGCCAGAGATAACATGTTCCGCCCCCAGTTCAACGGCCTGGTCCATCCGACGCTTGCACTCTTCAAGCACTTTGGCATGTCCGTCACCGGTCGAGTCGAACCAATCGGACAAGTAGATCGTCGTGGGTACCGCCAGTCCGGAATCATCCAGTGCTCGGCGAATCTCACGGACGGTGCCCCCAGACTCGACATGCTCGTCCACTTTGTCGTGCCAGATCTCCAGCGCCTGATAGCCGGTTCCCGAGGCCACTTTAATCTGGTCCAGGATGGGTGTCGTTCGAATTGTGCTACCATTCAAACTATAGGAAAAACTTGGCATCGGGTCGGTTTCTCGGATGCGGTATCCTCGGTGCTCTGGGTGGGGAGTCTGAAACGGTTCCAAATCCCGTTGACGCGGTCCCTACCTGAAATCATGATAAAGATAGCAGGTTTTGCCAGAATTGGCTGCAGGAACAACAAATTCAGGCACGTATTCAAGTTCCCCTGGCCAGTGTTCTCTGGCAGAATCCAGAACTTGCGAAAACCAGCGTCGGGGTGGATGATGATCTGGGGGTCGTCCAGTGACCGCACCCCCATCGGAGTATGTGTTTTCAGGGTTTTTACAGACGGCGAATGCCATGGCCAAAAGCAGCGATTTCACTGAAATCCTGATCCAACGCGGAGTGATCAGCACAGACCAGTTGGCCGATGCCCAGGTGGTAGCGGCTCAGAATGGGAATTCTTTACCTGACGAACTGATTCATTTGGGGTATGCCACGGGCGATGAAGTCATGCGGGCGGTTGCCGAGGAGCACTCGCTGGAGTACATCGTGCTGGAAGATACCGTGATTCCGCCCTCGGTGGTTGAATTGATCCCGGAGTCGGTGGCTCGTGAAAATACCGTGCTGCCTTACAAGGAAGAAGATGAAACTTTGACCGTCATCGTTTGCGATCCGTTTGATCTGGAAACGATGGATAAGTTGCGTTTTATCCTCAATAAGAAAATCGAAATCGCGCTTTCTCCACGAGAGAGTGTTCACGAAGCGATCAATCGCTATTACGGTCAAATGGCAGAGGAGAGTGCGGACTCGATGCTGCAAGAGTTTACCGACACGGCCATCGATTTCACCGAGACGGAGGATGCGGAAATTTCAGAAGAGGACGTGGTCGATGAGAACAGTGCGCCCATCGTGCGCCTGGTTCAACTCATGATCACTGAAGCGGTGCAGCTCCGCGCGTCCGACATTCACATCGAACCTTTTGAAGAACGGGTTCGCATTCGCTATCGCATCGATGGGCGTCTGATCGAACGGGATAGTCCTCCTCGGCGGATGTTGGGACCTCTTATTTCCCGTGTGAAGATCCTTGCCAAAATCGACATTGCCGAGCGTCGTCGGCCGCAGGACGGCCGGATCAAAGTCGAAACGGCCGGAAAGGAACTCGACCTGCGCGTGAGTGTGATACCGACCAATCATGGCCAGTCCGTGGTCATGCGGATTCTCGACAAGGATAACATCAAGATCGGAGTCCAGCAGTTGGGGCTGTCACAGGCCAACAACGATCGCTTCGGGAACCTGCTCAGGCGACCCAACGGGATCATCCTGGTGACCGGCCCGACTGGGTCAGGTAAGACCACGACGCTCTACGCAGTGTTAAACGAGATGAATCGACCGGATCGGAAGATCATCACCGCCGAAGATCCCGTGGAGTACTACTTGCCTGGTATCAATCAGGTGGAGATCCGCCACCGCATCGGACTCGATTTTGCCCGTGTGATTCGGTCCATGTTGCGACAAGCTCCCAATGTGATTCTAGTGGGTGAAATGCGTGACTTGGAAACAGCATCCATGGGAATTCAGGCGGCTTTAACCGGACACTTAGTATTCAGTACGCTCCATACGAACGATGCGCCCAGTGCTGTGACACGTATGGTCGATCTGGGGGTACCTGGCTATCTTGTTGCCAGCAGCGTGATTGGCCTGATTGCCCAGCGACTGATCCGGGTGATTTGTTCACATTGCAAGGAATCCTATCAGCCCAAAGAGGCGGAACTAGAGGCTGCCGGCATTCCCTCCGAACTGGCAAAAACCGGAGAATTTGCGCGAGGCAAGGGTTGCGGAAGATGTCAAAGAGGAGGGTTTCAAGGCCGTTTGGGGATTTTTGAAATGATGCCGGTCAGCAGTAAAATTCGTGAACTGATCTTTGCCGGAGAGTCCTCCGTTGAAATCCGAAAAGAGGCTATAAACGAAGGAATGACAACACTTTACACGGATGGAATCGACAAGGTTTTAAACGGGATCACGACCCTGGAGGAAGTCTATCGGGTGGTCAAACCCTCGGAGAGTGACTTTGGCATCCTGCAGCAAATGGCGACTCCGACGATGTAGACCCCTGGTAAAATAGATAAAATCCTCGGGTTGAACGTGAAAAACCGGGAAGGTGCCACATCACTTGCGGCGTATAATTCCCTGGCCAGCGGGACCGGTCCTACCAATGAGGTGCAGAGGCGGCCAAACAATGTCAGCCCAGGCAGCTCAAAATGAACCGCTGACTTGAGTTCGGACTGGCTGCGGCGAATAATCACACCTTGCCACGGGTCAGCCAAGGATTGTGTGATGAACAACTTGGGTATCTAGGAGGAACAACCCCGGACAGCTTTGGGTTGTAACAGAAACCACGTTTTGGGTACCGAGGCTTTCACGGACAAATCGCGAGGATCTGATTCCTTTTAAAGTGGTGGGACATGTGCTGCTGCCACCCGCGGCTTTTTTAAGAACGTGATCCGATAACCTAGTGCCCTCTCGGTTGCGGGCAAAAAACAAACCGACGACAGACTACCACTTACCATGCCAACCATTCTGATCGACAAACTGTTGCAGGCTTGCGTGAAGCAGGGAGCCAGTGACATCCACATTACGGTGGGCCAGCCACCGGTCTTTCGCTTGCACGGTCGCATGCGACGACTGGAAACGAAGGTGCTGGAGCCGGAGGATACCGTCGACCTGATGAAGGCAATTGCGCCCGAGCGTTGTCAACGAGAATTGCAGGAGCAGGGCGGTAGTGACTTCGGGTTTGCTTTTGGCGATGCAGCCCGCTTTCGCGTGTCGATTTTCCGACAAAAGGGGAACGTCGGTATGGTGTTGCGGCAGATCCCCAACGAATTCCTCTCCTTCGAGGTGCTGGGGCTGCCACCCGCTTGTCTTAACTTGTGCATGAAACCACGCGGCCTGTTTTTGGTGACCGGCCCGACTGGCTCGGGAAAGAGTACCACCTTGGCCAGCATGATTAACTACATCAACGAGGAAATCGATCATCATATTATCACGATTGAGGATCCGATCGAGTTCTACCATCAGCACAAGAAGTCGACCGTCAATCAACGAGAGGTAGGGGTCGATGTACCGAGTTTTGCTGAAGCGATTCGCCGGGCTTTACGACAGGACCCTGACGTAATTCTGGTCGGCGAAATGCGTGATCTGGAGACCATTGAAGCCGCGATTCAAGCTGCCGAGACAGGCCACGTCGTGTTTGGTACATTGCATACAACGGGAGCCCAGGGAACGGTGAACCGGATCATCGATGTGTTTCCCACGAACCAGCAGGACCAGATTCGTACCCAACTTTCCACTTCCATCATTGGTGTTTTGTCGCAATGCTTGATTCCCAAAATCGATGGAGGTCGAGTTGCAGCGCATGAGCTGTTGGTCGTGACACCCGGAATTGCCAATCTGATTCGTGAAAACAAAACATTCCGCATCAATTCAGCCATTCAAACGGGTGCCAAGCTCGGCATGCAACTTCTGGACGACGCCATTTTCGATCTCTGGCGGCGCGAGGTGATCACGATCGAAGATGCCCTGGCAAAAGCCAACTCTCAGGAAGAACTGGCTAAGCGGATTGCCCGGGCCAGACAGGGCATCAGCGACGAAGGCCAGGAGGAGGAGGAGCCAGAGTTGCAGCCGACGTAGCGCGCGGCAGGAAGGAAGCGCGAAGTCATTCATGTTCCAACGCCGGTTGTGCATTGGAACGCCATTTTGAAAACGGGACCCTCCTTCCGAGTTCGGTAGAGGGATAAGAGAACCAACCGCAACGGACTACCACTCTAACGGACCACCACTCTCGCCATGGCCATTCGACGCATAGGACAAATTCTGGTCGACCTGGGTTATATCCAGGAGGAGCAACTCGAGCTGCTGCTCGAGGAGCAACGGCGTTCTCCCGGCGAGCTGCTTGGCAAGATGGCCGAAGGGATGGGTCTGATCACCGACGAACAGCTGGCTCAGGGGCTGGCCGAGCAGATGGGGATGCAGGTCATTAATCTGCATGAAACCCAGTTTGCCAAGGAGGTTCTGGAACACGTCACCGAGCCGATGGCCCAGTTGTACCGCATCATACCCGTGCATTTCGATAAGGACAGCAACACACTCACGGTGGCCATGTGCGATCCGCAGAACCTTTCGGTTCAGGATGAACTGCGGACGTTTCTGGGGTACGACATTCGCGTGGTCGTCGCAACCGAAGCTGATATCGTCGCTACGCTGGAGAAATTCTACGGTGACGAATCGGAAAGCATCGAAAAGATTGTCAGCGACATGGGCGAAGACGCGGATTTGCAGGCGGCCGCGGAAGCCCTGAATTCAGAGGGGGCCATTGATCTGACCGATGTCGAAGCGTTGGCCGACAGTGCTCCTGTGCGCAAGCTGTTGAACATGGTCCTGCTGATGGCAATCAAGGACCAGGCCAGTGACGTTCACTTCGAGCCGTTTGAGGATGAGTTCCGCATCCGTATCAAGGCGGATGGGGTCTTGTACGAAATGGTGCCGCCACCTCGGCATCTTTCCTTTGCCATTACGACTCGTATCAAGGTCATGGCCAACCTGGACATCGCCGAGCGACGCTTGCCGCAGGATGGCCGGATTGAACTGAGCGTGGGTGGGCATCCTATTGATTTGCGTGTCAGCGTGATGCCGACCATGTTCGGAGAGAGTTGTGTTCTGCGAATCCTCGACCGGTCCGTGGTGGAACTCGACTTGAACAATGTCGGGATGGACGAAGTAGTGATGCGGGATTTTCGCTCGCTGATGAAAAAGACCAACGGCATCATCCTGGTGACGGGTCCGACCGGTTCGGGCAAGACCACCACGTTGTACTCGGCGTTGACGGAGATGAATGAGATTTCCGACAAATTGATCACCACCGAAGATCCCGTCGAGTACGACATCGACGGGATTGTGCAGATCCCCATCGACCCGGATATCGGAGTGACTTTTGCAGCTTGCCTGCGATCCATCCTGCGACAGGATCCGGACGTGATTCTGGTTGGCGAGATTCGTGACTATGAGACCGCCGAGATTGCCATTCAGGCCGCGTTGACAGGCCATATCGTCTTCAGCACGCTGCACACCAACGACGCTCCCAGCACCATCACTCGGTTACGAGACATGGGAGTACCCGAATTCATGATCTGTGCCACCGTCGAAGGGATCCTGGCCCAACGCCTGGTGCGCCGTATTTGCACTGAATGCAAAGAAGAAATCGATCCCAGCGACGAAATATTGGCACAGCTTGGCTACAAAAGTCGAGACAGCCTAAACGGACAAAAATTCTATCGAGGTCGCGGCTGTGACGTTTGCAACAATACGGGCTACAAGGGTCGCATTGGCATTTTTGAGTTGATGATAATGAATGACGAGATGCGCCAGATGGTGCTCAACAAGTGCACCGCCGATGAACTGCGCGACGCCGCCAAAGAACAGGGCATGCTGGCGCTTCGAGAAGGTGGCGAGAAGATGATGCACCAGGGTCTGACCTCGGCCGATGAAGTCATTCGGGAGACCATCGTCGACGGGTAGCGAACCAGCAAGCCAGAGGCCTGAACGGACAATCCTTGCGAGAGTCGCAGACCCGCAAAACAGATGGCCACACGGCTCACAACCTGTGGAATGCAAATGACCACTTCCCACGAAGCACTTTAAGCCGGGACAGATCGATGCCAACCTATCAATTCATGGCCATGGACAAGACGGGCCAAGAGATCAAAGACGAGATCGAGGCTGACAACGAAGACGAAGCCCAGGCGATTATTCGGCAGCAGGGTTATTTTGTCACCAAGATTGCTGTCAAGAAGATTCGCAAACAGACGGACGTGCATGGCCGCGCGAAACGCAAGAAGTCATTTGCCATTGGTGGCGCGTCCTCGAAGGCGCTCACCGCCTTCACTCGCCAACTCTCGATCTTGCAAGATGCTGGACTGCCTATCCTGCGCAGTCTGCGCATCCTGGAAGGTCAAATGAGACCCGGCAGCCTACAGAATGCGACGCTGGATACGTGCGAAGACATTGAAGCAGGTTCAACGCTTTCAGAGGCCATGTCCAAGTCACCCAGGGTTTTTAATCGACTCTACATCAACATGATCAGGGCGGGTGAAGCAGGTGGTGCCCTGGAAGTGATTCTGCGCCGCTTGTCGGAGTTTATGGAGCGGGCCGAGTCACTGAAGCGCAAGGTGAAGGGAGCCATGATCTATCCTTGCGTGGTTGTGTTCGTGGCGGTCACTATTCTGGCCTTCATCTTGATCAAGATTGTGCCCCAGTTCGAAAAGATTTTTCTGGACTTTGGCAGTGACCTACCGCCGATCACGGTGCTGCTGACGAAGGTTTCCCACACGGTGGTCGACTTCTGGTGGCTCATCCCGGGCTTTCCGATTTTCCTGATGATTTTTGTGAATATCATCCGCAGGTTCCGCGACGGCCGGATGGGCTGGGACATGTTCATGATCAAGCTGTTTGTCATCGGACCCCTTTTGGAGAAGAATATTCTTGCTCGTTCGACGCGGACGTTGGGCACCCTGATATCGAGCGGCGTACCGATCCTGGAGGGTTTGGCGATCACGCGGGAGACGTGTGGAAACGCCGTCTTTGAGCGGATGTTCAGCAAGATCGGTGATGCGATTCGCGACGGCGATACGATTTCGAACCCCATGAAACAGTTTTCCAAGCCGGGATTTCACCCCGTGGCAATGTTTTTCTGGGTTTGCCTGTTTGCCATGGGGCCGGTGCCGTTCATGTTCGTACCCGAACTGACCAAAATGCTGGCTTCCGTGGTGGGTGGTCTGGCCCTGGTCGGGGTGCTGGCTTACCTGACGCGGATGAATGGCCGAATTGTCGACGACATCGTGGTGAACATGGTGGATGTTGGCGAAGAGACGGGCGAGTTGGACACGATGCTTTACAAGGTGGCCGATGAGAACGAGGAGACAGTGCGCGTCATGACCGATGGCCTGGTGGCCATTTTAGAACCCCTGCTGATTGTGTTTTTGGGCTTCATGGTGGGCTTCATTGTGATCGCATTATTTATGCCCCTGGTACAACTGATCACCGACCTGTCCTAGAGGGGCGTCGGCAGGAGATCCGAACGATAACAAAGACAACAAACTGACCGGCGGAAGTACGAGACAAAACAGGAACCAGAGAAAACAAAGCGGAACAGGGCACACACGGGCAGGAAAAGGAGTGGCGAGGATGAACCAGCAGGCAGGTGCAAAACAAACCGGATTCACGCTCGTGGAAGTCCTGGTCGTGGTCGTGATTATTTCGCTGTTGATCGGCTTGGCCACGCCCGCGCTCGTGATCGCCCTCAGGAAGACGGAAGTGGCGACGATGCGGATCGAGTTAAGTCTGGTGGAACAGGCGCTCGAAGCTTACCGGAGCGAATACGGTGAGTACCCACCAGATTTCACCAACCATCAATACGTGATTGACCACCTGAATCGTCTTTTTCCCAGAAGGCGGGAGTACACTTCGACTGGCGACTTGCCACTTCTCGATCCGGCTCAAGCATTAGTGTTTTGGCTACGTGGATTTCATCCGAGTCCGGAATATCCAATTACAGGTGATACGACGGGAAACGCAGACCCAATAAATGGTGCCATTCACACCGAGAGAGAACCGTTGATGGAGTTCAGCGAGAAAATGATTCTGGGTGATGATTTCAATTTGGCCACGCCCGGCGAGGTTTTGGTTCTGACGCGCGCACCAATGTGCCCGATTGTCTATTTCGACAGTCGAGGAAATTACCTAAGTGAACCCACAATACCCAAACAACTTCGCGTTTCCGACAATGGTGTGGAAAAAGGTACCGCAATGCCCTACATGTCAGATCGAAGCGACCGATTTATGAATCCGAAGACATTTCAACTTATCTCTGCTGGTCAAGATTCCCATTTCGGAAACTACAATGAAAATCCCAAGTGGTATCCCAGTGGCAATAACTACGATGATTACGATGCGGACAACCTGACCAATTTCAGCAGCGGAACGCTGGGTGAGGACAAGGATTCTCAGCCGTAAAACTACAAGAGGTGTGCTTAGCGAAGGAAACAAATGAGACAAGCGAAACTTCAGGTTGGTCGTCTTTCGGCGAGCGACTTAATGTGCGGAAGACGCCAGATGACAGATCGCCAGTGACAGACCAAAACCAGATCCAGCAGAACAACGCCGGCCAGCGTTAAAGATAGAAACTATGCATGCAGGGGATGCAATGGAGATGAAGGCAGATGTCCACACAACACGCGCAAAGGTCGGTTTTTACCGTCAGGCGTAACGCGTTTACCCTGGTCGAGCTGCTGGTCTCGATGTTGATCATTTCGATCCTGGCCGGCCTGACCATGTTCGCCATGAACAGCGCGATGGAAAGCGTCAAGATCACCCGTACCAGGACGACGATCGCCAAGATCGATCGTGTCATAGGAGAGCTGTGGTCCGAGTATCAGTATCGACGCATTCCCATTGTCATTCCTCCTGGAACTGACCCACTTTCAACCGATTCCGCTCGGCTGCGTTTAGAGGCCGTCCGGGAACTAATGCGTTTGGAGCTGCCGGAGCATGCTAGCGATATCCGTGAGCCGACGGTCGATTTCAACGGCGATCTTGTCCCGAATGATCTAGATCTTCCCATGCTGGCGCGGGCCTATGGCCGTTTGTGTGAGGAAAAAGGATTTCCGACACAGGATGAATGTCTTGGTTTGATTCTGAAAATGGTGTCCGACGAAGACGGTTCGGCAATCGACAGGTTTACGTCCCAAGAAATTGGTGACCTCGACCATGATGGTTGGCCCGAAATCCTGGATGCATGGGGAAGACCAATTGTATTTATCCGCTGGGCGCCAGGATTTTCTGAAACACCGGGGGATGATGGTGCATGGGGTGCGAAAGACATTGACGATGACATGAACGGAGTCGTCGATGACTTTTCCGAGGCCGGCTGGCCCGGTTCCGACGACCAGCAGAGCATGTCCGATATTCAGCTCAGCGATCCGTTGAAACACCACGATCCTTTTGATCCGCGTGGACTGGATCCCGCAGCATTCGCTTTATACCCACTGATCATATCCGGAGGACCGGATGGTAAACTTGGTTTGTTTTATTCGTCCGCGACCGGCATCCCCATACATGGACCGTGTGACAAGATCGACACCAGTTCCGGTCCGATGCTAATCGCCGAGATTCTTGACAAGGACAATCCTGAGGAGACAGTCGATAACATTCACAACCACACCCTCAGCACTCGACTTAATCAGTAGCCATGAACAGACAACATTCCAGCAAACAGCCCAGCCCGACCAGTGGTGCCTTGCGTGCCCCGACGTCACGCTGGTCGCGTCGGGACCGTGCCCAAAGCGGTTTTACACTGGTCGAATTACTGGTGGTGGTCACGATCGTACTGATGTTGTTTGGCCTGGCGGCAACGGTCATTCAACCACTTCGCGAAGGGCGTGACGTGCGGGAAGCAGCGCGCATGGTGAACGCCTATCTTGCCCAGGCCCAGACTCGTGCCATCCAGCGTGGCCGACCGGTGGGCATCTGGATTCGGCGTCTTCCATTGCAGCCAAATATTTCGCTGGAGCTGGCAATGGCCGAACTGCCGCCACCTTACGGGGGGGATGTGCTGAATGCCAAGATCGGGGTTGTAGGTGCGGCATCAGCAGAATACAACCGCAACACGGCCGATCCACGATTTTTCAACGTGGGTAACTGGATTCGTTTTGACTACAAAGGCCCTCTGAGAATTATCACCGAGACCGATCCGACGTCACAAAGTATTAAGTTTGACCCACCTGTCAGGTTCGTTGGACAGGTGCCCTTTCAAGTTTACGGTTTTCCACGTAGCGATCCCGAAGATCCGAATTCACCGTTGATTCAGGCACAATCCGCGGTCCATCCGTTGACATTCCCGGCTTCGGTCGCCATCGATGTGGCGCATTCGGGGATCGGCTGGTCGAGTTGGTTTAGTGAGGTCGGTCCGAACGACCCGGCTGACGGGGAAATCGATCCACTGATTCTGTTCGGAGCCGACGGCAGCGTCGAGCGGGTGATCGCAGGATTAAACAACGCTCCGGAGCCGGATCACCAACGGCCCCTGAGCGCAATTCATCTGCTGATCAGCAGGCCGGGAACACTTCGCTCGCCGGATTTGGCAGGAGGAAATAACTTCTGGGTGTCGATCAACAACACAACGGGCAGGATCACCACATCGGCGTTCTCGCCGCTCACCGAAGAACAGATTCAAAGCAATTTAAGTAAAAGCGACCTACTGAAGTTGGTCCGTCGCTTTGCGATGGAAGGTCTTTCCAGCTCGGGTGGTTGAACGCAGATGCCCTCCGGCTGAAGCCGCCAATTTCCTACGAAAGTTTCCGATGGCCAAAACGTATGAATCAAACAGTGATGCCAGACAACGCGGGTCGACCCCGACGTTGACTGCCGTGGTTCAGCCGCGGTGCGGCCTAAGTTTGATCGAAGTTTTGGTGGCGATCTTTGTGGTGACCGTTGGTCTATTGGGGGTGGTCACCCTGCTGCCCCTGTCCCAGAAAGATGCCAGTCAGGGTGCTATTGAAGACCAGGTATCACTGGTCGGTAAATCGGCTTGGCGCGATTTTGTGATTCGCGGCATGAACCGGCCGGGAGTTTGGTTCTACGGGAATGGTCAACCGGTTTATGATGTTGCTAAAGGCTGGTTTAGCGATGATGGACACTCCTTGCCTACCACCAACAATGACGGCCGTCCATGGAACGAAGAAGGTCTTCAGATACCACCCACATTCGTATTGGATCCGTGGCTGATCGCTCGTGTTCTTCGGACAGGTGGTACCCCTCACGAGTACCACTTTGGTGATTTGCACGACATTCCACGTGCCACGCTGTGGGATGTGACGCAAGCCGGCGGATTACAAGAGCTGGCCGACGAACTGTTCATGTTCTCGGATGACCTGGTTTTTCAACCACCCACGAATCCGGGGGAACTGCCTCGGCAGGTGTTCAGTCCGGTGTGGACGCTGGATTCGGACCCGGCGGCCGGTTACAAGAGAACTTCCGCCGGCCTTTTCTCCTGGATGGCCATCCTTGCTCCGGAGTGGACTTCCGAGTTTGATCCGAATCCGGATTCGGATCCGAAGCCACGCTTGGAAGTTACCCCGGTTCCCGGAATGTACCGACTCTCCCTGGTCGTTTTTCACCGCCGTCCTTTTTCTCTGAATCATTTTTTGGAGAACGAGCAGACCTACGTGGCGGAACCTGTGAGCGGCGGATGGGGCGGAGCCGATGTGTTATTGCGTTCGAACACGGGCAAGCTGGAAGTGAAGCGGAATCAGTGGATCGCTTTGGTCAGCACCGAGCCTAAGGTTCCGCCAGTTCTCAGATGGTTTCGCGTAACAAAAACAGGTGGGGATCCCTACACCGATGGTAATGAACTACTTTTGGAATGCGCTCTGGTCGGTCCGTACGCGGCCCCGAATTTGTATGACGGAGTTTTCACGGGTGGTAGTGCGAACGCAGTCATGGTGAAAGGAGTTGTGGCCGTGTTCGAAAAAGTGGTGTCTTTGGATTTCAATTAATGCGAGAAACAAGCTGCCAGATAGAACAACGACGCACTCCAATGCGTATAACGGTCAGCAGGCAAATACTACATAAACAAACAGACGACAGGGGATTGTTGCCTGAGAAAGGTGTAATTCATCGCGTGCAAGATGTTCCACTTTCCGCATTTGGAAGACTCCGACTGGCCAGTTGCAGAGTCGCGGAAGGTCGGAAAACGGCAAGCGCAAGATGATGCCCACAACAGGCGGAGGAAGAGAAGATGGCTCGCAAACAAGTAGAAAAACTCTCTGACAACATCTCGGAACGGAATCGACCAATCTTCGGCAGCAGTCCGGCAACGGAAAGTTCATCCGGGTCAGCGTGCAGGAAGGGAAGGGACCGTCGGCGCCGGCTCTCGTCTTCCAGGCGTCGTCGGGGCGTGCTGTTGTTAGTCGTGTTGGCGATACTGGTAATGTTCGTCCTGTTGGTGGTCACTTATTCCATCATTGCCCGCCACTATCGGGTTGCCGCGCGGATTTCGTCGCAGGAGGAGCGCACGGGAGATCGGCCTCGGGACGAACTGGACCGGGCCTTTTACCAGTTACTCCGTGATACCACCAACCCGAATTCAGCCATTCGGGGTCACAGTCTACTGTTGGATATGTACGGGAACGACGGGATTATCCATCAGCCACCTCCAGACGAGAGCTTTCCTGTAACCTACGCCCAGGGCCCCGCGGGTACCTTCATCGAGACATTTATCGAGATCGTCTTGAAAGTCGGTGATTCCCCTCCGGACTACGGTTTTTACAACGGAAGACTTCTTACTATTCTCGGCGGGCCAGCGGCCGGGGCAACTGCACGGATTGTCAATTCCGAGTCCATTTCCCAAACCGAGTACCAACTGCGTGTCATGTTTCTGCCCGAGGTGTCCGGTGTGGTGGTCGATCTTCGTGATGAAGTGAATCCACCTTTTGACAAAACCACACGTCTTCTCATTAACGGAAAACCGTTCAATGGTGTAGGAATCGATCCTAACAAAACGTTACGGCCGAATCCGACAGAGTCTGGAGATGGAGATACTGCCTACCAGGATTACGAGGTTGATGAGAGTTACGACGCACCCGACTTAAATAATTTCTTCCTGGCACTGGTTCCGGAAGACAAGTCACAGGGAATAAAACCATCGTTCCACGATCAAGCACTGATCAACTACTGGCTCAGTCAGGGTAAGGGATCGCGTCCCGATTTGCGAGAGTTTATGCTCCGCCCGGCGGTGGAGGATCATCCAGACTTTCTCTACAATAATCCGAATTTTCAACGGCCGAAGTCGGCTCGCCAGTGGGACGTCGACAACACGGGCGACGGTCGGCCGGACAGCGTTTGGGTGGACCTGGGATTTCCCACCAAAGTCGCGGCTGATGGACAGCGCTATCGCCCCTTATTCGCGATCCATTGCGTTGACATGGATGGCCGATTGAACCTCAACGCGCACGGTACGAGTGCCCAGGTGGCCATGAACGTCCCGGTTGGCGAAATCATTGAAGAGCCATTGGCCGGTGGATTCAGTACGGCGGTTCTGCGGTCCAATGGAAAAGTTGGCCAAGGTTATGGCCCACCAGAAATCAAACTCCAGACCATTTTCGCGGATGTACAGCAATACCGGGATTTTCTGGAAGGCCGCACCGATCCGATTACAGGTCGTCAGGTGGCTGGTCGCTATGGCGGCGGATCCGATTGGGTCGATCCAGAAAAAAAACCCAACCCGGGTCCCGAAGAGTTGCCCCTGATTACCGAGAACCTTGTGTCCGACCAGCGATTTGTGGACTATCCAGACAACTACTGGTCTCGCATGGCCTCGTCGGCATATGGCAGTCCGCCGGATCTGCATGGTGAAATGGCCTTTGGACTGAATGGCTTCGGGCAACCGGTCTACTCGAAGATCGATGTCTCTCGTGTGACCCCTTACAACCCCACCGGGAACACGAACTTCGATGTTGATTTTTCCCCCTTTGCGGCGCGCGGTGCTGTTGGCGTCGCCGCTAAAGACGCTCTTTTTTCGCCTGCCGAGATGGAATCGCTGTTGCGATATGCTGACGCGGGTGCTGGTTCGCTGCCGACTCGAATCGCCGATCTGGCACCAGGACTAGTGCAACATCGTGACAATTTAACCGCTGATAGTTTTGACCTTCCAATTCCCGCAACACACTATGATCTTGTCAGCGTGATTTTGAAAAACGACCACCGTAACATGCAGAAAATGGTGGCGCGCGACCTACTGATGGGGTTGCGGATGAACATCAATCGGCCTTTTGGAAATTCTCACGATGACAACGGTAACCTGGTGGTGGACGAGCCTTCGGAAATCAGCCACATCAATTTGGCACAACCTGTGGGTGATCCACCAGTTGAAATGTGGAATCAATTTTTTAATGGCGAGCCCGTCCCTTTTGTTTTCGATCACGACAACGATGGCACTGGCACGAATGATCTGGAAGGTTACGACCAGCCGAGGTATCACTTTGCCAAACAGCTCTACATTCTCTTGACGAAATTAGTGGGTGATGTCCAGATTGACGTGGACGGTGACGGCAACGCAACACCACAGGAGACGGCCTTCTTGTTGGCGCAATGGGCGGTCAACGTGGTCGATTTTCGTGATCCAGACGCAATCATGACACCGTTCGAGTTTGATACCAATCCATTAGATGGATGGGAACCGGACGGCAATCTTAATACTGACGAAGGGGGCGAAGTGGTGTGGGGCTGCGAACGTCCCGAACTGCTGATCACCGAAACGCTAGCGTTTCACGATCGACAAACCACCGATGAAGAGAACGACAATAACTCGGATCCTGAGGGCGACGAGGGAAGCAAGGTAGTTGAAGCAGGTGGCGAGGATAAAGATTTTGACCAAAAGTTTATGCCGCGCGACGCATTTTTTGTCGAACTTTACAATCCCTGGAACGGCGATAGTCGGCGCCCGGCTGAACTATATGAATTCCCAACGGGACCCAATCACAACACGGGCCTTCTGTTGGACAAAACATCAACGGTAGGTGACAGTCCTATCTGGCGCTTGCTGATCGTGGGAACGGATGAGGATCCTGCGAGCAATAGCGCGAGCATCTTTGAAGGCGGTGATCCCGAAGGAAAGTTTTTGGATCCAGATCATCCCGACCCCGACAGTCGCCCTGACGACCAATACGAGGAGCGGAGTGTTTACTTTGTTTCTGTCGCTCCAGGCATTGGTGACGGCAGAGAATTTTCTACGGATGTTTTCAACACGGGAATTCCTGCGCTGCTGCCCGGCGGGTATGCCGTGATTGGTTCTTCCGGACAGCTTGATGGTTCGGATGACGATCCTCGTTACATCTCTTATATGGGTGATCGGGTGGATGGCGACAAAACGCAGACTCGACGGATCGAGCTCGATCCGTTCAACAGCAGAGTGGAAGTACTACCGACGGACCAGGATGTAAATTTTAGCAAAGTTGTCAGTCATACCGACTGGCCGCCGGCCGAACATTCTGTGGTGACAGTGCCTATCAATAAGCCGCGTAGTCTGTCCGTATCGGAGCCCGTCGATGGCTATGACAGAGAAAATTTCGACGGCGTTCACTTTGTTCCACCTCGTGACCTACCACTCGATGCCGACCCACAGCTCGCCAGCGAATTTCGCCGTACCGTGATGATGCAGAACGGGACGACCGAAAGTTTTCGGATTGTCCACCTGCAAAGGCTGGCTAATCCTCTACAGCCCTATGATAAGACATTGAATCCCTATCGCACGATCGATTCCATGACGGTCAATCTGAAGTCGTTCAACGGCCGCTCAGATCTGGATCCAGATACGGACGTTGACCAAGAGGAATTTACTACTTTGCAGCGAGGCTACGGCACGGGAAACCAGAACCTACTGTGGAAGCAGGTACCTGCACCTGCCAAGGCGAGTCCCGATGTTTTAGGGGAGAAAATTGATACGGACCCCCTAACCAAAATCCAAACGTCGTTCGATCACTACCTGAAGCACACGCTCGGTTTCTTGAACATAAACTATGGGCCACCTCTTCCTATGAATGCGGTGACTCCACCTCTCACTCCGAGTCAGCCGTTTCCCTGGCTCACCTGGTTCAACCGACCTTTTGTCAGCCAGTACGAACTGTTGCAGGTACCACGTTCCAGGTCCTCACGGCTGCTGAGCGACTTCACACTGCCTCATGGCAGCGACGAACCTAACGCTTTGAACCAACCATTCGGACACCTGTTGAATTTCTTTACCCCCCTTGTAGACACGCCGCAAGATTCGGGTCCCAGCTTCCACCGCATTCTCGAGTATCTGCATGTGCCTTCGCGATTTGGGGGTACCACGACCGAATTGGATGCCAGTACCTTCCAGGATCAAGGTGGATCGCAACTTGGGACCGAACACTTTCATCCTCCTTTCAATTTTGTGTCGCGGTACCGTGTACCAGGCAGGGTGAATATCAATACCATCAACAGCGAGACGGTCTTCAATGCTATTTTCGGCGCCAGTCCAAACGGCGGACAAACCAGTTTTCAGGACCTGGTCGACAGTCGTCGTGGTTATGAGGGTAGTGGACAACTGGCACCCGACTCCGAATATCCCACTTTTGTTGTCAATCCGTTTCGCAGCTACTCCGGGCACCTACTGGTTCCTTTAAGCTCGATGCAACGGCCACCAGTACCACCAGTAGGAGTAGGCCGAGAGGAATACGATTTAGCGGCGACGCTCCTCAGACCCAACTCCCAGGGCACATATCCGCTGTTCACCAGTTGGTCCATGCAACACCACAATAACGCCAGTCGAAATTCCTACTTTTACTACGAAGGTGTTCAACGCCTGGGCAACCTGGTTACAACGCGCTCGAATGTTTACGCCATCTGGATCACGGTCGGATATTTTGAAGTCGATCGGGCGCCGGACAAAGAAGGAAAGATAAGAGATCGGCTAGGCAAGGAGATAGGCCTTGATACGAACGAGATCCGTCGTCACCGGGCCTTCTACATGGTCGACCGGTCCATCCCTGTTGCATTCGAGCCCGGTCAGAACCACAACGTCGACCGAGCCGTGCTGATTCGCCGTTTCATTGAATAGGGAGGGTCTCGCTGATGCTCGCACTAGCAGAGCGAAAAAAACGGCTCGGTGATCCTGTGCGCCAGGGCCGCAATCACAATGGGCTGACGCTGATCGAAATGATGGTCGTCGTGGCCGTGACGTTGATCTTCATGTTGGCCCTGACGCGGGTGTTTTCTATCCTGGGCGATAGCGTCAACTCCGGCAGGTCGATGATTGAACTGAATGGCAACATCCGATCCATCTCGCAGCGAATTCAACGTGACCTGAACGGGGTGACGGTGCCGCTGGATCCCCCGATCGATTTGTCTCGCGGGGCAGGCTACTTTGAGTACCTGGAGGGTCCGGCGAGTGACAAGGACATTAACAAGGATGGGATCACTGACGCTACGCGGCCGAGTTTCGCTAATTTCGACACCCGGCTGGGTGATCGAGACGATGTGTTGATGTTTACCGCCCGTTCTGAAGGAGCACCTTTTGTCGGTCGCATTCCAGGTGGAACGATTGAGTCGCAGGTAGCCGAGATCATCTACTGGTTGGCTGCGGTCGATCTCAATGGTGACAACGTTGCCCAGGCAAACGAGTGGAATCTCTATCGGCGGGTCTTGCTGGTACTGCCTTACCTCGATATCTCGTCCGCAGACTTAACAGGTAGTGCTTTTTTCACCGGTGGAGTTGGTCCCGATGGTAAACTAGGAACTTCTGACGACATCTTGGGCAACGATATTTCCGCGCGACTTGAAGGGGGTGTCATGGTCGCCAACTCGCTGGCCGATTTGACCAAACGCGAAAATCGATTTGCCCGCACGGCGACCCCTGCTCCTTATTCTGTCGATGCCACGCAAGTGATACCCTTCCCGCCAGGTAGCAGTCGCCAGGGAGAAGACGTGTTGCTTAGCGGTGTGTTAGCTTTCGACATCAGGGCTTTCGACCCAACCGCCAGTATCATTTCAAGAGTCGAGGGAACAGGAGTGCAAATCCTATCGCCGGGCGACCCGGGATGGGATCCCAATGTAGGCCAGGTGATTGCGACAGGTGCCTACGTAGACCTCAACTACTACACGGATGGACTCTCGACATTCTCTGGTCCGGCACACCCCAAATCTGGACTCGTCCCGACCCCCATCGCCAAGTCGACTTACGACACCTGGTCATTCCACTACGAACACGATGGCCTGGACACTGACAATGATGACCCGACATTGATCGACGAAGGGGTTGACGGTATTGATAACGACGGTTTCCATGGGCCGGATGACCTGATGGAACGCGAGACTTTACCGCCCTATCTGGTTCGCTTAAGGGGGATCCAGATTCTAGTACGCCTGTATGAACCCAGTTCGCAAGCTGTCAAACAAGCGACGATCACCGCGAATTTTGTCGAGTAAGGATAGCACGCCGGCCAGGCAGACGTTCCAGCCGGTTTGCGAAGTGGTCGGGATCCCCAAGTTCAGCAGATGGTGCTCGTTCGCCGCGTTCGGCAAGGGTTGGCAGCCGAGCCGATTGTACTGTCCTGCTGCCAGGACTCGCACAGCCGCTAGGCCATTCATTTGGCTTGGCCAGCGCGCTCGGGCAGTCGCTGCAGGCGAATGTTGCGCAGCGCGGAGCTGGTGTACCAGCTGGCAATGCCAAAGGGTCGCAGCGGCTCCTGCTCCCACCAGATCGAAAACCGGTGCCCCTTGGTCTCCAGGTCCAGGATCGGCTGGTGGTCCAACCAGGCCCGGATCGCCTGCTGTGTCACGCGCAAGCGGATGTGGTACCACTGGTCGCGGCGGTACGTCTGGTAGGTGGTCGTGTGATTCTCGATGGCCGATAACTGGTCGACGTTCGAAAGACCCGTGGCCGAACCGTCCCAGCCGCCCAAAATCAGCGTGGCGTACGAGTCGTTGTAGGGGAAGGTGATCCCGCAGAAAAAATCGTTCCCCTCAATCCGCTTGGCTTCCAGCGTGACTTCATAATTGACGCGGGGAAAAGCCCCCTGCCAGCGAATGCCGCTGGCCGGATCACCACTCTCCAACAGGATGGTCCCGGCAACCACGCTGACCGGGCCGTGCTCGTCAAACATCTGCTCGGCCGCAATTTCCCAGTCCAGCAGTTGCTTGCCATCAAATAACGACACCTCCTGACCCTGGGGAAACCGGTCGGCGATCCGATCGCGCGTGTCGTCAGGATGGTCCTGCTCACCCGCTACGGCCAGCAGCGGGCCTGTCAGGGCCACCAGGGGTGCCAGTACGACCAGGCACGCCCGCAGGATGAAAACCGATCGGAACATGCAGTCCATCCTAACAGATGGCGGCGCGAATTACCCCTTTGCAAGCCGGGTTCCAACGGTCACCATAGCGGTGCAGCGACGGAGCGTCAGCCGCCTGCACAGGCACCCGTGGCGGTAACGGCAGCAGGCCAGACGCTCGAGACCTGCGAAAGAAACCTGGCAGCAAACGTCCGGCTGGGGCTCGCTGGATTGTCCAAGCTGGCGCGAACTGACCGGCCCCTTACCCCCACCATTTCTACCGAAGAAAACAGGAACGACACCACCGATGAAATTACTGCCAGCCACAGCGAAGATTGCGGAAATCGAAGCGGACGCCGTTGTCCTGGGAATCTATGACGATGGCCAGCTCACCGCACACGCGGCCCAGTTCGATCAGGTGACCGACGGCCTGCTGGGCCGCCTGCTGGAAGCCAAAGAGATCACGGGCAAAGCCAACAAACTCGTGCCGTTGTTGGCCGCCACCGGCGTGAGGGCGCAACAG